>Ga0209724_1004683_pt1 | contig 10672 bp, 11 predicted proteins | sample grotaG_FD_184143 | JGI IMG/M metagenome (GOLD analysis project Ga0209724, IMG submission 184143) | Glacier valley bacterial and archeal communities from Borup Fiord, Nunavut, Canada, to study Microbial Dark Matter (Phase II) -... | ecosystem: Environmental > Aquatic > Freshwater > Ice > Glacier ... | reverse complement strand
CATTGATTACAGTTCCATTATAATCTAAGATCACAAAAATACAAACAGGCAAAGCACTAGTAAAATGGCTTTTTCTCATGCAATTCCACTTAATGATACCTGGTGGATTTTACTTTTTCATTCAAGCAACAAAAAAAATTACTTGCGTTCTTAAAAGGGTTAAGTATATACTATCTATTATATTAGTTATGAATGATACCTATTAAGTTGAATTTGATGCTTCTGTTTGATGATTTTGTTTCTTCAAATGGATTTTCTATATTAAGTGGAAAGGATGTCCTCATGAAATACAACACAGTAATTTTTGACTTGGATGGAACCTTATTAAATACCTTGGATGATTTGCGTGATTCTTTAAATAACATCCTGTTGCAAAAGGGTTATCCCCAAAGAAGCATTGAAGATGTAAGGCGTTTCGTCGGTAATGGCGTAAGGAACCTTATCCGTCTATCTGTACCGATACAATGCACCGAAGAAGATGTCGACGTCTGCTTAGTGGCATTCAAAGAGAACTACAAGCAGAATATGCAAAATAAAACCAGACCCTATAACGGTATTATGGAGCTTCTCCTGGATCTAAGCCGTTTTAACTATAAAATTGGTATTGTATCAAACAAATTTGATGTGGCTGTAAAATCTCTCTCCCGAACCTATTTTGGTAATTTAATTCCGGTAGCAATCGGTGAATCTAGTGAAGTCAAAAGAAAGCCTGCACCAGACAGTGTCTTTACGGCTATTAAAGAGCTGGGTTCCGATATCTCTAGTACTATTTATGTAGGGGACTCTGAAACCGATGTGCAGACCGCAAAAAACGCAGGTATTCCCTGTATTGGTGTAACCTGGGGTTTTCGTAGACGCGAGGTACTACGGGAAGCAGGTGCTGACTTTTTAATTGATACCCCGAAAGAGTTGCTTACTTTAATATAAGGCAACTGAACAGTTGCAATATAAGTTACTAAAACGTGCCTTTATAGACCCAATCTATGAAGGCATATTATATGAGTTGGCTGCTATAGCAGACAATCTCATTACTTACTCCTGTTTAAATCTTCTTTTTCTTATTCACAAAATAAAAAACGATGAAGATAATAATATACAAAGCAATTACTACAAAAAGAGTATACATTCTTTCTGTGTCTGTTCCATCTGCAAATAAGACTGGTCCCATTCCAAAGAAAGTTAACATCAGAAACAAAATAATTAAAAGTAAATTTAAAATAGTCCTTTTTTTCATCTGACAATCTCCAATCTTTCTTTACTAATACTAATCCATTTATTATATTATTATTTTTGTCTTCTTGAATTGTTAATACGATTGTTGTAGTGTCTTAATTATAAACTTTAAATAGAGTTCCACAATGTTGATATTGGAGCATTGATAAAGCATCCTCGAGCCAACCACATCTTCAATTTCATTAAAAATAAGTTCTCCATCATCTCCTATGATAAAATCAATTCCAACTAACCCAAAGTCAAACTGATTTATTACCTTATTCACTATTCTCTTTTCATCCCCAGTAAGCTTATATAAGCAAGCTTCTCCACCTAAGGAATAATTAGATTTAAAGCCTTCCTTTGCAGTTCTTAATACACCCGCAAGGATTTCTTTTCCTATAACATATACCCTAAGGTCTTGATGACGGTTGCCAGTAAGCGGTTGCACAACCACATCAGAGCTTCCCATTCTTTCAAAAATATTATCTGCATCATATTGAATGTTATCCTGAAAATCAGGATTAAAATTATCTTGAGTGCTATCTTGGATATCATACTTTGAATCTATTTTCTTCTCTAAAAGGAATACCTGGCTACCGCCATGACCATCAACGGCCTTGATTACCGTTGGTTTTTCGACTTTTGATATAATATCTTTCAGTTGTTCGTTTCTATAAAAACTTGAATCCACCATTATAATTCCTGTTTTTGCAAGATATTGATAAGTTTTTGCTTTATCATTACATATTTCGGCCACAGCAGAATTATTAAAAACCTTCATCCCCATAAGTTCCAATTGTTTACTGAGAAGCGGATAAATCGCCCTGCAAATAACAAAATCAGGGTATGGTATTTCCTTGCCCTGATATTTAAGAAACCATAGATTTTGCTTTACACCAAATTCCAGGTTTTCTACCAGAATAAGCTTGACAACTATGCCAAGCTTACTTCCTTCCTCCATATAAAAATCAATATATGATTTGTTGTAAATTGCTCCTTCACGATAATATATCATCCATGCTGTCATGAGAACACCGCTTTCAATCAAATGATAATCTTGCTATATGTTTATCTTCTGCTTATCTTCTGCTTATCTTCTGCTTATCTTCTACTTATCTGCTGATTTTATATTCTAATTTTCTACTTATCCTTTGCTAATCTTTTCCTTTATATGAGATATTATCGCATCTGCCGCATTCACACCGGTACAATCATAAATGTTCTTAAAATGAGCATTGGAATTAATTTCGCAAACAATTGGTTCATCATTTTCCCCAAATAAGAAATCAACCCCACAAAAATCCAGCCCAATTATTTTACAACAACGCAGTGCCAATTCACAATATTCCTTTGACGGTGTATAGGGCTTCATTTTACCTCCGATTGATAGATTTGCACGGAAGTCCCCATTCTCGGAATAACGGTACATACTGGCAATCACTTGATTGCCAACTACCTGTATACGTACATCTTTTCCATAGCTGGAGGTAATAAATTCTTGAAATAGCAGCGGCTTGGATCCAATTTGCATTACCTTTTCCTTAAGTTCCACCAAATTCTTTACGAGGTAAACTTGTTGCCCGAAGGAGCCAAAGCATTCCTTCACTATCATGGGAAATTGAATACGTTCCACTACCTCTTCCAGAAATGTCAAACTCGTATAACCGATATTTACAAAGGTCATTGGTGACACAATTGTTCGTGGCATAGCAATGTCCGAATTCATTAAAGTAAGATGGGTAAGAGATTTATCATCACAGATTCCAATTGCATTGGAGGAATTAAATACAGGATATCCCAACTGTTCCAAATAGTATGCTAACCTTACATCTTTATCCCAGAACAGGATAAAATCAACTTCTGTATCGGCTTTTACTCCAGCTATATTATATTTATAATTGACATCAATTGCCTGTCTACGATTCACAAGAGACTTTCTTGACAAATCCACTAAGATTTGTGCATTTGTTTTTAGTTGCATTGTAATACCCTGTATCTTTGCAGCATCTAAAAGCCAATTATGTATTTCATTAAATTTTAGTGAATGTAAAAACTCATTTACTACTAACCAACCTGTCATATGTGTTCATTCCTATCTTTAATTTTTTATACTAACCAAACATGCCTACCCTTTGAAGTGTGAATTATGCTTTTCAATAATTCACACTAACCTAATGTAATGTCATTAGAATCTTCTAGTCGCATGTCACAAGCTGTTAAGTTAGTGAAAAAAGTGTAAAAGGTAGCAGCATTATATGCAGTCAGTATTATTATGTGCATTAGTTTTCCTCGATGTATTGTTCAAACTGTTCCGGTGACATCAAAATCTTTCTAGGCTTCGTACCTTCCTCCTGTCCAACTACCCCAGCTTCGGCTAATTGGTCCATAATTCTAGCTGCGCGATTAAATCCAATTTTATAAACTCTTTGCAGCATGCCTATGGAAGCTTTGTCTTTTTCAATGATGAATTTACCGGCTTCTGTAAAGTAATCGTCCAAGTCATTTCCATTACCACCCGGTAATGCTCCATCTGCCGCTTTTGCATTGCTGATCCTATCTTTAATTTCCTCACTATACTGCGCTTCATTGTTGTTCTTCTTTAAATATTCTACCACTGAACTTACTTCCTTGTCTGAGATATAAGCACCCTGGATACGTACCGGCTTCGGATAGCCCGAGGGGAAGAATAACATATCACCCTTACCAAGTAGCTTTTCTGCTCCGGAACCATCAATAATCGTTCTGGAATCAATGGAGGAGGAAACTGCAAATGCAATTCTAGAAGGAATATTCGCTTTAATTAAACCGGTAATAACATTGACAGAAGGGCGTTGCGTTGCAATAATCAAATGCAAACCTGCAGCTCTTGCCATTTGCGCTAATCGGCAAATAGAATCCTCTACTTCACCAGGAGCCACCATCATAAGATCTGCCAACTCATCGATTATAATTACAATCTGTGGAAGTCTCTGATAATTATCATCATTCAAATAAGCAACCTCAGCAACTTTATCGTTATATCCCTTTAAATCCCTTACACCAATATCAGCAAATTTCTTGTACCGATCTGTCATTTCCATAACAGCCCAGTTCAAGGCGGCCGAAGCTTTCTTCGGATCCGTAACAACTGGAATTAAAAGATGTGGAATACCATTGTAAACGTTAAGTTCAACTACCTTGGGATCTACCATAATCATTCTTACATCGGAAGGTGACGATTTGTATAAGATACTCATGATTAACGTATTAATGCAAACTGACTTTCCGGAACCCGTAGCACCTGCTATTAGTAAATGGGGCATTTTAGCAATATCAGTTACGATAGATTGCCCACCGATATCCTTACCTACGGCAAATGCAATATCGGAAGAATGTTCTGTAAATTCCTTACTCTCTAACATTTCCCTTAACGTAACTACAGAATTTTCCTTGTTTGGGACCTCAATGCCAACGGCTGCTTTACCGGGAATCGGTGCCTCTATCCTGATATCGGAAGCAGCCAAATTCAATTTAATATCATCTGCAAGAGCGGTAATCCTACTTACTTTAACACCCTGTTCCGGTTGAAGCTCATAACGCGTAACTGCGGGTCCACAGCTTACATTTGTCACAGTTACATGTACACCAAAGCTTTCTAGTGTACTTTGAAGCTTTAATGCAGTTTCTTTTAAATTTTTGTCCGTCGATGCCTTTATATTTCTAGGTTTTGGACTAGTTAGTAGATTAATTGATGGAAATATATATTTCTTTTGTTCAGTTCCTTGCTTAATATCAAGAGGTTCTACTCCTGTAGACTCAGTATTATGCCTATGTTTTATTTCAGCTTCCTGCTCTTTGGGGTGGATTTCGCTTGTATCTTGGTTTACATTATCAGGTTCCGATAATTTCACATTATTAGAAAGCTCGGATTTACCAAATTTATTGCGAAGTTCTTCTTCATATTGAGGTATCGTAGTTTGTCCCATATCGGATCCATGCTTTCTTTGATAATCCTCAACTTCCTTTTCCTCACCTAGATGATCAAAATTTATAATAGGAAGGTCATCTAAATTAGCAGGTTGTACCTTCTTTATCCGTCTGTCCTTCAGATTAATCACAGAATCCGTATCTTTCGCCTTTATCCCTTGAATAGTGGGACTGGGATCGAGAACGAAGGTTTTTGGTGGCCTTCTATCTTGATTACTTTCCTTTAATGAAGTATAATCAGCCGCCTGCTGTTCTTTTCTTAATCTCTGATATTCTTTCCTTTCATCTAAGGAAGTTTTACTAGATTTTGCTAGGTAGGAAAAGATAGCCTTACCGGTAATCACAATGATACAAATTGACATAACCGCAATCAAAATAATATAGGTCGCAATGGTATCAAACGAACCACATATAATCATTATTAAAATTCCACCGAGGATACCTCCGCCAATTCTATAGTCAGAAGCATTGGTAAAATATTCGTATATCTTTGTTCCTTTATCATAAGGAGTCGTAATTAATTGAATTAAGGCAGCAAGTACTACCAAAAAAACAATTACACTTAATATTTTCCTGCCTGCTTTTTTATTCCCTTGATTGGAAATATGAAATGCTGTCACCAGGAAAATGACAAACGGTAAAATATATGCTTCCAATCCAACGATTCCAAAGATTATTCCGCTAACGAATAAACCTACATTACCACTCAGGTCAAAATAACTTAAAAATAGTAGTATCGAAACTACCAACATAATCACAAGGATAATCTCATCCTGTACCACGCCGCGTTCCCTTACCTTTTGTTTTTGTTTGGTATTATTTGTACTTTTCCTCTGTACATTAGATGATTTTTTCGTATTATTACCGGAAGCCATGCGACATCCCCCTTAAATTTGTAATGTATCACAATCCAGTGTCTGCCAAGTTGCTAGGCTTTTTCTGATTGTATCATGTGCTTTACTTTTACTAAATGAAAAAATGACTAATTACAGCGATAATTCCTATTGCAAAACAATAGTATGAAAAGTATTTAAATTTCTTTCCTTTCACAATAACAAGCATCGTCTTGATGCAGATATAGCCTACCACACCGGCGACAACTGTTCCGGCGAAATAATTTATTAGTAAAGATTTATCTATTAAGCCCAAAGATAAATCCTTTAATTCCAATACTGCGGCTCCGAGAACAGCTGGGATTGACATAATAAATGAATATTTTACTGCATAGCTTCGATCAAATCCACTTAATAAACATGCTGTAATTGTGGTCCCTGATCTTGACAAACCGGGTAGTATCGCGATTCCTTGCGCAACACCAATTAAGCCGGCATCCTTAAAGGAGGCATTCTCTTCTGTTTTTTTTCCTGTCTTAACTCGGTCTGCAATGGTTAGCAGGATACCGGTTAGGATAAGGCATAATCCAGGAACCAGTAATGTCTCACCTGCGATTTCAAATGCATTCTTAAAAACTATGCCGATGATTGCGGTTGGAATTGTTGATACGATAATCAGTATCACGAATCTGCGGTATGGTGTTGCAATTATCTTTTTATATGCGACCTTCTTCTTAGCTGTTAAATTTTTAATCAGCCGGGTGACATTAACAAAACAATCCCCAATTATTTGAAAGCCTTCTACAATCAGCTCTTTAATATCCTGCCAAAATGCTATGAATATCGCAACCAAAGTACCCAAGTGAAGTAACACGTCAAACAACAATCCCGTATCGGTAGTAATATGTAAAATATGTTTCATTATTGCTAGATGTCCCGAGCTACTGACTGGTAGAAACTCAGCTACCCCTTGTATAAAGCCCATGATAATTGATTTTAAAAAGTCCATTATGTTGCCTCCCAGTTAATTATTAATTTTTACTTTTTCAATAAAAAATTACCTATCGTATTTTAGCTTTTCCTTACGTATATGTAATTTATCTTACGGCTTTTATAAGATTTCTTTTGTTTCTATACTACAATTTTATTTACAGTTTTATGTAGATTTCTCACGCATTTATTATACCTTTAATAAAAATGATATGCAAGTTAAACTTCATTTACCACTTCTGTTGAACAATAGTATTCTGGGCATAAAGCATAAAAATCAGCCTGATTCTAGCTCAGGCTGAGATAAGCACAAGCACGAAATGAGACAGCTTGCACATGCTTGTAATAAGTATTAACAAATCACTCATTTCATTATTTTTTAATTACTTTTCCCGGTGAATATTCCTCATTTAAATAATCAGTCATATCGGTCGAATTAATTCTCTCAACCACATAATTTTCACCATCACGACGGGTTGTTACTCTCCCATGAGGTAATGGAACCTCTCTATATTCCGCTTCAACCGCTTCCTTTTGATTATTCTTGCCCTCATTGTTTTCTTCTCTTCTGGGGTCTGCATAAATTCGTTCCAAAGGTACTACTGTATATAGCATACCACATCAACTCTCCCTATTTATCTAAACTCTTTTCTTTTTGTTTGTCATTATTATCAATCATTTCGTTAATCTTGGCAAGAGCTTCCTTAATACCTCCCACTTCATTAATAATACCCTTTTGCACAGTTTCGTTGCCTACTAAAATAGAGCCAACATCCTTGGCTAGTTGGTTCGTATCAAGCATCAAATTTTTGAAGCTTGCATAGTTGATTTGGGAATGATCAACGACAAATTTGATAATCCTGTCTTGAATTTTTTCAAAATATTCAAACGTCTGGGTCACACCGATTACCGTACCGTTCATTCTAACCGGATGAATAATCATAGTGGCAGTTGGAACAATGTAACTGTAATTTGCAGAAACTGCAAGCGGAACCCCGATTGAGTGACTGCCTCCCAGCACCAAAGAAACGGTCGGTTTACTTAAGGAAGCTATCATTTCAGCAATAGCAAGACCTGCTTCAACGTCGCCACCAACGGTATTAATTAATATTAATAATCCATCTATTTCCTTACTATCCTCAATTGCTGCCAGTTGAGGTAATACATGCTCATATTTTGTTGTCTTATTATGCTGTGGAAGACACTCATGCCCTTCAATCTCTCCGATAACAGATAACAAATGTATCTTATGATCCCTTTTACCATTTTCCAAAACGATTTGACCGTATTCATTAATTTTCTTATCTTTTAAATCTTCGTTTTCCTTCTTTACTTTTTCGGCTTCCTGTTCACCTTGATCATTAGCCCGCTCATCATTTTTGATAATATTAAAATCATTCTGCATGAATTATTCCCCTTTTCATTCTATTCTTCTACTTGTAAAACAGGAAAATCATTTCACAAGTTAATATACAAGATGAATTTGCAATGAAATCGGCACAGTCGAACTCATGATTCACCTTGTCACGAACAACAAAAAAGAATTACTCTAAAGCAATTCTTCTTTGTTATTATATGAAAAGAAATATAAATTATACAAATCACTTAATAAAAAAAGAAGCTTTTAAACAAGATAAATTGTTAATGAATTCGGCTTGTCATTAATTAAGATCCTCTTTTAAATATCATCGTTTCGAATAATCTAATTGTATTTCTACTGTAATCTTACCTGATTCTTTACTTGAAAATTATGGTCGTTGGAGCAAAGATAGATAATACCTTCAATAAATCCAATAATTGCAGGGATACCAGTCCAGCAAAATAGTAAGTATAATATTCCCATTCCTACTTTACCCATATAGAATTTATGTACCCCAATCCCACCAAGAAATATTCCTAATATACCTGCTACAATTTTATTTTTAATTGGCCAAGACGGATTAATACCTTCTCCATAAGGATTCTGATTATACATATTACCCATTGGTTGTTGGTAAGGTCCTTGTTGATAAGGTCCCTGTTGATAAGGCTGTTGATATGGCTGCTGATAAATCGGTTGTTGGTACTGTAGCGGCGTTGGTGCCTGTTGTGGTACTACTTGTTGGCTAAATTGCTTGAGAGGCTCTCCGCAATACTTACATTCAGCGGCTCCTGGTGATATTGCTGCACCACATTGTGGACACGTATTATCTGGCATATTAAAACCCTCCAATATATTAATTTTTATTTTTTGTTCCTATCATTCCAACTGGTATTACTATTAAGAAAAAGATAAATAAAATAATCAAATTGAATAAAATATATCCTACAGCGGAAGCATCTTGATACTGTAAAGCCAAATAAACAAATTGGAAAACAGTATAAATTGTAGTAATCGTACATAATGCAATAAACGTTGCTGCCCCTGCCTTGTTAACAATTAATTTGCCATAAGAGGTCATCAAAATAATAACAATTAAATTGATGGAAGCAAATGTTATGACTGCAGGAAAAGCTTCATACTCATTAATTTTCAAATATGAAAATATAAAAAATATTACTATGATAGAAAAGAACAGAGATAAAAATAAAGCCGCAATACTTCCTAATGAAAACTTTTTATCATTCACGGTTATTCCTCCAGCTTTCTTCCACAGTTATTGCAAAACTTTGTATCTGGTAACAGTGAAGTTCCACAAGTACAAACCTTAGACTCCATTGCTTGCCCACACTCCATACAGAATTTCGATTCATAACTAACAGCAGCTTTGCATTTAGGGCATATCTTTTGTCCTAGTTTTTCTCCACAGGAATTGCAGAACTTAGAGCCTTCCTTGTACGGAAAATTACATTTGGGGCATTTCAAATCAACACTCGGTGTTGTATTCACCACATTACTGAAATTATTCCCCATAGCCATGCCTGCGCTTAAGCCAATACCTCCTGCTACAAATGCTCCTGCTACTCCACCGGAATTAGTTGCTGCACCCTCGTAAACATCGAAGGAACGTTTCGTTGCATAGCGGTTATCACCCATGATTTCAAATGCAGCCCTGTCTTCAAGTATTTTATTAATCTGATCGAAATCTTCTTCAGGAAAATTAATTGATTTAATATAAAAGTTAATAATTTTAAATCCGAATTTTTCAAATTCCGGTTCTAAAAGATCTGAGGACAACTTAGAGATGTCATCCAACTTAGCAGATATCTCTAAAGCGGAAATTTTTTGATTGATAATAATATCAGCAATAATTGTCTTTACCTTACTGATTAAAACTCCCCGATAAAACTCCACAATCTTATCAAATTTCACAGCATCCGATTGTTTAAGGGATCCGATAAGTTCGGTAATGAATAACGAATAATCGGAAATTTTAAGTCCTAATTGTCCGAAAGCCCTTACGCGAAGCCTTACAAAGTATTTTGGATCAATGATTTGAATTGGATCGGAAGTTCCCCAATTCAGATCCAGCTTTGTTACTGTGTTGATATAGTAAATTTCAGCAGTAAATGGCGTTTTTGAGCCAAATGGAAGATTTACTATGGAATTTATAATCGGTAAGTTTCCTGTACTTAGTGTATGTGTTCCAGGTAAAAATATGTCACAAATTTTACCCCCCTTTAAAAATACAGCAACTTGGCCTTCATTAACAATCAATTGCGTACCTAGGACCAGCGACTCACTGGGA
>Ga0209724_1004682_pt1 | contig 10673 bp, 10 predicted proteins | sample grotaG_FD_184143 | JGI IMG/M metagenome (GOLD analysis project Ga0209724, IMG submission 184143) | Glacier valley bacterial and archeal communities from Borup Fiord, Nunavut, Canada, to study Microbial Dark Matter (Phase II) -... | ecosystem: Environmental > Aquatic > Freshwater > Ice > Glacier ... | reverse complement strand
CACCTGCCGACGATCGCGCCGAGCATCGTGTCGACATAGTCGGCAGGTGCGTCGGTAACCGCCCACGGTGCGGGACGCGGGTCTTCGTGGCGATCGGTCAGGCGCGTGACGAAGGCCCGCAGCCACCCGCGGTCGTCGATCGCGCGCAGCGCGCCGCGCGCCTGCACGACGACGTAGTTCCAGGTCGGCACGACCTTGCCGTGCTCGGCCTTGCCCGGATACCACGCCGGCGAGACGTAGCCTTGTGGCCCCTGGAAGACGACGAGCGACTCGACGTCGCCGCGCGCCGTGCGCCAGAGCGGATTGGCACGCGCGACGTGGGCGCGCAGGACGCCGGGCGAGCGGTCGTCGGACGCATCGAGCACGAACGGGATGTCGTTCGCGGCGATGCTGCCGTCGCCGTTCTGCGTCACGAGCAGACCGAGCGGATGGCTGCGGATCAGGGCGTGCAGAACCTCGGCCCGCGATTCGGCGAAGTGGGCGGGTAGATACATGGCAGTCGGCGGAAGAAGAGCGCCGAGTATGCGACGCGTCGCCCGCGCTTGCGGACGATGCGCGTCAGGGCGCCGTGCTGCGCTTGATGTTCAGCGCGTTGCCGCTGCGCACGGCCTCGCGCGTCGCGATCGCGTTGCTCTGCGCGACGCCGTCGCCCGGTGCGCGCGCGCCGCGCAGGAGCGGCGGCTCGAGCGTCTGCTTGGGATCGTTTGCTGCGCCCATCCTAGAGCCCGTGGCCGAATCGAAGCGCGGCGACACCGTCGGGCCGGAGCGGAATTCGAGGCAGTCGGAATCGACGGGCAGCATGACCAGGAAGCTGCCCGGGAAGCGCGCCCGCATCGCGTCGGAGATGCGCGCCGACAGGTCGATCGGCGCGACCGTCGACTGGAACACCAGCCGGTTCTGCCCGTCGTAGATCGAATAGCAGTTCGCCGAGGCCAGCGTCGGCAGCGCAAGGAGCGCAGCGACGGGCAGCAGGGTCGACAGACGGGTCGTGCGCATGGTGGTGGTGCCGCGGATCGAACAACGGCGAAAGATAACGCCTGCGCGGCTTCTTGTCATGCGGGCGCAGCACGCGTTCAGGGGGAAGCGACCGGCGGTCGGACGTTGCGTGCCGGCGGTCGTGCCGGCGCGTCGGTCGGCGCATCCGAGGCGTCGATGACGGCGCCGCCGAGGCAGACGTCGCTGTCGTAGAGCACGACCGACTGGCCCGGCGTCACCGCCCACTGCGGCGCGTCGAAGGCAAGCTCGACGCGGCCGTCGGCTCCGGCGCCACGCAGCTCGCAGGCCGCGTCGGCTTGCCGGTAGCGCGTCTTCGCGGCATAGGGGCCGGGCGCCGGCGGCGTGCCGGCGACCCAGCTCGCATCGTCTGCGCTCACGCGATGCGACTGGAGCCACGCGTGGTCGTGCCCGGAGACGACCTGCAGGACGTTGCGCTCGAGATCCTTGCGCGCCACGTACCACGGCGCGTGATCCCCGCCGCCACGCGCGCCGCGGCTCGCCTTCAAACCGCCGATGCCGATGCCCTTCCTCTGCCCGAGCGTGTAGAACGAGAGGCCGGCGTGCGCGCCGATCGTGCGGCCGCGGTCGTCCTCGATCGGGCCCGGCTCGTTCGCGAGGTAGCGGTTGAGGAACTCGCGAAACGGCCGCTCGCCGATGAAGCAGATGCCGGTCGAGTCCTTCTTCGCCGCGTTCGGCAGGCCGATCTCGGCCGCGATGCGCCGCACCTCCGACTTCTTCAGCTCGCCGATCGGAAAGAGCGTGCGCGCGAGCTGCGCCTGGCTGAGGCGGTGCAGGAAGTAGCTTTGATCCTTCGAGCCGTCGAGCCCCTTCAGAAGCTCGAAGCCGCTGCTCTCACCCTCGCGAACGCGCGCGTAGTGGCCGGTCGCGATGCGCTCTGCGCCCAGGCGCACCGCGTGATCGAGGAAGGCCTTGAACTTGATCTCGGCGTTGCACAGCACGTCGGGATTGGGCGTGCGGCCGGCGCGGTACTCGCGCAGGAACTCGGCGAAGACGCGGTCCTTGTACTCGGCCGCGAAGTTGACGTGCTCGACCTCGATGCCGATCACGTCGGCGACGCTCGCCGCATCGATGAAGTCCTGGCGCGACGAGCAGAACGCGTCGTCGTCATCCTCTTCCCAGTTCTTCATGAAGATGCCGACGACCTCGTGGCCGGCGCGCTTGAGCAGCCACGCGGTCACCGCCGAATCGACGCCGCCCGAGAGGCCGACGACGATGCGCTGCTTGCGCTCGCTCATCGCTTGATCTCCGGCACGTACACGCTCGGCTCGGTGACGATGCGCTCGAGCGGCACCGAGCAGCCGGCCGCGGCATCCTCGATGCAGCGCAGCACCAGGCTGCTGCGGTGCTGCTCGCGGGTGGCACGCAGCTCGTCGAGCGTCATCCAGAGCGTGCGCACGATGCCGTCGTCGAGAGCGCGCGAGGGATCGGCTGCGCCGACGGTGCCGGCGAACGCCAGGCGCAGATAGGTGACGTCGTCGCCGGTCGCAGGTCGCTCGAAGCGCGACAGGTAGACGCCGACGAGGCGATCGGGAACGAACGCGCACGCCGTCTCCTCGAGCGCTTCGCGGATCACCGCTTCCATCGGCGACTCGCCGGGATCGAGATGACCTGCAGGATTGTTCAGGCGCAGGCCTTCGGGCGTCTCTTCCTCGACGATCAGGTATTCGTCGACCGCGCGCGCACGGGCGCGACGCCTGCTCGCGATCGCGGCGACGGTGACGCTCGGCTTCCAGCGCTCGGCCATGCCGCGATGCTATCGACCGCGTCCGGCCGGCGCTGCACTAGGGGCGGCCCGGCCTGTGCGTCGTGGCCTTTCTTGTAAGCTCGCACGATGCCGATAGGTCGGGAGACAACAACATGATGATCGGAGTGCCGCGCGAGACGGCGGCCGGCGAAACGCGGGTGGCCGCGACGCCGGAGACCACCAAGAAGCTGAAGGCGCAGGGGCACACGGTCCGGATCGAGTCGGGTGCCGGCCTCGCAGCGAGCGCCACCGATGACGCCTATGCGGCCGTCGGCGCCGAGATCGTCGATCGCGCCGCGGCCTTCGCGTCCGACCTCGTGCTGAAGGTGCGCTCGCCGAACGCCGAGGAGCTCGGCCTGATGAAGAGCGGCACCAACCTGGTCGGCATGCTCAATCCGTTCGACCGCGCCGGCCTCGACGCGCTCGCGGCTGCGGGCCTGACCAGCTTCGCGCTCGAAGCCGCGCCGCGCACGACGCGCGCGCAAAGCATGGACGTGCTCTCGAGCCAGGCCAACATCGCCGGCTACAAGGCGGTGATGATCGCCGCCGACAAGTACCAGCGCTTCTTCCCGATGCTGATGACGGCGGCCGGCACGGTGAAGGCGGCGCGCGTCGTCATCCTCGGCGTCGGGGTCGCGGGCCTGCAGGCAATCGCGACCGCCAAGCGGCTCGGCGCCGTGATCGAGGCGAGCGACGTGCGGCCGAGCGTGAAGGAGCAGGTCGAGTCGCTCGGCGGCAAGTTCATCGACGTGCCGTATGAAACGCCTGAAGAGAAGGAAGCGGCCGAGGGCGTCGGCGGTTACGCCAAGCCGATGCCGCAGAGCTGGCTCGATCGCCAGAAGGCCGAGGTCGCCAAGCGCATCGCCGCGGCCGACATCGTCATCACGACCGCGCTGATCCCGGGCCGCGCCGCGCCGGTGCTGGTCAGCGAGGAGATGGTGAAGTCGATGAAGCCGGGCTCGGTGATCGTCGACATCGCTGCCGGCAAGGGACCGAACGGCGTCGGCGGCAACACGCCGCTGAGCGAGGCCGACAAGACGGTGGTCAAGCACGGCGTCACGATCGTCGGCGAGACCAACCTCGCGGCGCTGGTCGGTGCCGACGCGTCGTCGCTCTACGCGCGCAACGTCCTCGACTTCCTCAAGCTGGTGCTCACCAAGGAAGGCGGCTTCGCCGTGCCGATGGACGACGACATCGTCGCCGCCTGCCTGATGACGCAGGGCGGCCAGGTCAAGCGCGCCTGACCGCGACAACAACTCGAACCGGAGACTCCCCATGGACGTCGTCTCGCACACCGTCATCAACCTCATCATCTTCGTGCTCGCGATCTACGTCGGCTACCACGTCGTCTGGACCGTGACGCCGGCGCTGCACACGCCGCTGATGGCCGTGACCAACGCGATCTCGGCGATCGTGATCGTCGGCGCGATGCTCGCCGCGGCGCTCACCGAGACGACGCTCGGCAAGTCGATGGGCGTGCTCGCGGTCGGGCTCGCGGCGGTCAATGTCTTCGGCGGCTTCCTCGTGACGCGGCGAATGCTGGAGATGTTCAGGAAGAAGGAGAAGAAGGTCGTGCCGGCGCCTGCGGAGAGCGCGAAGTCATGAGTCTGAATCTCGTCACGCTGCTGTATCTCGTCGCCAGCGTGTTCTTCATCCAGGCCCTGAAGGGCCTGTCGCATCCGACGACGTCGATCCGCGGCAACATTTTCGGCATGACCGGCATGGCGATCGCCGCGCTGACGACGTGCGCGCTGATCGTCAAGCTGATGGAGTCGTATGAGCTCTCGCCGACGATCGGTCTGGCGTGGGTACTGCTCGGCCTCGTCGTCGGCGGTGGCTACGGCGCGTGGCGCGCGAAGACCGTCGAGATGACGGCGATGCCCGAGCTGGTCGCGTTCTTCCATTCGATGATCGGCCTCGCGGCAGTGTTCATCGCCGTCGCCGCGGCGGTCGAACCGTACGCGTTCGGCATCGTCGCGCGGCCGCTCGCCGGCGGAGCGGTCGATCCGATCCCGACCGGCAACCGGCTCGAGCTGATCCTCGGTGCGGCGATCGGCGCGATCACCTTCAGCGGCTCGGTGATCGCCTGGGGCAAGCTCTCGGGCAAATCGAAGGTCCGCGTCTTCCAGGGCGCCCCGGTCAGCTTCAAGGGCCAGCACTATTTGAACCTCGCGCTGGCGATCGCGATGCTGGCCTTCATCGTCGGCTACACGCTGACCGAGAGCCGCGTCGACTTCTACCTCGTCCTCGCGCTCGCCTTCGTGCTCGGCGTGCTGATCATCATCCCGATCGGCGGCGCCGACATGCCGGTGGTGGTGTCGATGCTCAACAGCTACTCGGGCTGGGCCGCGGCCGGCATCGGCTTCTCGCTCAACAACGCGATGCTGATCATCGCCGGCTCGCTGGTGGGCAGCTCGGGCGCGATCCTGAGCTACATCATGTGCAAGGCGATGAACCGCTCGTTCTTCAACGTCATCCTCGGCGGCTTCGGCGGCGAAGCCGTGACGGCGGGCGGCGCGAAGGCCGAGCAGCGACCGGTCAAGAGCGGCAGCGCCGACGACGCGGCGTTCGTGCTCGGCAACGCCGAGTCGGTGGTCATCGTGCCGGGTTACGGCCTCGCCGTCGCGCGCGCGCAGCACGCGGTCAAGGAGCTCGCCGCCAAGCTCACGGCCAAGGGCATCTCGGTGAAGTACGCGATCCATCCGGTCGCGGGCCGCATGCCTGGACACATGAACGTGCTGCTCGCCGAGGCCGAGGTGCCGTACGACCAGGTGTTCGAGATGGAGGACATCAACGGCGAGCTCGGCCAGGTCGACGTCGCCGTCATCCTCGGCGCCAACGACGTCGTCAACCCTGCGGCGCACACCAAGGGCAGCGCGATCTACGGCATGCCGATCATCGAGGCCTACAAGGCCAAGACGATCATCGTCAACAAGCGCTCGATGGCCGCGGGCTACGCCGGCCTCGACAACGAGCTCTTCTACATGGACAAGACGATGATGGTCTTCGGCGACGCCAAGAAGGTCGTCGAGGACATCGTCAAGGCGATCGAGTAGACGCAGCCGCGCCCGGCTGCGCCGGCGCAACACGAACAGCGATGCGCGCCCCTCCCCAACCCGGGGGATGCGACGCGGCGTGACAACTGCGTCACGCCGAAAAACCACCTGACGAATTTCCAGGTGGTTACTATCCGAATCCTGCTTTCAGCAGTCGGCAACCGGCTCCGCACGTGCGACTTCTCGACACCCGTTCGCCTTCGTCGCCCGCTCGCCGTGCGCTGCTCCAGGCCGCCGCTGGCGCAGTCGCATTCGGCTCTGTCGCTGCCCATGCGCAACCGCTCGAAGTCGCTCTCGCCGGCTTCGCCTACGCAGGCGATGCCGCGTCGCTGCCGCAGCGCTTTCCCTATTCGCTCTCCTACGAGAAATCGCTGAAGGCATCGGGCAAGCCGGCGTACCTCAGGCTGCTCGACGCGATCGGTCAGAACCCGCCGTCGCAGCTCAAGCTCGTGGGCCAGATCGACGAGCTGAAGGGCCGCGACCAGGCGATCGCCGTCGCGCTCGTGATCGGCTCCGAGACGATCTCGGTCGAGCAGCTCGCCGGCCTGAGCAAGCTCTTCGTGCTGATCCGCGCGCAGGCGCTCTTCTTCGACTTCAAGTCGATGGCGATCGTGCGTGCTTACCCGATCAGCTTCGCCTACATCGACGTCTTCGACCGATTGCCCACCGACGACGAGGTGCGTGCGCGCGTGCGCGGCGTCTACGAGGGCGCGACCGGCAAACCCGGCATCCTCGCCCGCTTCGGCGCGACCTTCGCCAAGGCGACGCTGCCGACGCAGACCTCGCGCACGTTGCAGATCACGCGGATTGCGATCAAGCCCGAGGCGATGGGCAGCATCCCGGCGTACATCTCGAGCAGCGCCACGGTCGCCGAGACCTGGGCCGCCGACCTCGTCGGCGAGGCCCTCTCGACGCGCGCCGGCGTGCCGATCGTCCCGTACGCCAAGGGCTATGCAATCGGCAACGTGATGTCGATGCGGATCTCCGACGGCGACGTTTACAACCTGAAGCTGCCCAAGCCCGACTACGAGATCAACGTCGAGCTCTCGGCGCTGAAGAAGATCGAGTACGGCCGGGCCGCGGCGGGCGCCAGCTTCATCTACGGCAGCTATGCGTCGATGAAGATCGAGGAGCCCGTCTCCGGCAAGGTCTACATGAACACGGCGCTGAAGAACGGCGAGGTCAAGCTGGTGCCGTCGACGCAGACCTACGTCGACGACTTTCCGGCCTACTACGACTCGGTCAACGGCATGTTCGTGAAGTTGTCGGAAGCGCTCGACGGACGCGGCAATACGTGGGTCAAGACCGCGGCGGCCGCGCCCGACATCGACAAGCAGATCGCAGACACCAGGGAGCTCATCAGGCTATGCAAGTAATCCGCAAACTCTACGTCGCGCTGTTTGCGCTGACCTTCGCCGTCGCGTTCGCGCCCGTCGCGCAGGCGCAGATCCAGCAGGCTCGCGGCAAGGCGACCGTGCCGTACAGCGGCCGATCGCTCACGCCCGACGTCAAGGCCAAGGCGGTGCAGAACGCGCAGCTGAAAGCGGTCGAGACCTACTACGCCGAAGCCGGCGAGTCGGAAGCGGCCAACTTCGACACGATGCGCGCCAAGATCATCGAGAACCCGGACCGCTACTTCCTCGACACGACGGTGCTCTCGGAAGACGACAACGCGGGCAGCAAGTCGTACACCGTCGCAGTTCGCGTCTCGCTCAACGTCGCCAACCTGCGCAATGACATCAAGGCCGGCTCGGCGGTCGGCAAGGCCGGTCGCACCGAGCGCTCCGCGCTCGCCTTTCTGTTCGTCTCGCGCGAGGTCGATTCGGTCTCGTCGTACGACCCGCGCATCAGCAAGCGCGTCGACACCACCGACCGCGCCGACGCGACGCTCTCGGCCACCGACAAGGGCCGCCAGAGCGAGAAGATCCGCGCCGGCAGCATCTCGACCGACGACGCGCGCACGCAGACCGGCAGCGCAAGCATCAACCGCTCGAGCACGATCGAGATCGGCGGCAAGACGACGCGGCGCTCCTCGGAGGCGACCTATCGCCTGTTCCCGAGCGCGAACCTCAACCAGGTGTTCACGCAGGCCTTCTCGCGCGCCGGCTTCAAGGTCAACGAGGCGACGCTGGTCGAGCCCTATACCGGCGGCAAGTTCCGGGTCGCGCAGGTCGAGGACGACTACAAGGTCGGCAACGACCTGAAGGCGGCGACGATGCAGTCGATCGCGCTCGGCATGAAGAACGCGCAGATCCCGTACATCGCGCTCGGCACGCTCGACGTCGGCCTCGCCGACAAGGACCCGCAGACCGGCATGGCGCGCGTCGCGGTGACCGTGAACGCGCGCGTCCTCGACCTGACGCAGCAGATCCCCGACACGATCGCCTCCGTCGGCCCGGTGCAATACGCCGGCGTCGGCCCGACCGAGGACGAGGCGCGCACCGCAGCGCTCAAGCTCGCCGCCGCCAACGCAGCGCGCGAGCTCACCGCCCAGCTCACCAACCTCGGCGTCAAGTGAGCGGATCGCTCGACGCGATCTCTTCCCCTCTTCCACCCGTTCCCCGGAAAGCTCATCACATGAAGAAGCTCCTCGCGGCGCTCGCCACCGCGCTGCTCGTCCTCCCGTTCGGCGCGTCGGCGCAGTTTCCGTCGATCAAGAACATGCCGAGCCTGCCCGGCATTCCCGGACTGCCCGGCGGCTCGGGCGGCGGTGACGCCGTCGGCGGCCAGAACGACGCCCTGGTGCGCGGCTACGTCGCCGCCAACAAGGACGTGCTGCTCGCCAACGCGCAGATGGCCGACGCGCTCGGACTGAAAGACGCCGCCGCGACCGCGCGCGCGACCGCCGATGCGCTCACCGACGGCGCGACCAAGGGCAACCTCGAAGACTCGAACAAGGCCGTCAGCGCCTCGACCGATGCCGTCTCCGCAGAGATGGCCAAGAGCCCGAAGCTCGACGCTGCGGCCAAGCAGACGTACTCGAAGGGCATGGCCCAGCTCGGCCAGGGCGTGCTGCGCTACATCGCGCTGGCCGGCCCGGCACAGTCGTTCTCGTCGAGCCTGAAGAACGCGTCGCCGATGATGCTGCCGAAGCTGCAGGCCGGCATCTACGTCGCCAGCCAGCTGCCCTCGGGCCTGAGCAATCTGGCGACCTCGATGAAGAGCGCGAGCGCGTTCGCCAAGAGCAACGACATCCCGGTGCCGCCCGACGCCACCAAGGCGATGGCCGCGCTCTGACCAGCGCCGCGCCGACAACCGCAGCAAGGAGGATGACGATGCATCGTCGATCGATCGGAACGATGGTCGTCGCCGCGCTGATGGTGGTCGCTGCAGGGTGCGACCAGAAGCCGGCCGCGCCGCCGCCGCCCGCCGCCGCGCCCGCGGCGGTCGCACGCGCGCCGCTCGCCAACACCGCGCCGGCGCCGGCCGCCGCCGAGGCGCCGCCCTCTGCGCCGACGATGCCGGCTCTCGACGTCGGCAAGCTCGACACCGTGAAGGTCGTCTCCGACGGCTTCGGCGCGACCGCCTCCGATGCTGTCGGCGAGGCGATCCGCCTGGCGATCTTGCAGGTCAATGGCGTGGCGATGGAAGCGACGACGGTCAGCACCAAGCTCGGCGTCGACGTCGTCTCCGGCCAGTCGGCCGCGTCGCTGCGCGCCGAAGGCTTCGCCGAAGCCGTGCGCACGCGCTCGGGCGGCGTGATCCAGAACTTTCGCATCGTCGCGATGTCGGAGCCTGGCGCGCAAGGCACCTACAAGGCGACGATCCAGGCCAACATCGCGCGCTTCGTCGCGCCGGCCGAGCTGAAGAAGGTCAAGCTCGTCGTCGCGCCGCTGCGCTTCGACAAGGCCTCGATCCCGATCGGCGACCGCATGGTGCCGGCGCGTGATGTCGGCATCGAGCTGCGCCAGCGCATCCAGGACGCGCTCGTCGGCACCGGCCGCTTCGCCGTGCTCGATCGCGAGTTCAGCCCCGAGATCGAGCAGGAGCTCGACATGATCGGCAGCGGTCAGTCGCCGATGGCCGAGATCACCAAGCTCTCGCAGGCGGTGCCCGCCGACCTCATCTGGACCGGCCGCATCAATGGCCTGGCCTACATCCGCCATGCGCAGCAGCTGCGCATCTCCGACCGCGAGCTGGTGAGCTACTCGGGCGGCTGGTCGGTGTCGCAGAAGATGGTCAACGTCGCGACGCGACAGGTGATGACGTCGGAGACGCTGCGCGGCAACGCGCCTTCGGTCGCGCCGACGACGCTCAGCCGCGGCGTCAACTCCAACAAGATTCTCGGTGGCATGGCCGACGACCTCGTCAACAGCGTCGTCGCGTCGATCCTGCAGCGCACGTTCCCGGTCACCGTCGTCGCGCTGACCGGTGCCGACGTCGTCTTGAGCCAGGGCGGCCTGGCGCTCAAGCCCGGCTCGCGCTACGCGATGGTCACGATGGGTGCCGAGCTGAAGGATCCGCAGACCGGGCAGAGCCTGGGCCGCATGGAGGCGCCGTGCTGCGAGCTCGTTGTCGACCGCGTCACGCCCAATCTCTCCTACGGCCACATCGAGGGCGCAGCCGCGCTGCCCGCCGGCCTCGCGCCGAGTGCGCTGCAGGTGAGGGAGCAATTGCCCGCCCGTGCTGCCACGGTGGCCGTCGGTGGCGCGACGCCGCCGACCGGCGCCGCGCCGGTGCGGCGCAGCGGCAGGCCGGCGCGCCCCGACGACGGCGCACCCGTGCCCGCGGACAAGAAGAACGACGACAAGTGGTGAGCCTTCGCCACCGCTTCGACACCGAGGACCGTCCGATGATGTTCACCCGCCGCGGCCTGCTCGCCTGCTTCACCACTGTCCTGCTCGCCGCCTGCGCGA
>Ga0209724_1004679_pt1 | contig 10679 bp, 5 predicted proteins | sample grotaG_FD_184143 | JGI IMG/M metagenome (GOLD analysis project Ga0209724, IMG submission 184143) | Glacier valley bacterial and archeal communities from Borup Fiord, Nunavut, Canada, to study Microbial Dark Matter (Phase II) -... | ecosystem: Environmental > Aquatic > Freshwater > Ice > Glacier ... | reverse complement strand
TCGCTTCCTGAGTATAATTTAATGTAATCTGATCGTATTCAACATCACTATTCTTTTTTATCAGGGTATTATTTCGAAACAAATCAGATCTTCCATGATTGGGACCTGGCATCCCATAATAATAGTCAAATCCCTGTGCATTAGGCATGACTTCCGGCAAGAGGCCAAGATGCCATTTACCAATACATCCAGTAGTATAGCCTTCTTCTTTCAACAATTCTGCAATTGTTATTTCATTAGGATTCAAACCACTATGTGTATTGGGGGGAAGAACTGCAACATGCAAATCAACCCGTTTTGGATAACATCCAGTCATTAAACTTGCTCTACTAGGGGTGCAAACACATGCCGGAGTATAAAAATCAGTAAATCGCACACCTTCCTTTGCCATTTTATCCAGATTCGGAGTTTTAATCTCAGTTGCTCCATAGCAACTCAAATCGGCATATCCTAAATCATCAGCAAGGATGAAAACAATATTAGGTTTTTCAGTAACAGATGAATTACTACAAAATGAGAGTAGGGCAAATGAGCTGATACTGAGAAAAACAGAACTAAATTTTAAACTTGAAAATGATCCAGACAAACTATCGTGATTAAAATTATTCATCATATTAATATGGTTTTACTTCCTGTTTTTTTAAAACAATAATCAAAATTAATCGAGGTTAAAAATGCTTAACTGGCTTTTTCCAAAAGAATTAATAATCTGAAATTGCAAAACAGAAAATTAAAGGACTATCCACTCTTTTTGTAGTGAATAGTCCAATATAAACTATTAATTCACTGAAATCGCTGCATCGGTTCAATTTACTTTCCAATAGCCAGCATCACCAACCCGGATTCTGGGTCAGACTCTTGTTTAAAGAAAGTTCGCTGTTTGGAATAGGTAACAAATTGTAATACTCCAGGTATCCATTCGGGAATTTAGTTTCAATCAAACTTCCCGTATGATCTTTAATAGCGAGAGGATACAGGTTTTTACCAATTTTCCATCTTTTAATATCTGCCCAGTAAAGTCCCTCCAGTGCAAATTCAACTCTTCTTTCATTACGTAGTTTTTCGCGTGCTAATTCACGGGTTAATCCCATTGGTAACAATGTAATTTTAACGTCTGCCCTCTCAGTTCTGATTCTGTTTATCAGGGAAACAGCCGCATCAACGCTTCCATTAGTTTCAATTATTGCTTCAGCTTTTGACAAGATAACATCAGCATATCTGAGTACAATATTGTTCAAAGATGATTGTCCTGATGGAGGTAATGCAGCTTCCGGTTCGATACGGTATTTTCTGGTGGATAAATGCTTCATCCTATTACCTGGATGGTTAAATGCTCCGCCAGGATAAATGTAATTTGGAAAACGATATCCAAGAATGTAGTCCCCGGGAGTAACAATTGAAAATTTCATTCGCGGATCGCGGTTTTCATAGAGTTTAGTCGGATCGACAGGTGAACCGTCGATGGTTTCATAGGCAGCAACCAGGTTATCAGTGGGTACATAACGACTTCCGCGCGTAAAACTTCCAGTACCTGTTCCACAATACTGGTCAACAAATGACCCCTGAGAATTTTCGCCTGACATATACTGCACATCAAAAAGAACTTCTTTGTTATTTTCGTTCTCAAGTCTGAACAGTCCTGCGTAACTGGGGAACAAGATGTATTTATTCAGTGCATCAATCTGTGAAATAACTTCAAGCACTTTGTCATATTTTCCCTGGTACAAATACGCCCTCATTTTCATTCCCAAAGCTGCTCCTTTAGTGGCTCTGCCAACAGCGGGGGCATCTACTTTTAGCTTACTGATTGCATCGTCATAGTCGGCAAGAACCTGATTCCATGTATCGTCAGCTGTAGCCCTTGGAATATTTCTGGCCTCTTCAGTCGTAATGGTTGAGGCAATAATTGGAACACCTCCGTAAGATTCTACCAGCAACGAATAAGCAACGCCACGTAAAAAATGAGCCTCACCGGAGTAAGTCGCTTTCAAGTCGTCACTCAACGAAACTTTATCAATAGACTCTAAAAGAAAATTCGAACGGTAAATGATACTGTAGCACCTGGTCCAACGGAAAGTTAGCATTTCTGCATCCGTAGTTAAGAGTTGTCCATTCCCGATTCTATCAATAACTCCATTCCCCCAATTAAATGCATTGGGAGTTGCCCCATCAAGTATGCCAAATCCAAATAAACCCTCGTTATAAACAGATGTCTCACGAAGCAGACCATACACACCATTTAATAGTAATTTGATATCCTTCTCATTTTGAGGAAAGATAGCCGAAGTAATTTTATCTTCGGGAAAAAAGGTGAGATATTTATCTGCACAACTATTTGAGGTTAAAAGGAGGACAAATATCAAACAATTCGTCAGTATATTTTTAATTTTCATGGGTTTAGAAATTTAGATTAATACCAAATGAAATGATTCTTGGGACAGGATAAAGATTATTTCCTGAATCAAATGTATTTCGCTCAGGGTCATAGCCTTCATAATCCCTATTGACTAAAGTGAAGACATTTTGGGCATTCGCATAAAGATAAACTTTCTGAAGTGCCAGCTTCGATGTGATTCGGTTTGGAATGGTATAACCAAATTGAATATTTTTCAATTTGACGAAACTCATATTCTGCACCCAAAAAGAAGACTCTGAATTATCCCAAGTGTTATCATATTTTATGCTTGGTATATTTGTATTTGTGTTTTGTGGGGTCCACGCATCTCTCCATTTTGTAGATATGACCCTGTTTTCCCAAGCCACGTGTGTGAAATTGTTTTGTGTATAGGCATTCACTCCGGCAATGCCCTGTATTAACAAACTAAGGTCAAATCCTTTGTATCTAAAATTTGGCGTTAAACCAAAAGTAAATTTAGGAATAGTATTACCTAATCCTTTTTTATCCCGATAATCCAATTTACCATCGCTGTTGATATCTTCAAATTTCAGGTTCCCCGCTTTAGGCTTGAAGCTATTGTTGGCCATATGGGTTGAAGCTTCCAGATCAGTTTGGTAGATGCCAACTACATTATAACCATACAGCGTATTGTAAGAATATCCTTCTCTGATAAGATACAGCTGATCAGGTGAATCTCCTCCCCTGAATTTTGTAACTTCATTTTCGATGTGGGTTAAATTAAATCCGATACTAAACCCAAGTTTATCCTTGCTGCGTATTTGGTTATCATAGTTAATATCGAATTCAAATCCATTATTCAACATTTCACCCACATTTTGATACGGCGCTGTAAGTCCGCCTAAGATGAGGGGGATCGGTAGCTGCACGATAATATTCGTAGTTGTTTTCTTGAAATAGTCGGCAACAATATTGATCTTGCCTTTCATTAATCCAATGTCGATGCCAAAATCGAGCGTTGAAGTAGTCTCCCATGTAATATTTTCATCAATCAAAGAAGTGACCGCAGCACCAGGAACAAATGTGCCAGCACTGCTGTAACTTAATGCGTTATTTTGGTCTACTACTGTCAGATAAGGCCAATATCCTGCGATATTTTGATTTCCCAACTGCCCCCAAGATCCGCGAAGTTTAAGATTGGAAAACATATCCAGATCTTTAATAAAGTTTTCATCGCTCATTCTCCATCCGGCTGAAAATCCGGGAAAAACACCCCATCTTGAATCTTGTTTGAAACGGGAGGAGGCATCAGCCCGGATATTTGCTTCAAATAAGTACTTGTCCATCAGGGAGTAGTTAATTCGTCCGAAATAGGAAAACATCTTAACCCCATTCATGTTTCCGCTGCCCTGAATTCCTGATGTCCCTGCATCCACCTGGGTCAGACCTTCTTTTGGAGGACTTGATCTTCTTGCATAGGTATTTTTGATGACAGTACTCTCCATTTGCATACCGGCAATTGCGGAAACATCATGAAACTGTCCTAATTTTTTATTGTAATTAAGCGTTGCGAATAGGTTGTTGTTTATCGAATTCACATTATTCCTGTTCATTTCCAGGCCTTCCCTGTTGAAATTTTTCGTAATCGTCTCTATGCCGGTATCTGTATATCCAAAAACACTCTGATTGTATTTGTCAACCAGATTCCAGATACCATTGGATGCGATGGTTGTTTTAAACATCAAATCTTTGTAAAATTTGATTTCGGCTGATGCATTCACTGAAACATAATTCTGTTCAGTCTTTGTTTTTCCATTGGCAGCATCTATCAGTGGATTTCGGTTATCATACAAAAGATTGCCCTTGTCGTCAAGGGCCTGCACTGAACCGTAACGACCATCTGACGTATACGGAGCGATAAATGGTGCTGCCCCACTGAGCATTTCAAAAACCCGACCAAGTGAACCATAGGTAATATCTGCATATGGCTCTTCAGAAAGCTTTCTGGTATAATTCAACCGACCGCTCACTTTGAGCCATTTGTTGATGTCAGACTCCACATTTGCCCTGATTCCATATCTCTGACTTTTTGTATTTGGAACCATCCCATCCTGATCAAGGTAATTAAATGAAAGAAATGCAGATGTTTGTGCCGAACCTCCCCTGATCGAAACATTGTGTTCCTGTATGGGGGCTGATTTGAATAATTCTTTGAACCAGTCTGTGTTCGGATATTTGTATTTATCCGTTCCACTTTCAAATGCAGAAATTACAGAATTTGGATAAACTGCACTGGATCCTCCGTTGATCAGCGCAGTATTTGATAACTTCATGCTTTCTGCACTGTTGTTGATTAGATCATATCTTTTGCCTAAAGATTGAACTCCATAATAGGAGTTCAGGCTTATTTCCATCTTCTCATTGGTCTTTCCATGTTTGGTCGAAATCAGGATAACCCCGTTGGCAGCTTTGGATCCATAAATGGCAGCACTTGCCGCGTCCTTCAGAACTGACATGCTTTCGATGTCATTTGGATTTAGTTGATCGAAGGTGCCTTCGGTACCGTCAATGATGACAAGCGGATTTGAATTGTTCATGGTACCCCAACCCCGGACTCTTATCTGAGCTCCGTCCGCTCCCGGCTTGCCGGAGTTCTGACTAACCCAAACGCCTGTCACATTCCCACTTAAGGCCTGTGTTGCATTTGTAATTGGTCTGTTGGATAATTCAGTGCTAAATTTTACCGATGAAATTGAACCTGTTAAATTTACCTTCTTTTGAGTGCCATAGCCGACAGCCACTACTTCTTCAATACCAGTCGTCTCATCATTAAGAACTATATTATAGACCGTTTTGGTGTCTATGACAATTTCCTGCGTTTTCATACCAACAAATGAAAAAACCAGTATTTTTCCTTCTGTCGGTAATCGCATAGAAAAATTCCCATCATTATCCGTAGTTACACCAGTTGTAGTTCCTTTTACTACAACAGAAACACCAGGTAGCGAAGCCCCCGATTGATCTGTGACTTTACCTTTAACCGATTGTTGCTGTCCTTGATCGGATCCGAAACTACTTGTAGCAGTTGTTAAAATGATTTGACGATCTTTGATTAAATAAGTGACATTGGTTTTATCGAAAATATCTGAAAGAATATTCCCAATATTTTCGTCTTTAACTGTAATATTAACCTGCCGTTCAGTGTCGAGAAGCTTTTGATTAAACAGAAAGAAAAATTCACTTTCGCTTTCGATCTTATTTAATACATCAATTACCTTCGCCCCCTGCATTTTAAGCGTCAGGAGCTTTTGTTGCGAGTAAGTCGATGTAGAAAAGGCTTGCGCAACAAAAAAGAATAAAAAAAATACACTTAGGCGCATGATTTTCCAAAATTTAAGGAGTACACGGTTAGTTACGGGCCTCCTGGTTCGTTTTTTTTGCATACTTTTGATTCATTAAGTGGTTAAACAATAATTAGCTGTGATACTACTTGGTATATAACAGGAGAGTGGTTCCAACACTTTCCTGTTTCTTTTTTATCTGAATTGATTGATTTTTAATTTGTTGATTTGAAGAACTATTTTCCGTTTCTGATATATTCCCTCCTTGTCACTTGTCCTCCTTTCTTCTCTAAATGTAATCGGTGATGTAATTGAAATTAGTTTCAATACCTCATCAAGTGGTTCATCAATAAATGTAGCATGAAAAGTATAATTGTTGAGTAAACTGTCTTCAATAATTACATTGGCATTGTACCATCGACTTAGCCGAACTGCAACCTGCTGCATATTTTCGTTTCTAAATACAAGCCTACCTTCCTTCCATGTGGTATATTGAGAAGCAATTACCTGTTTTTTCGTAAATGTCTGCTTTTTAGTGTTTATTGTTAATTGATCATTCGGAATTAGAAATGCCATCTGTTTGCCAGTTTTGGACGAGATATTCACTTTACCTGATTGCAAAACGATCTCCTCTGTTTCTTCATCCTCGTTTGCAATCACATTAAAGATAGTTCCAACAACTTTAATATCCAGATTTCTCGTTTTCACGTGAAACGGAATCTCCTTGTTATGAACCACATCAAAAAAACCTTCACCAATAAGTTCCACAGTCCTCAGCTGAGCAAATACTACAGGATATCTTAGTCTTGATCCGCTGTTCAAAAAACCAGTCGAACCATCGGGAAGCTGAAATTTGGTGCGAACTCCTAAAGGGCACTGAATTTCAGCGTAAGCAACATTAATGGATGATTTTCCGGGATGAGATCGGATAAAAACTAGAAATGATAAAAGAAGCGGAATGATCAATATCGCAGCAACACGTTGAAAGATTTGCACCCAATTTAACCGTTTCAATTTGATGCTCTCATTAAGTCGGATGTGGTGGTGTACCTTATCAAGAATAGATTTTAAACTCTTACTGGAATTGATTTGAGAATTAAGTTGTGATTGCCATGCATCATTTAAAAATTGTTCTGCATTCCCGTTTTTTGGGTCTCCAATTAGTTCCGAAAGTTCAATATCTTCTTTCAGTGTCAATTTCCCTTCGAAATATTTTTGGATCAGATTCTGTAAATGGTCGTTCATAGCCACAAGTTGCACATATTATTATTGATGAAAACAATCTATTGTGATTTCACATGTTTTGAACTTATATCCGTTGTTATCAATTTTCTCATGGGTAATTAGTATATATTTTTTTAAGAAAATGTCAATACTCAATAAATCAGAAAATACCATAATAAAATTTCTACTTTGAAATAATACTATGATCTAATTTTCAGGGCAATCTGCTTTTGTTCCGTATTGAGATGAGAAATCGACTTTGGGAATCCCTTAATTTAAAGAGTAGAATTAATCCTTACTGAATCACTTTTTCAGTATACAAACAAAACGGCAAAAAGCAGCGAAGCAAAGTTTTCATTTTTTAACTTAAAACGAATAAACTTTAGTCCTTCTGAAACTTGATTATCAACTGTTCCATCTGAAATATTTAATTCGTCAGCAATTTCTTTCGAACTTTTACCTTCAAGTTTACTTTTTACAAATATTTCACGACGCCGGGGAGGCATTTTTTCTATGATAAGGCCAATCTGATGCAATATTGATTCATAATTGCCGTCCTCAATCTTTTGAGTTTCCTCAGTTTCAGCGTAATTTTGAAGGCTTTCAAGGTAACGAAGTGAAATGGCTCTTTTATTGAAATGTTTACGAATCAGGTTAAGTGCAATAGTAAAAAGGTACGATTTAAATGATAACTCAGATTTCAATGATTGATGATGTTCCCAAATTTGAACGAAAACCTCCTGTACAAGTTCTTCTGAATCAATCTCATTTTTTAAATATTTCAGGGCAAACCCAAATAACTTAGGGCTGTAGATCTCAAAAAGTGAATCAAATGCAACAACATTTCCCTCTTGAAGTAACTGGACTAAACATTGATCATCATGTTTTTCAATCATTGGAGAAGTCTGTGGTAGTTTGGATGGACAAATTTAATAAAATATCCATTGGTTATAGACTCACTGACTGTTATCTTCCCTTGTGTTATCTCAAAATTATTTTAAGATTTTGGATTAATTTTCTGATATACGACCAGGTTCTCTTCGATTTTGCCCTTTTATATTTTGAATATCATCGCCTAAATCAGTCCGGGCTTCATCTGCCAACTTTTTAAGTTCAGAAACTACTTCGGGATAATATTCTTCTACATTGTATCTTTCACCAGGATCGCGACTCAGATCATACAGTCCTTCCTCAAAGTCAAAGTTTTCATTGGTACTTCCCGGAAATCCGTCGACTCCCGGTTTAAACCCGATGTAAGTCCGGCCAGGATGTGCGAATACAAGTTTCCAATTGCCTTTCCGGATCGCTTCCAGACTATTCCTGCGATAATAATACAGGAATGTTTCACGCGGATTGGCATTTTCGTCTCCAAGCATAAGTGGTAAAATATTCACCCCGTCAATTTTTTTCTCCGGAAGCGGTGAATGGGTAATCTCTACAAGGGTTGGAAGGATGTCGATAGTTGATGCAAGTTTATTGCAGATTGTTCCCGGGGCAATGTGTCCCGGCCATTTCATAATACAAGGTTCTCGTTGACCGCCTTCAAAACTGTTACCCTTGCCTTCACGCAATCCTCCGGTTGATCCGGCATGGTTGCCGAAATTCAGCCATGGTCCGTTGTCAGAAGTGAATATTACCAGTGTATTTTTGTCTATTCCATTTTTTTCAAGCACTTTCATGATTTCGCCCACCGACCAGTCAATCTCCATCATTACATCACCAAACAAACCCCGTTCACTTTTCCCTTTGAACTTAGTCGAAACAGCTAAAGGAACATGTGTCATTGAATGTGCCAGGTAAAGAAAGAATGGATTACGCTTGTTCCGATTAATAAAATCCAGTGCTGTTTCTGTGTAGAGTGTTGTCAATTCTGCCTGGTCGTCCAAAGTTTTTAACTCCCTGATATTATCGTTATTTCGAATTAAAGGTAACTCCGGATAGTTCAATTTCCTTGAATATGCAGGTGTTATATTCCTGGTTCCGTCGAAAAACACCGGCCACATGTCATTTGAATAAGGAAGGCCCAGGTACTCATCAAACCCTTGTTGAAGAGGCAAGAATTCACGGCGATGCCCCAGGTGCCATTTGCCGATAGCCGCAGTTTTGTAATTGCGTTTTTTTAATACTTCGGCAATCGTTTCTTCTGAAGGATTTAAGCCGATTTTTGAATCAGGCATTAAAGCTCCTGAAATTCCCACCCGGTTTGGATAACACCCGGTTAAAATTCCGGCACGCGAAGCACTGCAAACAGCCTGGGCCGAAACGAAATTTGTAAAACGAATGCCTTGCGATGCAAGTTTGTCAAGATTTGGAGTTTTATAGCCGGTTGCACCGTAACAACTTAAATCCCCATATCCCAGATCATCCATAAAAATGAGAACCACATTGGGAGAACGCTGTTGTGCATAAGAGGTGTTAACTGCCAATGAAGCGGCAGTTAACACAAATATTGATTGAAGTTTTTTCATTTAATAATTACCTTTATTACGATGATCAAAATGAGGACGTTCAGTTCTCTTTAATGGAATATACATACCTCCGGTCGATTCCATCCAATCGTATAAATCGTGGTTCAATCTAATGATGGTATCCTGAAGCGCAGGTGCTTCGATCAGGTTATTCATTTCGTTAGGATCGTTTTTTAAGTCGTAAAACTCGTTGGTATCCCAAATTCCATAGTATCGTATATACTTGTATTGATCGGTACGAACCCCGTGCATAGTTGGTGTTTGCGGAAATTCATGTTCCCAGTAATATTCGTAGAAAATGCGATTGCGCCAAGGGATTTCTTTTCCCTGCAACAGTGGAATAAAGTTGTTTCCTACCATTTCTTTAGATTTCTCTAAACCTGCGCAAGCCAAGATTGTAGGTGCAATATCCACATTCTGAACCATTTTTTCCAATACCTGGCCACCTTTAAATAATTCTGGACACCTTGCCAACATTGGAACTCTAACCGATTCTTCATAAAATTGACGTTTGTCTATCAATCCATGTTCTCCCCAGGCAAAGCCATTGTCTCCCATGTAAATAACCAACGTGTTTTCTTCAATGCCTGCAGCTTTTAAATAATCAAGAACTGATCCGATACTTTCATCCACAGACATCAATGTTTCACAATAATTGATTACCTGGTCTTTCCACGGGCGACCATGGTAGGAATAGTCAACACCATGCCAACTTTCCCGTTGATTTTTAACCCAGTTAGGTGACATGTTTTCTCCATAATATTCCTTTCCATGAGCTGCTTTACCAGTTTTGGGGTCAATAGTAGGAAGTTGCTTAATTCCATAATAGGGTGTATTGAAAGATTCAGGAATAACTAATTGCTTGCCCGCATACATACCTTTATGTCGCTTGGCTGGATCGAATTCAGCGTGTACGCCTTTATGTGACAAATAAACGAAGAACGGTTTATCTGCTTTTATCTGCCCTTTCATAAAGTCAATGGCATGTTCGGTAAGCAGATCTGTTACATAGGTACTATCCTTATATTGTTTCCAAACACCATTCGTATTTAGTCGGGGATTGTAATATTCCCCCTGTCCTTTAAAAGCTTCCCAATGGTTGAAACCTGATTGTGGTTCACCAGAATCATTTCCCATGTGCCACTTGCCAAAAAAACCAGTTTGATAGCCTGCTTCCTGAAGATATTGCGGAAAAAATGTTAACCCGTCCGGAAGCGGAGCTGAATTATCAACTACTTTATGGGTATGCGAATATAGCCCGGTCAGAATTGAAGCCCGGCTTGGGGAACA
>Ga0209724_1004676_pt1 | contig 10687 bp, 12 predicted proteins | sample grotaG_FD_184143 | JGI IMG/M metagenome (GOLD analysis project Ga0209724, IMG submission 184143) | Glacier valley bacterial and archeal communities from Borup Fiord, Nunavut, Canada, to study Microbial Dark Matter (Phase II) -... | ecosystem: Environmental > Aquatic > Freshwater > Ice > Glacier ... | reverse complement strand
AAGCTGCCTTCCTTGCCGGAGGCGGTCTTGAACGACTTGAGCGTGGAAGCGAAAGCGTGGGGCATGATTTCCTCGAATGCGGGTGTCAGCGGGCTTTGGGTTCGATGACCTTCAGGCCCTTGAAGTAGTCACGGAAGAATTCGGCGTCGCGCGTGACGAGCGCGTCGCACTGGAGAAGGGCGTGGGCGCCGATCAGGAAATCGGCGACGACGCGCTCGCGCTGCCCACCGCGATCGCGAAAGCGGCGCTGCATGTGGCCCGCGCGAACTGCCGCGGTCTCGGCCGTGGGCAGGTAACGGATGCCGAGCGAGGCCAGGGTTTCCATCGCAGGCCCGGCATCTGAAAGGAGGGTGTGGATCTCGGCCACCACGGCGTCGCAGACCACCACGTCGCCTTGGGCGAGGGCGTGGCCGAGGCTCGCTTCAGAGGCCACGGCGAAGCGTGCATCTCCGGCAAGCACGTCGATCAGCACGGAGGAGTCCACCGCGATCATTTCGCCCGCTTGACGCCAGACGGCGGCAGATACGGGTCGCCGGGGGCGCGGCCGCGGACCGCACGCATCGCCTCGTCGGTGCTTTTGAAGCCCTCCGCAAGCTTGAAGCTTCCGCGCAGGCGCGATATCGCATCGTCGACGTTTTTCCTCAGGATGATGCGGCCGCCGTCGAGCTCGACCTTGAGCTGCATACCCTTGGTGAGGCCGAGTGCATCGCGTACGGCCTTCGGCAGGGTGATCTGGCCGCGCTCGGCCACCGTTGCTTCCATCGTGGGCTCTCTTGCAGTACGCATGAACTGGTCGTACCAATCTTGCCATACTCCAGGCGCGTCGGCTCAGCGGCCGTGTCTCCTCGCGAAATCCTCCATGTATTCGACGAGTGCCTGAACGCCTTCGATCGGCATCGCGTTGTAGATCGAGGCCCGCATGCCGCCGACCACGCGGTGGCCCTTGAGCTGCAAGAGGCCGGCCGCCTGGGCCCCTTCGAGGAAAGGCGCGTCGAGCGCAGGGTCGGGCAGGTGGAACGGCACGTTCATGATCGAGCGGTCGGGCTTGGCGATGGCGTTGCGATAGAAGCCGCTGGCGTCGATATACCCGTACAACAGCGCCGCCTTGGCGTGGTTGCGCTCACCCATTGCGGCCAGCCCGCCTTCGGCTTTGATCCAGCGAAACACCAGCCCGGCGAGATAGATCGCGAACGTGGGGGGCGTGTTGATCATCGAGTTGTTGGCGGCCTGCACGGTGTAGTCGAAGGCCGACGGCGTGGTGGGCATGGCGCCACCCAGCAGCTTCTCGTCGACGATGACGATCGTGAGCCCGGCCGGGCCGATGTTCTTCTGCGCGCCGGCATAGATCAGGCCGTATCGAGCCACGTCGATCGGCCGCGACAGGATGTTCGACGACATGTCCGCCACCAGCGGCACGCCGCCGGTCTCGGGCAGCCAGTGGTACTCGAGCCCGCCGATGGTCTCGTTGGAACAGATGTGCACGTAGGCGGCCTGCGGGTCCAGACGCCATTCGCGTTGCGGCGGAATGGCGGTGAAGCCGTTCGGCTCCGCGCTCGCGGCAACGTTGACGCGGCAGAAGTGCGCCGCCTCGGCCATGGAACGCTTGGCCCACTCGCCGGTGTTCACGTAGTCGGCACTGCTCTTTCCGCGCAGCAGGTTCATCGGCACGATGGCGTTCTGGCCGATCGCGCCGCCCTGCAGGAACAGCACCTTGTGGCTGGCCGGAACGGCGAGCAACTCGCGCAGCAGCGTCTCGGCTTCGGCCTGCACCGCCATGAACTCCTTGCCGCGATGGCTCATCTCCATCACCGACATGCCGGTGCCGTGCCAGTCGAGCAACTCGTCGGCAGCCTGACGCAGCACGGTCTCGGGCAGGGCGGCAGGGCCGGGGCTGAAGTTGAACGGGCGGGTCATGGCGAATCGGACGAGAGTGGGCGTCTCGCCATTATCGACAGCCGCCGACTCTCGGCGCAGCGCTACTTGGTGGCGGTGGTGGTCGCTGCGGCGCTCGGATCAGCGGTGGTCGCGGCGTCGGCCACGGCCTTGATGGGCTGCGCTTCGGCCGCGGCCTTGGCAGCCTTGGCTTCGGCGACGAGCTCGCGCTGCTTCGGGCTGACGCAATCGTCGACGATGCGCTGTGCCGTCTTTATGTTCAGCAGCATCGACTTGGCAGCGATCTGCACCATCAGCGTTTCGCCGCGCACGTCTTCGAGACGGATCGCGCCCGTCGATGAAAGCACCGGCTTCATCAGCCAGTCTTTCTTGCCCGCCTTCACTTCGACGTAGGCCGAGTGCTTGCTGCTCTGCGCGATGTTGACGGTCTGCTGAAATTCGCAGTCGTAGACGCCGTAGTAGACGAGCTCGGCGGCCTTGACCTGCTCGGGCGCCGCGTCGGGCACGGGCGCTTCCGCAGGCACGGCAGCTTTTTTCGAGCTCTTCGCGGCGGCTGGCTTCGCCTTGGCGGCAGGAGCGTCGGCGGCACTCGCCGCAGCGAGCCCGAAGCCGAGCGCGACGGCTACGGCGATGCGCGCGAAAGGCGCGACGAACGAGATGGAGAGAGGACTGATTTGAACCATGGCGTGACTCTCTGGCGGTGGCAGGCGGCCGGATTGTGTGCCGGCCGCCCGGTGCACTTCGCCGGGTTTACGGGGAGTTACCACGGGCGCGGGCAATGCGTCACGCCCGATGGCTCACAGCAGGTGCTTGACCCCGTCCTGCTCTTCTTGCAGCTCCTTCAACGTGGCGTTGATGCGCTCCTGGCTGAAGGCATCGATCTCGAGCCCCTCGACCAGGCTGTACTCGCCGTTCGCGGTGGTCACGGGAAAGCCGAACATCGTCTCCGCTGGGATGCCGTAGTGGCCTTGCGACGGGATGCCCATCGTCACCCACCTGCCGTTCGAGCCGAGCGCCCAGTCGCGCATGTGGTCGATGGCGGCGTTCGCGGCCGATGCCGCAGAAGAGACGCCGCGCGCTTCGATGATCGCGGTGCCGCGCTTGCCTACCGTGGGCAAAAAGATGTCCTTGTTCCAGGCGTCGTCGTTGATCATTGACTTGACGGGCTTCCCGTCGATGGTCGCGAAGCGATAGTCGGCGTACATGGTCGGCGAGTGGTTGCCCCACACGGCGAGCTTCTCGATCGACGACACCGGCTTGCCGGTCTTGGCTGCGATCTGGCTCAGCGCGCGGTTGTGGTCGAGGCGCAGCATGGCGGTGAAGTTCTTCATCGGGAGGCCGGGCGCGCTCTTCATCGCGATATAGGCGTTGGTGTTGGCCGGATTGCCGACCACCAGCACCTTGACGTTGCGCGAAGCCACGGCGTCGAGCGCCTTGCCCTGCGCGGTAAAGATCTGTCCGTTGATCGCCAGCAGGTCCTTGCGCTCCATGCCCGCAGTGCGCGGCCGCGAGCCGACCAGAATGGCGTAGTCGGCGTCCTTGAAGGCAGACATCGGGTCGCTGTGCGCCGTCGTGCCGGCGAGCAGCGGGAAGGCGCAGTCGTCGATCTCCATCATCACGCCCTTGAGCGCCTTTTGTGCCTTCTCATCGGGAATCTCGAGCAACTGCAACATCACCGGCTGGTCCTTGCCGAGCATCTCGCCGGAGGCAATTCGGAACAGCAGGGCGTAGCCGATCTGGCCGGCGGCACCGGTCACGGCGACACGTACGGGGGACTTCATCATGGATACTCCAAAGGTTGACCGGCAGGGGCGCGGTGAATTCTGCTGCGTTGCAATAAAATCATAAGCTGAGCAGCGCGCTACCCGCGCGGCAGACCGACCGGAAACAGGCATACATGACGACTTCCCTGAAGGAACAACCTCTCAAGCGGCGGCCGGTCTATCGCAACATCCACATCTCGCAGATCATCTCGTACCGGCTTCCGCCGGCGGGCTGGGCCTCCATCCTGCATCGCGTCAGCGGCGCGCTGATGTTTCTGCTGCTTCCGTTCGTGATCTGGATGTTCGACACCAGCCTTTCCTCGGAGGTGTCGTTCGACCAATTCCGCAGCGTGTTCGTCGCCGGTGCCCTCGGGTTGCCCGGCGTGATCTGGAAGCTCGTGGCATTCGCGCTGATCTGGGCCTTCCTCTATCACTTCTGCGCCGGCCTGCGCCACCTGTGGATGGATCTCACGCATTCCGTCGACCTCAAGTTCGGCCGCATCTCGGCGCTCGCCGCAATAGGCGTCAGCGCGGTCGTCGCGCTCGCGCTCGGCTTCAAGCTTTTCTTCTGAAACTGCACGCCATGTCCACGTCTTTCGGATCGCGCCGCATCGTCGTCGGCGCCCACTACGGCCTGCGCGACTGGATGGCCCAGCGCGCCACGTCGATGTTGATGGCGATCTTTACGGTCGTGGTCGTCGCACAGGTACTGTTTGGCGGCCCGCTCGACTACTACCGCTGGGCCGCGATCTTTTCCGCGCAATGGATGAAGGTACTGACTTTCGTCGTCATCGTCTCGTTGATGGTCCATGTGTGGGTCGGCATGCGCGACATCTGGATGGACTACGTCAAGCCGGTGGTGGCCCGCCTAGCGCTCGACGTGGCGACCATCGTGTGGCTCGTCGGATGCGCCGGCTGGGCGATTCAAGTGTTGTGGAGGCTGTGATGGCAGGCCCGGCAGTGCACACATCCTCGGTGCCCGTGCGCCGCTTCGACGCGGTGATCGTGGGCGCCGGCGGCTCCGGCATGCGCGCCTCGCTCCAACTCGCGCGCGCCGGTCTCAACGTCGCCGTGCTCAGCAAGGTGTTCCCGACGCGCTCGCACACGGTCGCGGCGCAAGGAGGCATCGGCGCTTCGCTCGGCAACATGAGTGAAGACAACTGGCACTACCACTTCTACGACACGGTCAAGGGCAGCGACTGGCTGGGTGATCAAGACGCGATCGAGTTCATGTGCCGCGAAGCGCCGAACGTGGTCTACGAGCTCGAGCATTTCGGCATGCCGTTCGACCGCAATCCCGACGGCACCATCTACCAGCGCCCGTTCGGCGGGCACACCGCCAACTACGGCGAGAAGCCGGTGCAGCGAGCCTGCGCAGCGGCCGACCGCACAGGCCACGCAATGCTGCACACGCTGTATCAGCAGAACGTCAAGGCGCGCACCAACTTCTTCGTCGAGTGGATGGCGCTCGACCTGATCCGGGATGCCGAAGGCGCCGTCGTCGGCGTCACCGCGCTCGAGATGGAAACCGGCCAGCTGCACATCCTGCAAAGCAAGGTCGTGATGCTTGCCACCGGCGGCGCAGGCCGCATCTTTGCGGCGTCGACCAATGCCTACATCAACACGGGCGACGGCCTCGGCATGGCGGCACGCGCCGGCCTGCCGCTGGAGGACATGGAGTTCTGGCAGTTCCACCCCACCGGCGTGGCCGGCGCCGGCGTGCTGCTCACGGAAGGCTGTCGCGGCGAAGGCGCGATCCTGCGCAACGGTGATGGCGAACGCTTCATGGAGCGCTACGCGCCCACGCTCAAAGACCTGGCGCCGCGCGACTTCGTCTCGCGATGCATGGACCAGGAGATCAAGGAAGGGCGCGGTTGCGGCCCCGAGAAGGACTACATCGTCCTCGACATGACGCACCTCGGCGCCGACACGATCATGAAGCGGCTGCCTAGCGTGTTCGAGATCGGCCACAACTTCGCCAACGTCGACATCACCCGTGAGCCGATCCCGGTCGTGCCCACCATCCACTATCAGATGGGCGGCGTGCCGACCAACGTGCACGGCCAGGTCGTGGCGCCGAAAGACGGCAACCCGAACAGCGTCGTGGAGGGCCTCTACGCCGTCGGAGAGTGCTCGTGCGTGAGCGTGCACGGCGCGAACCGCCTGGGCACCAATTCGTTGCTGGATCTGCTGGTGTTCGGCCGCTCCGCTGGCAACCACATCGTCGAAAGTGCGCTTCCTGCGCAGTCGCATCGGCAATTGCCAGCCAAGGCCGAAGACTTCACCGCAGCGCGTCTGGCTCGGCTCGATGGCAGCACCGGCGGCGAGTATTCGCAGACCATCGCCAACGACCTGCGCAAGGCCATGCAATTGCATGCCGGCGTGTTCCGCACGCAGACATCGATGGACGAAGGCGTGGTCAAGGTCAAGGCTTTGGCGGAGCGCACGAAAGCGATGCATCTGGCCGACAAGTCGAAGATCTTCAATACTGCGCGCGTAGAGGCGCTTGAGGTCGACAACCTCATGGAGTGCGCGCTCTCCACCATGGTCTCCGCCGCAGCGCGGCACGAGTGCCGCGGCGCCCACACCGTCTCCGAGTACGAACGCCCGATCGACGACGCGCAGTACCCGAACGGCCGCAACGATGCCGATTGGCTGAAACACACCCTCTGGTACAGCGAAGACAACCGACTCGACTACAAGCCGGTGAACCTGAAGCCGCAAACGGTGGAGTCGATTCCGCCCAAAGTGAGAACGTTCTAAATCATGCAGGTCGAAACTCCCATCGCCAAGAGAACCGCCGACACCGACAAGCCGGCGCTGCCTTTGCCCGTCGGCGCGTTGCGCACGTTCAAGATTTACCGCTACGACCCCGAGAGTGGCGCTGCACCCACGATGCAGACCCTGCAAATCAAGCTCGACGGCAGCGAACGCATGCTGCTCGACGCGTTGATGAAGCTCAAGGAGATGGACCCGTCATTGAGCTTTCGCCGTTCCTGCCGCGAGGGCGTGTGCGGCTCCGACGCGATGAACATCAACGGCAAGAACGGGCTCGCGTGCGTGACCAACATGCGCACGCTGCCGGGTGTGGTGACGCTGAAGCCTCTGCCGGGCCTGCCGGTGGTGCGCGACCTGATCGTCGACATGACGCAGTTCTTCAAGCAGTACCACTCGATCAAGCCCTATCTTGTGAACGACGAGCGACCGCCGGAGAAAGAGCGGCTGCAGTCGCCGGAGGAACGCGACGAGCTGAACGGCTTGTACGAGTGCATCCTCTGCGCTAGCTGCTCGACCGCTTGCCCGAGTTTCTGGTGGAATCCCGACAAGTTCGTCGGCCCGGCGGGCCTGCTGCAGGCGTACCGCTTCATCGCCGACAGTCGAGACCAGGGCACGGCCGAACGACTCGACAATCTCGAAGATCCATACCGGCTGTTCCGCTGCCATACGATCATGAACTGCGTCGATGTCTGCCCCAAGGGCCTGAACCCGACGCGCGCCATCGGCAAGATCAAGGAGCTGATGGTGAGGCGAGCCGTCTGATGACCGGTGCCGAAGCGATTTCGGCTGCTGCCCTCAGCAAGCTGCGCTGGCGCTGCCGGCGCGGCCTGCTCGAAAACGATTTGCTTATCGGCCGCCTGTTCGCTCGGCCCGAGCCGTTGACGCAAGCCGAGTCGACCGGGCTCTACGCATTGATGGAGCTCGCCGATAACGATCTGCTCGACCTTTTTCTCGGCCGCCAGAAGCCGACCGCGAACCTCGACCGGCCCGAGGTTCACCAGGTGATACGGGCCATCCGGGTGGCGCCGCCGGCACGAACCTGAGCGCCTGGACAACACCCAAACACTTTCGTCTTCCCACTTCTTTCGAGGACCCCCGCAATGACCCCGTCCGACGCTAAAGCTACCCTCTCATTTTCCGACGGCAGCCCGAGCATGGACCTGCCGATCTACAAGGGCACGATCGGGCCCGAGGTCATCGACATTCGCAAGCTCTACGCGCAGACCGGCAAGTTCACCTACGACCCGGGCTTTCTCTCGACCGCGTCGTGCAACTCCACCATTACCTACATCGACGGCGACAAGGGTGAACTGCTCTACCGCGGCTACCCGATCGAGCAGCTCGCGACGCAATGCGACTACCTCGAGACCTGCTATCTGCTGCTGAAGGGCGAGCTGCCCACGCCCGTGCAAAAGGCCGAGTTCACGCACCTCGTCACGCACCACACGATGGTCAACGAGCAGATGCAGTTCTTTCTGCGTGGCTTTCGTCGAGACGCGCACCCGATGGCGATCATGACGGGCTTGGTCGGCGGGCTCTCGGCCTTCTATCACGACAGCACCGACATTAATAATCCGCTACATCGCGAGATCTCCGCGATACGCCTGATCGCGAAGATGCCGACGCTGGTGTCGATGGCCTACAAGTACACCATCGGCCAGCCGTACATCTATCCGAAGAACGACCTGTCGTACGCGGGCAACTTCATGCGCATGATGTTCGCCACCCCGTGTGAGGACTACACCCCGAACGAAGTGCTGGTGCGCGCCATGGACCGCATCTTCATCCTCCACGCAGACCACGAGCAAAACGCCTCGACCTCGACCGTGCGCCTGTGCGGCTCATCCGGCACCAATCCTTTCGCGGCCATCGCCGCCGGGGTCGCGTGTTTGTGGGGCCCGGCGCACGGCGGCGCCAACGAGGCAGCGCTGAACATGCTCGAAGACATGCAGCGCGCCGGCGGCGTCGAGAAGATCGGCGAGTTCGTCAAGCAGGTGAAGGACAAGAATTCGGGCATCAAGCTGATGGGCTTCGGACACCGCGTCTACAAGAACTACGACCCACGCGCCAAGCTGATGCGCGAGACTTGCCACGAGGTGCTCGACGCTCTCGGCCTGCACGACGATCCGATCTTCAAGCTGGCGATGGCGCTCGAGAAGATCGCGCTCGAAGACGAATACTTCGTCGCCCGCAAGCTCTACCCGAACGTCGATTTCTATTCGGGCATCGTGCAGCGCGCGATCGGCATTCCGGTCAGCCTGTTCACGGCGATCTTCGCGCTCGCTCGCACGGTCGGCTGGATCGCGCAGCTCAACGAAATGATCGGCGACCCGGAGTACAAGATCGGCCGGCCGCGTCAGCTCTACACCGGGGCGACTTCGCGGAGCATCTCCGGCAAGACCGTCTGACGCTCACCAGGCTGTTCCGCCTCGTTGCTTGAGCCGAGGCGGGTTTTCACTCCCCCCGGTTCGAACGGGTGGACAGGCGGCTCGGCCAGCACACAAAATGCTGCGGTCCGCCCGATGCGGTCTTGACTGATGCCGGTTTCCGGCACGACCGGGATCTGCGGCAGCCTGCCCCGTTTCGATTCATCCAGGAGGAGAACCCATGTACAGAGGTATTCGTCGGCTTGCCGCCATCGCCGCGTTCGGCGCAGCGACTGTTGTGCCGCTGGCCGCCCACGCCACGCTGATCGACTTCGACGACCCGCTCCTGACCGGTCTTTATTTTTCCGGCGACACATTCACGCAGGCCGGGTTCCTGATGACGCAGGAGTCCGGTGATTCGGGAACCGTCGATATCGGGCAAGGCTTGGGAGCCGCCGCGCCGACGAACAACCGCACCCAGTTCTACAGCAACACCAATGACGGCGGCCTGCTGCTCACCGGGTCCAATGGTGGTCCGTTCAGCCTCGACGGATTCGACGCCGCATTCGTGCCTCTGATCGGCTCCTTTGCCGCACCTCAAACGCTGGGGATCGTTGCCTTCGCCACGACGGCGACAGGCGCGAGCTTCGGCACTATCTTCGGCCTCGGCAACACCACATCGGTGACGCAGGGCTCGCCGTTCTTGACCTTCGCGGGTGCCGCCAACTTCGGCCGCTTCACCAACCTGGTGGCGGTCGAATTTTTCACTTGCACGATCGCCAACGGGCAGGTCTGTTCGCTGGCAACCCAGAACAACGGCCAGTTCGCGCTCGACAACATCCGGGTAACTGCGCCCGTACCCGAGCCCGAGACATACGCCCTGATGATGGCGGGCTTGGCCGCCTTGGCCGCGGTTGCGCGCCGCCGGCGCCGACTCTGACCTACCCGACCGAACGGAGACATCGATGATGACGAACTTCACCCGGGCAGTTCTTGCCGCCGCATTGCTGGTCACGGGTTTGGCGGCCCACGGGCAGGCCGCAACCAAGACCTACATCGTGCAGCTGGCCGACGCGCCGGTCGCGACCTACGACGGCCGGATCGCCGGCCTCGCACGGACGCGGCCCAACTCCGGAGCCAAGATCGACATGGCCTCCGGCCCGGTGCGGGCATACGTGGGTTACCTGTCGCGCCAGCGTGCCAAGGAGATCGCTCGCGTGGGTTCGGCATCCGTGGTGCACCGCTACGGCTTCGCGTTCAACGGCTTCGCCGCGAAGTTGACCGATGCACAGGCCATGGCGCTGAAGACTTCGCCCAACGTGTTGTCGGTGTCCGAGTCGGACATCCGCAAGATGGACACGACCACCACGCCGGCATTTCTCGGCATCAGCAAGCCGGGCGGGCTGTGGTCGCAACTCGACGCGAATGCCCAGAACGTCAAAGGTGAGAACGTCATCATCGGCGTGATCGACAGCGGCGCCTGGCCCGAAGATCCGTCGTTTGGCGACAAGCTCGACACCGCCACCAACAAGCCGCTGGCCTACTATCAGAATGGCACGCAGGTGTATGACGCGCCTCCGGCCAAATGGCATGGCATCTGCCAGACGGGTGAGGGCTTTACCCTCTCGATGTGCAACAACAAGCTCATCGGCGCGCGCTTCTACGTGAATGGTTTCGACGCAGGTGGCGGCACGCTCACGTCGTTCGAATACCGGTCGCCGCGCAGCGGCGGTGGTGACGGTGGCCACGGCGCACACACCGCCTCCACCGCGGGTGGCAATTCCAATGTCGATGCCAGTATCGACGGCATACCCGTCGGCACGATGTCAGGCATCGCGCCACGCGCCCGCCTTGCGGTCTACAAGATCTGCTGGGAGGCGACCGTCA
>Ga0209724_1004674_pt1 | contig 10695 bp, 9 predicted proteins | sample grotaG_FD_184143 | JGI IMG/M metagenome (GOLD analysis project Ga0209724, IMG submission 184143) | Glacier valley bacterial and archeal communities from Borup Fiord, Nunavut, Canada, to study Microbial Dark Matter (Phase II) -... | ecosystem: Environmental > Aquatic > Freshwater > Ice > Glacier ... | reverse complement strand
ATTTCGTCGCCAGCAACCGAACCCTTGGCAGCTTCATCCCGAGCCCGGCGCCGCTGCGCGCGCCGGCGCCGACCCGCGTCGACGTGGCCGCGGTGATGAAGGACTTCAAGGGCGGTGCCGCGGTCGTTGCCGGCGAGGACTTCGATGTCTCGCCTGCGAACATCGCCAGGCGCACGACGCTCGCGACCGTGCCCGGCGCCGCCGGCGTGCGCACCGCCTTCCTGCCGAAGACGACCCGTGGCGGCAAGGTCGTGGTGTCGATCTCGCTGCGGCTGGGCGACGAGAAGTCGCTGTTCAACAGGGACCTCGCCGGCGCCGGCGCAGCCAGCATGCTGGCGCGCGGCACGACACGGCTCTCGCGCGAGGAGCTGGCGGCGGCGTTCGAGAAGCTGCAAACCTCGTGGAACGTTGGCGGTGGCGCGACCGGGGTCGCGATGAGCCTCGAGACGACGCGCGCCAACCTGGCAGCGTCGATCGCGCTCGCCGAGGAAGTGCTGCGCACGCCGCGCTTCGATGCCGGCGAGTTCGAGCAGATGAAGGCGGCCTGGGTCAGCGGCATCGAGTCGTCGCGCTCGGAGCCGCAAGTGATCCTGCAGCAGCGCATCGAGCGCGAGGGCAATCCGTATCCGAAGGGCGACGTTCGCTACGAAATGACGTTCGAGGAATCGCTCGCCGGCGTCGCCGCGCTCAGGCTCGACGACGTGCGCGCTTTCTATCGCGACTTCTACGGCGCCTCGCAGGCCGTCGTCACGGCGGTCGGCGATTTCGATGCGCCGATGCTGGCGGCGCAGTTGCAGAAAAGCTTCGGCGGCTGGACCAGCCCGGCCGCCTACGCACGCGTGCCGATGCCGACCTACGACGTGGCGCCACAGCTCTTCCGCATCGAGGTCAAGGACAAGCAGAACGCCGTTGTCGCCGGCCGCTTGCAGGTGCCGCTGCGCGAAGACGCACGCGAGTTCCAGGCCTTGCGGATGGCGGCGCAGATCTTCGGTGCCGGCGGCAGCGGCCGGCTCTGGGACCGGGTCCGCGAGAAAGACGGTCTGTCGTACGGCGTCGGCAGCTACTTGAGCGGCGGCCAGTACAACGCCCACGCCGACTGGAACATCTACGCCATCGCGGCGCCGCAGAACGTCGACAAGGTCAGGGCAGCGTTCGACGAGGAAACCGCGCGTGCCCGGAAAGACGGCTTCACCGCCGCCGAGCTGCAGCGCGCGAAAGAGGCGATCGCCGCCGCGTCGCAGCTCGCACGTGCGCAGGACGCGTCGCTCGCCGGGGCGCTCGACAGCTTCGTCGAGCGCGGCAAGACGCCGCTCTACTTCGCCGAGCTCGATGCGATGCGCGCCAGCCTCACGCTCGACGAGGTCAATGCGGCGTTTCGCAAGTACGTCATCCCGGAGAAGATGCTCGTCGGCGTGGCCGGCGATTTCTCGGCTGCATCCGGCAAGGTGGGCGCGGCCGCCACGGGTGTGCCGCCGCAGCGATGACGGCTGCCATCGGCCGCGACGCGCCGGCCGTGCCGCCGCAGCGGCTCTGCAGCTCGGCCGAGCTCGAGGAGAAAGGCCGCGCCGTTCTCTTCGACGTGCTCCACTATCGCGAGCCGGCGCGCGCCTTCGCGATGCGCTTCGAAGGCCGCGTCGTCGCCTACCTGAATCGCTGCGCCCACGTGCCGACCGAGCTCGACTGGCAGCCCGGCGAGTTCCTCGACAGCGGCAAGGAATTCATCCTCTGCTCGATCCACGGCGCCGCCTATGAGCCGCGCGATGGCCGCTGCATCGCCGGCCCGTGCGGGCGCGGCCGGCTGACGATGATCGAAGCCAGCGAGGATGGCGGCGACGTCTGGTGGCAGCCGACGCGCGACACCTTGCCGCATCGACCCGAGCCGGCGCCGATCTAGTAAGCGCATGGCGGACCTCGCCCCGTAAACGCGCCGAGAAATTCATCACGTCCTTCGCGCTATCGTCCCGACTGCCGACCCAGTTGCGCGCGACACTCGGTCGATGTCTCTCGACGATCGTGACTGGTACCGGCAAGAAATCCGCAGGCGGCAAGCCTTCTCCCGCCGTTCTGATTGGGGCTTTCGAATCGGCGCTGCCGTCGGTCTGGTCTTTGTCCTGCTCCTTGCCTGGAAGGTACGTACTCTCGATCACCCAGCGCCGCCAGAGCGCCCGAGAGTCGTTCTTGAGCCGGAGTCGACGACGACCGAATCGAGTCCGATGCAACGTTCGCCCCCAGCCTACCCGCCACCGCCTGAAACCATCTTTCGCTGCATCGTCGATGGTCGAGTGACCTATTCCGGCCCAGTGGACTGTAGGGGTGCGAGCACGGTGATGCCAACGCCGCCGGCGCCCGACGTCGACGTCCCTCCCGCCTTGACCGCATACCAACGAGAGATGCTGCGCAGTGCAGACGCCCGCATCGCTCGCGATGCTTCGATCGCGCGTCAGGACATGGAGAACATGCGCAGCGTCCGAGCTTCAAGTGGCTTCGAATGCGAAGCCCTGGCGGTCGAGATTCGTTCGATCGATGTCACGACACGACAACCGCTCTCCGGCGTCGAGCAGGACAGGCTTCGATTTCGCCGCCAAGCCGCAAATTCGCGGCAAAGCGCCCTGCGTTGCTGAGGCTGCTGGGGCGCAGCCGTCGCCGTCGGACGGTGTAGCGCCGACGCCGAGTCCCTCCATGTCACCTGCGCGGCCTCCTCGAAGGCCGCGGTCGCTTCTGGCCTGCGCTGGTGCGTCCACGGCATGGGCATCGACATGGCCGAGGCACTTCGATGAAGCCGCGGAACGCACCGGCCAGCGGCTGCGCCGCGGCAGCGACCGGCCTCGTCGCCAGCGCCGTGCTGGCAACCGCGACTTTGGAGAACGGCAGTGCGAACTCCAACGGCAACGCGTTCAATGTGGGCGAGTTGCTGCTGAACGCGGGCCAGACCATCCTGGCCTGTTCCATCGCCGCCAATCCGTTGACGGCTGGCGCAGCCACGGTGATCGGCGGCATCAACTTTCTCATCTCGGCGGCTGCCGCTGCCGATGCCTGCGGGCCGACGATCGCCGCTGCTGCGATCCAGATCGAAGCCGCGGCAGGGATCGACCCGAACGACAAGATCGGTCCGTCAGGGGACGGGTCGCTGCGCCACTTCGTGAGCGGCGCGACGCCCGCGTCGTACCAGATCGCGTTCGAGAATGTGCCTAGTGCCGGGCTGCCGGCGGCGAACGTGGTGATCGTCGATCAGCTCGACACGACGAAATTCGATCTTTCGACCGTGTCTCTGGGAAGCATCGGCTGGGGTGCGTAACACGTCGAGGTGCCGCCCGGACTGAACAGCTACACGACCGTCCACCCGGTCGACGCGACGATGTCGGTGCGCGTCCAGGGCAGCCTGAATCCGGCGAACAGCGTGCTGAAGTGGACCTTCACGACGATCGATCCGGCAACCGGCCTGCCGCCTAGCGATCCGACAATGGGTTTCCTGCCGCCCGACTCGGACGGCAAGAAAGGCCAGGGCCACGTGAGCTTCGTGGTGCGGCCGAAAGCCGGCCTCGCCGCAGGCACGGAAATCTCGAACACCGCTTCGATCGTCTTCGATGCCAATGCGCCGATCGTGACGCCGACATGGTTGCACACGCTCGACACCGCAGCGCCGACGAGCAAGGTGCAGTCGCTGATCGGCCGTCCGGGCACCCTGTCGTTCGATGTTGCCTCGGACAGCGCCAGCGACGCCGGCTCGGCCGAAAGGGTCTACACCGCCTACGTTTCCGACAACAGCGCGCCCTTCACGGTCTGGCAATCGGCGGTGAGTACGAAGTCGGCGGCGTACGCCGGCACCGCCGGGCACAGCTATGCCTTCTACGTCATCGCCACCGACGGCGGGCAATGTCGAGGCGGCCAAGACGCTGCCGGAAGCGACGATCGCCGTGACGGGAGCGTTCGCGGACCCGACCGTCGGCACCAGCTCGGGCGGCGGCGGCTGCACCGTCGGTGGCGACCCGAGTCGTGACCCGACGTTGCCGTTGCTGGTCTTGCTGTCGGTCGTCCTGATGAGGCTCAGGCCGTCGCGCGAAGCGCGGAGGCAGCGTAGAGCAGACCGTTGAAGGTGAAGTGGAGCAAGGCGGCCGGCCAGACGCGGCCGCTCAGCTCGCGGGCCTTGCCGTAGACGAGCGAGACCGGGAACACGAAGAGCGCGACGAGCGGCGGATGGCGCCAGAGATGCAGGGCTGCGAAGAGCACGCTCGTCACAGCGTTGGCGAGCGTAATCCCGAGCCAGGCCGCGCGGTCGACGCGCCGGGCGATCGCCGGCTGCAGTGCGCCGCGAAAGACGATCTCCTCGGCGATCGACCATAGCGCGATGACGGCGAGGTCGCGCAGCGGCTCGCGCGTGGCGATGCCGTAGCCCGCGTCGGCGACTGCCCAGGCGATCGGCACCGCGACGACCACGGCGGCGGCACAGAAGGCTGCGGCCGAGGCGCTCGTGCGTGGCAACGCCGGCGCCGGCATCAGCCAGCCGCGCGCCGTCGCGGCGGCGCGGCACGCACGCGAGCAACGAGCAGCGTCCAGCGCGGGTCGGGGTGGAGCGCCCGAAAGCTGACGTCGTTCACCATCTCGAGCGCGCTCGGGTCGCGCTCGGGTCGCGCTCGGCATCGGCGCGCTCGAGCAGGGCGAAGGCGTCGTCGTGGCGGCCGCACTGGGTCGCGACGATGGCGAGCACGTAGGGCGAGATGATGCGATCCGCGAAGCGCGCGTGCATGTCGGCGAGCGTCGCCTCGGCGAGTGCGCGCTGGCCGCTCGCGGCCTGGGCGGCGGCAAGACAGGCGACGCAGCCGGCGTTGTCCGGCGCCGCGATGCACAGGTCTGCGTAGATGGCCACGGCGGCAGCCGCGTCGCCGCGCGCCATCGCCAGTACGCCGGCGAGGCCGTTGGCGGCGAGGCTGCCGGGCGCGATGTCGCGCATCGCCTCGATCTCGAGTGCGGCGTCGTCGATGCGTCCCTGCGCGACGCGCAGGTTGATCATGTGAGCCCGGGAGTTGATGTATTGCGGATCGAGCTTGCGCGCCAGCGTGAGCTCGCGGTCGGCGGCATCGAACTCGCCGCGCATGTAGAGGTGGGCACCATAGGCCGAGTGCACGAATGCCTGCTGCGGCGCCATGCTCGCCGCCCGCTCGAAGCTGCGCCGTGCCGCCCGCCAGTCGCGTTCGAACTGGCTCTGGATGGCTCCGAGCAACGCGTGGGCGACGGCGTTGCCGGGTTCGAGCGTGAGGCCGCGACGGAGCGCTTCGGCGGCATGGTCGGCCGCGATCTTCGGCTCGTGATGCCAGCCCGTGGCCAGGTTGAACCAGGCGCGGCCGGCGCCGACATACGCCGCCGCCAGCGTCGGCGCGACGCGAAGCGCTTCGTCGAAGCGGACCAGCGCGGTCTCGAGCGTGGACTTCGCGAGCGCCTGGCGAAGAAAGTGCTCACCGCGCTCGACGAGGCCGAGCGCGCGCTGCGTCGCGGCATCGGCGGGTTCATCACGCGGCCTCGTCCGCATCGATGGCACGTAGCTGCCGACCGGCAACTCGATGCCCAGCGTCGCGTCGCGACCTTCTGCAGCGTAGTAGGCGTCGAGCCGGCCGCGCAAGCGCCGCGCCTCGACGCGGACGATGCTGTCCTGCTTCGGGTCGAAGCGCGCCACCGGCCTGCCGAACACGGCGACAGCGATCACGGTTTCCTTGAGCGCAGCCAGGTCGCCAGCGATCATGTTCTCGACGAGGAAGCGGAGCAGGGCGCGATGGCGGGGCGAGGCACGAAACGCCGCGCTCGCCTCGATGGCGGCCAGCGTGAGCTCGATGTGCTCGGGCGGTGCTGCGGTGGTGGCTGCCGCGTCGAAGTCGCGCTTCATGGTCGCAGGGCAGGGCAGGGGCGGAAGACAGGACTCTACGGGATCGCGTCTTTCATCTTGGTGCGAAACGAGGTCCGCGCTGGTGCGTCGAGGCGAGGTGGCGGGCGAACGCGTGTGGCACAGCCCTTGCTGACAGCACCTTCCGCCGGCGAAATCGTCGACGGCAGCAGCCATTCGAAAACACCGGGAGATCTTCTTCATGAATCGTCGTTTTGCGCTCAAGGCCACGTCCGCGGCCCTCGTCCTGTCAGGCTTGCTGAGCCTGCCCGCGCTCGCCGCCGACACCATCAAGGTCGGCATCCTGCACTCGCTCTCGGGAACGATGGCGATCTCGGAGACGGTGCTGAAAGATGTCGCACTGATGACCATCGAAGAGATCAACGCCAAGGGCGGCGTGCTCGGCAAGAAGCTCGAGCCGATCGTCGTCGACCCGGCGTCGAACTGGCCTCTCTTCGCCGAGAAGGCCAAACAGCTGATCAGCCAGGACAAGGTCGCGGTGATGTTCGGCTGCTGGACCAGCGTGTCGCGCAAGTCGGTGCTGCCGGTCGTCGAGGAACTGAACGGCCTGCTCTTCTATCCGGTGCAGTACGAAGGCGAAGAGCTCTCGAAGAACGTGTTCTACACGGGCGCGGCGCCGAACCAGCAGGCGATTCCCGCGGTCGAGTACCTGATGAGCAAGGACGGCGGCGGCGCCAAGCGCTTCGTCCTGCTCGGCACCGACTACGTGTACCCGCGCACCACCAACAAGATCCTGCGTGCCTTCCTGAAGAGCAAGGGCGTGAAGGATTCCGACATCGACGAGAAGTACACGCCGTTCGGTCACAGCGACTACCAGACCATCGTTGCCGACGTCAAGAAATTCTCGGCGGGCGGTAAGACCGCGGTGATCTCCACGATCAACGGCGACTCCAACGTGCCGTTCTACAAGGAGCTCGGCAACCAGGGCCTGAAGGCGACCGACGTGCCCGTCGTCGCCTTCTCTGTGGGCGAGGAAGAGCTGCGCGGCGTCGATACCAAGCCGCTCGTGGGCCACCTGGCGGCATGGAACTACTTCATGAGCCTGAAGAACCCGACCAACGAGAAGTTCAAGAAGGAATGGGCCGACTACGCCAAGGCCAAGAAGCTGCCGGGCGCCGACAAGCCGCTCACCAACGACCCGATGGAAGCCACCTACATCGGCATCCACATGTGGGCGCAGGCGGTCAAGAAGGCCGGCTCGACCGACACCGACAAGGTGATCGCGGCGATGGCCGGCCAGACCTTCCCGGCACCGGGCGGCTTCATGTCGACGATGGACATGAAGAACCATCACCTGCACAAGCCGGTGTTCATCGGCGAGGTTCAGTCGAACGGCCAGTTCAACGTCGTCTGGAAGACGCCTGCGCCGGTCACGGCCAAGCCGTGGAGCCCGTACATCGAAGGCAACGACAAGAAGAAGGACGAGCCCGAGAAGAAGTGAGCCTTCTGCGCTCTCTCGAAAGGCGGCTTGGCGCCGCCTTTCTCGTTTTTCTGCTGCTGCCGTCGACGGCCTGGGCGCTGACGGTCGATCAGGTCCGTGCCATGGCGGCGGGCGAGAGCGACAGCCGCGCCGCCGCCATCGCTGCAGCCGCGGCGAGCGGCGACGCTGCCGCGCCGGCCTTCTTCCAGGCGCTCCTCGACGGCAACGTCAAGGTCGCCGGCGACAAGGTCTTCGTCGTCGATGGCGACAAGGCGAAAGACGCGGCCAGCGGTGCCGACACGTCCTTGCCCGAAGGCGCCGAAGACGTCGTCAACAGCAACCGAATGCGGCGCGAGATCGAAAGCGCCGTCGCTGCGTTGAGGCTGCTGTCACCGGACCCGAAACAGCGTGCGCTCGCCTTGAAGGAGCTCAAGGACCAGCCCGACGAAGGCAAGCTGCCGCTCGTCGAGAAGGCTTATCAAGGCGAAACCGACCCGGCACTGAAGGCGCAGCTCGGCCTGCTGCGGGCAGCGATCCTGGTGTCGTCGTCGGACAAGGCCAAGCGGCTCGAGGCGGCGCGGCTGCTGTCCGACAGCCACGAGCCGACCGTGAAGACGCTGCTGCTCGAGCGCTTGAAGCCCGGCGTCGAGAGCGACGAGGAAGTGCGCGGCCAGCTCCAGCTCGCGCTCGGCAAGCTCGAGTCGCGGCTGGCCTGGGGCGAGCGGCTCGGCGTCGTCTTCACTGGCGTCAGCCTCGGCTCGATCCTGCTGCTGGTCGCACTCGGCCTGGCCATCACCTACGGCCTGATGGGCGTCATCAACATGGCGCACGGCGAGCTGATGATGATCGGCGCCTACGCGACCTATGTCGTCCAGAACCTGTTCAGGTCGTGGCTGCCGGGCGCCTTCGACTACTACGTGTTGGCGGCGATCCCGACCTCGTTCCTCGTTGCCGCACTGGTCGGCGCCGTGCTCGAGCGCAGCATCATCCGCTGGCTCTACGGTCGCCCGCTCGAGACCCTGCTGGCGACCTGGGGCATCAGCCTGGTGCTGCAGCAGGCCGTGCGCTCGATCTTCGGCGCCCAGAACGTGCCGGTCGAAAACCCGAGGTGGCTCTCGGGCGGCGTCGACGTGATGAGCAACCTCACCTTGCCGTTCAACCGCATCGCCATCGTCGCCTTCGCCGCGATCGTGCTCGCGGCGGTGGCGCTGCTGATCGCGCGCACGCGGCTCGGCCTGTTCGTGCGCGGCGTCACCCAGAACCGGAAGATGGCGGCGTGCATGGGCGTCAACACGGCGCGCATCGACACCTACGCGTTCGCGCTCGGCTCGGGCATCGCCGGGCTGGCGGGTTGCGCGCTCTCGCAGGTCGGCAACGTCGGCCCCGACCTCGGCCAGGGCTACATCGTCGACTCGTTCATGGTCGTCGTGCTCGGCGGCGTCGGCCAGCTCGCGGGCACCGTCTACGCGGCGCTCGGCCTCGGCATCCTCAACAAGCTGCTCGAAGGCTGGCAGGGCGCGGTGCTCGCCAAGATCATGGTGCTGGTCTTCATCGTCGTTTTCATCCAGAAGCGGCCGCAAGGCATCTTCGCGATGAAGGGCCGGAGCGCCGAAGCGTGAGCGGAGCCGGTTTCCCGTGAGCGCGGTCGTCGGCGGCTTGTCCACCGGTCATCCTGAGCGCAGCGAAGGATCTCGTCCTGGCGACGCGGAAATCCTTCGTTTCGCTCAGGATGACAGGCGAAGGGGCGATGGCTTCCTGCGGCGCTGGACCGGCGTCGTCATCGCCCTCGCCGTCGTTGCCGTCGTCGTCCCCGTCCTCAACCTCGTCGTCCCCGTCGACAGCGCCTTGCATCTCTCCGACTACGCCGTACAGCTCGTCGCCAAGATCATGTGCTACGCGATCGCGGCACTGGCGATGGACCTGATCTGGGGCTACACCGGCATCCTCTCGCTCGGCCACGGCGTCTTCTTCGCGCTCGGCGGCTATGCGATGGGCATGTACCTCATGCGCCAGATCGGCCGCGACGGCAACTACCAGTCGGACCTGCCCGACTTCATGGTCTTCCTCGACTGGAAGACGTTGCCGTGGCACTGGTCGCTGTCGAACTCGTTCGCGGCCACGCTCGCGCTCGTCGTTTTGGTGCCCGGCCTGCTCGCCTTCGTGTTCGGCTTCTTCGCCTTCCGCTCGCGCATCAAGGGCGTGTATTTCTCGATCATTACGCAGGCCATGACCTACGCGACGATGCTGCTCTTCTTCCGCAACGAGACCGGCTTCGGCGGCAACAACGGCTTCACCGACTTCAAGCGCATCCTCGGCACGCCGATCCACACGCCGTCGATGCGGATGACGCTCTTCGTCCTCACCGGCTGCGTCCTCATCGGCTTCTTCCTGCTCGCCCGCTGGCTCGTCGGCAGCAAGTTCGGCCGGGTGCTCCAGGCCATTCGCGACGCCGAGTCGCGCGTCATGTTCACCGGCTACGACCCGCTCAAGTACAAGCTCGCCATCTGGGTCATCTCGGCGGTGATGTGCGGCATCGCCGGCGCCTTGTTCGTGCCGCAGGTCGGCATCATCAACCCGGGCGAGATGTCGCCGGCGGCGTCGATCGAGATCGCGATATGGGCCGCGGTCGGCGGCCGCGGCACCCTGATCGGCCCAATCGTCGGCGCCTTCTTCGTCAACGGTGCCAAGAGCTGGTTCACGCAGGTCTTCCCGGAGTTCTGGCTCTATGTGCTCGGGGCCATGTTCATCGCGGTGACGCTGTTCCTGCCGCAGGGCATCGTCGGCCTGGTGCGCGGGCCGAACGGCATCGTCGCGCGCCTGCGCGGTGATGCCCGGCGCGAGGAGGGCGGCGCATGACTCCTGATCTCATGCGCGCCGGCGCTCGCGCCCGCCGCGCTGCCGAACAGCGTTCGAGTACGGGCAAGCCCGGCCTCTCGGGCGGCCGCGAGACCAGCTACGCGCGCGTTGCCCAGCCGGGCCAGCTCGACACCGCCCACGGCGCCATCCTCTACCTCGAAGACATCACCGTCAGCTTCGATGGCTTCAAGGCACTGAATTCGCTCTCGATGAGCATCAGCGCCGGCGAGCTGCGCTGCATCATCGGCCCGAACGGGGCCGGCAAGACGACGATGATGGACGTCATCACCGGCAAGACGCGGCCCGACGCCGGCCGCTGCTTCTTCGGCTCGACGATCGACCTGCTCCGTCTGCGCGAGAACGAGATCGCCTCGGCCGGCGTCGGCCGCAAGTTTCAGAAGCCCACCGTGTTCGAGCAGCTCTCGGTGTTCGAGAACCTCGAGCTGGCGCTGAAGGCCGACCGCGGCGTGCGCGCCTCGATGTTCTTTCGCCTGAGCGGCGCCCAGCTCGACCGCATCGGCGAGAC
>Ga0209724_1004673_pt1 | contig 10696 bp, 12 predicted proteins | sample grotaG_FD_184143 | JGI IMG/M metagenome (GOLD analysis project Ga0209724, IMG submission 184143) | Glacier valley bacterial and archeal communities from Borup Fiord, Nunavut, Canada, to study Microbial Dark Matter (Phase II) -... | ecosystem: Environmental > Aquatic > Freshwater > Ice > Glacier ... | reverse complement strand
GCAGCTCTAAGAAGCTACTAAGCCATTCTTTTTTAATTTCTCCATACTCTTCCATATCATTCCATGAATCACCTCCACTGAGCACGGAAGCAATGGCAATAAACACTATGTCATCCAACAGATGACGTCTGGTTCTTTCAATACGGGGATCTTTCATTTCTGAAAAATACGATAAAAAACTGTTTTCGCGAATCATTATTATTTATCTGATTATCAGGCAAATATAAGATTTATTAACCACAAAAACAAGCTTTATTATTGATATTCAGACACTTAATTGCAATATTCCTTTAGATGCGTTTGCCCTGCGTAGTATTAACAGTTTTTAACTCCTGTAAGAAGGACGAGACGTTAACAAAAAAGGAATTGCCTGTTTCTGTTTCTTCTAAGTATGAACCAGAATTTGGAAAATTCACAGAAGAAATTATTGTGTATGATTCCACTGGTGAAAATTCTTTATTCATTGCCTTACATGCAAATAAGGATGAATATATTAAAGATTATCTAACAAACTTTAAACTAGTACTTGTTCCTGGCCCCAATTGGCAGAATCCAATGTTAAAATCTGGAAATCTGCAAGAAAAGGAACGATTTAGTAATACTTCTGAAATTCCTAAATTAACACTTGAACAAAAAGTAACGGTTGAATTTTTGGCTTATAATTTGAAAGATAACAATAGTAACTATGGTCTTTCTGTGATTAAAATAATACCCAAAAATGGAAATCGACTTAAGAGTGGGGATTTTAGCTATGGCCAATATAACAGTTTTGTAACAACGTCAAGTTTCATAGGAGTAGTTCATAAAGGATATGGCTGGGACGGAAATAATTATGATCTAATGACTTTTTTCAGCAAAAAAGATTGTTGGCTTTGTGGATGGGATGACCTTGGATCTAGATTATTAATAGGTGATCATCCCTATGAATATTATGAATATGTCGAAGATTATTCTGGCGATGCTTACAAACTTGCAGTTGGAGTCTATTTTGATTCGAGAGAAACGAATGGTGATTGCCTGTATATTACTGATGTAAAATCAAACTTTAGAGGGCAAAATTGTTCTATCGGAAGCTATGATTATGGAAACTGTTTTGTTGGAACACCTCCATCGGGAACCACTGCGTTCTGCTCTTCCGGCCAGTTTTATTATACTCCAATAAATGGGAATCAATGTCCCTTATCTGGAAGTGAATTTGATGGTGCGAATTGTTGGGTTATGACTTATCCTACCGATTCCGAACCTTTCATTTGGAGCAATAATTGGTATGTTAAGACAGATAGAATTTTAGATTAAAATATTTATACTAATATAGAATCACTCTATATAGAGTGATTCTATATTTATAAAAGCAAACATGAATAATTACATAATATTAGTAATTTGCGCCTTCATCCATTTTACGGGATGTCAGAGAGTTGAAAAAGAAAGTTTTCCAAAATATCTTGCAACAATAGAAAATCGAACTATTTCAAATGAAAAAGTTGATTCTGTAATTTCAGGACAGATCTATCAATTGAGGAAAAGTACTTTAAAAACACTACTACGGTCAACAATTATTGAGATTCAGGCACAAAAGCAAAATTTAACCAAGGAAGCTCTTTTAAAAGAAAAACTTGGAAATAACAACAATGTAAGTACTGAACAGTACTACAAGTATCTATTAGAACAATCTATTGATTCGAAAAACACAGATACCACTAAGATTGTGGAATACTTGCTTGGAGTTAATAAACAAAAACATTTTGAGTACTTTACAGATTCGCTTCTCGCAGAATCCAACATTAGTATAAATTTGAAACCAGAGCATTATGCTAAAGTAAAATTAGATGAACTAGATTATAATGAATTAACAATTGGCAGAGAATTAATAGTTTATATAATTTCAGATTATAATTGCCATTCATGCATAAATGTTCAAAAAAGATTAAGAAAGATTATCAAAAAGTATGGCCAGTCCGTTAGTTTTCGCTTTGTCTACTTCAGTGAATATATTGACAAGAAAGCACTAGTAGCGGAAGCAGCAGCATCCCAAGGAAAGTTTATTGAAATGCATGATTTTTTATTTGATCATCCAACAATAAAGGGAGATAATCAATCGATATTTGAATTCGCCAAAAATAAGGGTTTAAATATGAGGTTGTTTGAAGAGAATATCTTTGATCCTAACACTCTTAAAAACCTCATGATCAACAAAGATAAAATAGTAAAGCAAAATATATATGTTACGCCAAGCTTTATAATAAACAATAAATTGCTCAATGATGAGTTTGCATTGTACACTTTAGAAAACCTGATTAATGAAGAACTGGAAAAAGAGAAATAAAATGCAGGTATTTATATTGGTTTTTTGTTCTATGTTTTTTATTTCATGTTATGAAACAGAAATCCCAATTGATATTCCAATTCCACAACCCAGACTGGTCATCCATTCTATATTTACCCCATTTACACCACCAGTAGTTAAGTCATTTGCAGTATTCGTAAGTCATAATACAGGAGTGTTTGATACATTAAAAACAGATCAGATAGCAGATGCAACAGTAAGTCTTTTTGTAAATGGCCAGTTGAGTCAGATCATGAATTACGACAGTGTTTACGGATATAAGGCCGATTTTTACCCAAATGCTGGCATTGAATACAGCATTTCAGTTGAAAAGTTAGGTTTTGAAAGTGTATTTGCCAAAGGAATGATACCTGATAAAGTAAATATAAAAAGTTGTGAGTTAATTCCATTTGCAGGCTTGGGTGAAGGAGACAGGGCATTTTCACAACTTTCGGTAACCTTTGATGACCCAATTGATCAAGCCAATTATTACGAAATTTCGGTATTAGGTTACGGACAGGAGAACGATAAATACATACTCACCACCACAGACAAAGTCATCACTTCAGAGAGCTATTATCCGTCTCCGGTTTCAATGGATGCAAAAAAACCGGAACGATTATTATTTAGTGACAAGCTAATAAATGGAAAAACGCACACTGTTGAAATGAGTTTTAGAAGTAATCAAGCGCTTATTGGAAATCTACTGTATATAACACCCCATCAACTCTTTCTATCTTTCCGTACGGTTAGTGAAGAATATTATAGGTATTACACCACACTTTTTAAACAGGTAAACGATCGTCGCCAGGATTTGTTATTTGGTATGTCAGAACCGAGTTCGGTTTATTCCAATATTGAAAACGGGCATGGTGTTTTTGCTGGCTATTACGAAGACAACCGTTCTTTTTGGGTTGATTCAATAAGAGTAAGGTAAACATGAAAACTACTCTTCAATTTTTGATAATATGTCTGTTTGTGATTACCTCTCAAGCTCAGAACAAGATCATCATTAGCGGGTTTGTGTATGATGAACAAACTCGAGAACCTCTTATTGGCGCCAACGTGTTTGAAAAAGCCAGTGGATCGGCAGTTCAGACAAATGCTTTTGGGTTTTACAGTTTATCACTTCCCACGAATACAAAGGTATCAATTTCGGTTTCCTTTATAGGGTATCAGACCAGCACCTCCAATCATGAAAACAATATTTCAGTTGTCAAACAATTTTATCTCTCACCTGGATTGACCATCAATGAAGTGGAAGTTACAGGCAGTAAGACCACTGACTTTGTCCAGAAACGAGAGGTTGGCGTTGTCCGGTTGAATCCCAGACAGGTGCGAAATATGCCGAATTTATTTGGGGAAGTTGACCTGATCAAAGCCCTTCAGCTCACTCCGGGAATTCAATCGGGAGGGGAATCCAAGTCGAATATATATGTTCGTGGAGGCAGTCCGGATCAAAACCTTATGTTGCTTGACGATGTACCCTTGTATTATATAGCCCATTTTGGTGGATTCTTTTCTGTTTTCAACAACGATGCTATCAGTGATATAACTATGATTAAAGGCGGATTCCCGGCCCGCTACGGAACGCGGATTTCATCAGTATTGGACATCAGAATGAAAAACGGTAATTTGCTAAAGTTTGGCGGACAAGGAACCATTGGTCTATTATCTTCCAAACTCTCTCTGGAAGGGCCAATAATTAAGGGAAAGTCCTCTTTTATTGTTTCTGCTCGTAAAAACATTGTTCCTATTTTGAAAATCATGGATTCAGGTGTTTCCTATAACTTCTATGATTTAAATGCCAAATTGAATTACTCCCTTTCAGAAAATGACAAAGTGTATCTGAGCTTATACAAGGGCGATGATCAAGTTGGCGCTAAGTATAAGAATAAAACAGAAATGGTAAGGCAAATTGACGATAAATCAACACAGTGGGGCAACACGCTTGCAGGTCTGAGATGGAACCATCTCTTTTCAAACAAATTGTTCAGCAATAATACTTTTTCGTTTACCGATTACCACTATCGTAACCTTTATAACTACGAGTATCAGACCGACACTTTGCACAAGGAGGTGAAAAGCAAAATTACTACCGGGATCAGGGATTTCATCCTGAAATCGGACTTTACCTATTACCTGAACCCGAAATACGAGCTACGGTTCGGGTTCAACATCCTTCAACATTCATTTATACCCAATAACGAGCGCTATCAGCATTCAGCAACGGGGCAAACTTCGGTTGATTCAACTTATTTATCAAATATTCGGGCAGCAGAAGCCGGTGTTTATATGGAGAATGATTTTAGTCTTACATGGATCAGCGCTAACCTTGGAGCCCGATTTTCAAGTTACTTCCTGAATGATCAGGCTTATTATTCATTGGAACCCCGCGTTGTATTGAATGTTCCTGTAAGCAACAATCTTTCATTCAAATATTCTTACTCAAAAATGAACCAGTATGTTCATTTATTGTCTTATTCCGGAATCGGGATGCCATCGGATTACTGGATGCCAACAACCAAAAACGTATTGCCCGAAACCTCTACCCAAAATTCACTGGGCATTTACTCTGTTTTTGGAGAAGGCAGTTATGAAATCAGCCTGGAATCCTACTACAAAAGTCTGAACCATCTAATTGCTTTCCGACCGGGAGCATCTTTATTCAGCGGATTAACAGATTGGGAACAATCAGTTGTGACAGATGGACTGGGAAAGGCTTATGGACTCGAACTGTTCATTCAAAAATTAACAGGAACCACTACGGGATGGATAGGGGCCACACTTAGCAAATCAGAGCGTAAGTTCCATGAAATCAATCAGGGCAAAAGTTTCCCTTTTAATTACGACCGCCTATTTGATGCCAGTTTGGTAATCAATCATGAATTGAAAAAAAACATTGTGCTATCGGCTACATGGAATTACGGAACAGGCTATCCAATTACCTTGGCTGCCGAACGATATACTTATGAAAATGGAGATGTATTTGTTTATAGCGAAACCAATGGTTATCGAATGCGTGATTTCCACCGATTAGACCTTGGTGTGAATTTCACAAAGAAAAAGCAATGGGGTGAACGAACCTGGACTATCAGTATTTTCAATGTTTACAACCGCAAGAACCCTTACTTTTTATACATGAAAAGGGAAACTATTATAAAAAATCAAGGAGGACATGGAATTATTTTAACAGGTGATCCAGGTGGCCTTCATCTTTATCAAAAAAGTTTATTCTCGTTCTTCCCATCATTTGCATACAGCTTTAAATTTTAATTCTATTCATCATGAAAAAAATTCTTTTGCTTTTCGCCTTTTTATGGGTACAAACCTTTGTTCATGCCCAATTCAATGTTGGCGCCAATGCTATCGTTCAGTTTCCTCAAGGAGATTTCAAATTTTCATCCCTTGTTTCTTATGGGGGTAGCGCTTCTGTGGGTTACACGTTTGATCAAAGGGTTGACCTTTCGTTCGTTTATACAGCCTATTTTTACGACATGCATAACTTTGACATAAATTCCAAGATGGTAGAGGCTAAATTTTTCTTTTTTAATGGAAATGCCAGGCCTTACATTGGATGCGGAGTCGGCATATTTTCCAAAACTATACCATTCAGGTACGCTCCCCAAGAAAGAGAAAACGTTTGGGGATATGAACCCAAGGTGGGAATTTTACTCGATTCAAAAATGTTGAGAAACCTTTTTATTGATGCTTCAGTTACCTATTTTAAAGCTAATACCAAATTCAATGATCCCCAGGCGTTTAATGTGGCTGTTGGATTAAAGTATATGATGGATTGGGAAAAAATTCATTCAATGAAATAATTGATACGGTAGATAATTACTCAAAGGTAGATGAAATTTTTGTTGAATTCTTCAAAAAGGCAATTGACTTTGAGATTTGCATAGAGCATTTAAAAAGAAGTCGAAAATTTAAATACAATTATTTTGAGATCAATGACTTTATTAATTCATTCAATGAAATAATTGATCAGGTTTTTGATTATTCACCTATAGATGGAATTTGTGTTGAATTATTCAAAAAGGCAAAGTTATTTGATGTTTGCATAGAGCATTTAAAAAAAGATGAAAATTTAAATACAATTATTTCGTGATCAATGATTTCGTTAACTCATTAAATGAAATAATTGATAAGGTTTTTGATTTTTCAGACATAGATAAAATTTTCGTTGAATTATTCAAAAAGGCATTTGACTTTGAGATTTGCATAGAGCATTTAAAAAGAAGTCGAAAAATTTAAGTGCAATTTGTGAGATCAATGATTTTGTTAATTCATTCAATGAAATAATTGATCAGGTTTTTGATTATTCACCTATAGATGGAATTTGTGTTGAATTCTTCAAAAAGGCATTTGACTTTGAGATTTACATAGAGCATTTAAAAAAAGATGAAAATTTAAGTGCAATTTGTGAGATTAATGATTTTGTGAATTCATTCAATGAAATAATTGATAAGGTATCTAATTATATAAAGGTAGAAAGATTTTTTGTAAAATTCTTCAAAAAGGCAAAGTTCTTTGATGTTTGCATAGAGCATTTAAAAAGTACTAAAACGTATATTCATGATCTATAGATTGTTGTGTTGAAAACAAAATGCAAGATTTGCAATCAATAGTTATCTATTTTTGGGCAAATAATGATTTTTTAAAACTAAAGAACTGGGGTCAAAAGTCGAATTTAGAATTCATTGAGCTTTGCAGAAAATATGAATTAACGTTAAGAGAATCGATTGTTGTTCTTTTGGGTTATCACTCAAAAGCTCTGATTAACTCATATAGAGAGTAATATAGAAAAAAACAACCCGGTCTTTTTGAGTAACCGGTTAATAACTTTAAAAATAATTTGCCCCTTTAAAGCCAATACAAGTGACTTTAAGGGGGCAAACAAATACTATAATATTATACAGGTTTCAACACTAGCTTCTCGTAAGCTCCTCTGGCAGCTACTGTAACTACTCCGTAGACCATACCGATGGCACAGTAAACCAAAATGGTAATTGCCATTGAAGTTTTGGTAGCCTGGGGATATAAACTTGTAAATGCAAATAATACAGCCGATGAGATAAATAACGCCGGCACATAATCAATTGACCAATGCGCTCTTTCCATGGCACACATAGGAATAACTGCTAAAAAGACGGCTAAAGGGAAAGCCCAGGTACCTGTGGAGCCAAAAACTCCCGCCATATAAAGAATTAAAAGGGCAGCGAGAATCCCCATGATGTATCCCAAAAAAGTTCTGATGCCCCCTTTAATGGTACAACCGGCCATGAAATACATGGCCCATGCCTGAAAAGTAACCCATCCAAACCCGGTATTGCCAGAAATAGGCATCAATGGGCTGATTAGTTGATCAATAAACATAAAAGTAAACGCAAGGAAAGCGATAAAAACAGGAATGACAATAAATTTTCTAAAATCCATAAGGCTTCAAATTTAGTGGTATTTAATTTAGGTTGAAAATAAGTATACGGACAAAAATACAAAAATTAATATCAAACATTAAGTTCTGGAGCCTATGATTAAATTTTAATTTGACAAATCTTGCATCCTTGATTGATAATCAGAATATTATTTCAAACGATGTGCAGGGGCAGGGAGCAATTCCGTCAATTCACAGGATTGTCTGCCTGCTCCTTGCTCCCTGCATACACTCAACCTTAAAGTTGCAAAAAATATGAATTCCTATCACTAAAAATTATTACGATTGAAGATAAAAGCCTAATTTTAGGCCATTATAAGTTTTGCATTTAAATATTTGGAAAATGAAACCTACACTTTTAATTTTAGCCGCGGGCATGGGAAGCCGTTATGGTGGCTTAAAGCAAATTGAACCCGTTGGCCCCCAGGGAGAAACAATTCTCGAATACGCTGTCTATGATGCCATTCGTGCTGGTTTTGGGAAAGTAGTTTTTGTGATTCGTGAAAGCTTTGCTAAGGATTTTAAAGGCCGTTTTGAATCAAAATTAGCAGGTAAAATTGAGATCGAATACGTCTATCAGGAGATCGATAAGTTACCGCTGGGCTTTGTACTTCCCCAAGGCCGTGAGAAGCCATGGGGCACTGGCCACGCCATTCTGATGGCCCGAGAGGTGATTCATGAACCATTTGCAGCCATCAATGCCGATGATTTTTATGGCGCTGAAGCTTATCAGGTCATGGCAAGTTTTCTCTCTCAACCTCACAATGATGAGAAATATTCAATGGTTGGCTATCAACTTGATAAGACGCTCTCAGACTTTGGAGGTGTGTCTCGTGGAATATGCCAGACTGACCAGAATAATTCCCTGGCTAAGATTACTGAAACCCACAAAATCAGGCAAGAAGGCCCTGCAATTCTCTGTGAGTCAGAAAATAATGAAATCGTAGAAATTACAGGTGATAAAACTGTTTCCATGAATTTTTGGGGATTCTATCCATCAGTATTTGAAAATATAGAAAACCAATTTATTGAATTTTTAAAATTAAATATTCAAATTCCCAAATCTGAATTTTATATTCCTTTTGTCGTGTACGAGATGATCAAGACCAGCAAGGCAAAAGTGGAAGTTTTAAAAGCTGATTCACCTTGGTTTGGTGTAACTTATCAGGAAGATAAGCCTTATGTGATTGAACAGATTCAAAGATTAACCGATCAGGGAGTTTATCCTGCAAGGCTTTGGTAAACAGTTCTCTTATTTAAGCAGAATCTTTTGGCCTTTTATCTCATGTCCGATAAAAGTAGTGGCATTCTTCTCAAAAATATCAATGTTCTCGGTTGTGTAATACTTAACAGTTCCTGATTTGGAACAATTTTTATCCATTTCAGGATGACGAAGTAAATACTCAACCAAACTGGCACTCACCACTTTTCCCTGTTCAAGCATCCTAACTTTTGCAGGCACATATTTCTGAATGACCGGCATTAGCAATGGATAATGGGTACAACCTAAAATGATGGCATCAATTTCAGGATCAGCGTTCATTAAATTCCGAATGTTCTTAGAGACAAAATAATCGGTTCCCGGTGAATCTATTTCGTTGTTCTCAACCAATGGGACCCAGATGGGGCAAGCTTCCTGGGTAGTTTTCACAATCCCTCCCCCAGCCCATTTCTCCAGTTCAATGGGGTATGAATTTGAAAGCACAGTACCAACCGTCCCCAATATCCCCACGTGCCCGTTGTTGGTAATGTGACGGATGGCTTCAACCGCTGGCCTTATCACACCCAAGACTCTCCGGTCGGTTCCCAATGCTGCAAGGTCATTTTGCTGAATCGAACGCAATGCTTTTGCTGAAGCTGTATTGCAAGCCAGAATGACAAGATGGCATCCCATTTCAAAGAGCCTTGTGACGGCTTGCAAAGTATATTCATAAACCACTTCAAAGGATCGTGAACCATACGGGGCACGGGCATTATCGCCTAAATAGGCAAAGTCATAATTGGGCATATCATGAATAAATTCTTTCAGCACGGTTAATCCGCCATAGCCTGAATCGAATACTCCGATGGGTGTGTAATGATCGTTCATTTGAAGAATGCGTTGAACAAAAATATAAAAAAAAAGCCATCCCGAGGCCTCGGGATGGCTTCACTTATTTATTGTTGGTTTGATCTACTTGATCCCTAATTTTGTTTTAACCAAAGGAAGGATGTCCAGACTTTCTTTTGAATTATAAAGAATAGATCTTGAACTCATATCAAAAACATAGATAAGGCCTTTTTCAGCCCCTACTTCTTTTACAGCTTTATCAGCCTTATCAAATACGGGTTTTAACAACTCGCCCTGCTTTGTCTGAAGTTGTTGACTGGCAGTAGACTGATAATTTTGAATCCTTTCATTCATTGCATTCAAATCCTCTTCTTTCATTCTCCTTGTGGTTTCCGACAATGAATCTTTGTGTGAAGAATAATCTGCGAATTTTGTCTGCAATTCTTTCTGCATAGACGCCAAAGCATCTTCCAATTCTTTTTGGAAGGCCAAATATTGTTTTTCTGCAGCAGCTCTTTCAGGCATAAGCCCAATTACGGCCTGTAAATCAATGTGGCCAAATTTGGGTGCCTGAGCATTGGCAAAACCTGCTGACAACAGCAGTATTCCTAAAACAAAAATCTTGAACAAACTTTTCATACTTTTCTGAGTTAATTTTTTGACAAATTTATAATATTAATTTTTATAACCAAGTTTAGTTAAAACCTGATCTGACAGATCAAATTTCGGATTGGTATAAATTAAGGTAATTCCGTTTGATTTATCAAAGATTACGGCATAACTTCCTTCGGTAGAGATTTCCTGGATGGCGTTAAAAACGTCATCCTGAATGGGTTTGATTAAACCCTGGCGCTTTTTAAACAAATCGCCTTCCTGCCAA
>Ga0209724_1004665_pt1 | contig 10706 bp, 4 predicted proteins | sample grotaG_FD_184143 | JGI IMG/M metagenome (GOLD analysis project Ga0209724, IMG submission 184143) | Glacier valley bacterial and archeal communities from Borup Fiord, Nunavut, Canada, to study Microbial Dark Matter (Phase II) -... | ecosystem: Environmental > Aquatic > Freshwater > Ice > Glacier ... | reverse complement strand
GAACACAATGCTCACAATAACATATCCCACTGCCCGACCAACGGTTTGAGAAGATACCTTCAGGCTGGTATTTATTCATGATCTCTTTATTCACTTCTCTCATGAACTCAAAGTTATAAGGCCCCAACGCGCAGGTAACCCATAGCTCAGGATTTGCCCAGTGACGTCTTTTCTTACCATCCGCGGTCACTGCAATCCAATCGGGGTGAGCATCATAGACATTTTGTCTTGCGGCATGTGGATCGGTACGAAGGCAGACAGTCATATTCATTTTTCTGCAGCCTTCCATCATATATCCCAACAAATCTTTCTTGCCAAGAAAATCACTTCTGTGTTGTAAAGGGATTTCGGTTGGATAGAATGCCGTCACTCCGCCAGCACTTAGCAATGCTCCATCCGCATGAATACGTTTGAAATAGTTTAGCCAGAAATCCGGGTCACAGGTCGCAGGATCTTTATCAACAAAAGCCAGCTGCGCCCATCGCATTGACTTACTGAACCAGTCAGCATCAATCAATGGCGTTTGTACAGGAGCGTTAGCCAACACCGAAGCGCCTCCCAGTGCTAATCCTCCACTAACTAATGATGTATGCCTGATAAATTCTTTTCTGTTCATTGTAATGTTTGTTTGATGAAGAAGGCGGGCAAATATTGGAAATTGGAAATTGGAATTTCCCCGTTCTGTACAATGCTTTGTATGATGATACAAAGTTGTCACTTCCAAAATCAAAATATTTTCTCCATAACCGCATTCGAAATCTTTTATTTTTATTAAAAATATTCAACACATACCTCATGCCTCATACCTCACACTCCATACCTCATACCTCATGCCTCATACCTCAAATCTAATTGTATCCCGCATTCTGCGGAAACAACGTTGGATTATTCATGACCTTCACCTGGCTCAACGGAACGGGAAAAACAGTCATATAATCGCGCATGCCCACAGGTGCACAGGCAGCCAACGCTTTACCCGTCCTCAGAAGATCGAACCAACGGTGACCTTCAAACGATAGTTCAAACCTCCTTTCCTGTGCCACATTATCACGGAACTGTACCTGTGTGAGACCTGTGTATGCAGCCAGTCCTGCCCTTGCACGAACCTGGTTTAAAGGCACCAGTGCCGCAGTAGTTTTGCCGTTCTCATTCAAAGCTTCCGCATACATTAGTAAAACATCGGCGTAACGTATTACTTTCCAGTTTGCTTTGCTATCGCCATTGACGGCTACGGAAGTAATATACTTCATCGTGTAAGACTGGCTGGTAGTAGAATTAAATGTAGTTACAACACCGGTAGAAGGATTCTTCCACGAACCGCAACATTGCACGCTCACCTCTTTTCTCTTATCACCTGCCTGCCATGCGTTAACAAACTGTGTGGTAGGCGAAATCGATTCACCGAATCCGCCCTTAATATTATAATAGTTTAGCAGCGCCGTAACGTTGGGCATAAAATTATTGGTGAAGGTGCTTCCCAAACCACCAAGTCCTTCTTCATATTCTATGTCGAAGATGTATTCGCTGTGGTGCTCATTTTTTGAGTAATCAAACAAGTCATTGTAATTAACAAGCAACGAATAAGTGTGAGGCGCAAGCGTTATTTCCTGGAGCAATGCTTCCGCTTTTACAAAATCCTTTATGGTCATATACACTTTACCCAACATTGCTTTGGCAGCGCCTTTTGTGGCTCTGCCAACTTCAGTACCGGTATAAACAATCGGTAATTTCGCACTGGCGTCTAGCAGGTCCGGAATGATTAAATTAGCATAGATGGTTGCCGCGGCGGTGCGACCGGTAATTAATACTTCTTCGGCAGTCGGCACATTGGTGATCAGCTGTACATCTCCAAAAATTCTTACCAGGTCGAAGTATGCGATGGCACGAAGAAACTTCGCTTCGCCGATATAGCGATCTTTGTTCCTGACGATACTTACATCGGCACTTTCAATTTTAGTCAGGATGTTATTGGCGCGGTTGATCGCGATATAATAATTTGCCCATGTGCTGTTCAGCAAGGCGTCACTGCTGTTGATAGAGAACACATCTACGGCGGTTGAACTGGGTTGATTGGAAACCTGTATCCATGCATCATCGCTACGCAGGTCACCAAACTGCCACATGTTAGCATATTGATTTCTTAATCCCTGGTAAGCGCCGATAACAGCATCCTGGAAGTCTTTATCTGTCTTATATAAAACATCAATGGTGACTGAAGATACAGGCCGCCTCTCTATAAAACTTTTGCCGCATGATGACATCATCAGTATCGATGACAGGAAAATGAATTGATATATATTTTTCATATTAATAAACATAGCTGGTAAAAAATAATTGTTGTTCCTTTAAAATGTAACATTCAATCCAAAGACAATGCTCCTGGGTAAAGGATAGTTATTGGCGTCAATACCGGGATTGAGCGAATTACCACTGTTACTTACATCCGCATTAAAAGAAAGATTTTTTGTGAAAATATATGGATTGGTTGCACTGGCATAAACCCTGATGGTATTGATATCAATTACTTTTGAAATCTTATCTGGCAGTACATAGCCCAATGTAATATTATTGATGCGTAGATAAGAACCGTTATCAAGGTACCTGGAGCTCGCTAAACGCAACCCACCTCTTGGCACATCATCAGGGCGAGGGGTCTTTCCATCACCCGGATCAGCTTCTGATTTCCAGAAATTGCGTTCTGTTGACAAGGTTCGGCTTCGTGACCTGATCAGCCTGTAAATAACCATTGCGTTACTGTATATTTCTGATCCCTTTGATCCTGCCAGGTTAAAACTTACACTAAAGCTGTGGTAAGAAAATTTATTGGTAATGCCATAATAAAAATCAGGATATGGGCTACCCATGATCGTTATATCGTTGTTATCAATCTTTCCGTCAGGTTTGCCACCCACACCGCTAACATCTTTAAACCTGATGTCTCCTATCCGGGAGTCGTCGGCCAAGCCCTTATTATATATAGGGCCGGCCGCCAGTTCCGCCGCATTATTAAAAATTCCATCTACTATAAATCCATAAAACATCCCGATCGGTTGTCCGATCCTTGTGATGTTAGTCCCGGAGATGATATCATCACCTGATGGTCCCAGTTTGGTAACCTTATTTTTATAAGCCGAGAAATTGAGATCGGCTGACCATCTGAACTTACCCGTATTTGCGATCAGCGTGTTTAACACAACTTCCCATCCTTTGTTACGAACCTCCCCGATGTTTTGAAGGGCAGTACCAAATCCTGTTGCGGTAGGAATATTTACATTCAATAACAGGTCCTTATTTTTCGATTCGAAATGATCCACTGTGATATTCAACCGGCTCTTGAAAAAGCTTACATCCATACCACCATTGAACTGCTCCTGTGTTTCCCAGGTTAGGTTGGGATTCGGGATAACACCCGGTGTAAAGCCGCCGATAGCTACTCCGCCCGTGGTGTATTTAATATAGTTGATGGTAGATAAGGATGCATAGTTGCCTATATTGTTATTACCGGTTTTGCCATAACTGGCTCTTAATTTCAACTCATTTATGAAATGTATATTTTTAAAGAAGCGCTCGTCTGAAACACGCCATGCCAGCGCGGCAGAGGGGAACACACCATACTTATTATTGGCGCCAAAACGGGAAGAACCATCTCTGCGGCTTGAAGCGGTAATAAAATACTTACCATCATAATTATAATTGATCCTCGCCAGTTCGGAAACAATTGACCACTCAGCTCTTGATGCAGTACCTGAAGTAATAATACCACTTACAGCGCTTAAAGAAGATACCAGGTTATTAGGATAATTATTGCTGGTAAAAGAATTTTCCTCGCTTATATCTTCCTGAACAGTGTATCCTGCTAAGACCGACAGATTATGTTTCCCGAATAATCTGGTATAGTTAGCAGTGTATTCCGCAAGCCAGTTATATTGAGCGGAAGCATTGTCTGTCCCGGTTGCCGCGGCATTGAGGAAAGCCGGAAGCTGCGGTGTGAACGAAGATCCTTTTGTATTGTTAGCTGTTGCGCCGATCAAAACATTTAAGTTTAATCCGTCAATCAGTTTGTATTGGGCGCTAACGTTTCCCAGTATGCGTGTCCTGCTAAAAATATCTTTCTTTTCCTGAGCAAGCGCGAGCGGATTATTTAAGTCGGTAGACGCGTCTATTGTCTGGTAAACGAAATAACTTCCATCTGCATTATGCAATGGATAATAAGGCTGTGCCGAAGTTGCTGAACCTATGATACTGGTAGAAGCACCTGCGCCACCACCCGCCGCAATAACATTGTGGTTAACTATGTATGATGGATTTAAATTTACCTTAAGCGATAATCTCTTTGTTAACTGGGCATCAATGTTGGCTCTCAAAGAATATCTTTTAAAATTACTATTGATGATGATACCATCCTGGTTAAGAAATTCACCGCTGATGGCATACTTCACATTCTCATTACCACCTGAAACGGATAAATTCATACTTTGCTGGGGCGCCGTTCTTAATACCGAATCTAAGGCGCTCACATTATAAGTATTTTTTCCGGAGATAACGTCCAAAGACGTTTGGGGTACCCTGATCGCCCAGGTCGCCGGATCTCCTGAAACATTATTACCAAGATCAATGTTCCTGTTTCTTATTGAATTATAATAATAGACAGCCTGCTCGCCGGCATTTAAAAATTCAGGCTTCCTAGTAACTTGCTGTATACCGTAATATGTGTCTAAAGCTATTTTCGGTTTGCCGATGGCGCCTCTTTTTGTATTAATGATCACAACACCATTAGATCCCCGGGACCCATATATCGCGGTAGCGGAAGCATCTTTAAGGATGTCCAGGCTTTCTATGTCATTCGGATTTAATGTTTGAATATTATCTGTTGGGAAACCGTCAACGACATATAACGGATCAATACCTGCTGAAATACTACCGATACCTCGTATTCTTATTTGTGGTGAAGAGCCCGGCTGACCATCGGCAAGCTTAACCTGCACGCCTGCAACCCTGCCGGATAAAGCCTGCTCCACGCGGGTTACAGCGAGGTCTTTTATTTCTTTACTTGCCAGTGATCCCACTGAACCCGTGAGATCCTTCCTCTTTTGGGTTCCGTATCCTACCACAACCACCTGGTCCAATGAACCGTTTGACTGCACCATTTTAATCATTAAAGAAAGGACAGTTTCCGCTTTGATGCTATAACCCGCCAGTGTTTGCTGCTCATAGCCAACTGCTGAGAATGTGAAAGTATATGAACCGCCGGGGATGATGCGGGCAAAATTAAAATTACCGGCACTGTCGGTTGAAGCCCCCGAGGTAAAATTGGTTTTTGAATTGCTGATAATAACGGAAACCCCGGGGAGCGGTTCATCATTGCTATTCTGAACCACTCCTCTTACAAGGGTGGTTTTTACCTGGGAAAATATTTCGGTTGATTGAAAAAAGAAGAGTAACAACATCAGGATGTATAAGGAGACCCTGGATTTGAGTAACTTAAATCTCATTTGACATGCAGTTTTTTATGTACGAATCGTTGCTGCTAAAGGCTATCAGCTTTCAGCTTTCAGCTTTGAGGATTTCAGCTTTCAGCTATTAGCTTTCAGCTTTCAGCTATGATTAAATTCCTGATTAATAATATCCATTAAGATTATTACCAAATCTTAACTATAATTTTATATTACGTTCACTATCTTCTATTGGCAAAGAACAACTGTCTGTTGCCTTTCATTTAATTATTGTTATGATACGGGTTCACAAGATATTACCCTTACAACCTGAAGATATTTTTTTTAATTTAATTTTGACGGAATGACTATATAAATTTTATAACCATCGTTAAGTCGTTTATAGATTAACATATATGCTATCATCCGTCGACTAAAGCCTTTGGCGTCGGACAGAAGCTGAAGGCTGATAGCCAATAGCCGATAGCAATTCATAAATTAATTTCATACTAACCACCATTACCACCAAGCATAAAAATGGATTACTTCAAAAGACTCCTCGATCTTCTAAAACTGGAAAGGCAGGAGGATCAGCAGTCATATCTGAGAATAACAGAATCATCTTCTGTTGTGGAACGAAGGGCAAATGGAATAACCTGGTATCCTGTCGCTATAAAAGGTTCCGAAATGAGCCGCGGAGATTATCTATCGGTGGAGCTTGAGCGCACTTCGCACCAGCACCTAACCCATCAGTTAAGATTTGGCATGCCTGCGGCAATTTTTTCTAACCACGATGCGAAAGCTGACCGCGTAGATGGTATCATAACTTATCAAAGTGGTAACCATGTTAAAATCACCCTGAATACCGATGACTTACCCGATTGGTCAAGGAACGGTAAACTCGGTATCGATTTACTTTTCGATGATAATAGTTATGATGAGATGACAACAGCGCTTAAAACTGCATCATCGCTTGGTGAAAAAAATGATGGCGGCGGTTTGATAAAGATTTTAATTGGTGAGAAGTCACCCACATTCAATGTTGATCTTCCTAAGATTGTTGTGCCTTCATTAAATAATTTTCAGTTGGCGGCCATTAATAAAATCTTATCAGCAAATGAGCTTGCCATTGTCCATGGGCCGCCGGGCACCGGTAAAACAACTACGCTGGTACAGGCTATCAAAGCAATGATTAATCAGGATCATAAACAAATCCTGGTGGTTGCTCCCAGTAACACTGCTGTTGACCTTTTAACTGAAAAGTTATGGGAAGAAGGACTTAATGTACTGCGTGTGGGTAACCCGGCAAGGGTTTCCGTCAGACTGATGTCTTTAACGCTCGACAGTAAAATTGCCGCTCACCCGCGGATAAAAGAAATGAAGAACTTAAAAAAGCAAGCCAATGATTTTAGGAACATGGCGCATAAATACAAACGCAACTTCGGTAAAGCCGAACGCGACCAGCGTAAAGCGTTGTTTGATGAAGCGCATAAAATAATGAAAGAAGTAAATAATACGGAGCAGTATATTATGGATGACCTGGTAGCAAAAGCGCAGGTGATAACCGCTACCCTGGTAGGCGCTAACCATTATACTGTTAAGAAATTAAAATACCATACTGTTGTTATGGATGAAGCGGGACAATCACTGGAACCCGCCGCCTGGATACCGATATTGAAAGCACAAAAGCTGGTGCTCGCCGGTGACCATTACCAACTATCTCCTACTGTTAAATCAAACACGGCGGCAAAGAACGGATTAAATACAACGTTGCTGGAAAAGAGCGTAGCCTTGCATCCCGAAGCCGTAGTATTACTGGAAGAACAATACCGGATGAATGAAACCATCATGGGCTATTCTTCCAAAGTATTCTATAACGAAAAATTAAAAGCGCATCCTTCCGTTGCTCATCATTTATTGTTTCCAGGTGATTTACCATTGGAATTTATAGATACAGCAGGATGTGGTTTTGAAGAAAAAATAGAGGGTGTCAGTTCAACGAATCCAGATGAGGCTGCCTTTTTATTTAAACATTTAAACCTCCTCGTCACCGAACTGAACCTGCATTACGAAATCAAAAAATTTCCTTCCATAGCAGTGATATCACCTTACAAGCAACAGGTTCATCTTTTAAAAGAACAACTGCTTCATTCGCCGGGATTACAAATTTATGGTGAAAAAATTTCCGTTAATACCATCGATGGTTTCCAGGGCCAGGAGCGTGACGTTGTTTATATCAGCATGACCAGAAGCAATGCGCAGGGCTCTATAGGCTTTCTTTCCGATACCCGTCGCATGAACGTAGCTATGACGAGGGCGCGTAAAAAACTGGTCGTCATCGGTGACAGCGCTACGCTTTCGCAGTTACCTTTTTATCTTCATTTTATCGGGTATGCAGAAAAAGTCGGTACTTATAAAAGCGCATGGGAGTTTATAAATGAATGAAATTTTTTAACTATGTCCGGCCGCAGCAAACATTTCCGCGGACCTCCCTTTTACCTCCGGCTGTTCTCTGTAATTAAAAAACTTACTATTCTCAAAACAAGTATTTAATAATAAAATAGAAGGCTTGCATCAATTCATCACTCCGGGTTGGTATCTTAGCAGCCGCTTTTAAAATTATTTTATGTTTAAAATTTCTCTGAGCCTGCTGTCAGCGCTTATAATTGTAATTGGGTACACAGTAAATCCGGATCTATCCGTAACGCCGGCAAAGGAAGTGCCGGTTAATGAACAGTCCACTGCTCCCCTTCCCGACTGGCCCGCAGAGCTGGAAGTCACCAATTATACCGGTCCGGATCTTACTCCAAGTCCGGCGTGCCTTGCGGTAGCGCCGACAGGAGAGGTATTCGTAGGAGTAGATATGATCGGCTCTCTCGGCAAAACACCCGGTAAAGGCAGCATCATAAAGCTATACGATACAGATCACGATGGCAAGGTTGATAAGCATACGACTTTTGCGATGGTGGATAATCCGCGCGGCCTTTTACCGATAGGCGATAAAGTTTATGTACTCCATACCGCCTTTTCAAAAGAAACCGGTAAAGCTACCGGCATGGACCTGGTAGTATATGAGGATACCAACAATGACGGCCTCGCGGACGGCGAACCTAAACCACTTATTGAACATATCAGCAATCCCAAATTTTTGCAGAGTCGCGGTACCGATCATGCTACCAATGGAATACGTATGGGAATCGACGGCTGGATCTATATCGCCGTGGGTGATTTTGGATTTCATGACGCGGTGGACCGTACCGGCAAAAAACTTACCATGCAGGGTGGCGGAATCGTAAGGGTTCGTCCTGATGGTACCGAGATGGAAATATTCTCTCATGGCATGCGTAATATTTATGATGTCGCTATCGATCCTTACATGAATATTTTTACTAGAGATAATACAAATGATGGTGGCGGATGGAACATCCGCTTTAGTCACCAGATCCAGTCGGGCGAATACGGCTACCCGTTACTGTTCCAGCATTTTACTGATGAGATATTACCCGCGCTGGTAGATGTAGGCGGCGGTTCGGGTACTGGTTGCCTTTATATGGAAGATCCAACCTGGCCCGCTAAATATAATCATGTTCCTATGATGGCCGACTGGGGAAGAAGCCAGTTGTACATTCACCGCGTTACTGCTGACGGACCAAGCTATACGCAGAAAGACGAGGAGTTTATAAAACTGCCGCAGATAACCGATGTAGATGTTGACGCTTCGGGCAGGATGTATCTTTCAGCATGGGACGGTGCAGGCTATTCCGGTAATCCGGCTAAGGGATATGTTGTAAGAGTGGTGCCGAAAGACTGGAAGTACAAAGCATATCCTGATCTTAAAAAAGCTTCGGTAAAAGAACTGGTGAACTTACTAAAATCTGAAAGCCAGGTGGCACGTCTGCATGCGCAACAGGAGCTGATCACCCGGCCACAGGCTACTGCCATAACCTGGAAAATAGCTGCCGATAAAAGCCTGCCGCTTTATACGCGTGTTGCAGGTATGTTTGCCTATTCTCAATCTGCAGGTGATAAAGCCACAGAGAATTTAGTAAAGCTTACTGAAGAAAATGACATAAGAGAATATGCCTTAAAAGTTTTGAGCGATCGTAAGGCGAATCTTAAAAATGTACCGTTAAAACCTTTCCTCGACGGAATGAAAGACAATGATCCAAGGGTTCGGCTTGCCGCAACTATTGGCCTCGGACGACTAGGCCGCATGGAAGGGGTGCCTGCTTTGCTTGCCGTGAAAGTGCCTGCATCTTTTGCAGCACCGGCAAAAGGTACCGAAGGTGCGCATGCCACTCCTAACGCAGCAATCATTCCTGCACATATCGCTGTACGTGCGTTGCTGGCATTGAACGCAGTTGATGAATGTGTAAATGCCATCGGCACGGAAAATTCAACAATAGCCTTATGGGCGCTGCGTTATATGCATGAACCTGCAGCCGTTGATGGATTGATGGCTGCCTATAAAAAAGTTACCGACACAACTGTAAAAAAACAAATTATTACGACGCTTGCGCGACTTTATCAGAAAGAGATTGAGTATGATGGCAGCACCTGGTGGAGCACAAGGCCGGTACTCACCGGTCCGTATTACAAAGCTACCGAATGGCAATCCTCCCCGAAGATCAAAGCATTTTTAACCGCCGACTGGGCCAAAGCAGACACTTCCGGTAAACTATTGTATGCTGATCTCAATGGAAGATTGTACATGGGTATTCCGGCATTCGGCGGTGAAGACAAACAGGTTGCTAAAGAAGAAATTAAATTTGACTTTGAAAAGATAAAAAATAAAAAAGGCCAGATCGGTGCAGCTTCCATAGAAGATGTAATGCTGGCGATTGCCAGTATTAAAGGTGATACCGTAAAGGGCAAAGCGCTGTTTACACAACAAGGCTGCGTCACTTGTCACAGTATAAAGAAAGGGGAACCCCTGAAAGGTCCTTACATGGGACAGATAGGATCTATCATGAACAAAGAACGTATCGCGGAATCTATTCTTAAACCCAACGCCAGTATCTCGCAGGGCTTTGCCACGGTGCTTATCACAGCGAAGGGTAACAAAAGTTATATGGGTTTTATCACGGAAGAATCAGCCGATAAAGTAGTGATGAGAAATATTACCGGACAGGTGTTCAGCGTAAAAACAAGTGATATCCTTACACGTAAGGAGATGGAAAATTCTATGATGCCTGCTGGGCTGGCTAACGCATTGTCTTACGAAGAGTTCTCTTCTCTGGTAACGTTTTTATCTCAGCAGAAAAAATAATTTTC
>Ga0209724_1004662_pt1 | contig 10710 bp, 7 predicted proteins | sample grotaG_FD_184143 | JGI IMG/M metagenome (GOLD analysis project Ga0209724, IMG submission 184143) | Glacier valley bacterial and archeal communities from Borup Fiord, Nunavut, Canada, to study Microbial Dark Matter (Phase II) -... | ecosystem: Environmental > Aquatic > Freshwater > Ice > Glacier ... | reverse complement strand
GCCGCGCCGCTGTTGTTGGCTATAGCCGCCGCGTCCATAGTCCGAAAAATACCGCTGCTGCCGTGGCAACTTTACAACCTCCTACTACTTACGGAGTTCTGCGTTCTGAATTCTGAATTCTGAATTCTGAGTTGAGCGGAGTGATGCGTCAACTCAGAATTCAGAATTCAGAACTCAACGGTTAAATCCGTCGCCGGAATAGACGTTGCTGGGATCCCAGAACATCCAGCCAGCAGATCCAGTCTCCTCAGCGGCCTGGATCTGCAACCGATACAGGTGGCCGTCATAGGGCAAGTGGTTCCAATCGAAGCCCTGCAACCAGGGTCGGGATTTGGCCCGCTGACCGGCGATGCGCGCCGCCGTGTAGATCCCCGCCTGCTTGATGATCTCATAAGGGTGCGCGTTGGGGTCTTTAAAGCCCAATTCGCCGGAACTGAAATGCGATGGGTAGATCATCGGGCTAATATAATCGGTGTTGGCAATCAGGGGGCCGAACACTTGGCCGATCACGGCATTCAAGGGCCGGCCGTTTTGGTCGGGCCAGACAGTGTAGCCGAAAACATCCATTGACATGAACGCATCAGTGGTGTTAAGCATATCATGGGCCTCGCGTGCGAATTGCGCGATGTACTGCGGCTTGGTGGTATCATCGGCAGGCTGCGAAAAGCTCATATCGTCCCAGGTTTCGCCGGGAGCCGGGTCCGACGGGAAGCGGATATAGTCGAACTGGATCTCGTCGAAGCCCAGCGAGGCCGCTTCGCGGGCCAGCGCCAGCGGATATTGGCGCGCCGTCGGGTTGGTAGGATCCAGCCAGCGTTGCTGCGCTTGATAGCCGCCGTGCCAGGGCTTGCCGGTGGCCTTGCTCCGCACCGCCAAGCCGGGATTGGCATCGGCTACGGCCGGCTGCATGAATGTGACCATGCGGGCGATCACATATAGATTATGCTTATGCAGTTCGGCGACAACATCCTTGATATTCGGCAAGAGCGGGGCGACCGCGCCACTGTCCACGGCCATCTGCACGCCGGTCTTATAGACGACATGGGCGGTATCGTCCTGAATATTGAGGACGATGGCGTTGATCTCGGTGTTATCGGCCAGTTCCATCATCGGCTTATAAAGCGGGTCGTAAGCCGCAGCATTGGCCGTCATATAGATGGCTTTGGCGACAAACGGCTCCAGCGCCGCGTCAGCCCCGGCGCTGCGGCCTAGCGGCACATGGACCAGCTTGTAGCCGGGCAGCTTGAAGGTCAGGGTGGGGTTGAGCGGCGCGTTATCAATGCTATAGTTGCCATCCGGCCCAGTAACCGCGATGATCACCTTGTCGTTCGCGAACGGCGTGGGCATGACCGGCGGCGGTGTGGCCGTGGGCGTGGGCGGGACGGGCGTGCCGGCGACAGCGGTGGGGCTGCCGGCGGGACTATCATTGGCCGGCACAGTGGCCGTGGCCCCGGTGTCGGTCAAGACTAGGCGAGGTTGCCAGGCCGGCAACACTCCTTGCAAGCCCAACGCACTGCTGCGGGGGGTTAGCGTGGCCGTGACGGGCGCAGCCGGAGCCGGGGTCGTATCCACGCCGCCCGCCGGCAGATCAATCCGCACGATCACGCCGTACAGCGGTTTGCCGGTGGCGCTGTCGGTGACGCGGCCTTTGATCGTGGTCGGGCGCAGGCTGATGTCAAGTGTCGGTCCGTTGCCACTGGCGAGGCTGGCCGGGGCATAGCCGGGCGCGCTGACCTGCACGGGCGCATCGCTGGGCACCGCGCCCAGGCTATACGCGCCATCCGTCCCACTGTCCACCGCCCCATCAGGGCCGGTCAGATGCACGCCAGGGAGCGGTTTGCCGGTGTAGGCATCCAGCACATGACCGGCCAAGCTGCGCGGCGCAGGTGTGGCGCTGGGCGGCACGGCGGTGTTTGCGGGCGGGGCCGTCGGCCCACTCACGCTGGGCGCGGCAGTGAGGTCAGTGGTGGTCGGCCCGCCGGTCCGCCCAACCACGCTGGGCGCAGCAGTGAGGCCGGGAGTGGTTGGCCCGCCGGTCAGCCCCGCCGGCACCGGCGTGTTTGCGGTGGATGGCCCGAAAGCGTCACAGCCGCCCAGCAGCAGAGCCAGGGCTAGGCCAGTGGGCGCAAGCGTGTGACGTAGCAACGGCGCAACGCGCCAGGGAGTGTGCGGAACCATGAATCCTCCTGGGCATAATCAAACGGCAGCCCGCGCGACCGCAGGCTCCGTCTATCATACGGGACACGCGGGCCGGGTGTCAAGCCAGCCACCGCGGGTAACTGTTCAGCCGGGCCGGGCGGCTCAAGCCGCGGCTCCCGCTACGAAGCCTGCCTTCGCAGGCTGACGAGGGGGCTAGACTGAACAGTTACCACTGCGGGCATCCGTGGCGGACGACGCATGACACCGCGCAGACACGAAGCACACGAAGATTTGGAATAACGTGATCCTTTTACCGCCTGAGTGTTTCTGTGATCCAACCTGTTTATAGAACGGATGTCAGGCGACCGGCCCATTTGCCGAGTGCGGTCTTCTATAAAGAACCGCTTGCTGGGCTATACAGTTCCCGCAGAGCAGGCGATACCGCAAAGGCGCAAAGAACGCAGAGATCCCGCAAAAACCTGCGCGCTCTTCGTGCCTTCGCGGTGTCATTCTCGCGCCGGTAACGGTGCAGTCTGGCTCCCGTCAGCCTGCGAAGGCAGGCGGCAGAGCGGGAGCCGCGGCTTGAGCCGCCCGGCCCGGCGACCCAGACTGCACCGTTACCGTGCGCCGGCACCCTGCACAGAAGCGGCTCGGTATGTTAAGATAGACCCAATCTTCGTACAGAAACCCTTACGTTTCACGCAAAGGACCGCCATGACCCCGATCATCATCCTCGGCCTGGGGCCGGGCGCTTGGGAACAGATGACTCTGGAAGCGCGCGAAGTGCTGGGCAACGCCCGCACCGTCTGGCTGCGGACCACGACCCACCCAACCGCCGCCCACCTGCCGCCGCATCTGCGGATCGAGAGCTTCGATTATCTCTATGAGCGCGAAAGCGACTTCGGGGCCATTTATGGGCAGATCGCCGCCCTGTTGCTGGCCCAAGCCCAGGCCGGCCCCGCCGATGCAACGCCGCTGGTCTATTGCGTGCCCGGCCATCCGCTGGTCGGAGAAGCGTCGGTGCGGCACCTGCGGGCGGGCGCGCGGGCGGCGGGGGTGCCGCTGCGAATTGTGGCCGGGCTGTCGTTTATCGAACCGGTCTGCACCGCGCTGGATCTCGATCCACTGGCGCAGGGGCTACAGATCCTCGACGGCACCGAACTGGTCGGCGTGGGTGACCCGGCGCCCGATTCCAGCCGTTGGCTCAAACCCGGCCTGGGCGATACGACCGCAGACCCCGCCGCCGCACGGGAGCCATTCCTGTTCAGCCCCTTCACCGTCCCGGTGCCGCCGGAAGCCTTCCCCACGCTGGCCGGCCTCAGCCCGCTGCTGCCCGCGCTGATCACCCAGGTCTATAGTGATGCGGTGGCGGGGGCCGTCAAGCTGGCGCTGCTCGAAAAATACCCGCCTGACCATCCGACGCGCTTGGTCATGGCCGCCGGCGTGCCCGGCCAGGAGCGCGTACTGGATGTGCCGCTGGCCGAACTGGACCACGGGCACGGCATCAATCACTTGGCCTGCGTCTACTTGCCGCCGCTTGATCCGCTGGCCCATCCACGCGACCTCGACGCGCTGGTCTATCTGATGGGGCGGCTGCGCGGGCCGGGCGGCTGCCCGTGGGACCGCAAACAGACCCACGAATCGCTGCGCCGCTACCTCCAGGAAGAAGCCGCCGAGGCGCTGGACGCGATAGACGCGGGCGACCCGGCCGCGTTGGCCGATGAGTTGGGCGATGTGCTGTTGCAGGTGATCTTTCATGCCCAGGTGGGCGTGTCGGCGGAAGAGTTCACGCTGGGCGACATCGTGGCGGGCATCGTCAGCAAGTTGGTGCGCCGCCATCCACACATCTTCGGCACGGTCGAGGTAGCCGATGCCGAGGGGGTAACACGCAACTGGGAGGCTATCAAAGCCGCCGAGCGGCAGGCCCAGGCCGCCGAAACTGCGCCCGATCCTGATGCTGACTTGGCAGTGACCACCGATCTGCGCCGCGTGCCGCAGGCGTTGCCCGCGCTGGAACAGGCGCTGCGGATTTCGGAGCGCGCTGTGCGGGCCGGCTTCGAGTGGGACGACCAAGCGGGCGTGTTCGCCAAATTGCAAGAGGAGTCTGACGAACTGCGCGCAGCGACCGAGCCGGCCCATCGCGCTGAGGAGTTGGGCGACCTGCTATTCACGCTGGTGAACGTGGCCCGCTGGTGGGGGCTGAACCCCGAAGTCGTCTTGCGCGCCACGAACCGCAAGTTTATCCGCCGCTTTGCCGGGATGGAGCGGCTGGCCCAAGCGGCCGGCCACCGCCTCGCCGATCTGCCGGTGGCGGAACAGGAACACTACTGGCAAGCGGCGAAACAGGCCGAGCGCGGCGCAGGCAGCATGGGCTAGGCCACCCGCGCAGCGCCCGGCCGCTCACGCCCGCAGGTGCGCGGGGAACTCCTGGAGGAGCCACAGATTGCCATCGGGGTCGCTGAATTCCGCGTACTTCACCCCGCCGTTATCCGTAACCGCGCCGACTTCCAGCCCCCGCTGCATGAGTGCTGCGCGTGATGCCTGAATGTCGGCAACCACCAAATGCAGCCCTTTGACCGATCCCGGCTGCATATCCGAAATGCTGCCCAGCCCGGTCCCGAAGACGATGGTACACGCCGATCCGGGTGGCGTGAGTTGAATCACGCGCATCGTGTCGTTAGGACGGACATCCACCTCTAACTTAAAGCCGGCTTTTTCGATGTAGAACGCCTTAGCGCGCTCAATATCCGAAACCGGCACCGGCACCAGTTCGAGTTTCATATCCGGGACGGTCATACTGTTCGCGTTGTTGTTATCGTCCATCACGCTTGCTCCTTTGTGGTCCCCGGCAGGACGTAACGGTGTTGAACCCTACCAGACCGCGCCGGCCTACCGCGTTTTCAGAGGCGCGGGTCGTAAAGACCCACCGCGCCGGCGCGTGATCCGTCAATTTCTTGAACATACGTTCTACACGCATTATACATCCCTATAGGTCACTTAGCAAGAGGAAAGATGATGGGGTAACCAGCAGAGTCAGGGTGATTGCAGCTAAATTAGGCATGAAGAGGCGGCTTCTGCCCCGCATCGCTTGAATCTGCGGCCCCGCCCCAGGCACGAAACGCAGATCCGTTCGCTGATAAAGCTACCCAGCCGTGCCTAATTTAGCTGCAATTGCCCTGACCACCAGACTGCCGGCGCTTGACATGGACACCCGCAATTTGGTACTATTTCTAGTAGAAGTTGGGATTGTCCATCCTGGTATATCGTCGTAGCGAGACAATCGCCTCCCCTCCGGCCACCAACGGGCCACGCCCACTTCCCCGGATTGTGAGCATCCCGCGCCTTTCCCACCAGGGGGAGGGCAGCGTGTCTGTACACCGTAGTAGTAGTTTTGTAGTAGAAAGGTTCCCGACAATGGACAACGCCGATACCCACACGCAGGGCGTGGTCAAATGGTTCAACGACAGCAAGGGCTATGGCTTTATCACCGGCCCCAACGGCGAAGATGTGTTTGTGCATTACAGCACGATCACCGGTGAGGGCTTCAAGACCCTGGCCGAAGGGCAAGAAGTCGAGTTCGATCTGCAAACCGGGCCGAAAGGCTTGCAAGCGGCCAACGTTCGCAAACTCGCCCCCGCCCCCTTCCGCAGCGGGGTCATGACCGATGCCAGCCCGATGGGCTACTAGCGCGTAAAACGTAAAACGTGAAAACGCAGATGTGCGGAGCCGTGTATAACAGCTCCGCACATTGCGCTTTCTTTTCTATAGTTCACGTTTTACATAGGTAACTATTCAGGCTACATTAAACCTAAAGAAACTGTCATTCTGAACGCAGTGAAGAATCTGTTGGGATGGGTACAGGACTGCCCACAGGGATCGTCAGGGCGGAGTGAGTAGCTGTGAATGAGCAGATCCACACGGCGGCAGATTCTTCACTGCGTTCAGAATGACAGGATTCTATTTTCCACCCACCGGCTCAATCGCTACAAAACCCGCGCAAAATCTCCGTGTCTCCGTGTCTCCGTGTTGCCGTTCCGCTTACGCAGCCCGCCGGCCCACGAAGGCGATGCGCCAGAAAGCGTGTTGCACGATGCGCCCGCCACCGATGCCGGCAGCGGCTGCCATCTGGCGGATCTCCGTGCGGGTGAAGGCGCGCCGCACCGACGCGGGGCCGTCGTGCCGCGTCAGGCGGTTGCGCGTCAGGCCGTAGACCAGGGCCAGCGCGCCGAGATAGGCCGGCCACGACCGCTCCACGTCGTTGACGATGAAACCGTGGCGGGCGAGGCGCGCCATTTGGCCCAACGTCGCCACCGCGCCCGGCGCATCCAGGTGGTGCAAGGCGAGCGAACAGGTGACAACATCGAAGCTGCTCGGCGCAAAGGGCGCATCACGCGAGTCGCAGGCCATGAGCGTAATTTCGGGATAGGCGCGGGTGAAACGCTGCGTTTCGGCCAGCACTGCGGGGCTGATGTCGGTTGCCAGCACGGTGCAGGCGATGCCGCGCCGCCGTGCCCATTGCACAATCGCGCGCGGGATGTCGCCCGACCCGGTGGCAAAATCAAGCACGCGCAACGGTTGACCCGCCGGCCACGCGCCGATCACAGCGGGCAGGTGGCGCAAGATGACCGCCGTGCCCTGGCCCACCACGTTTGCCATGCGAATATCGCGCAGGCTTTGGCGCAGTTCGTGCGTGCCCGCCGTGTCCGGGTCGTCCAGCAGTTCGCGGATATTGGTGTAGGGCAGCGGCGGTGGAGTCCACGGCACGCCAGTAATCGCGCCCGGTGCGCGCAGATCATCGGCCCAACCGGGCGGGGGGGGCGGATTGCGGATTGTGGATTGCGGATTGCGGATTATCAATTCTGATTCCTAACGCCTAACCGGCGATTAACGACCGCCGCCCGCCGACCGTCTCCTGACCCCTGACCTAGGTATCAGGTATCAGGTATCAGGATGACGAAAAACGGACCCCTGACCCCTGACCTAGGTATCAGGTATCAGGTATCAGGATGACGAAAAACGGACCCCTGACCCCTGACCTAAGTATCAGGTATCAGGTATCAGGATGACGAAAAACGGACCCCTGACCCCTGACCCTTGACCCCTACAGGCGCAGGGAACGGCCATCACCAGCGGCTTCAATGACTCCTGACCCCTGATACCTGACCCCTGACCCCTGATACCCGCTACGTGCGGTCACGGCTGGTTGGCTCTTGCGAGAGGCTGGGGTCGGGGTTGCCGTAGGGGCCGGTAGACACATTGACGTTGCCACCGGCTGTGGCCGGCACCCCGGCGGTGCCCAGGCCCAGATCGTGCGTGCGTTCGCCGGTGCCGACATCGTGCATGACCCCCGACTGCACACTCACCTGATTGGGCAGCCGCTCCAGCGTGCCGTCGGCCACCAACGCGGCATCGGCCTCCGCCGAAGCCGGGCGCGGGTCCACCGACTGGTCGGGCCGCAGCATCTCGGTCAGGGTGCCTTTTTCCACGCTAAGGTAAATCTTGCCGCCCTCCACGCGGTCAATCGCTGTCGCCGGCACACCCACATCGGTGTGGAAGATCAGCCCCTTTTGCACCACCAGCAGCTGCAACTGGTCTGCCGCGTTGCAGATCACCTCATGCACCGTGCCGACCTTGTGTCCATCTTTGTCCACAATCTCCGTGCCGGGGTCAATGCCTTTGTAGATCGTCTCCATCGCGCCACCTCCTGGCCGTTGCCGGTGCAAATAGCGTGCCATGTGCGGAGGCGGGGGTCAGGGGCCAGGGGTCAGGGGTCAGGAGCTGTAGCGGCGCAATTTATCGTGCGTGTCAGGAGCAGGGCTGTAGCCGCGCTGCTTGCTGCGCTCGTGCCAGGGGCATAACGGTTGACATGGCCTGCCCTGTGCGCTAAGATAGGTACAAGCACAAGCGACCCACCAGTGGAGCCAAACCATGACCGATCTCAACTCGCCCCTGCACCTGACGGGCGACCAGCCGAAACGCCTGCAAGCTGCCCTGCTACGGGCTTTCACCGACCGCGACCAACTGCGGCGGATGGCGTGGCTCGAACTCGGCGTGCGGTTGAACGAAATCGCGCCGAATAGCAATCTCCAGGACAGCATCTTTGAGCTGATTGATTGGGCCGAACGTACCGACAAAATTCGCGAACTACTGACCGCTGCCCAAACTGCCAACCCCGACAACTACGCACTGCGGGCCATCGCCGCCGAACTCGGCTTGCTGCCGGCGGGGTCGGCGGGCGACTCGCTGGTGCGCCCAGTGGCGTTGCCGCCACCCAATCCCGCGTTCGTGGGCCGCACAGCGGAGCTAGAGCGCATCGCGGCGGGGCTGGCGGCGGGGCGCGTGGTGGCCGTGACCGGCACGGGCGGGCAGGGCAAAACCCAACTGGCCGTTGAGTTCGCCCACCGCCACGCCGCCGCGTACCCCGGCGGGATCTTCTGGCTGGTGATGGACCCACCCGACGAGGGGGCGATCAGCGGCCAGATCGCCGCCTTCCACACCATTGGCGGCCTGCCGTTGGCCGACCGCGTAGCCGCCGTGCAACGTGCCTGGGCCGATCCCACGCCGCGCCTGCTGATCTTCGACAACCTGGAAGACCCGGCCCTGCTGCGCCGTTGGGCCGTGCCGCCCGGCAGCGGCAGCCGCATCCTGATCAGCAGCCGCAACGGCTTCTGGCCCGCCAACAGCGGCGTGCAAGCTATCGCGTTGGAAGGGCTGACCGGCGACGTTGCCCGCGCGTTGTTGCTGACCCCGCGCTCCGCGCAAAGCGACACCACCGTAGCGGCGCTCCTGGCTCAGTCGGAGACGGCGCAGGCTGCCGACCGCTTTATCGCTGACGTAGACGGCCACGCCCTGGCCTTGACCCTGGCGGCGGCTTTCCTCGAAGCTACCCGCGATCTCACCCTACCGGCCTACGTCCGCCGCGTGCAAAAGCTGGCCCTTGCCCACCCCTCGCTCACCCACTTGCCGCAAGGCGAACTCCCCACCGGACATAGCGCCAGCATCCTCGCCACCTTCGCGCTGAGTTATGACAAGTTGCAACCCAGCGACCCTACCGACACACTGGCCTTGACCCTGCTGCACCGCGCCGCCTACTGCGCCCCCGCCCCCATCCCGCGCCGCCTCCTCTACTGCGCCGCTGGCCTCGACCCGGACGACGACGCAACACCGGAGACAGCCGCGCCCGCTCTCAACCGCTTGCATCAGCTCGGCCTACTCGAAGCTCTGCCCGATGGCAACCTGCGCCTACACCGCCTGCTGCTCCTCTACGTGCAAGGCCGAGGAACAGAGCGTGCAAGCGATCAGGTGATGGTGGAAGCGGCCCTGGTTCAAGCGACGATGAAACTGAGGGAAGATAGCTTCCCACTCGGTAGCGTCGCATATGCACCCCATTTAGAGCTGTGTGTAGCAAACGGTGAAGGGCGGGAAGACGATGTCGCATTGGCACTGCTCAACAATCTGGGCAAGATGCTGTTCTTCCAAGGTAACTGGGCTACCGCCCTTCCGGTGTACGAACGTGCCCTCGCCATTCGCGAACGACTGCTAGATCCAGATCACCTTGACACCGCTACCTGCCTCAGCAACCTTGCCATTGTGCTACGTGCATTGGGCCATCCCCAAGCCGCCCGCCCACTGCACGAACGTGCGCTCGCCATTCGTGAGCGGATGTTGGGTTCCGACCACCCAGACACCGCCTCCAGCCTCAGCAACCTTGCCATTGTGTTATCGCAATTGGGCGACCCTCAAGCCGCCCGCCCACTGCACGACCGCGCCTTCGCCATCCACGAACGGGTATTGGGGTTAGATCATCCCGACACTGCCCGTAGTCTCCACTGCCTCGCTAGCGTGCTGTTCGCTTTGGGCGATCCCCAAGCAGCTCGTCCCCTGTACGAACGCGCCCTCGCCACCCGCGAACAGGTACTGGGGCCGGACCACCCCAGCACTGCGCGCAGTCTCAACAGCCTCGCTAGCGTGCTGTTCGCTTTGGGCGACTCCCAAGCTGCGCTTCCGTTATACGAACGCGCCCTCGTCATCCGTGAGCGGGTGCTGGGTTCCGACCACCCGGACACCGCTATTATCCTCAGCAACCTGGGTATTCTCTTGTGGACTCAAGGAGATTGGGCGACGGCAAGTTCACTGGAAGAGCGTGCCCTGACGATTTCCGAGCGGGTTCTGGGATCGGACAATCCCTATACACAGAGTTACCGGCGCAATGTTGCTTTTATGACCAGTAGCAAATAGGACAGACCAGCCACGAATGGGGGCACGAATACACGAATAGATTGCGGCAGGGGTGTACGGGTAAGGCCACCCGTTGGCTGCGTGACCGGGCGTGGGTGCCGCCGACAAGCTAGACGGGCCATCGTATTCGTGTAAGTGTTCAGTCTAACCCCCCCGTCAGCCTGCGAAAGCAGGCTTCGTAGCGGTAGACGCGGCTTGAGCCGCCCAGCCCGGCGACCCAGACTGAACAGTTACGTATTCGTGTATTCGTGCCCCCTTCGTGGCCGGTCCGTCCCCCACACCAGCACAGGCACAGCCTGGGGCTGCTGGCGAACCTTTGCTATGGAACGCTAA
>Ga0209724_1004661_pt1 | contig 10712 bp, 10 predicted proteins | sample grotaG_FD_184143 | JGI IMG/M metagenome (GOLD analysis project Ga0209724, IMG submission 184143) | Glacier valley bacterial and archeal communities from Borup Fiord, Nunavut, Canada, to study Microbial Dark Matter (Phase II) -... | ecosystem: Environmental > Aquatic > Freshwater > Ice > Glacier ... | reverse complement strand
GACTCGTCGGCCGGACCGTTGTCGGCGCTCTTCCCGGCGGTGGAGTCATCACCGGGATCGGCGCCGCTCTTCTTCTCGGCCATCGCTACTTCTTCTTATCGGTATCGGGCTTATCGGTATCGGGCTTGTCGGCTCCGGGTGTGTCGGCCCCGGGAGCGCCGCCGACGGGCTCGTCCTCGACGACTTCAGCATCCACGATGTCCTCGTCGCTCGAGGTCTCCTCCGCAGCGCCCGCCTCGGCAGTCGGCTCCGCCTGCGGGGCGGAGTAGATCGCCTGACCGAGACGTTGCTGGCTCTCGACGAGCTTGTCGAACGCGATCTTCACCGCACCCTCATCGGCACCGGCGAGCGCGCTCTTCAGCGCGTCGACATCCGCCTGCACCTCGGTCTTCACGTCGTCGGGCAGCTTGTCTTCGTTTTCCTTGATGAGCTTCTCGGTCGAGTAGGCGAGCTGCTCCGCGGTGTTTCGGGTCTCCGCGGCCTCACGCCGCGCCTTGTCCTCCGCGGCGTGGTCTTCACCCTCGCGCACCATGCGCTCGATGTCCTCTTTCGAGAGCGAACTACCCCCCGTGATGGTCATCGACTGCTCTTTACCGGTGCCCTTGTCCTTCGCAGAGACGTGCACGATGCCGTTGGCATCGATGTCGAACGTGACCTCTACCTGTGGGATGCCGCGGGGCGCCGGAGCGATTCCGGTCAACTCGAAGGTGCCCAGGTTCTTGTTGTCCCGGGTGAACTCACGCTCGCCCTGGAACACCTGGATCGCCACGGACGGCTGGTTGTCGTCTGCCGTGGTGAAGGTCTCGCTGCGCTTGGTGGGAATGGCGGTGTTGCGGTCGATGAGCTTGGTCATGATGCCACCCTTGGTCTCGATCCCGAGGCTCAACGGGGTGACGTCGATCAGCAGAACGTCTTTACGCTCGCCTTTCAGCACGCCGGCCTGCAGAGCCGCGCCGACCGCGACGACCTCATCCGGGTTGACGCCCTTGTTGGGATCCTTGCCGCCGGTGAGCTTCTTCACGAGGTCCACGACGGCGGGCATGCGAGTGGAACCGCCGACGAGCACGACATGCGCGACATCGGAGAGCTTGACTCCCGCCTCCTTGATGACGTCGTTGAACGGCTTCTTCGTGCGCTCCAGCAGATCGGCCGTCAGTTCCTCGAACTTGGCCCGGGTGAGGGTTTCATCGAGGTTGGCCGGCCCGTTCGCGGTCAGCGACAGGTACGGCAGCTGAATGGTCGTGGAGGTCTGGCTCGACAGTTCCTTCTTGGCCTGCTCGGCCGCCTCCTTGAGGCGCTGCTTGGCGATCTTGTCGTTGGAGACATCCACACCCGTCGTCTCCTTGAACTTCTGGATGAGATAGGTCACCACCCGCTGGTCCCAGTCGTCGCCGCCGAGGCGATTGTCACCGGCCGTTGACTTGACCTGGATCGTAGAGAAGTCGTCGTCTTTGCCCACCTCGAGCAGGGACACGTCGAACGTGCCGCCACCCAGGTCGAACACCAGGATGAGTTCGTCTTCCTTGCCCTTGTCGAGGCCATATGCGAGCGCTGCCGCGGTCGGCTCGTTGATGATGCGGAGCACGTTCAGGCCCGAGATCTCGCCGGCCTCTTTGGTGGCCTGCCTCTCGGCATCGTTGAAGTAGGCGGGAACGGTGATGACGGCATCCGTTACCGGCTCACCGAGGTACTGCTCGGCGTCCCGCTTCAGCTTCGCGAGGATGCGGGCGGAAATCTCCTGGGGCGTGTATTTCTTGGAGTCGATGTCCGCTTTCCAGTCGGTGCCCATGTGGCGTTTGACGGAGGCGATCGTGCGGTCGACGTTGGTGACAGCCTGCCGCTTGGCGGTCTCGCCCACTAGGACTTCGCCGTCTTTGGTGAAAGCGACAACGGACGGGGTGGTGCGGAATCCTTCCGCATTGGCGATGACGGTGGGCTCGCCACCCTCGAGAACGGCTACCACCGAGTTGGTGGTTCCCAGGTCGATACCTACTGCTCGGGACATGGCTGTACGGCTCCTTCTCTGCGGTTCACATTCGTACGTCTCGCACGGACTTGAGCCGCACGTTATCAAGTTTGTCGAAACGGCTGGCGCCTGTCAAGGGGATGCGCCGATAATTGAGCCTCAGTCGCTCAAGGTGACACACCGATGGCGAGGCGGTATTTTTCTGCCACACCGCTGGCGACCTAACGGGAAGCATGGACATGACGGGAAGCATGGACATGACGACATCCGCCGCGTGGATTCGCCGAACGCACAACGACACAGCGCCGGTGCAGGTCGCGGCAACGCCGGTGCAGGTCGCGGCTACGGAACGTTAACCCGCTGGTGCCCCTGAGCCGCTAGCGTGTCACCATGACCGAGCCGAGCGGGTCGCAAACCGGGACGAACGTTGGGGCCGGGGGCCTCGCGGACCCCACCTCGCTGACCGTTCCCGTCGTCGCGGACACGCTGGCGGTCGGTGCGGTCGGCGTTCAGCTACCCGAGGGGCGGGTCATCCCGCGCAAGCAGGTCTTTTCCTGGGCGCTCTGGGACTGGTCGACACAGCCCTTCAACAGCGTCATCCTGACCTTCGTCTTCACCGCTCTCTACCTCACCACCGACACCTTCATCGATCCCACGGTCGCAGCCCTCGGCCCGGGAAACGAGACCTACGAGCGGGCCCTCTCCGCGCTCTCCAGTCAATTCGGCATCGCCATCTTCATCGCCGGAGCCTTCATCGCCCTGCTGGCACCGGTGCTCGGTCAGCGGTCGGATGCCTCCGGCACCCGCAAACGAACCCTCGCCATCACCACCGGGCTGCTCGTCGTGTCAATGGCACTGCTGTTCTTCGTGCAAGCATCCCCGCCCTATTTCGTGCTCGGGATCTCGCTGATCGCCATCGGCAGCGTCGTCAGCGAGATCGCCGGAGTGAATTACAACGCCATGCTCGTGCAGGTCTCGACCCCGAAGTCGATCGGTCGGGTCAGCGGCCTCGGGTGGGGGTTCGGGTACCTCGGCGGGATCGTGGCGCTCATCATCGTGGTGGTTCTCACCACTCTGAACTGGTTCGGGATGCCGCTCGAGAACGGGATGGCCTTCCGCGTCATCGCGCTCGGGTGCGCGGTCTGGACCGTGATCTTCTGCATCCCGATCTTTCTCAACGTGCCGGAGGCACCGGCATCCGGCACCCTCGGGAAGACGGGTTTCTTTCCGAGCTACGTCGTGTTGGCGAAGGATGTCGCGCGTCTCTATCGCGAGACGCGGCCGACGTTCTGGTTTCTGCTCGCGAGCGCCGTGTACCGGGATGGGCTCGCCGGGGTCTTCGCGTTCGGCGCGATCATCGCCGCCGTCACCTTCAAGTTCACGAGCAACGAGGTGTTGCTCTTCGGTATCGCCGCTAATCTCATCGCCGGCCTCAGCACGATCCTCGCGGGCCGATTCGACGATATCTTCGGTCCACGGGCCGTGATCATCTTCTCCCTCGTCGGGCTCGTGGTTGCCGGCATGGGCACGTTCTTCCTCCACGACGCGGGCAAGATCATCTTCTGGGTGTTCGGGCTGCTCCTGACGATCTTCGTGGGTCCCGCGCAGGCAGCGAGCCGCTCCCTGCTGACCCGGTTGACCCCGGCCGGCCGCGAGGGCGAGATCTTCGGGTTGTACGCCACCACGGGACGGGCCGCGAGCTTCCTGTCCCCCGGCTTGTGGGCCCTGTTCATCGGCATCTTCGGATTCCAGTACTGGGGCATCCTCGGCATCGTCTTCGTCGTGGCGCTCGGCCTCGTGCTGATGCTGCTCGTCAAGCTGCCGAAGCACGTGCGGGTGCGTTAAGTCCCCCTGAGGGTGCACCCGGGGCCACCGAGTCGTAGCCTACGAAGGTGAACACTTCTCGACCGATCGGATTCTGGCTCAAGCTCGTCGATCGCATGATCGACGAGCAGTTCGAGTCAACGCTCGACGAACACGGCGTCACACGTCGCCAGTGGCAGTTGCTGAACGTGCTCTCCCGGGAGGGTGCGACGGCGCGGCAGTTGGATGATGCGGTGGCACCTTTCCTGGCTGCGTCACCGGTCACCGGTGAAGCTGACTCTATGAACGTGTCGCCCGAATCCGACGGGACCGGGCCGGCCGGGCCGGCCGAATCCTCCCAAGATCACCTGGTGGAACTCATCGAGAGCGCGTGGGTGGTCGCACAGGGTGAGAGTTTCGAGCTCACGGATCGTGGTCGCACCGCTTTCGGCAAACTCGCCGAGGTCGTCGGCGCCCAACGGATCCTCATGGCCGAGGGAGTGAGCGGCGAGGAATACACGCAGACCGTCGCGGTGCTCGAGCGGATGGCTCGCAACCTGGGCTGGAGTGACGAGTGACACGCAAGCCGCGGTAACGCTAATTTGAGAGCGCGGCCCACCAGATCATCAGCATGGTCACGGCGAAACCGACGATGAAGTTGATCAGCAAGAAACGCCGCCAGCCGCGATTGGCCGTCGCCGAGGCGGCATCCGACACGTTCCAAAAAGGTGCGCAGACCGCCGCGTACGGCAACACCAGTAGTGCGGCGAGCGGGCCGGGCCACTGGGAGAACAGCAGGCAGATCCCCGCGAGCAGGTAGGCGACGATCGACAGACGCACCGTCGCAACGGCACCGATCACGGTCGCCACCGACGCGATTTCGCCCTCGCGGTCGGCGAGAACATCCTGAACCGCGCCGAAAGCATGGGATGCGATCCCCCACAGGAGGAACGCGATGAGCACAGCCCACAGTTGGGTCGTGAAGACCGCACCCGCGAGCACGAGTCCGTATACGGCCGGAGAGACGAAGTGGATGCTCGAGCTGATGGAGTCCAGAAACGGCCGCTCTTTGAACCGCAGACCCGGCACCGAGTAGGCCGCGACAGCGAAGAGACTCACGGTGAGCACGAGCCAGGAGAGTGGTGGCCCGACGATCACCAGGAACACGACGAACGGGAGGCAGGACAGCACCGCCGCTACCAGGATCGGGCGGTGCATCCGCCGGTCGAGCATGGCGCCTTCGACACCGCCCTTGCGGGGGTTCCGAAGGTCCGATTCGTAGTCGAACACGTCGTTGATGCCGTACATGGCGAGGTTGTAGGGCACCAGGAAGAACAGTGTCCCGACGACGAGCATCGCATCGACCTGACGCGTGGTCAGCACGTATGCCGCCGCGAACGGGAATGCGGTGTTCACCCAGCTGAGCGGGCGGGATGCCGCGAAAAGCGCCCTGCTCACGATACGCCGCCGCCGCCGCCGCTGGTGGTGCCCGTGCCTCCGGGTTCCGAGCCGCTGATAGCGGGTGCATCTGCGGCCCTGACGTCGCGACGAGACAGGATGCTCCAGAGTGCCGGCAACCCGAGCACGACGGCTACCGAGTAAGCGAAATCCTCAAGAGGCGCGATACCGATGAACACCCCGCTGATGCGGTCGGGGTTGTACGCGACGAGTCCGACCGCGATCATGACGTTGTCGAAGGCGGCGGTCATCACCAAGACCACGAGTCCGGTCAGTGCCACGGCCGGCCAGTTCATCCGGCGCCGAGCGATCACGGCCAGGATCGCGGCGACCGCGAGAAAGACCGCGTTGAGCGCCCAGTACGTCATCGGCCCGATACGACGCGTCGGGAGGTGGATCGAGAGGCAGCCGCGTGAACTCGAAAGCTTGCCGCGTACAGATTCATCGTCAAATAGCACAGAAGAGTGAGAAAGAAGACTTCTTCGAGGGGCAGCTCTGGCGCGATCTGCAGTCCGGTCATGTACTCGGTCTCTCCTCGAAAGAAGATTCCCAGGCTCACGCCCGCGACATCCCACAGCAGAAGGAAGAGCACACCCGCCACCAGCACTACGGCGGCCCGTCGGGCATCCCGCCAGAAAAACAGGGCGAAGCGCCGATCGAGCAGCACCATGCCGGTGAGGGCGAACAGGAGGCTCGCAAAGTAGAGCAGGCTCATGCGGGCAGGCTCACGCAGGCGGGACGGGGGCGGGCTGGGCTGTCGCGTGCGGGACTGCAACGGGCTCGGCTGCCGCGGTCTCGGCTGTCGCAGGTGGTACTGCCGCGGTCTTAGCTGCACGAGCCGTTCCAGCCGACGACGGCGGCAGCGCGGGCAACTCTTGCAGGGGCCCGGTCGACGTGTCACCCACGAGCCGCTTCACCAAGATCTCCGCGCTGATCAGGCACATGGGCAACCCGATCCCGGGGATAGTGGACCCGCCAACGTAGTACAGGCCGCGCACCTTGCGACTGATGTTTCCCGCGCGGAAGAACGCGCTCTGCTTGAGTATGTGCGCCGGCCCGAGCGCGGTTCCCCGCCACGCGTTCAGGTCCCGCGCGAAATCGCCGGGGCCGAGGGTTCTGCGCACGGTGATGCGGGATGCGAGGTCGTCGACCCCGGTCCACTCGGCGATCTGTGCGATGACGGTATCCGCCAAGGCCTCGATTCGCTCGTCTCCCGCGCCGTCGATGCCACCGCTGCCGATGAGCGGATCGGCGGGGATCGGCACGAGCACGAACAGGTTCTCGTACCCATCGGGCGCGACATCGGGGTCGACCCCGCCGGGCTTGCAGACGTAGAGCGAAGCGGGCTGCGGAATGGTGGCGGGTTCGGAGAAGATGGCGTCGAACCCGCGCTTCCACTCGCGGGTGAACAGCAGCGTGTGATGCTCGAGTTGCGGCAGCTCGCCCTTCACCCCGAGGTATAACAGCAGGGCGCTCGGCCCCGGCATACTGCGATCCCAGTATTTCTGGGGGTACGTGCGCTCGTTCTCCTCCAGCAACTGCGTCTCGGTGAAATGGAGGTCGGCCGCTGAGACGACGATGTCCGCGGGCAGCAGGTGCTGCTCCCCCGCCCCATCGGTGTATTCGACGCCGGTCGCCACGCCCCCCGACACGACGATGCGGGTCGCGCGCGCACCGGTGTGGATGACGGCCCCGTGGTCAACTGCGAGGTCGGCGATGCTGTGGATGACCCGGGTGAAACCACCAACGGGGTACAGCACGCCGTCAGCGAGGTCGAGGTGGCTCATCAGGTGGTACATGCTCGGCGTGAGGAAGGGCGAGGATCCGAGGAACACCGCCGGGTAGCCCAGCACCTGACGCAGCCGGATGTCTCTGAAGCGACGGCCGATCATCTTCGAAAGCGGTTCGAGCAGCAACCGCACGAACCTGCCGGCCTGGGCGAGCACATCCCGGGTCAGAAGCGGCCGGAAGTCAGCGAACGTCGTGTACAGGAACCGCCGCTTCGCGATCTCGTAGGTCTCGCGAGCCGAGTCGAGATACTTCTCGAGACGCTTGCCCGCCCCCTTCTCGATGGATTCGAACAGGGCGAGATTCTCGGTGAGCTCGGCGGAGATGTCCAGGGGATCGGGTCGCCCCTCGAAATACACGCGGTAGCCGGGGTCGAGGGTGATCAGTGCGAGCTGCTCGTCCGCCGACGTGCCCATCAGCTCGTAGAAGTGGTCGAACACTTCGGGCATCAGGTACCACGACGGACCGGTGTCGAAGCGGAACCCGTCGTGCTCCCACGAGCCGGCGCGACCGCCGATCTCGGGCTGTGCCTCCAGCACCGTGACCTCGTGCCCCTGTTTGGCCAGCAATCCGGCGCTCGCAAGGCCCGCGATACCGCCGCCGATGATAACGATGCGACTCATGCGTGGCCGATCGCCGCGGCGAACGCAAGGCGAGCCTTGACCGGGTTGGGCACACGCACTCGCGAACTCACGAGCTGGCGGGCGGGCGTGGCGCGAAGTCGCGCGGACAGGTCGGCGAAGAGGGATTGAGCGAGCAACACCGCGCGCCTGCTACTGCGGGGAAGTTGGCCGATCACGGCCGAGGATACGGCGAGGTCGGCATCGATGTCATCCAGCAGTCTCATTTTGTCCGCTTCGTTGAAGGTGGCGACATCGACTCCGGGGAAATAGCTGCGGCCGAGGGTCTCGAAATCAGCGGCGAGGTCGCGCAGGAAGTTGACCTTCTGGAACGCGGCACCCAGCGCCCGCGCGCCGGTCTCGAGGCGGGCGAGGTCGCTGACCCGGTCGTGCACGGGCTCACCGGCGACGAATGCCCGCAAGCACATCAGCCCCACCACCTCCGCCGAGCCGTAGACGTACTTCTCGAAACTCGCCTGGTCGTGTTCGGTGGCGTAGAGGTCGGCGCGCATCGAAGCGAAGAAGGGCTGGGTCAGCTCGGCGCCGAACCCGACTTCGCGGGCGGTGAGCCCGAATGCGTGCACGACAAGATTGGAGCTGAACCCGGTAGCCATCGCCTGCTCGGTTTCGCGCTCCATCTCATCCAATCGCGCGCCAGTGGGCCCGATCGCCAACCCGGCAGCCTGGGCGGTGCCATCCACGATCTCGTCGGCTACGCGCACGAGCGCGTAGATGTTCTCGACGTTCTGGCGCACTCCGACACCCAGCAGGCGCGCGGCGAGGCCGAACGACGTGGAGTAGCGGCGGATGACGATACTCGCCGTCTCCTCGGCTACCCGGTCGTACAGCAGGTCCCGTCGACTCATATGACCCTCACTCACTTCACCCGCACCAGGATGGCGTCGGCGATGGGATGCAACTCCGCCCGCAGTTCCGGCGGGATGTGCGGCTCGGCCAGGCGCGCGAGCGCCCGGTTGGCGTAATAGCGGGCGAGCCCTTCCGCGAAGGTGCGCGCGCCGCATTCCACGAGGACCTCCCGGATGCGGTCAGCCTGCATCTCGCTGAGATCGGGGCTGCCGAACAGGCTGGAGACCCCGGCCCAATCCCGGGTACTGGTCGCGTACGCGACGAGCACAGTGCGTTTGCCCTCGCGCAAGTCGCCGATCGTCGTCTTGCCGGTCTGCTCTTCCCGCCCGAACACGCCGAGTAGATCGTCGACGATCTGGTAGGCGATACCGATCTCCCGGCCGAAGTCGCCGAGGGTGGCGATCACCTCCTCCGATGCTCCCGCCAGAATCGCACCGGCCTGCAGCGGGCATTCGAATGAGTAAACGGCGGTCTTGTAGCGCTCCATGGTGAGGATGTCATCCACCCGCGGCACCTCGTCGGCCATCTGGAAGTCCACGTCGATGAGCTCCCCGGCCGCGGAGGCGAACAGCGCGTCATCCATCACCTCGAGCAGTCGAGTGCGGGTGACGTCCGAGACGCCGGTGCGGTCGATCATGCGGTAAGAGTTGAAGAGAGCCAGATCACCGGCGATTACCGCCGCCGAGACCGCGCTGTGCTCGGCCACCCGAGCTTCGCGCCCGTTGAGAATCGCAGCATCGCGGTACGAGCCCGCCAGGTTGGGGGATCCGCGACGGGTGAAATCGTGGTCGATGACGTCGTCATGGATGATGAGCGCCGTGTGCAACAGCTCGAACGCGGCCCCGACGTAGGCTGCCGCATCCAGATCTGTCCCGCCGAGGGATTCGTATGCGCACATGACCATCCGGGGGCGGAAGCGCTTGCCGCCCACCGTGTTCTGCTCCAGCCGCTCCCACAGCGTGACGTACTGGGCACCGAACGGTGTGGCGCGGTTCTTGGCTAGGCTGAAGAAGCGCGTCAGAACGGCGTCGACCTGCGTTTGCCTCTCTTCGGAGACGGGAAGCAGTCCCGAACTATCCATCCAGGAAGACTACGCGATGACACTCCCGGCGGGGGCGGCTACGACGGCCGAAGAGGTGGCGGCCGTAGCGCGCGTTGGTGCGGCTCTGGCCGAAGAGCAGGTAGTTCTTCTCGATGCCGCGGGTGCACCCATCGGGGCCGCGGACAAGCGCCTCGTGCACGACGCCGACACCCCCCTGCACCTCGCGTTCTCCTGCCACCTGTACGACCCCGACGGACGGGTGCTCGTCACGCGACGGGCACTCGGCAAGGCCACCTGGCCCGGGGTGTGGACCAACTCGTTCTGCGGGCATCCGGCACCGGGTGAGGTGATGGATGCCGCCATCCGGCGCCGCGCGCAACGGGAACTCGGCGTCGATGTGACCGATATCGAGGTGGTGCTACCGGATTTCCGCTACCGGGCGGTCGACGCATCCGGCATCGTGGAAAACGAAGTGTGCCCGGTGTTCCGCGCTGTCACGGTCGACGCGGTCGTCCCCAACCCCACCGAAGTCGCAGAGTACGCGTGGGTGAGCCCGGAGTCGCTGCGCGAGGCCGTGCTCGGTGCGCCCTACGCGTTCAGTCCGTGGCTGGGGTGGCAATTGGAGCAGCTGCACTGACATCCGTGCGGTGGAAATTGACGGAGCTGCGCGACGCCGTCGGCCCGCGCTGTCCCTGGTAACGGGATCCGTAGCGGCTCGACCCGTACGGCTCCTCCACCGGCGAACTGGTGCGGATGAAGCAGAGCTGGCCGATCTTCATTCCCGGCCAGAGCTTGATCGGCAGGGTCGCGACGTTGCTCAGCTCGAGGGTCACGTGCCCGGAGAAGCCCGGGTCGACGAAGCCGGCGGTGGAGTGCGTCAGCAGCCCCAGCCGCCCGAGTGAACTCTTGCCCTCGAGGCGCGCGGCGAGATCGTCGGGCAGCGTGACTTGCTCGAAGGTGGAACCGAGAACGAATTCACCCGGGTGCAGGATGAACGGTGCGTCGAGCTCCACCTCGACCAGGCGCGTGAGGTCGGGCTGATCCTCCGCCGGATCGATGAACGCGTACTTGTGGTTGTCGAAGAGACGAAAGTACCGGTCGAGCCGAACGTCGATGCTCGAGGGCTGGATCATCTCTAGGTCGAGGGGAGCGAGACCGATCCGCCCAG
>Ga0209724_1004658_pt1 | contig 10716 bp, 6 predicted proteins | sample grotaG_FD_184143 | JGI IMG/M metagenome (GOLD analysis project Ga0209724, IMG submission 184143) | Glacier valley bacterial and archeal communities from Borup Fiord, Nunavut, Canada, to study Microbial Dark Matter (Phase II) -... | ecosystem: Environmental > Aquatic > Freshwater > Ice > Glacier ... | reverse complement strand
TTCAGGTATACAAATGAACCTGATGAGGCTGGGAATCCTTTCAACGGAACGATTTCAACCAATTTTGGAATGAACAACGAACGGAACGTGGTTCCAGCATTTGACTGTCGTGAGCGGAATCAATGCGTTGGCAGTGATTTTGCTAACCTGTGTCTTGAAAAAATAGGCAATCCTGATTTTTCCATCCGACAAATGGACAATAGTTTTTTCAATCTGACAAGCATCACCAAAAATAAAACTTTGGTTTCGTGGGTTTGGGACATCATTAATACGACTGCCCAGGAACCATTTTATACGGGTGAATCGTTAGATGCCATCATTCCGAAACCAATCGGAATAGTGAGACTAACGGTGATCAACAAAAACGGGTGTTTTGCATTTATCGATAAAGGCATTGAACAATGACACATTTTATCCGGCAGCAATATTTGGAGGTCGATCTGAAAGGTTCAGAATCAGATGGTTTTGCTTTGCAACAGCGGCTGTCGGACTTGTACTATGCCCAGTTGTTACCCGCAATGGGAAAAGCATTGGATCAATGCTCGTCGCCTGATATCCATCTGGTTATTGACCGTTTGGATATCGATGCCGGAACCATTGAAATAGATAGGATTGATCATAAATTGGCAACTTCTGTGGCTAAAGCGTTGATTGATAAAATAGCAATAGAATCAGCTATCAGGATTTCAGGGAAGAAAATACCATCTCTTTTATCCAATTCCGAAAAGGCCCAGGAAAATTTAAAGAACACTTATTTTCAGACTTCTGAAGACAGTTTATGGGAAGTATTTATTCATTTCATTGTAAAGGGCAACCTGCCATGGTCTTACCGATTACCGGATGGAAAAAGTCTGGAAGAGGTTATTTCCGAACTTTTGATCAACGACGGTATAAAAACCGGCAGCCTGATTCCAGTACAAAGAATTGTGGAAGCGTTAAAGTCGCCGAACACTTCTGAACGGTTGGCTTTGCAGTTTTCGGAGCATTTCAATAAATTGCTCAATCAAAAGATTTTACCGGATGTTTTAAAAGATAAGGTGGAATCAATTGATCAAAAGATGCCTGGAAATTTGTGGGAGATTTTTATATATTTTCTATTAAATGGCAGTTTACCGGTATTTTATAAATTACCAAAAGGCAAGAATCTGGAAGACGCTGTTACAGAACTTTTAGATGATGGTGAAACGAAAACGGGTATTCCGGTTCCGGTCTCAAAAATCACAGGCGTATTGAAATCACCTTATGCATCCAAACGACTTGTATTTCAGTTTTCAGAGCCATTCATCATCAGGTTGCTTAAATGCATTTGTCCTGAAACTTTAGTCGAACTGACGAGTTTACTTAGCATATCCGAAAATCAATCTTTTGCTCCTGCCGAAGTGCGGTTATTCCGAAAATTTGTGCTCGAAAAAGCGCTTTTGCAGGCATCCTCCTGCGGGAGTATATCGAAAGTTGAGATCGCAAAACAAGTTCTCGATGAACTGCAAATCAGCACTGATTTGCTTCCAATGGTTTCCATGGTTTTTGAACAGGTCTGGCCTGAAATTAAAATTCCGGCCGTTGAGCCATCTTCAACTGTATCTGAAAAAACAGACTTAGGTCAAACAGCTAAAACAAATTTACCGCTGTTGAACGCGGAAACTTTAGTATCCAGGTCTTCTGATATCAGGTTAATAGGTAATAAAGCCTCAACAGATTCACGGCTTCTCGATGAAATTCTTACAAAAGATTCTACTGAAGGCATTTATATCGACAACGCAGGTTTGGTTCTGTTGCATCCTTTCCTTCCTCAATTTTTCGATGCATTGGGAGTATCGATCGGAGAAGAAATTGTACAACCTGAAAGAGCGCTTGGTTTACTTCATTACCTGACAACAGGACAAATCATTGCTCCCGAATACGAGTTGGTTCTTCCAAAAGTCATTTGTCATGTACCACTTTCAACGCCAGTTCGAGCAGATGTTGAAATTACTGAAAACGAAATAATTGAAGCATCTGCGTTGCTTGATGCGGTTATTAAACACTGGGAAGTTTTACAAAATACAACACCCGATGGATTACGCGGCACCTTCCTGGTAAGACCGGGTAAACTTAGTCTGAAGGAAGATGGCGATTGGCTATTGCAAGTCGAATCACGCACTTTCGATGTTTTACTGGAGCATTTGCCCTGGGGTATTTCAATGATTCAGCTACCATGGATGAAGCATATGCTCTGGGTTGAATGGAGTTTTTGAATTACAAATCAACGACTTATAAATGAAAACAACGGCTGAAAAATCATCTCACACCACTTCCGCTTCTGAACATCAGAAGTCGGCGCAACCTTTCTTTGCAAAGGCTGGTGGAGGCGATTTTTTTACCCCGGTGAGTCATTCATCACCATCCGTTCAAACGAAACTGACCGTAAACAAACCAGGGGATAAATTCGAGCAGGAAGCCGATAAAATGGCGGATAAAGTAATGCGAATGCCTGCTCCTGCACCTCCGGCCAAGGAAGAGAAGATTCAGAGAGCTGCGCTTCCTGAAGAAAAAGTGCAGAAAAAAGAGGAAGATAAAATCCAGAAGGCAACCCTGCCGGAAGAAAAGGTACAAAAAAAGGAGGAGGAAAAAATTCAGAAAGCTGCTTTGCCAGAGGAAAAGGTTCAGAAAAAAGAGGAGGACAAGATTCAGAAAGCAACCTTGCCTGAGGAGAAAGTTCAGAAAAAGGAAGAAGAAAAAATTCAGAAGGCAACTCTGCCGGAAGAAAAGGTGCAGAAGAAGGAAGAGGAAAAATTGCAGCGGGATGGAGGAAATGGCTCTCCTGCAGTTGCAGCCGATACGCAATCATCCATCCGAAGTAAAACCAGCGGTGGTCAGCCGTTGTCCACGGAAGCGCGAAGTTATATGGAGCCCCGCTTTAATGCTGATTTCAGCAATGTTCGTATTCACAGCGATCCTGAATCGGCGGGGTTAAGCAACCAACTAAGCGCACGTGCGTTCACCTATCAAAACCATGTTTTCTTCTCACGCGATCAATACCAACCGGGCACAAGTGAGGGCAAACAACTTTTGGCTCATGAGCTCACACATACGATTCAGCAAGGTCATGCCATTCAACGCAGTCCTCAGGTGACAACTACTGCTACACCACCGCCAGTACAACGACTTGGCATTCAGGATGCGCTCGATTATTTTGCGGATAAAGCCTATAACCTCCCTGGTTTCCGGATGCTCACAATTATTATGGGTTTCAATCCTATCAATATGCGTTCAACCGATCGAAGTGCCGCCAATATTTTGCGTGCATTAATCGAACTGGTTCCCGGAGGTCATTTGATTACTCAGGCACTTGATAATCATGGTGTATTTACAAAAGCAGGTGCATGGGTTGAACAACAACTTTCAACCCTCGGAAACATAGGTGCTGACATTGTCACGGGTCTTAAGCGTTTTATAGATTCATTGAGCTGGACGGATATCTTCGACCTCGGAGGTGTCTGGAATCGGGCGGTAAGAATATTTACAGACCCCATTGGAAGGCTTATTTCATTTGCCCAAAGTGTAGTTTCAGGAATTCTTAAGATGGTGAAAGATGCCATACTTAAACCTTTAGCTGCACTCGCTCAGGGAACAAGGGGTTACGACCTGCTTAAAGCAATATTGGGTGAAGATCCAATTACAGGAGAAGCTGTGCCACGCAATGCCGATACACTGATTGGCGGTTTTATGAAGCTGATCGGGCAGGAGGAGGTCTGGGAAAATATCAAAAAAGGGAATGCGATTGGACGTGCCTGGGCATGGTTCCAGGGTGCATTGGCTGGTTTGATGGGTTTTGTACGCGCCATTCCGCGCAGGATTGTTGATACGATATCATCTCTTACTTTTCAGGATATCATTACAGTAGTAGGTGCGCTAAGTAAAATTATAGGCGCATTTGTCAATATCGCAGGCGAGTTTATCAGTTGGGGTCTCAATCAGGTAATCAGCTTGTTGGAAATTCTATTCTCCGTGGTTGCACCAGGTGTGATGCCATATATCGCTAAAGCCAGGGCGGCATTTACGACGATTATTAAAAATCCGATCGGTTTTGTGAATAACCTGGTACGGGCAGGGAAGTTGGGTTTCGAGAAATTCGCCTCCAATATCCTTACCCATTTGAAAACAGCATTGATTAAGTGGATCACAGGACCACTGGGCGATGCCGGAGTTTATATTCCAAAGTCCTTTAGCCTGATGGAAATCATCAAATTGGTTTTGTCTGTTTTAGGACTTACCTGGCAAAACATCCGTAGTAAATTGGTTAAAATCATTCCTGAACCTGTGCTTGTAGTTTTGGAAAAGACGGCTGGAATATTAGTTACCCTTGTAACGGAAGGTCCTGCTGCGGCATGGGAACAAATTAAAACTGAATTAAGTGAGCTTAAAGATCAGATGATCGCCAAGATTACAGAGATGATTTCCACGGAGGTTGTAAAGGCGGCCATTATGAAGCTGGTAAGTATGCTAAATCCTGCGGGTGCAGTCATACAGGCAATTATAGCGATTTACAATACGGTTACGTTCTTTATTCAGAAGATCAACCAGATAGCTGCGGTGGTCGCCTCCTTTATTGATTCTATTGTTGCCATTGCTTCTGGTCAGGTTGAAAATGCTGCCAAAAAGGTTGAGCAGACGATGGCCAACACGCTGACAATTATTATTGCGTTTTTGGCTAAGTTTGCAGGACTTGGAAATATTCCTGAAAAGATTGTCGGAATTATCAGAAAGATCCGCCAGCCGATTGACAAAGGGTTGGATAAGATTGTTGGCTGGCTGGGTGGAATGCTTAAGAAGTTAATGGGGAAGGATAAGAAGGATGAGCGGACTGTAGAACAGAAAAACTCGGATCTCCAAAAAGGCCTTGCAGAAGGAGAAGCAATGTTGACAGTTCCAACGCCAGACATTGAAAAGATAAGGCGCAGTTTGCCCGCAATTAAAGATAAGTACAAACTGTCTGTATTAGAGTTGAAAGAAGAATCCAACACAGAGGAGGAGGAAACAGTCTATATTTATGGTGAAGTTAATCCCAAAGACAGCAAACCCAAACATCGGGTGAAAAAGGGTGGTGCTGACTCTATAATAAGTGAAGCTGATCTGAACTTTGATCGGTTTAAGTGGAAACCGGATACTAAGAAGCAACTTCGAAAGCTTCACGCTGGATCCAAAAATATTATGGATAGCAGGGGGACGTTTAAAAGTCCAACTAAATGGCATAGACGCCATGTGGTTGCGTGGGGTGATATGAAACGACATTTTGTTATGGTATTCAGCAACAAAACGGTCAAAGAAGCTGTTGCGATTCTTACGAAGGAAGGTGTCAGTGTTGCTAAGATGGAACGTACGGCAGTAGTTCAACAAATCAAAGCGTTGGCCCGGAAAGCATTTAACGAAGTTGATAATCTCTTCATCGACCTAGGGAAAGAAAATTCTTCTCTTCAAGATGTTCTTGATACAGCAAATCCTGCCTTTCTGGATGACAAAGGCAAAATTGCAGAGTCTAAAATAGACAAAAAGGTTGCTGATTTTATTGCCAAACATGCCATTGGTGGTCATAGTTTTAGTGTCAATACTGAAGTTGGTGTTGTCGATTGGGAAGTGACTTATGCCACCTAGTACTTAAAAGAGCGAAAATATTATTGATATGAACGAATCAGCATTGCTTCAGGTTATAGAACAGATAAGTAAAGATTTAGGATGGGAAAAAACTGTAAAAGTTATGAACGAGTCCACTATAATCCTTTGTCCGCTTAAGGATGATATCCATTTCGATGGCGTGTTATTTGTCATTTCTGCTCCAGCCAGCAGATTAGTAATGTATGTATCATATCGTGCAAAAATTTCCCCGAAGTACAGGACGGCCATGTCAAAAACAATTACGCAAATAAACTCGGGTCTTCTTGGAGGATGTCTGGAAATGAATACCGATCACGGAGAAGTCCGATACCGAGACGGAATTCTTATTGTCTCTGATAATGTAGAGGTAAAACTTGTACAAGCATTGGTAGCCACGACTCTTCGGGATGCTATGAATTATACTTCTTCAATTGAGTCTGTTGCTAAAGGGAATTCTCCTGCTTAAGTGCTTTTCAAATTTAAAAAAGATTGAAACCTCATGTAAGAAACTTCGTTTCAATCACAATCCCGATTCCTTTTTTTTATTTGGTAACAATCTTCGATCTGTTTCCAGTAATTTTCACTGTTAATGCAGTTTTTGTCAAAGAGCTTAATCTGAAAGAATATCACTTGTTAAATCAATGATATGTAACATATGAATTTGTTTAAATTAAAATAGAAGATGCTTAATAATCCAAATCTTACTGTGACTCTAAATTATTTACATTCCATTTTAACCGGAAGGTTAAACTTTCATTTAGGAAAAGAAAATAGCGTAAATATTAGTGGTACAGCTTATCTTGAGGACGATTCTCCATTTGCCAGTTTTATAAATATACATCAGCCGACATTTGATGAGTATTTAGTACTGCTTTTGGCTTTGATTCCACATATCCAACCCAATTTTTACAACCAGATTATTGCTGAATGCCTTCCTGATGGGGGTGATTTCCCCGAATTCGGAGGTGTTAGAGGGAATAGCCATCGCGGTATTTTGCCTACGGGCGAAACTGCCCAATTCGTTATTGCAGGTGACGACCTCGAAAAACGACTCGATGTACAGCGGATTTTAAGCAGTGACCATTGGTTTTCGAAGAAACACATTTTATGGCTTGAACATGTGCCTGATGGCGAGCCTCTGATGAGTGGGCGGCTGGTGCTTGATCCCGAAATTGTGGAACATCTTACCTCCGGCACAGTCAGCAAACCCCGTTTTAGCATTGATTTTCCGGCAGAATATATCGAAACCGAAATGGAATGGGACGACCTTGTTCTTCATCCCAAAACCCTTCATCAGATAAAGGAAATTGAGCATTGGATTGCCCACAACCACACGCTTCTCCACGACTGGGGAATGAAAAAAAGGATTAAACCGGGGTATCGCGCCTTGTTTTACGGTCCTCCAGGCACAGGAAAAACATTAACTGCAACATTACTTGGTAAATACACAGGGAAAGACGTTTACCGGATCGATTTGTCGAGGGTGGTTTCAAAATACATTGGTGAAACGGAGAAAAATCTCTCTCGCCTTTTTGATAAAGCGGTTGATAAAAACTGGATCCTGTTTTTTGACGAAGCTGATGCTCTGTTTGGCAAAAGGACTGACATCCGCGATGCCCACGATAAATATGCCAATCAGGAAGTTGCTTACCTGCTGCAGCGTATTGAGGCTTATGACGGACTTGTAATATTGGCCACTAACCAGCGGGGCAATATTGACGATGCTTTTACGAGACGTTTTCAGGCAATTATTCATTTCCCGATGCCAGGAATCGAAGAGCGGGAAGAAATATGGAGAAAAGCATTTCCGGTGCAGATTGAGATAACCTCGGATATCAACTGGAATCAAATAGCAACCCGCTATGAACTTACTGGCGCAGGTATTATTAATGTAGCCCACTATTGTGCTGTGGAGGTACTTGCAAGTAAGGTCTTTCAACTAAGTCTTCAGTTGCTCGAATCGGCCATCATGCGGGAGTATATTAAGGAAGGCAAAGTTGTGTAGTATTGTAATTCACTTTGCAGTTTCATGATCCTTCTTCGATGACTATCCTGCCAAATATAATCCTCACTGCCTTAACATGTATCATGACAGACGAATGCCTTAATGCTACTGAAATGGTTCATAATTGAATTTCAAGTTCCTTTAACGCAATATTTTTTAAAGAAAAACCCAATGTCGGGTTAATTACTTTTTAAGTAGTAGATAAACAATGGAATAATAAAAACAGTGGGAATGTGGAATTCTAAATAATGATGAATTATCTTCTTGTTTAAGTTTTTGTTTTATTATTTTTGATCCATATAATTTTCCAGGCTATTTAATGGTCCTCCAATAATTAAACTACTAACATTATAAAATTATGCATCTCAATCGAATTGCAGTTGTTGGAAGCAGTAATACCGACATGGTAATTAAGACTTCGAAATTGCCTGTTCCGGGCGAGACCATTTTGGGCGGAGAATTTTTGATGAATGCTGGAGGGAAAGGTGCAAACCAGGCGGTGGCTGCTGCACGATTGGGTGGCAAGGTGAGTTTTATTGCCAAAACAGGCGATGATGTTTTTGGAAAGCAGGCGCGACAATTATTTGAGAGTGAAAATATTAACACCGATTATCTTGTCACTGATCCTGGCCATCCTTCAGGAGTCGCTTTGATTACTGTTGATGCGAAGGGTGAAAATTGTATTGTTGTTGCACCAGGCTCGAATAGCTTTCTTGTGAAAACGGATATTGATCTGGCGCGTGAGGAGATTCTTCGGTCTGAGATTGTGTTAATGCAGCTAGAAATTCCCCTTGAAACGGTTGAATATGTTGCAAATATTGCTTTTGAGGCTGGTAAAAAGGTGATTCTGAATCCTGCACCCGCCTTAAAGATTACCGATGAACTTCTGTCTAAACTTTATATGATTACTCCCAATGAAACGGAAGCAGAACTGATCTCCGGTATTCATGTAAAGGATATTGATTCAGCCACTTTGGCTGCAAGGAACCTGTATGATCGCGGTGTTAAGGTGGTTATTATTACTTTAGGAAGTAAAGGTGCATTGCTATTCACCGGGAAAGAGGCAAAACTGATTCCTTCACCTAAAGTGGAAGCGGTAGATACAACAGCCGCAGGTGATGTGTTTAACGGTGCAATTGCGGTCGCAATATCGGAAGGTTTGGAACTTGAGAAAGCAGTGGAATTTGCCTGCAAAGCTGCAGCAATCTCCGTAACCAGAATGGGTGCGCAGGCTTCTGCGCCTTATCGGAAAGAAATAAAATAAACCATAAAAATCAAATCAATAATTTTTAAAACATTGAAAATGAGACTAAATTTATTAAAATTAATTATTCCGGTCATTGCAATTGTACTCGCTTCGTGCGGACAAAAAACCGAGAAGGTTGCCTCCGATTCGCGAACCATCTCTACTGAAGTGCTGAAAGATAAAATTGCCGGTGGTTGGGCTGGTAAAATGATTGGTGTAACCTATGGAGCTCCTACTGAATTCCGGGCACAGGGCAAAACTTATGATGACTCAATTAAATGGGTTCCATCTGATGTAAAAGGCTCCATCTGGCAGGATGACCTCTACGTCCAGCTTACATTTTTGGAGACCATGGATGAATTTGGAATTGAAGCACCCGCTAAGAAATTTCAGGAACTTTTTGCAAAAGCTGGTTACCAACTGTGGCATGCAAACGTACAGGCCCGCAAAAATTATTTTGATAGTATTTTTCCTCCGCAATCGGGTCAACCTGAATACAACCTTCATGCAGATGATATTGATTTCCAGATAGAAGCTGATTATATCGGTTTTATGAATCCGGGAATGCCTCAAACTGCCAATAAGATAGCTGATAAAATAGGGCATATCATGAATTATGGTGATGGTGTTTACGGTGGTGTTTTTGTTGCAGCGCTCTACTCCGAAGCCTATTTCGAAAGTGATATTCGTAAATTGGTTGATAAAGCGTTGCTTTCAATTCCTGTGGAAAGTGATTATTCCAAAATTGTGAAGGATGTGATTATTTTGCACAACCAATATCCAACCGATTGGCGCGCTGCATGGAATGAATTGGAAGCGAAATGGGGAAGTGTTCATATTTGCGAGGCGAGTGCAACATTTAACATTGATGCCAAACTCAATGGAGCCTATATCGTGATGGGATTGCTTTATGGTGAAAGCGACCCGCTGAAAACAATGGAAATCGCAACGCGTTGCGGACAGGACTCAGATTGTAATCCGTCGAATGCAATGGCCGTTCTTGGTGTAATTAAAGGTCTGAGCGGATTACCAGTGGCATATCGTGAAGCGGTACAGGCAATTGGTGATTCTCTTTTTATCAATACCAACTACTCTTTCAACAAGGCTGTTGACCAGACAATGAAGTATGCTAAAGATCTTACTATTCAAAATGGCGGTGCGGTTACTGATAAAGAGTTGAAAATAAAAGTACAGGCTCCACAGCCTTTTGCGCTCGAAGAGTCGTTTCCTAAACTGGTTTTTGATCGTAGTGCGAGCGTTTTCGAAAAAGGGGGCTGGGATTTTAAAGGAAATTGGGAAACGTATAATCCGAAAATTGCTCAGGCGATGTTCAGCTCAAAAGCTGGCGATGAAGCAGCTTTTACTTTTGAAGGAACAGGTGTATCGATCGTCGGAAACTGGTTAAAAGACTGCGGTAAGGCTGATATTTTTGTCGATGGTGAATTGAAACGGACGATCGATGGATATTTTGGGTTTGCCAATCAGACACACAACGATATGAATTTATACCATATCACCAACCTTCCTCAGGGGAAACACGTTGTAAAAATGGTGGTTAAAGGAGAGAAACGCGCCGAAGCCACAGCCGCAAATCTTTACCTTTCCAAGGCGGTCGTATTCAAAACAGCTGATAAGAAAAACGAAAACTTTAAGTTTTCATTCCAAAAGTAATCCTGAATTAAAAAGAAATAGTCCAATTCCATAATTTGAGTATTGAACTATTTCTTTCCAAATTCGAGTGATTTTCTTTATTGTAATAATCTGAAATTTAATAAATTATTCAATGAGTTTAAAATTGGTTTTTAGTTTATTTTCTTTGGTTTGCCTCCTATGC
>Ga0209724_1004655_pt1 | contig 10720 bp, 9 predicted proteins | sample grotaG_FD_184143 | JGI IMG/M metagenome (GOLD analysis project Ga0209724, IMG submission 184143) | Glacier valley bacterial and archeal communities from Borup Fiord, Nunavut, Canada, to study Microbial Dark Matter (Phase II) -... | ecosystem: Environmental > Aquatic > Freshwater > Ice > Glacier ... | reverse complement strand
GTGAAAAACACAGTTATGATCAGAAAAAAGCTTTTCCGCTCTCCTTATCTCTATGATAATGGAGGCGACATTTCAAAACCCTGGTGGATTGAACTGGGGTACCGCGATCCGCGAACCGGAAAGATGGTGCGAAAGCGCTATATGGAAGGTTTCGCTGAGTTGCGGACCAAAAAGGCACGCAACGAGTTTGCCGAGAAGTGGATCAAACAACTTACTGCAAAATTGCAGCGGGGTTGGATTCCTTTGGATGATACCGAGAAGGTTGCATATGAGGATGAACTCGAATATCATCAGGCTGCCAGGACTTACGGAAGGCGCCGGGAAGCGAATAAGAACATCCGGTTCTATGCTTCGGAATACATCACCCTTGTCAAGAATACAAAAGCAAAAAAAACATTTGAATCGTACCGGGGGAAGATCCGGGAACTGATATCCTGGCTTGAGAAAAACAAGCTGGTAGATAATGACCTCTCCACATTTGACAGTGTTATATTTCACCGGTTCTTTGATCACCTGATCATCGAACGAAAGTTATCCGGAGTGACGATTGAGAAGTACAGAATTAACATACAAGGGTTCTTTACTTATTTAGTTGAACGCAAAGTACTAACAGATAATCCTGTTCCAAAAATTACGATTCCGGAAACCGGCGAAGATTTTGCAGCGGTGCCATTTCTCGATGATGATATGGCAAGGATCATCGAAGCCATAAGGGGAGAAGATCCCCAGCTGTACCTTGCCTCGATGCTTCAGTTTTTCTGTTTCGTCAGGCCGGGTGAAGAGCTGCTCTCTCTGCGCGTCAAACAGATCAATTTTACATCACGTACCATTTTTATTCCGAAGAATATCGCAAAAAAACGTTGTGAACGCACGATGGACATCCCGAGCCAGTTGTATGAACTGTTACTGGAGCATGGAGTGCATAGACTCAATAAAGAAATATTTGTGATTGGACCAATGGGAAGGCCAGGCACAAAACAAATCGGACTGAATACACTGCGGTCGCGGTTTAATGTCTTTAGGGACCGGATGGGAATGAATAAACAGTATAAATGGTACAGCTTTAAACACACCGGTGCAGGTAAACTACTTGAGTCGGGAGCAACAATCGTTGAGCTCATGAACCAGTTGGGACACACTGATATTACTAGCACATATCATTATATAAGACGACACTTTGGTGAGCGCTCTGAACATGTCAGGACAAAATTTCCGGATCCGGCAGGTGGAATGAAAAAACCTGCAAAAGTACTTGTCAATTGGCTGGAGGGGATCAGCCTTAATTGAAAAATCCCCTGCACGACAAAATGCAGGGGATTCGGACAAACTCTAACTAGACGTTAACTTTAAACTTCCTAATTATTAACAATTTTGATGCCAAAATCAAAAACCCCCGGTTGCCGCCGAGGGTTTTCTTAACTAACCAATAATCAAACTAAACTTATGAAAAAAACTAACCAGACTATATTGTGTACGGCGTAAAGCCCGTTTGCGTCAATTTATCGCGATTGCTGAAGTTTCCATCCTTACTTGATTTATCCGGAATATAAAACGTTGACAGTAAACTCTTCTTATTAACGTCTGATATGGAATTGGATGAATACATCTTATGTGCCGACTTACTATTCGCAGTTATTGTCACTGCTTTAGAAATTTCAGTCATCCAGTTTGTCAATATTGGAGTATCCGGAGATGGCAGTACTACATGGTTAGCGACAAAAATGAATTCTGCTTGCATAACCTGATCAACGGAAATTACCTGAGCGTACTCAGTCGGTTGATCAATGCGTTTCACAGTGTCGGGCGGTGCGGTGCATGAATATGCAAATAACCCGACCAAAAAAATAAGAGACAAAACTAACTTTCTCATGATAAAACTTTTTTGGGTTAATAAATTACAATGTCAAATCTCACTATTCCTGGTGTGCTACTAAAGGACAAATTTTACCTTAGTTAAACAATGCCTTTATCCTTCCAAAATTCCTGTATCCCAGATATCCCAATACAATAAGAACCAACAGACCAATAATATAAAAGTAATATTTAACCGTTGGTTGCGTTTTTACGGCTGTTTTGGTTTGCTCTTTGCCCTGATTATCCAATTTTGAATTATCAACGTGAGCCGATTCCTCTTTTTTGGCTGAATCTACGACCGTTTTAACATTCTTCTTTTCTGCTTTTGTGGTCGTGGTAACGGTTTCGGATTTAACCGGAGGTTTACCTGTATCACCCACATTGGGTTTCTCCGTATCGTAAACCGTTGTCTTCGTCACCGTTTCATCGTTGTTTTTGCTTTCGTCAATAACTGTTTTATTGACATTTACCAGACTCGCTTTCGTATCAGCGATTGAATTCTGCTGCGTTGTCTTTTGTTCAATTTTCGACTGTTGAACCGCCTTTTTTGAAGCGCAGGAAAATAACAGGGTTACAATAATGATGCTAATGATTTTTCTCATTGAATTGGAATTATTGGATTTGGGGGTGTTGGCGGTAAATTCTGAACCATTGTGTTGATCGCGTCATCCTTCTTTGCACTCGACATGCTGGACCCGAAAAAGTAACCGACAACCATTGAGAAGGCACTTCCCAGTACGCCAAGCATGATATTTAACGCATCAGGATTATTACCCTGTATAGCAAGGATAATGAGAACTGCGAAATATGAAATCACAATTACTGCACCAAATGTGTACATGAATATTTCCTTTACTTTCATACAATTGCCCTTTCCACCGATCTTGCGACCGATTTTAAAAGCGTTGCGTAGTTGGGATCTGTCGCATATCCGGCCCTGGCTATTTCTTCGATAAAGCGATCTGTATTTGATCGAAAGGTTAATGCTGTTGCGTAACGTGGATTTTTAAAGAAAAACTGAACATGATCAGTAAAACAATTCTCCGCGGTATCGTACCTTCTGAAGTAATCTTTCACTGTGTATTTGAAATACTTCTGATTGTTAAGGATACAGGGAACTACCGATATAATTACCGGAAATTTAAGATCTGATCTACGGCTGTATTCGGTAGTGGTCAATAGTTGTTCATTGCCATTTATGCCATCGGTATCCTTCACACCAAAAAACATGTTGCCGGGTGCAAATTTTCCCCAGCCCGATTCAAGTGCTGCCTGGGCAAGGATGGCAATGGCGGTTATTCCGGTTTTGAGTTCTGTCTGCCTGGCAAACGGAAGGAAGGAGGATACAAATTCGCGTGGTGTCATTATCTACCTTTTAAAATGTGGTCTAAAAGCAAAGTATTGGTTTTTTCAATAGAGGCCTTAATCTCTACTTGACCGGACATTATTAAAATAAAAGTTTCTTTGCTTACTTTCTCTTTTTCTATTATGGAGATTTTAACATCTGTCTCGATGGATTTTGATTCAAGCGCCGCTATTTTATTTTTGGCTGTATTACCCTCAATTATACCGTAATAAATAAAGGTTAAAATCATTATTCCAATTGAAAGCCACGTTCCGTATTTGTTTATCCAACTTTCATTATCAATTCCTGCCATAGTATTCAATTTTTACGCCTTTCGGCTATTAGACTGCGTTTATATCTCAAACTTAATCCTTATCTGCGACAGGGTAAAGGACAAAAAAACGGGTGAGGATCATTTCTGACCATCACCCGTGATAATAAAATGAAGTTGTGTTTACTTCTTTTCCTTGATCGCATCTTTTGCCTCAATCAACTTCAGTGCCATGCAGATGTTCGTCTTGTTCAGCTTCTTGTCATCCTCTTTTTTCCGGTATTCGGAGTACATAAGATTGAATTCTTCTGCACTAAACTCAAACTCCCGGCTAAAATCTGCATCCGGATCAATTTCTCCCTGGTACAATGGATCGAAACGTAATTTTTCACGTTCTGTTTTTGTAACCTTGGTTTTATCCAGGATACTTTTCCCGATCATCTGCTCTGAAGTATTCCCCTCGGTTGGCAAGAACTGGGCTGCGCTCAGTCGCTCGCTCACTGTTAGTTTCAGTTTCATTAGGCGACAACCCCTTCCGCTGCAATGATTTCGAGTTCTGCCTCAATCTCTTCGATGACGGGATACAGCTCTATAATGTTCTTGTTACCATTAATAGCGATCGACTTCTGTCCGTTCGTCTGCCTGTTGATCGTGATATTACACGATCCCGATTCTGGTGTCGCACCGGGAATACTGCAATTTGCATTAACCAAAACAGGAGCTTCGCCAATGTTTTGTTCAAAGTTGAAATTAACATCAACGCCAAGTATCTTACCAACTCTGGTGGTAGATAACCTCTTTTTTTCTGAAATAAGTACCATAATGAAAAAATATTAAGTAAATAAATATAAATAATAGAATATGAATTAATTAAAACCCTCTAAAATGAGAACATTAATCCCCTATTGTGATTACGACGCTATCGTAAAGAACAAATCCTCCCGGATAAACTTGATGAAAACTAACTGTGTTGCTTCTGGCTGGTCTTATTGTTCCTATGTTAATATTGGCTCCTCCATTCTTTGAAGCATAAACATTGAGCGTAACACCCGTGACATCGCCAATATTATCGGCATCAGTATCAATTCCTTTTATTGTGAAATTAATAGTACTACCAGATATATTATTTCCAGCGGCATCACCATACATCAACATAGCAGTAGGATATGTGTCGTAAACACCCAAACCTAATTTAATGTCGTTGATATATGGTAAATTACTTCCTCCACCAGTTATCATAGTGACATTAACGGGTGTGTTTACAATATTTGGAATTAAAAATGTTTTAGCATATCCGTTTTCTGTCATTCTTACAAACTGATATTTTATTGTTAATGTTGTAGATGTATTTGCAAATGCCAAGTCAAAATAAGCCGATGAACCATTAAATACTAAAGCATTTGAAAAGGATGCCGCCTGTGAAGCCATTAATGTAGTACCATTATATACCTCACACAATACGCCTGTAATGTCTGTAAGAGATATAATTTGCCAGTCAATTTCGCGTAAATGTAATTCTGGCGTTAAATTCAAATTAGCCCCAACTGTTTGTGAAACATTCCATGCGGCGGGTGAGGCAATAGGCGGAATTGCATTATGATTGTACCCGCAGAAATTGGCCATATCATAAGGGTTCGAGCGTGGACGATCAAGCAGAACACCGCCCGAAACATACCATTCCCGCGGCCCAAAGCCACTCCATTTATTAACCTTCGCGCTCAGGTAGATCGTTCCAAGATCATTACTGCCTTCACCAATTACATCCCGAATTTCAGAAGGGATATCAACCGAGCTGCAATCAATATAATTTGATCCAACAGTGATATCTGCCTGACTGGGGATTGATGCCCGGTTCTTCAGATTCTGAGCGGTAAATCCGGCGTATGTGTATAGTCTTTTGCTCATGCCGCTATCTGTCTTTTAAGTTCGTCAATTTCGTTTTGTTGTTGTTTGATGGCTTCAACCAGGAGCGGGATTAGCTTATCTGCTTTGTAGCCCATGAAATCAGTATTCCATAGTTTTCCACATGCTTCAGGCAGGATACCGGCAACGTCCTGCGCAATCAAACCGATATCCCGGCGTGAAGTGTAGCCTCCTAATTGCATCGCCTGATCGGTGTAATTGAAAAAGTAACCGGTAAGGGATTTGATTTTCTCGATAGGGTTTATGATGGGCTGAAAGTCGGTTTTTAACCTGCGATCGGATGCGGTGTAAAATTGCATTGTGCCAAGGCCAATTATATTGCCACTTGCAGTAATATTACCACCAAAAGTTGAATCACCATTTTGAAAGTTATAAACCATTTTAGTGCCATCATAACTAACGTTAAAACCATTTGAAAAACCTGCTTGACCTGCTAAAAATATAGTTCTTGCTCCACCTGCTGTTCCAGTAACATTAAGTCCATAAGTTGAATTGTTTGTTGCGTAAACTCCAACACTACCACCAAATATTGCTGTATTTGTAGAAGTAAGAGTTAATAAAGCTGTATCGGAGTTATTACGAAAAATTATATCAGCTCCTTTAATATATGTTACTCCATTTGGTGAAAAATAAAATCGTTGTTGATTATCACTACTTATGTTCCAAACATCAGTTTTAAATATTGCTCTTCCGCTTAATACTAAACCAGTTCCATTAATATCACCTGCGCTAATATTTCGGAACGCTGAATAATTTTTGTTATAAAAGAAATAATCACTGTCAGATTGAAATAAACCATTCATTATTACAGTACTTGCAGTAATAGCAATATCTGAACGATTCAAATTGGTTACATCATAAACTCTATTCCATCCGTTTGAGCCAGTACTTTTAATTACATTATCTGATAGGTTTCTATAATAGAACCCATTACCGTAAGTATCTCCTGCTATTTGTGTCGCATATCCACCATTATCACCACCAATTACTAAATAGTTTACAAAACTACCTGTTGGAGTATTAACGTGAGTAAATCCGTATGTTGGTGGATACCCAGTTGTGTACGCGTTTAAGTCATAATAAATTCTGTAAGTTAGAATATTGGGTGCAGATAGTGAACCTGTAAAATTTCCACCTGCAAAGGTTGGTGAATTAGTTGTTGATAATCTTTGATTTTCCAAAAGCTGATAAGCTGTTGAATTATAAGCATTAGAGCCTAAACCAAGAAAAGATTGTACTGCTCCTGCGCTGAACGTATAAGCAATTCCGTTAGTGTGAACTCCTATTATTCCTGAGATTCCACTGGTATAATTGCCCTGCCAAAAGCCAGTAGAAATGCCTCCCCATTGCCCTGAATTTGATGCTGTATCTGCATTTCCTGTTGTTGATTGATTCCAGACAGGGATAGTAGCTACTTTTGCCCAGCTTCCAACATCCGCCCCGGCGTAGTGGGCACTTTGACTATGAGTATAAGCAACATTCCAATTGGCTATTCTACTATCAGCATCAGATAGGTAAGGATGTGTGTGAATTGCCATTTTTGTGTCGAGCGCTCCCTGCAATCCATTAACCTGCGATATCGCGTGCGTATGCACAGCCGGTGCCAGAATCGATTGATTGATCCTGGCAAAATGGGTTCCATTATACATGATCAGATCTCCATAAACCGCATTTACCACGTCATCGGCAACGTCCGATAATCCCCAAAGCGTTGTAGATCCACCGCCACCGGTACCACCGGAACTGATGCCATAAAACTGCATCGAACCATCAGAAATAATTTTACCGGTTACATGTAAATCACCGGCAATTGTCACAGCGGTCCCATCCCATCCCATCTTTTCCGTCCAGGTTGGTTTACTGGTTATTTCTGCCCAGCTGGGCACGTATCCAATTAGCCGGTATAAACCTGCATGATTGCCCCATCCGAAAGCAGTACTCCAATTAGCAATCCGTGCATCGGAATCAGATAGATAAGGGTGTGAATGTGGTGCAGAATAATTTACACCGGCCACAAAATTAGCTGAGTAGTAAGGAGTATAACCCAATGATGCTTGTTTCCCATCAAGAGCACCTTGCAATCCTGTTACCTGTGCGATCGTGTGTCCGTGACCGACTGTTGCGAAATTTGAGATATTATATCTGGCAAAATGAGTCCCGTTATACATCGGGATATCACCATAAATTGAATTAACCATGTCATCAGCAACATCGGTTAATTCCCAGAGTGTTGTGGATCCACCACCTCCGCCACCGGTTGCACCTGATCCAAAGAACTGAATCGTTCCATCGACTACGAGTTTACCGGTGACGTGCAGATCAGAGGAAACAACTGTAGCTGTTCCATCCCAACCCATTCTATTCAACCACTCAGGTTTATTGGATATATCTGCCCATGCTGGAACCCATGAAACTGGCCGGTATTTTCCGGCGTGATCTCCCCAGTTATATGCAGTGGTCCAATTGCCGATCCGTGCATCCGAATCAGAAAGGTATGGGTGTGTGTGATTGGCGGCGGCATAGTTATTTGACAGCGTTAATACTCCCTCTGGACTGACAGAAAATAGATTTGATAAAGAGTTGAATGGTTTCTCCGTGAGATCTCCCCATGTTGAAACGCCAACTCCTCCGGATACCCCATTTACCTGGAGCTTTCCGTTCACGACTGAGATGGTAGTTCCATCAACGAGGCCGGGAAGTGCGGATCCCCAAAGTTGGGCCATGGATAGTTTTTGCCACGCCTGGGCAAAAGGGCTTTGAACAGCCATCAAAAGGCCGTCAGAATACTGAGCTACCGGAAGCCCGGACAGTAACTCAGTTAAAAAAAAATCAACCGGCACCTCCAATGCTGGCAAAGAATCAAATGATCTTTCAAGATTGAGTAACTGACTTTCAGACGCTAATCTGTAATTAAATTCGTAATCAAACAAGTCATCAGCGGTTGATCCTACAATCTTCGAGCTCGCTAATACGATCGATCGTACTGCTCCATCCTCGCCAACCAGGTACCTGCGGCCGGAATAGAAAAAGTCTTCTATCCACCGGCTTTCATCAACAGTCAAAAATCCGGTTGACTGTTTGATTTCGCGTTTCTTATCGGTCTGATATTCCTGCAGGGATTCGTCACCCATTTCGGCAATTAAATGCTCGAGCTTTTTATCATCTTCGGCACTACCTGTGAGTGATACGGAGTCAATACCTCCCATCGTATTCGCCCAGATAAATATTTTCTCTTCGTCATCCGAATTCCGGAGGCAATACCTCTGCACGTAACTTAGCCGGGTACCGGCAAGATCTTCGAACCATACCTCCCAGGCAATCGGGTTTTTCTTTACGAATAATGCATTAATCGAAGCCCAGCTCACATCAACAGCCAAAAGTTTACCGGCATCGAGCGCGGTTAGCAGCATCGAGGCATTTGTGTTATCCTGGTAGTATGCTTTTGCCTTCAGGTTGCGGGCTGCATTCGTGTAAACTGTCAGCCATTCGGGTTGATGCTGCAGTATCTGTTTGTCCTGCATTTGCCAGGTTAGGAAATGTTCATTTACAAAATCAGCTGCCATCGATCCAAGTTCCAGCACACCGCCTTTGATCACGCGAAATGCAACGGCGGTCCCGTCAATTGTCGCGGTGAAATCGGCAAAGCCGGAAGACTGTTCGGTGATCAGGTTTGTCCCGGGTAATGTAACCGACAGCACTTTATCGATGATTGTGCGAAGGTCTACAGATACATAGTGTGCTGCATCTGGCTGATATATCTCACTCAGGATAAGCGCAGCGCCTTTATGTAAACTGAAAACCACTTCCGTTTCGGAGGTAACCCCGAACTTTTTCAGGTTGCCCGAGAAGGAGAGTGCATCTGGCTGTTGAATAATGATACTCATCTGGTCTATTTTTCTGCAAGGTAGCGCGATGGGGTAGTGTGAGAAAGGACAATTTCTGAATCAGGATTTGCAGGATTGCAGGATTTACAGGATTAAAAATGCCTATGATGTAAAACCCTCAATCTTTACCGTGCCTTTGTGGGGCAACTCATAGTTTATTTTATCCAAGATTATCTCGATGCCGTCGATCACATACTTTTTATCGAATCGAAGTGATAGTACTTCGACCAATGTGAGCTGAATGTATTTTGTGAAGGCGCGGGCACGGTAGGCTTTCCATTCAAGGAAATCTTTATACAATTGCAAATACAAATATTCGGGGGCCAGGTAGGTTGTCAAACCAATAGACCACCCATCAGCGATACCCCACCGATCACCTGAAGAATATGGAATCATTACTCCGTTCACTTCCTTCCTTCCATGATAGATCGCAATAATCATATCAGTTAAGGCATCAAATGCATAAGATCGATTTAAAGGTTTTATTTCAGCTTTTGGTACTGGATATCCATCTTCATGTGCAACCATTTTTGGAATTTTAACTTCAAGTTCAACCTTTTCGGATCCCGTTCCCTCAGAATATTCTTTAAGACGTCCGATTTGATTCCACTCTAATACTTCCCCATTTAGTACAGTGATATAATCACTTTGAAGCATTGTTACTTTTACAATCTCATCCTCAATGGTTGGTGTTGGCAAAAAGCTTACTTCCCTGTCAGGTATATAGTCTGATTTAGTATCAAGGCTATCATCCTGTGCAGCGTATTTAATAGTAAACCCTCCCGGCTGACTTTCTTCGTTGTGTTGCCATCCTGTTAACTCTACAATCTTCAATGAGTCTATATTATCCGTTTTAAAAATATTCTTCTTAAACAGTATCCTCACAGTCTTTTTTCGCTCATCAATATCGAACATGACACAAAACATTTTTGCCATAGTATCAACGAATTGTAAAACATCAACATCAGGCATTAAATATGAATAATAGAGATTGCCAGTCTGTTCAAGTCCTGGGATTCCAAAGTGAACCGATGCATAGCGGACATTAATTATCCGTGAATACATAACAGAACCACTGAATTCACTTGTTTTCAATTCGTCTGCCAGAATTGTATAACCAGCGCTTTCAAAGATTTTCTCTAATAAAAAATCAATTCTGAACTGTAACATATACAGGTTTGTATTTTGTCTGGTACCACCTGTATTGTATGTTAGTTTTCCAGTTAATTTATCGACCTTATTCACATATTCTGCTAGATAACTGACTGCAGAATTAATTGAAGTTGGCGGAACAAAATATTTGCCGTTACTGGTTGTATTCGCAGCATCCCACTCCAAAAGCTTTGCTGTCACTTGCTGTGTTGTAAATTGTGCTGGAAACCAACTTTCTGAACCATAGCCGATATCTGCCAATTTCTTTCCAGACATGTGATTCCTGAATTC
>Ga0209724_1004652_pt1 | contig 10724 bp, 7 predicted proteins | sample grotaG_FD_184143 | JGI IMG/M metagenome (GOLD analysis project Ga0209724, IMG submission 184143) | Glacier valley bacterial and archeal communities from Borup Fiord, Nunavut, Canada, to study Microbial Dark Matter (Phase II) -... | ecosystem: Environmental > Aquatic > Freshwater > Ice > Glacier ... | reverse complement strand
AATTAGAAGAGCAAATCGGAATTTGAGCCCTATTTTGCAACTATTATTATACAATAGCGTTTAGTTAATTTATTTATTAGTGTCGTTTAACCAGTGAGAATGAGTAAGGTTAGTAATCCGCTAATTGAGACAAAGCTTAGGCTGATATATCATTACTTTGTTGCACAAATCAGGCATCGAAAGTTTGGAGATGCTTTGAGGATTAATTTTAATAGGTTAGGTTTTTATATTCTTCATTTTAGAAAAATGAAGATATTAGGAGAATTAGTGAGACAGTTTCCTCTTTCAAAATCTCATCAATTTAAGATTAAATTCGGTGCTCTTTCAAGCTATCTGTCGCGGTCTTTTCCTTTTGGACGGGCTTTACCAATACTTGTTGAAAATTATACATTTATAAAAGAAAATTTTTCGAAAGGGAGCATTGATAAGATTTTCTGTAGTGGGCTCGAATGCTGGCGGTTTGACATTTATAGTATTCATCTAACTAAAACTCATGAATATGATTACGAAGGCTCTTTTGCACTAATTTTCCAAGTCGGAGAAAAAAAAATTTACACCCTTTCATTTTCATTTGTTCAGTCACTTGCTGAGCCAGGAAATTGGGAAATTTTTATTGCAAGAAAGCAAGGTCAACCTGGTATGTTACCTGAATCCAGGAAAACAGCAAAAGAATTTAATGATAATAAGATTATTGCTTTAATGTTAGCTGCTACCGAGGGTCTGGCTCTAGCATTAGGCATTAAATCAATCATTGGTGTTGGAACAAAAAACCAGTTATCTAATCGGAATGAAGAAATGGAAGATACATTCCTACATTCTTATGATCATTATTGGGAAACTCAAGAGTCGATCAAATTAACTAGCGGTGATTATTTACTGGCTGTACCCATGCTTCTTAAACCACTTGAAAAAATTCCTGCCCATCATAAAAAAAGAACCATCATAAAACGTCAACGCAGACTTGAAATTTCTATCGCTGTTTGTGCTTTGATCACCTCTTGTTGTCAAATTGATAAAAAAGATAATGATAAATGGTCGAATTTAAAAAAATCTTTTAATCCTAACATTAGACATTTGGATAAAGAATCAGCCCGAATTTGAATTTTCTTATTCAACTACCAAAACACAGGCTTGTTCCTGATTTCTTGATAAAATTGCTGTAAAATTTAATTTAATACTGATAAAATCAGTCTTTCCTATCTTTAATATAACCTGAAAACAGGATCAGTCAAGACAACAAAGGCTTGAAATATCACTATCCGTGAAGAACATGATTGAAAGCTGCCGGCCAGTAGAATCAGCGGTTTACTCTGTTTCTGAGAATCTTTTCAAATCTGATATTTTATTCACTGACATTGAATCAGCCTGAGATTTACGCATCATCAATGCGTACGAATTATTAAATCCATGGGGTTCAAGCCATTCAAGCTGGTATTTTTTTCGGAATTCAGACTGCACATACCTGTATAATTTTTCCTGATCTACGAAAAGCAACTCGCTGGTTTTCAAATCGGGCTTTAAAATGACCAGTAAACCTGTTCCTGTATATTCAGGATAAAGATCGATAGATCCATTTTTTAAGGCTGAAAAGACAATTTCAGTACCCCCAAGATTCAGCTTAAGGCGGGTATCACACCTGGTATAGCCCCTGATAAGCATACTGTAAATATTTACCAGAATCTGCTGTTCTCCAAAGATTTTAGCGCCTATCGTAATCGTTGGTCCTGATACTGTAAGTGGGGCATGGTAAAGTCCTATTGATTTTAGAAAGTCAGCCGCAACCTTTTCAGGAGATTGCTTCTGATAGTCTACCTTATAATTCATTTCTGTCATCAATGAATCTGTAATTTTACCTTTAAGCTGGTTTAAAACTAATTTGATTTCAGGATTCGCCTTAATGACAACCTGCCTTATAACAGGGGCTGCAAAATAGGGCGGAAAAACATGCCTGTCATCTCTTAAAACTTTCAGCTTATAGGTTTTTAGTCTACCATCTGTTGAATAGCCGCTAATAATATCGAGTTTCTTTTCGTATACCGCCTGATACATTATTGCATCATTGATTACTACATGTTTTAATTTGAGATTATAAAGTCGAAGAAGTCCTGGATAACCGTCACTGCGCCCGATAAATTCAGGAGTAAATCCAGCTAAAAAACTATTCTTCTTATTGGAAAAATGGCCTGTATGAGTAGTATTTCGTTGAATTAATCCATTACTTAGATATGCTAATGGGATGATTAATAATACTGGCGCCCACCTAAAAAGTTTTTTTAAGGCCGAAGCCGATAAGTGCTGGATTAATGAAAATACAGCATCAAGTACTAAAGCAAGTACTGCAGCAGGTATTGCACCAGCAAGCATCATTGTTGGATTATTTAATGAAATTCCACCAAATATAAATTCACCCAGTCCACCAGCGCCTATATAAGCTGCCAGTGTGGCGACTCCAACATTTATAACTGTGGCTGTTCTCAGACCAGCTATAATGACTGGCATAGCTAGAGGAATTTCAACTTTTATCAAGCTTTGTGTTCTTGACATACCCATTGCTCTGGCGGCTTCCCGTAATTGCTCGTCAATCCCATTTATGCCAGTATATGTATTTCTAAGAATGGGCATGATGGCATAGAGAAATAATGAAAATAGTGCAGGAGCATAACCAATTCCCATTATAGGGATCAAAATGCCTAAGAGCGCTAATGAGGGTATAGTTTGAAGAATTCCACTAAAACCAAGAATCGGACCAGACCATTTTTTGAACTGAGAAATAAAAATCCCTAATGGAATGGCTATCATTGCTGCCAGCACTACCGATAGAAATGTAAGGCTTGCATGTTGTATTAATTGTTCGAAAAGTCTTGCCCTTTCAGTAAACATATACTCAAACACGGAGGGCATATTCACGAACTGACGTTAGTAAAAGTTAATGTTCGTTTTTTTAGATACCTGAAATAAGAATTCATGAACAGTTCTTTATTTAAAATCAGGAACTCAGCACCTAAAACTGATTTCCACTCAATATGTTGAAAATCATCAGAATTGATGGTGAATATTTCCAATAATTTTCTTGCGCTGTCTTGAAGTTCAATGAAGTGTTTTGTAGACAAAGGTATACTCCTAAACTCTCTTATCGATTTCAGTTCAGGAAGCAGGTCGGCAAATGTTATACATTCGAGCATTAAACTAAAATGCTGGTCTTTAAAAAAGTCAGTTACTATTTTTGAAGCTGGATGCAACAAAAAGTCTATAGGTTTACCAACCTGAATGAGTCGCCCCTCAAACATCAGCCCAATGCGATCAGCCAATATAAATGCTTCCTGTATATCATGAGTAACCATTAATATGGTTTTATTTTTTAGTTCTTCCAGTGTTTTAAATTCATTGCGTATTGAATTTCGGGTAACCGGGTCTAACGCACCCAAGGGTTCATCCATTAATAAAACTGGGGGTGAAGCCATTAAAGCTCTGATCATACCAATCCGCTGTTGTTGCCCACCACTTAATTCTGCAGGAAATCTATGCAAGTATCTTATTGGATCCAGACCGAAAACTGCCATTAGTTCAGCTGACCGTCTGTTAATTTTTTCTTTATCCCAATTAAGTAGAACTGGTACAATTGCGATGTTTTCTTTTACTGTATAATGGGGGAATAACCCGTAAAATTGCATTACATATCCTATACCCTTTCTTAACTGGGTAGCATCTATTTCAGAAATATCAATATTATTTAAAAGAACCTGGCCGGCATCTGGTTTAATGAGACGGTTGACCATTTTTAGTGAGGTAGTCTTGCCTGAACCACTTTCACCCAACAGCACAAATAATTCACCTTCCTCAATTTTAAGACTTAAGTTATCGACCGCAAACCTCCCCCTGTACGATTTATAAATCTGTTTGAAATTAATCATTTGTGAATAGTTGAATAAATAGTGGGTAATTATACCTGATTAGTTTTCTCCTGGAAGGTGGCAAACAAGTTGTTTAATGATTCACTAAAAGTAGGATGAGCGAAAACCCCGTCTCTAAGTAAGGTATATTTTAATTTTCCGAGAATTGCCAGGTTTAAAACACTTGAGATCTCACCACCGTAAACCCCAAGCACAGAAGCACCAAGAATTTCATCTGTATCTGCATCAACAATTGCCTTCATAAATCCTGCTGTTTCACCAGATTCAATTGCTCTGGCAACAGAGCTCATTGGTAATCTGGCAATTTTATAATTCAATTTTTTTTCAATCGCTTCTTTTTCTGTAATTCCAGTTCTGCCAAGCTCAGGGTCTGTAAATACGCAGTAAGGGACTACCCTGTTTTTCGTACTCTTTTTTACAGGTTCAAACAAGTTATTGCTTAATATCCTGAAATCATCATAGGCTATATGTGTGAAAGCTGGGCCTCCATTCACATCGCCCAGGGCGAAGATACCTTTAGCGGAAGTTTCTAAAAACTCATCGACCTGGATATACCCTTTTTCAGTTTTGGTTATCCCGGCATTCTCGAGTTTCAGCTCTTTTAATTCCGGGGCACGGCCCAGGGCGGTCATTAAATGTGTACCAGTTAGTACTACATCTTTTCCGTCTTTGATGAATAGTGCAGAAACAGACTTATCTGCATTACTGCCGACAGATTTAATTTGAGAATTTAATTTGAAGCTAATTCCTTCCTTTTCCAGAATATTTTTCATCTCCTGGGCAACATCTTTATCTTCACGCTGGAGAATATGATCATGCCTTTCTATAATCGTTACGTTAGATCCAAGTCGATTAAAAAGCTGGCCAAATTCGAGAGCAATATAACTGCCACCGAGTATGATCAGCTGTTTGGGTATTGCGTCAAGATCCATTATAGAAGTTGAATCTAGATATGGTACATTTTCAATTCCAGGTAAATCGGGGATTTGATTTTTTGCTCCTGTATTAATGACTATTGTTTTTGAAGTAAGAAATTGAATCTCATTCTTGTCATTGACGACACATACTACTTCACTTGATTCAAACGAAGCAGTACCGTAAAATAAAGTGATGAATGGGTCAGTGCTTAATCGCTTTTCTGAACTCTTCCGGGAGTCAAGAACTACCTGATTTTTTCTTTTAACAATAGCGGAAAGATCTATAGCAGAATCTGGGTGATTTACCCCAAAGTAGGCCCCCCGCTTATTCAAATAGGCAACTCTGGCCGAAGCGATCATTGTTTTTGTAGGTGTACATCCATAATTGACGCATGTACCACCTATGAATGCTTTTTCAATGATTGCTACCTTCCGGTTTCTGGCGGCAAGAAAACTGGCCAGTGGAGATCCTGCCTGACCTGTTCCAATAATAATAGCATCAAAAAATTGTACTTTCATATCAAATTTAATTGGTAAGAGTTGAACGATTAAGTTTATTATGAACGTTCAGTAAATAAAAAGTAAAATTTACTTAAACTTTAGTTTCATTTGGTCGTACAAATACATATTGATAAAATATAATCTTACTTTTAGACTTTCACCCCATCACTATGACGCTCGTTACTATACTCATCTTTTTCAGTGCGATGATTATGACCCTTCTGGCTATACCTCCAGTAATTAAAATTGCAAAACTTAAACACTTATTTGATGAACCCTCGGAGGATCGTAAGATTCATATTTACAAGACACCGAATTTGGGTGGAATAGGCATCTTTATTTCAATTTTGTTAACAATTTGCCTATTAATTCCATTTAGTTTAATACCTCATATAAATTATATAATCGCTTCAACAGTAATATTGTTTGTACTTGGTTTGAAGGATGATTTAGTTGGTTTAAGTCCCCTTATAAAATTCATTGCCCAGATAGTTGCTGCAGGTATTATTTGTTATTTTGCTGATATCAGGCTGACAAGTTTGTACGGATTTTTTGGTATAGGAAATATTTCTGTACCACTCAGTATACTGGTTTCAATACTGGTAATACTATTGGTCGTCAATGCATTTAACCTGATTGATGGTATTGATTGCCTCTCAGGTATTATTGGATTAATTGTTTCTATTTCCTTTACTTTTGCCTTCTACGCATTACACCAGCAAGGTTTAATGTACCTCTCAATTTGTATTGGGGGTAGTCTAACGGGGTTTTTATATTTTAACAAGTCTCCTGCAAAGATTTTTATGGGCGATACAGGCTCTCTGATGCTAGGTTTTTTGATAGCAATTTTATCAATTAAATTTGTTGAGTTTAATAAATTCAATGCGATTACAAATGCACAACCCGTATTCAGGTCAGCCCCTGCAATGGTTTGCGGACTTTTAATAGTGCCAATATTTGATACACTCAGGGTGTTTACACTTAGATTAATAAAAGGGGTTTCACCTTTTAACGCAGACAGAAATCATATTCATCATCGGTTAATCGATTTTAAGCTATCCCATATACAGTCAAGTGGAGTGCTAGCCGCTATAAATTTATTTTTTATTGCAATAGTCTACCTTCTACAGGATATTGGAACGCTTGAACTATTTATGTTTATAAGTATTCTGGCCCTGACGATAAACGTAATATCATGGCATTTCGCCAATCTGCATACTAGAACTGAATTAAATTCAGGAAACGAAGAAGAAGTCATGGAACTTGATAACGTCGTGAGTTTGGCAAAAAAGAATATTTTTAGTCATGAATTTAAAAAGAAGTTCAACCATCCTTTGTAAATATCAATCTTAACAGAACAAAGCCAGCTCTTGCTGGCTTTGTTGTTTAAAGAGGTTAACTATTAAGATGGCATGAAAGAAAAAATAAGGTTATTGTGTTGCATTTTAATTTTGTTGCCATTTTCCAGCCATGCCCAGTCATTTCCGGTGCCGTATGATTTTAATTACTACAATAAAATCATAGATACTCTTTATTCAACTCATCATCGGATTCACACTTCGATTAAGGGTTTTAGTTTGCAGGATACTATAGCCCAAGCTGCTTTTGATTCTGTTCAAGCAATAAGTTATAGACCGAAAAAAAGTAATTTTATATTTCGCAAATTATTTAACGAACACCTGGTTCAATTTTATAAGAAAGATTATGCACTTTACTTTGATTTTATGCCTGATTTTCAGGTGGGTAAAGAACTTGCAAAATCGTCTACCTGGTTAAACACCAGAGGTTTTCAATTAGGAGGAAGAATTGGTAAGGAAATTTATTTTCATACTAGCTTTTATGAAAATCAAGGTAAGTTTCCATCGTATCTTACAGATTTTATTAATCGATCAACCGTAGTTCCAGGGCAGGGGTATATTCGTTCTTTTGGTAAAACTGCTTTTGATTATTCAGCTGCTGATGGATATGTTTCATACGTCCCCGGTAAGTATTTTACTTTTGAATTAGGACATGGAAAAAATTTTATAGGGGATGGCTACCGATCTTTGCTTCTTTCGGATAATACTTTTAGTTATCCATATGCAAAGATTATAACTACTTTTGGCCCTTTTAAGTATATGAATATCTGGACTCAGATGCAGTATCTGAATAGCTTTCATTTTACTGACTCAACGGCCTTCCCTAAAAAATATTCTGTATTTCAATACCTTGACTGGAGTATAAATAAAAATTTCACTTTCGGCATTTTTGAAAACACCATGATCAGGCCCCGTGGTTTTGATCTTAATTTCATAAATCCAATTATTTTTCTTAGACCAGTTGAATTTTCTATAGGTAATCCTGATAAATCGCTGTTGGGTTTTACAGGTAGTTATAAATTGTCAGGAAGGTATCTGGTCTACGGTCAATTGGTCATCAATGAGTTTACAGCTAGCAAAGTTTTTGGTGATCCTGGTTATTGGGCCAATAAACAGGGATTTCAACTCGGAATCAGGACTTTTAACTTTTTGAAAGTGCCTAAATTAAACTTACTGGCTGAAATGAATACAATAAGGCCATTTACTTATACCGCACTTAATCCGTTGATTAGCTATTCTCACTATGGACAGCCACTTGCAGACCCGCTGGGAACAAACTTCAGAGAGTTTATTTTCATTGGGAATTATTCCTATAAACGTTTTGAACTTAGATCGCAGTTAAATTTTGCGTTAATCGGTTTGGATAACCCTGCTAATCCCGGACAGAGTACTGGGGGCGATTTATTCAAACCCTACACAATACGGACTGCAAATGAAGGATTCTTTATTGGGAGTGGAGTAAGGTCAAATTTCTTTTTCGCAGATCTAAGAGCCTCCTATATGCTTAATTACAAGAACAATCTTCGTCTTGAATTTGGTTATACAAACAGAACATTAAACAATCAATTGGCAAAACAAAAGTCTAATTATTTTAATTTCGGCATCAAAGCTTCATTCAGAAATTTCTATTACGACTTTTAAATTTTTTACTTGAACCTGATATAAGTTTACCTCAGTGATTTCGGTAAACTAGAAATAATAAGAGTATAATAAATGTTTAAGAAAAGGTTAGACTAGCTGGCCATTAGCTTTGCATTCGCTACACCTGCAAGTTTTCTCACACTTTCACAGATTCCCATAATATCAAAGCCGCACTGAGCCTGTAATTCAATTTGTTCGCCCTGTTCGATAACCTCATCTGGTATGCCAAGTCTTTTAACAGAAATCTGGTAATCATGGTCAGCGATAAACTCTAAAACTGCAGTTCCCATTCCTCCCATAATACAACCATCTTCAATTGTTATGACATGTTTGAATTTAGAACAAACTTCGTGCATGAGTTCTTTGTCAATTGGTTTGACGAAGCGCATATCATAATGGGCAGGGGAGATTCCTTCCTGGTTCAAGATTTCAATAGCTTTGGTAACGCTATTACCAATATGTCCCAGGCTTAAAATTGCGATTTCATCACCGTCACAAACCTTGCGGCCGGTACCTAATTGAATTTCTTTGAAGGGTTTCTTCCAGTCAACCATTACTCCATTTCCCCTTGGATAGCGTATCACGAAAGGCCCTTTATGATCGAGCTGAGCCGTATACATCAGATTTCTTAGTTCTTCTTCATTCATGGGTGAAGTAACAACAAGATTGGGAATACAGCGCATATAGGCAATATCATAAGCACCGTGGTGGGTTGCTCCGTCAGCACCTGCAAAACCTGCACGGTCAAGGCAGAATACCACTGGTAAATTTTGTATCGCTACATCATGTATAACCTGGTCATAGGCCCGCTGCATAAAGGATGAATAGATATTGCAGAAAGGAATCATTCCCTGGGTTGCCAGACCTGCTGAAAACGTTACAGCATGTTGCTCAGCTATGCCTACATCAAAGGCCCGGTCAGGCATGGCTTTCATCATGATATTCAAAGAGCTACCTGAAGGCATAGCCGGGGTAACACCCATGATTTTTGAGTTCATTTCAGCTAGTTCTACCAGGGTATGACCAAAAACATCCTGGTATTTAGGTGGCTGGGGTTTATCAGGAACAGTCTTCTTGATAACTCCGGTTATTTTATCAAACAGACCAGGAGCATGCCATATGGTCTGGTCTTTCTCAGCAAGAGAAAAGCCTTTTCCCTTTACTGTCAGTACATGTAAAATCTTTGGGCCAGGAATTTGCTTTAAATCATTCAGCATTCTGGTCAGTTTTACTACATCATGCCCATCAATTGGCCCAAAGTACCTGAACTTAAGAGATTCAAATAAATTACTTTTTCCAAAAACAGTGCCTTTGATGCTTTTTTCAATTTTCTTAACGATAAATCGTGCATCGGGCCCAAATTTACTGATCGCTGACAGCATGTTCCAGACTTCATCACGTACTTTGTTGTATGTAGGCGATAAAGTAATGTCTGTGAGATATTCTTTCAATGCTCCTACATTTGGGTCTATCGACATGCAATTGTCGTTTAATACCACCAGAAGGTTTGAGTTTTGTACACCTGCATTATTCAGGCCCTCAAAAGCCATTCCTGCTGTCATTGCCCCATCACCAATAACGGCAATATGCTGCCTGGAAGAATCCTTGTTGTAATTTGAGGCAACGGCCATACCCAGGGCTGCTGAAATTGAGGTAGATGAATGACCTACTCCAAAAGTATCGTATTCACTTTCTGCCCGCCTTGGGAAGCCACTGATGCCCTGATAAAGGCGATTAGTATGAAATAGAGGTCTTCGGCCCGTAAGTAACTTATGGCCGTAGGCTTGATGACCAACATCCCATACAAGCTGATCATATGGGGTATTAAAAGCATAGTGAAGTGCGACTGTTAGTTCTACAACACCCAGACTTGCAGCGAAGTGACCTCCGTTGACTGATACACTATCGATAATGTACTGCCTTAATTGATGGCAGATTTCTGTTAGTTGAGACTCGTCAAGTTTTCTCAGGTCAGAAGGAAACTGGATCTGGTCTAATAATTCACCTGCTTTTATTTCCATATTACTTTTATTCCACTAACGTGATTGCAAATTTACTTGAATATCCTAAATTTTATATTCCTTTGGTCGATAAACAATATAGTATTCAGTTTGTGACGGTTATTATCTGATTTTTTTGAACTACGAAATAAAATTAACTCAATTTGAGGGCCCTTTTGATCTCTTGTTGTTCTTTATTGAACGCGATGAGCTTGATATCCATGAGATTTCTGTATCTAAAATTACAGATGATTTTCTTGACTATATACACCAGATGAATGCCTTGAATATTGAGCTTGCAAGTGAATTCATATTGGTTGCAGCAACTTTAATGCGTATCAAAGTGAAGTTATTACTTCCCCGGCCAACGTTAGATGAAGATGGAGACGTGCTTGA
>Ga0209724_1004644_pt1 | contig 10742 bp, 10 predicted proteins | sample grotaG_FD_184143 | JGI IMG/M metagenome (GOLD analysis project Ga0209724, IMG submission 184143) | Glacier valley bacterial and archeal communities from Borup Fiord, Nunavut, Canada, to study Microbial Dark Matter (Phase II) -... | ecosystem: Environmental > Aquatic > Freshwater > Ice > Glacier ... | reverse complement strand
AACTCCATTGGTTGAGTTCTGAAGTGCATGATTTGAGTTCTGAAGTGCAGCGATCGAACTCAGAGCATCGTGATTGAGGTTCAAACCCAAAGTATTCATTCCTTAAAACTGAGGAATCAACGATGAATAAGCAGAACCAGTGGCTATTTGAGGTGCCTTTCGCCTCCTATGCTACTGAATCTAGTAGCTATAGAAACTTTGAGCAGATGGCTGATATGGAGGCACCGACCGTTGTCTTGCGATCGCCGCGATTTCGGAATGATTCACGCCTTCAAGCTGCTGCAAACAATCGTCCACCCATGCGGCAAGGGGAGCGAGGGCTTGCAGTACAAAAACTTCAACAAGCCTTCATTGATTTACGCTTTCCGATGCCAATTTCGACCCGACGACGCGGCGCTCCAGATGGCATCTATGGTGCTGAAACGGTTGCCACTGTTCGCAAATTTCAGCAGAAGTATGGTTTGAAGGTTGATGGTATTGTTGGCAGAAATACGATGAGTCGGCTCGATCGACTGTTTACCTCTGCACCTTCTAATCGAGAACCTCTCTGTGGGGCACCTCCAGGTGCAATACGGATGCCTAAAATGCAGATGTTTGAATCAGTCAGTTTTGAATCGACGCAAACAGCAGCTAAAAAAAAGGCGATCCAACCTAAACCGAATCTTTGCTTTTATCAAGCAGGCAACAAGTCCAGCAACTTCTTTGCGAATCAGGCAAATCGATGGGCAAATCGGATTAAGGCAATCGCTAGTCTCAGTGCAACTGATGCATGTCAGGCGATCGGTGCTACGCCTTACCAAACAGGCGAAGATATTATCCGAGCCATCAATGAAGCCTTTCGCTGCTTAAATCAACCCCTAAAAGAAGTCCACATTTTCAGTCATTCGTTTCCGGAGGGCGTTATTGGTAATGGTAACTGTATTGGACTCTATCGAGAAGTAGCACGCAGCACATGCTCAACCATTGCATCAAGTGGTCGTACTGTTTCCCAGATTCCAACATCGGTTTTGGCTCAAGATGTGGTGTTTGTGCTGCATGGCTGCAAGACGGCAGTTGACTGTAGTCAAGATGCTGATAATTTTGCACGCGATTTGTTCCGTCATTTGGCGGCTAACTTGGAAAACCCAAGAGTGGATGGACATCCCGTAAGTGTATGTGCTGGGCAAAAATGTACTTGGTGCGAATACTCAACTAAACACCCTAACGGTCGGCGATTGGCTACCATTCCATCCATTTATGATGGCAATGGATTTTGCGGTGATACTTGCAAATAGGGCTGGTAGCTTCGCGTCACGCATCAACGTAAAGCGATTGGTTCACTCAACCATTCATATAAACTCTACAAGCCCAAAGGACTGAGCCATGATCAAAAAAGACGAGTTCAATGGATGTTTCACCACAGACAAACAGCGATGAACAACCTATTTCTCTCTCAAATCCTGACTGCTCCTATCGATCTCAGGCATTTCTGCGATGCACCGATAAGTATCGATTTCCTGATTTGATTTCTAGTGGAGTGTGCCCCATGATCATCGACTGTCATTGCCACGCTGGAAAAGGTGACTTGCTTACAGGTCCGTGGGATACTGATGCACCCATGGGCACCTATCTCCGACGAGCAAAAGCGGCGGGAATTAACAAGACTGTCATCTTTTCGCCCTTTCACAGCAACTACCAGCAGGCGAATGCCAACACGGCGAAGATTGTTGCCCGTGAACCCGATCGCTTGATTGGGTTTGCCTTTGTCCATGCCCAGCGAGACAAAGGACGCATTGAGCAAATAATCGGAGAAGCGGTCACCCGCTGGAAGTTTTGCGGCATCAAAGTGCATCGCATAGATGCACCCGCAACCCGTGAAATATGTGATGCTGCACGAACGTTTGGTATACCGCTACTCTACGATCCAGTAGGTCAAACCGACTTAATTGAACTGTTGGCATCCCAATATCCCGATGTCAACTTCATCATTCCCCACTTGGGCAGCTTTGCCGATGACTGGCGTGCTCATTTGCGAGTTATCGACCAAATCGATCGCTACCCCAATGTCTATGCTGACACCTCTGGGGTGCGTCGGTTTGATTACCTCGTGCAGGCAGTAAAGCGGGGGGGTGCCCACAAAGTCTTGTTTGGCACGGATGGTCCTTGGCTGCATCCAGGAGTTGAGTTACACAAAGTTCGGTTGTTGGGTTTACCACCTCAGCAGGAAGCTTTGATCTTAGGCAAAAATTTGCTGCGGCTGATTCAAGGAGTCAAGACAGCCTCTAAAAGCAAATCATCTTTGGTGCACTGAGCATTTTAGGCTTTGACGCATCTCGTCTTCAATTCTGAATCGATCTTAACGATCGAGATATCGTTCAAGCTCAAAAAACTCAAGCAGTGACTTTAGCGAAGCGGTTTCAGCCGTGGGTGTGGTGGCTTCGATCGCTTGTATGGTAGCCGGATTCAAATATCGAAATACGTCATGAGTCAGCGTGTCGATCGTACTTTCTGGAAACCCCACTAACTCAGACTTAAGCCGTGCAGCCCGACTTTTAGCAAAGTTCACCTGAAACCGACAACGCTTTAATAAACGCTGCTGAATATTTTGATAGAGTGCCGAATTATCCGATTCTAAACGGTAAATAGTTTCGTCCAAAAGCAGCGGAATCACGTCTAAATTTTCTTCCAAAAACAGAAGGCTTCCTTCCTGACTATAGACTTCGGTGCCGTCGATTCCCAGTGCGCCGATGTCTGCTAGGGCAAGAATGCGCGCCACGATCGAGGGAGGATTCTGCACATCATATAAATCAGCCTGGTAGATCGCCTGCTCGGTTGGAGCGTAGGTGCAGATCGTTGCCCCGATCGCTGCCCGAATAATCGCGATATCGCGATCGGTTAATCGGGCTGGGCTGTCAGGATCGTGTCTTTGCAACTGCTGGTTTAATGCGTTGATGTATTCCACTAATCGCTCAAAGCTTGCCCGTTCGCTGACACCGGGTTCTCGTCGTCGCGTTGCATGGAGATCAGATTGGCTAATGAACACTTGAACCATGTCGTGAGCAGCGATCGATAAATCAAGCAGTAACTCGATTCGAGACAGGTCAATCGAGGGTTCCTGCTGCTGTAGCCATACCTCCCAGGTCGGAACGATCGCTTGCAAAATCAGGGTTGACCGCCGCCGAACGTTCTCTAAATGCTCCCGATTGTGATAATAAAGCTGCTTCTCAACGACTTCTCGATCGAACTCCTGCAACGCAAACGCTTTAATTTGAGCAATGCTCTCGTCAATGCTCTGGGGTAGATTTGACGAGTCGTGTAAATAACGAAAAGACGATTGTGAAGAGTCTCGATTCATAGATGCAAAGAATGCTTATATGATCATAGCCTTTTCTCAGGAGTCAAAGCTCGTTAATTTTGCTGCTCTCTAATTGAGCGCTTGACAACCATTTTTAGGTGACTCGGAGGCGCGATCATCAACCCTCGACGCACAGGTTTAATTGGCTTGCGACTGACTAACGCTAAATCGAACTGTGACAGCGTGACCAAAACCAACTTCATCTCAAACAGCGCAAAGGCTGACCCGATACAGCGTCGATCGCCGCCGCCAAACGGCAGATATTCATAGGGTGAAAACTGCTGCTCTAAAAATCGCTCGGGTCTAAACTGCTTGGGGTTTGGGTAAACATCAGGACGCTGATGAGCCAGATAAATTGACGGCAGCAAAATCGTTCCCGGTTCGAGTGAGTAGCCCATTAAAGTCATCGGTTGCTTGACGATGCGCGGAAAGGCGTTGATGGCGATCGGGTAGAGTCTCAGGGTCTCCTGACAAATAGCGCTCAAATAAGGGAGACGCGCGATCGTCATGGGGTCAGCATCAGGGCTAAGACGATCGAGTTCTGCCCTCAGTTTGCTGCGAACGTCTGGCAGTTGAGCGATCCAATAAAGTGCCCAAGCCAGGGCAGACGCGGTGGTTTCGTGACCCGCAAACAGTAGTGTCATCAACTCGTCTCGCAGTTCAGCATCGCTCATCGGCTCTCCGGTTTCGTCTCGTGCCGCGAGGAGCAACGCCAAAATATCCGTACGATCGGGGTCGGGGTGAGCGCGGCGATCGTCAATCTCTTCGGTTAGCAACTGCTTGATTTGCTGCTTTTGACGCAAAAACCGTCCCCACGGACTCCAAGCGCCCCAATCTTTCTGCAAAATTCGATAATAGAGCAACATAAAACCCGTTGCCGACCCGAATGCTTCTAGCATTTCGACTAATACTTGCCGCAGTTGCTCATAGCGTTTCCCTTCGTGTAAACCAAACACGGTGCTGAGAATCACCCGCAGCGAGATCTCCTGCATTGCAGAACGCACAACAAATGGCTGACCGGGAACCCACTGACGGCTGACTTGCTGCGTGATATCTTGAATCAACGACCCATACGATCGCATCCGATCGCCATGAAACGGAGGCATCAAAAGCTGTCTCTGACGCTGGTGGCGCTTGCCATCTAGCAAAATCAGCGCATTCTCGCCGAGCAGTGGCTCTAAAATCTGATTGCCTTCTGCCGAGCTAACCTGATCAGGCTTGGCGGTGAAAATCGCTTCTAGCGCGTCAGGGCTGCTGAAATAGAGCAACGGTGGCATCTGTCGCCCTAATGCTCGATAGGTGTCGCCATAATCACGAGCGCGAGCATCTAGACTTTCAAGGGGGCGAAAAATCCACTGTAGGGTTTGCAGCCAGGGAGGAGTTTTGGGTCCGTTGGGTAATTGCATAAGTGCCTAAATCCCGCGTGTGTCTGTCTCTCGATCATCAACGATTCTTGGCGACACCGCAAGGCGCATGACTATAGTCCGATCGCACGTCTCAAATTTCTACAATGGCTCAAAACTCCTTTTCCAAGCCTCTGATAGACAATGCAGGCGATGTTCTCAAATCTGATTGGATGCCAGGAGTCTATTTCACGGCAGACATTTTCAAGACGGTGATCGTCGAGATCGACCAACTTCCTGAAACCGAGGAAACGTTATGGCTGAGAATTTTGGGGCGAGATCAGACGCAAGAAAGAACCATTCGAGAAGTGTTAGCGTTGCCCACTAACCATCCTTGACGGAATGGAATTCTACGATTGCTGACGAGTTGGAAAGTTAGAATAGATGTGGGTGGAATTGAAGACTTTAGCGGACAGGAGGCACTCATGGCACTATGGAAGCCTTTTTAGAGTGGGAGCAGGCAACGCAACAGCGGGCTGAAACCAAAGGCATAGAACAGGGACAACGATCGCTGATTCTTCGACTGCTAGCTCGACGAGTGGGAGAAGTGCCAGAGGCAGCCCGATCTCAGATCGATGCTCTACCTCTGATTCAACTAGAATCGCTGGGCGAAGCCTTGCTGGATTTCTCTAATTTGGCTGACTTAGAAGCGTGGTTAGCGGAACAGGAATAGGCGATCGCTCCAATTATGCAGTGTAACCAAGGAGATGCCTGAATGACGGTTGAATTAACGACGATCGTGCCTGACTATCAGGATGTATTGAAACGAGTCGCGATCGGCGATCGTCCTCAGCCTCAGGCAGTGGTGGATGCTTTGCTGAAAGCTGAGAAAGTTGCCAAGCGGCAGCGATTATCTTACCCGTTAGAGAGTCTGCTTGGAGAGTGGCGACTCTGCTTTTCAACCGGAACTCGCAAGCTTAAACAAAGAGGCGGAATTGCATTAGGCAAAGGCTTTTATCTGCCTCGATTGACCCCCGCATCGATCGGCTTTCGTGTCAGTGATTTAGCATCTAATCCGCTAGAGATCACCAATCAGATTCAGGTGAGTGGATTGAACCTTAAGCTGACAGGTCCTGCGAGATATTTAGGCAAAAAAAATCTGCTGGCGTTTGACTTTACGCACATGCAGATTAGTGTGTTCGATCGTGCCCTCTACTCAGGAGGGTTTCGATCAGGAAAAACAAAATCAGCACCATTCACAGAGCAGTCGATCGCCAAACTCCCCTTCTTTGCGTTCTTCTTGATCACTGACGACTTAATCGCTGCTAGAGGTCGAGGCGGCGGATTGGCAATTTGGGTCAGGCTTAACCCCTGACCCTTAATTCCTTACGAACGAACATCGACGGGTAATGCACCCGCTGGCGGCTTGCTGGCGATTTCTAGCAGCCCTGGTGAATCGATAAACCCAAAATAGAATGAGATCGCTGCGACGATCGCGTGTAGCCAAACATCATTGCCAAACACAGGAATTAACCCAAACGTGGTGTCAAACCCTGGCAGCAATCCAAAGGCAGCGATCAGACCAAAAAAGAGGGCAAGTCCGCGACCATAGATTCGTGATCCGCCTAGCCCGATCGCGGCTACAAGTCCGAGAATTCCAACAATAATATAGACTCCATTCTCAGCGGCGTTGATCGGAAACAGTCCGAAGAGATAGCCTAGCTGCACCTCAACGCCCCCGTGGTTTTCGATGACGTTAATCGGGTGCTGCAATCCTGGAATAAATCCCAAAATTCCAAACGAGAGAAAGAAAATACCTGTGATTAGAGCGAAATACTGTCCTGTTTTCATTGTGTTGCTTCCTGCATAAAATTTAAGCCATTGATTAGCTTCTGGTCTCATTGTTCAGGTTAAGCATTAGCTATCATCACTTCCCTCACTACAGCGGAATATTTTTTATCTACAGTGATGTCAAATGCGTTGTCAATGTTCTAACTATCGAAGATCATTAGTTTAAGATGAGCAGGATTCGCAATCAATTCTTTTGCTAGTAAATAACCTGTAATCGTCCAGGTTTGATATTTGCGCGCCTCTTTGCCGATCAAGCGACCATCAGGACCATCATAATATTCGGGCCAGTGATCCTGCATTAGACGGCGTTCGGCAACGGCGATCGCGTGGTGCGCCAATTCACCGCGATCCATTTTTTTAGCGGCGGCGGCTAACATCCACAGCAAGACGGGCCAGCTTCCGCCGTTGTGATAAGACCACGGGCGATTTTTAGGATCTGCGCCTGTCACGGTTCTCCAATCGCTGTCTTCTAATGCGGGATAGCACAACTTCATCGGCATATGCCCTACCAAGTCGTGCCAGCGCAACTCGATCAAGTTGAGAATTTTGTGAGACTGCTGTTCGTCAGTCAAAGAAGAGATCACCGCCATCAAGTTCCCCAACGAAAAGAAGCGACAATCGAGCTGTGACGGACCTAAATTACCTGCGAGATAGCCTCCTGCTTCGGGCAACCACTTGGCTAATCGATAAAACGGAATCGAGTCTGAATAAATATTGAACTGATTAAGGGCTTCTTCTCCATATTCTTCAACCTGAAAGCGATAAATCACATTTAAGCGATCGGGGTCTAGCCAATAATTTTCTCGAATCTGTTTAGTTAGCGGCTCAAGGCGATTTTGCACCGCTCGAATCATAAATTGATTTGCCTCATTGGGAACCAACAGCTCAAGACTCGCTTTGAGCGCTGCATAAAACAGCGATTGAATATCAAGTGGGTGCCCATAAAGCCCCATCCGCCGATCGATCATACTTGCCGCATCGGGCACCAGCACCATTGGATACATATCAAAGCGAGTGACAAGACAAAGCTCTAACACTAAGCGGATGCCTTCTTGAAAATCACTGCGCTCAAACAAATCGGTGTCTTGAGTGGAGATCGCATAAGCGCGCAACAAAATCACCCACCACAAACACGCATCAGCCGGAGCTACTCGCCCGATCGCGTGGTCGCCAAAGTCAGCCTTTAAATATTCATGCCCATTAAAAGACTGAATCTTAAAGCTGGCTGGCATTAAACCACGACTCGGTTTTGAGCAGTCTAGCTGACCTGTTTTGGGCTGTAAAACCAGGGTCGCTTCTAAAAAATTGCGAACAATCTCAGACCTGCCTTTGATTAAAAAAAGCAAGGCTGAAGAAACAAAATCTCGAATAAAACACTGATCGTAATTGAGTGCTGCAATCTCTGGGTCGAGGGCAGCGATCGTGCCGATCGGTTCTCCTCGATAATAAATAATAGATTTCTCAAGAGCGCTCCACGCTTCGTCTTCGATCGCTTGACTACCCAATCTCTAACCCTCTCTATTGCTAGTTGCAGTTCACAAGGTTCTATGTTAGGGCAATCGTTTATAAACCACTACCCACTTTTGAACAACTTCACGATAACCAGCGTCAGCTTCAAAGTATGAAGCAATAGGAATGGCTGCCGCGTTAATCTCGAATCATTAGTGAGCGATCGGAGCCTTGGCTTTTGCGCCGCCCTTGTCTAAAAACAAGAGTAACGGCAGCGAACAGAGGAAGACAATGCCGACGAATCGAAAGATATCTGCGTAAGACAAAACTGCGGCTTGCTGACTTACTAATTGAGACAGCGAGGTGAGTGCTTGCTGGTGAGCCGTTGCTGCATCAACGCCACGACTTTGAAATGCCCCGGTCAACGCATTGAGGCGTTCATTGGTCTGCGGATCGTAAGAGGTGAGATTGGACAACAAAATGTCTCTGTGGAAGGCTTCTCGTTGAGCCAATAGCGTCGTTAAAATGGCAATGCCGATGCTGCCCCCCAGTTGACGAGTCAGATTATAGAACCCCGACCCGGCAGAAATGTCTTGTTTGGGCAATGAACCGAGCGTTGCTAGACTCAGCGGTAAGAACATCAAGACCGTTGCGGCTCCCCGCCAGAGGAGCGGCAGAAACAGATCATTGGTGCCCGTTTGAGGAGTGATAGTCGCCAGTTGAAACATAACTAGGGTGGTTCCGACTGCGCCCATCGCGATCAAAATTCGCGCATCGACTTTTGAGGAAATCTTGCCGAGGAGAATCATGACGATCGCCGATGCCAATGCACCCGGAGCCAACAGCCAGCCCGTTTGCGTCGCAGTAAATTTCAGCACTCCTTGCGCAAACAAGGGCACGGCAAACAGTGCGCCATAGAGTCCCATGCCCAAAATGCCAGAATAGACACTGCCTGCTGCTAGCGATCGGTGCCGCAACACGCGCAGATCTACTGCCGGATTTTCAATGCTGAGTTCGCGCCAGATGAATAGTGCGAGTCCGATCACGGCAGAGACAGCCAGGATAGTAATGAAGCCGGAGTTAAACCAGTCGTTTTTCTCCCCTTCTTCAAGAAAGGTCTGCAAGCTGCCCACAGCTACGATCAATAATGCGATGCCAGTCCAGTCTACTTTTTGACGCTTTGTTTTGCGTTTGACGGCATCGGACGGCAAGAATAATAGCGCCATGACCACTGCCGCGATGCCGATCGGCAGGTTGATAAAAAAGATCCAACGCCAGCCTAAGGTATCGGTGAGATAGCCGCCCAGAGTGGGACCGATCGCCGGACCTGCAATCACGCCAACTCCAAACACGGCTTGCGCCAGTCCTTGCTCAGACGGGGGAAACGTCTCAAACAAAATTGCCTGAGCTTTGGCAAGCAGCCCGCCGCCAAACAAACCCTGAAGAATGCGGGCAATCACCAACATCGGCAGATTAGTCGCAAACCCACACAGCACCGAAGCCAGCGTAAAGCCAGCCATTGAAAACACAAAGTAAGTCTTTTTGCCAAAAACATCTCCCAACCAAGCCGAGAGAGGAATCAGAACCACGTTGGCGATCGCGTAGCCCGTCACGACCCAACCAACTTCACTAATGGTTGCTCCTAGCGTCGCTTGAATATCGGTGAGCGCGACATTTACAATGCTCGTGTCAATGACTTCAAGAATTGCCCCCAGCGATGCCGTAAATGCAATTGCCCATTTCAAAGAGCCTTGCACGTAGCCTGATTGAGGGTTATCAGACTGTGGATTAGAACGATCGTGAGTAGTCGCCATTTGTAGTTAAATCAGAATTAATTAAGAGTTAGGAGGATAGATAGAAGACTGCGAGATTGGGCTGAGGCTTTGCACCATCAAATCTACGCAACTTTTAACATAGCGATCGGAGGAATAGCCTCGTTCTACAGGCATGACGTGACGGCGCAACATCCCTGCAAGCAGCAGCCCCGTTAGTTGATCAACGGCGATGGATAAATCCACATCAGGACGGACATTTCCTTGGTCAACACCGTGACGGAGATAGTTAATTAGCTTGTCTCGCAGGGGTAAAAACGCTTGCTGTAAAACCTGAAGCGCTGCGTCTGGATGGCGTTTTGCTTCGCCGATAAACATCCGAATCAAGGCTTCGTTTTCTTCTAGCATCGCGTTGTGAATCTGTGCATAATGCAGCAGATCACACTGGAGGTCTTGCGTCCATTCATCTTGGCGATCGAGCGCCTCTGCTTTTAACGCTGCAATGTGTTGAGCAACGGCTGCCAAAAGCTGCTCTTTGCTTTGAAAGTGACGAAATAAGGTGACTTCGTTGACTTCAGCAACGCGAGCAATCTCGCGGGTGGTTGCGCCAACGACTCCGGCAATCGAAAACACCTCGATCGCGGCTTTGAGTAATCGTTCTCGTGTCTTTGCCCCTCGATTAGAATGAGTCATTTTTATATAATGCAAGCGCATACTTACATTTTGAAGGGCAGAGCTAGTGATGTCAACTTTTCTTTAGGAGGATGTCGGTTACGAGAAGTGACGGTGACTCAAGATAGATGTGGATTGCCCTCGCCAACCCTTCTCCCCAAAGAGAAGCAGGGTGGTTTCATATAAGAGCAAGGAAATGAGAATGAACTGAATAGATACTGCTCAGTCGTAGGAAAATGAGGATGGACTGAGTAGTGATTCATCGATTCAGTCCATGACCCTCATAGAGCAATTAAAGCAAATTCCCGACCCTCGAAAGAT
>Ga0209724_1004642_pt1 | contig 10742 bp, 5 predicted proteins | sample grotaG_FD_184143 | JGI IMG/M metagenome (GOLD analysis project Ga0209724, IMG submission 184143) | Glacier valley bacterial and archeal communities from Borup Fiord, Nunavut, Canada, to study Microbial Dark Matter (Phase II) -... | ecosystem: Environmental > Aquatic > Freshwater > Ice > Glacier ... | reverse complement strand
TTCCAGCATTACCGATTACCGTCCACGGCAGTTATGAAGAGCATGATTTGCCTGAACTTGTCGCGCTTGAGCGCGCCGATGCGTTTATATTTCCTTCGCAAATTCCGGAGAGTTTTTCATACACCCTAAGTATTGCGCTGGCCTCAGGATTGCCGATTATTGCTTCTAGGCTAGGCGCATTTATCGAACGGCTTGAAACGGTACCGCAAGCCAAAATGCTGGATTGGAATAGTGCCGCGAACATCTGGAATGACGCGCTGCTCGCTGCCGCTAACGCGCCGCCCATCCCTAAAAATAATGTAACTGCTCAAGCTATTACTCCCGCCCAATATTTTGCACAATATACGGCGGTGAGCGTTGCCACCCATGCCACTAATGCTGCCACCACGACCGCCGCTACCAACGCGGCCGCAACTGATACCCCTCGATCAGTCACATTGAAAGCGGCATTTTTTTATCCGTCTAAAAAAATATCGACAGACACAATTTATTCAATGCCGGACTTATATAGCCTCGGTGTGGTCTGTGGGCAGACCGAAGCCCGGCATGAGTTAGTACGCCGCATTGATGAAGCCGAGCATGAAATTGTGTCCGCCAGAGAATCCGCCGAAGCCGCCCATATCGCCTTACGTGAACGCGATCAGGATGTTGATGATCTCAATTTAGCGCTACAACAAACCCAGGCGGATTATGGTGTCCTGCAACGCCACCAGGAAGAATTGGCTGCGGCTCTTGATGAAACCCGCGTGACGCTGGAAGGTGAACGTGATGTCGCCAGAGCCGCTTATCATGAAATCGACGGTAGTCGATTCTGGCGCATGACGGCCCCATTAAGAACGGTCGCGCACTTTATTAAATCATGGGTATACCGCGCAAAAGATGCCCGGCTCAGCACCCGGCAATTACCCCACCGGATCGCGGTCGCTTCACAAATATTGAAAGAGGAAGGGGCGGTTGCGCTAGGCAAACGTGTTCATGAAAAACTCACACGTCGTATGGAAACTCCACGCGAGTCCAAGCCGATTTATGAACTGGAAGCAGCCATTACGCCGCTCGTAGTCCCGCATCATGCCGCGCCGCGTTTCACCATCATCATTCCTGTCTATGCACAGCACGTCATGACGTTTACCTGCCTTAAAAGTATTGCGGCAACCTGTGCGGACCTTGCCATTGAAGTCATCGTTATCGATGACTGTTCACCCGAACCGGCGTCCGAGGCATTGGCCGCCGTAACCGGCATTACCATTTTGCGGAATACGGTCAACTTGGGTTTTTTGCGCAACTGCAATAAAGCTGCACAACTTGCACGCGGCGAGTATTTGGTGATCCTGAATAACGACACCATTGTGACCAAAGGTTGGTTAGCGGAAATGGCGGCGGTGTTTGATAGCCAAGCCGGTACTGGCATGGTGGGTTGTAAATTAATTTATCCGGACGGCACCTTACAGGAGGCAGGCGGCATTATTTGGCGCGATGGCTCAGGCTGGAATTATGGTCGCAATGATAAAGCCGACAAACCTGAATACAATTATTTACGCGAAGTTGATTATTGTTCCGGCGCATGTTTGCTGATTCGCCGTGATTTCTGGAATGAGCTGGGCGGCTTTGATGAAGCCTATGCACCGGCTTATTACGAAGATGGCGACTTGGCGTTTCGGGTACGCGCAGCTGGCAAACGGGTGTTTTACCAGCCGCGTGCGGTGGTGGTGCATTTTGAAGGCAAGAGCTCGGGCACTGATTTAACGCAAGGCATCAAAAAGCATCAGGTTATCAACCAGGGAACATTTGTGAACCGTTGGCGCAACGTGCTTGCCAAGCATCGTATCAATGGCCTGTCACCGCAATTGGAGCGTGATCGTTACAGCAAGCGCCGGGTGCTGGTGCTCGATGCCTGCATGCTCACCCCTGATCAGGATGCAGGCTCGTTACGCATGTTTGAGATGCTTAAAATTATGGCGGGCATGGGCTGCAAAGTCACGTTTGTGGCGGATAACCTGGAATATCGATCGCCTTATACGCAGCAAATTCAGTCGCTCGGAGTGGAGGTGCTATGGCATCCGTTTTATGCATCCGTCAGCGCGTTACTGGAGCGCACCGCCGCGCAATACGACGTGGTCATGCTATCGCGGGCTACGGTGGCGGTAAAGTATGTTGACCTGGTCAAACGCGTTGCGCCGCGTGCCAAGCTGGTATTCGATACGGTTGATCTGCATTTTCTGCGTCAGCAGCGGCTAGCGGATTTAAACCCTGAAAACCCTGATCCTGCATTGCTTGCCGCTGCCGAGGCCATGAAAAAACAGGAGCTGGACATCATGTCGAAAGCAGATGTCACGCTTGTCGTCAGCCCGGTGGAGCAAGCGCTGTTGGACACATTGGCGCCGCAGGTGCGCGTCAATATTGTTTCCACCATTCATGACACCACGCCGGGCCCAAAATCATTTGCTGAGCGTAGCGGTATTTTGTTTATTGGTGGCTTCCGTCATCCACCCAACCTGGATGCGGTGACCTGGTATTGCGAACATGTATTGCCAATTATTCGGCAAAAAGCACCAGGACTTATCACCACGTTGATTGGCAGCAACGCGCCGCCTTCACTGCAAAAATTTGCCGCGCCGGATTTTGTGATTGCCGGTTTTGTGCGCGATGTTTCGCCCTATTACCAAAGTGCGCGCCTCTCTATTTCACCGTTGCGCTATGGGGCCGGCGTGAAGGGCAAGATCAATATTTCGATGCAATACGGGGTGCCGGTGGTGGCGACCACGGTTTCCGTTGAAGGCATGTTTTTGCATGACGGTATAGAAGCACTGGTGGCAGATACGCCAGAAGCGTTTGCGGATGCGGCCATACGCGGCCACTCTGATGAGACGCTTTGGAATGCGCTGTCTAAAGCGTCGCTACTCAATATCGAAACCTATTTTTCAAGCCGTCGTGCCCGTGAAGCATTGGCTGGCGTGCTTGATTTGGATCTGGTTCAGGTTTAGATTTAAATTTAAATTTAAACCGATATTTTTATAACCTGATCCCCGCCGGCGCCATACCCGGAAAACGCGAAGTTACGCCAGACAGGGCGTCAGCTACCCGTTCCCAAACCATATCAACGGTGATATCGGCCATCGGTACCGTCGCATCCGCAGTGATGCCTGCCAGCGGATGATCCACTACATACAGCCCAGGATGTTGCAGCGGCTTGTAGAGCGCGCTGGGCAGAGTAGGGTGATACATCGCCACCATCGGTTTGCCAAGCGCGCCAAATAAATGCGTTGGTCCGGTATCAACGCCGATGTACAAATCAAGTTCATGCATGATCGCGGCGGTCTCGCGCAGCGATAACTCTCCTGCGTAAACGGTGGTGTTGTCCGGCAATAAATTTTTGAAAATAGCGGTGCGCTCGCGATCATCTGGCCCGCCGAATAAACAAAAATGCGCGTGCGGATATGATTTGATAACCCGCACGCCCAGCGCAATAAATTGCTCAATCGGCCAATCCCGATACGCCTTGGTGGGAAAGCTGGCGACTTGCAGACCGATGAGGGGTTTTGGATTCATGCCGGGCTCACTCGTCAGCCGTGCAAATTGTGCCTTAGCAGCTTGCAGCTCGCGGCCCGTAGCAACATAATCCAGACCGTAATCATTAGCCACAATACCCACTGAAAGTGGTAGGGCGAACTGCATCGCCACGCCGTGCAGGCTATACAGCTTGGGCTCAATTGCCGCGTGATAAAGCCGCTTATTTAGCGCCTCACTTTTTTGCGCATAGCCCACCACCCGATCTGCTTTGCGCAATGCATATTGATGTAGTGCTTCATCATGGCCCCAGACAAAAGCCCAATCGTAGCGCTCGCCCGTGAAGCTTCCGATCAAGTTGCCCAGCCGCCCGCGATACAGCGCAGAACGCTTGTCAATTTCGCCTACTTTAGTTAGATAAGGCAAATGATTCAGCACCTCAACACGTTTGGCGTGGCCCAGGCACGTAATCGCCGCGTTCGGAAAATGCCGGGCGATGGCGCGAATCGCAGGCGTGTTCAGCAGCGTATCGCCGATGCGCGTTACATTGATAATCAGAATCCGTTTAACGGCCAGCGCTTCTGCGCTACCGATCAAAGGCGCGGTTTTCATCACACTGCTTTCATGGCATTACTGTTATTTTTGCGGGCTTCCGCAAAAACAGTTTCCATTTTATCGAGCATCACATCAATGCCGAAGTGCTGTTGAGCATAGGTATAGCTGGCCGCCCCCATTTGCGTGCGCAAAGCATCGTTATGCATGAGTTTGGCGAGTGCTTCGGCCAATGCCTCAGGATTACGCGGGGCGATCATGTAACCGGTCACGCCTTCCTGCACCGCTTCGTTGATCGCCCCGACTGTGGTGGAGACCACGGCCAGTCCGCACGCCATACCCTGCATGATGCCTTGTGGCACGCCTTCTGCACCATACGAAGGCAGGGTGAGTAGATCCAGCGCAGACAACCATTCCGGCACATTTTCTTGATTGCCAACCATGCGCACTACGCTTTGCAAATTCAGCTCTTGAATACGAAGGTGCAGGCGTTCACGCTCCGGCCCATCGCCGATGATAACGAGGCGCCAGGTTTGCAAGTCCGGAAATCGCTCGCGCAATAAAACTATCGCATCGAGTAGATCGCGATGACCTTTCCAGTCGCGCAGCGTTGCCAGCACGCCGAGCGTAGGCGCATCTTCCAATCCCAGTTTGACGCGCATAGCAGCTTTATCGATTGGCTTGTAGCGTTTCAGATCAATCCCGGTTCGCACGGAAGTCATGCTCGCCAGCGCGTAACCATTGTCGCGATGCAGCTGCTGGCGAAGCGCTTCGCCGGCCGTCACGATATGCGCAGTCGCTTTGGTGTAAAGCCAGCGTGTCGAAAAATGATTATTAATCGGGGTTGAGACATGCCGCGTGCGCACCATGGGCGGCATGTTTGATGTGGTAGCGCAGGCCACCGCGGTCAACCAACTATCGGTAGAACTGTGAGTGTTAATAACATCATATTCGTGGCCATGCTGCGCCAGCCATGAACGCAGGCGGAACAGCGGGACCAAGCGTTTTTTTTCAATATCGATGGCAGTGGTTGGGATCCCCATGCGCTGGGCCGCCGGTAAAATTTCAGCACTGGCCGGGGTCAGCAGCATCACCTGATGGCCTCGATCCAGCATGCCGCGTGCTTCGGTGAGAATGCGAATTTCCTGTCCGCCCCAGCCAGTGGAATTTTCGGTATGCAGTATGGAGAGCGGGCGTGAGTTATTTTTCGGGGGCATATTTTTATAATTTGAAATCAGGCTGATGCCGCTTGAACCAAAGCTCCAGCACCGTCAGCGCCCATAGACGACCAGCGTGGTTGCTGCGGCCTCGCCGGTGTTCTGCCAACAGATTTGGTAACGCACCATCGCGGAATAAACCGCGCTTTTGCAGGCCGTCGATACCGAGCGAAGATTCCATATGTTGCTTGAGCCCGCCTTCCAGCCACGGCGATAGCGGCATTACAAAGCCTTGCTTGCCACGGTGAACAATAGAATCGGGCAAATATTTTTCCGCTAATTTCTTTAATAAATATTTGGTGGTCTTGCCTTTTTGCTTGAGCGCAGGATTGAGCTGTGCCACGAATTCTACAAATTGATGATCGAGATAGGGCACCCGAGCCTCAAGCGAATACGCCATCGTGGCACGATCAACCTTGGTCAGTAAATCATCCGGCAACCACAGCCGCATATCGACATACATGAGTTTTTCGATGTAATCCTTGGCATCACATTCATCAAAAAACTTTGCTGCATAGTCCGCAATATGGGTTTTTTGCTGGTGCAACATGGCATCAGAAAATAGCCCGGCATGGGTGGCACGATCAAACACATTGGGGATGGTGGCATAGCGCTGTGCAAGCGGCAAACCAATCGCTTTCATGACGCGATCTTTTTGCACCGACGCGGGCATGAGCGGAATCGCGGCACGAAGCGGTGACAAGGGTGCCCCCAAAATACGGGTGAAACGCTCTTCAGCTACGCGCTTGCGATAATTGCTATAGCCCGAAAAAAGTTCATCAGCGCCTTCGCCGGTCAGTGCCACTGTCACATGTTGGCGCGTCAGTTTTGAGAGCAGCATGGTGGGCAGCGCCGCTTGATCACCAAACGGTTCGTCAAACACTTCTACCCAACTATCAAAGGCGGCGAGCACATCATCCGGCGTGACCATCAGCGCGTGATGATGAGCGCCGATATGCTGAGCAACGCGTTCAGCATAAACATGCTCACTCTGCGTCGTGTCGCTGACTTTTTGATTATCCTGAAAGCCCAAATTAAAAGTTTCAATCGGCTTGCCGGTAAGGTCAGTCATCATCGCCGCGATTAAGCTGGAGTCAATTCCGCCACTGACAAATGCGCCCAGCGGCACATCGGCCATCAACATCGATTCCACTGACCGGCGCAGCTCGCTATCGAGCCTGGCCAGTGATTCTGCCTCGTCCCAATCCGGCTTCACTGCATAGCTTGGATTCCAGTACGACCATTCATGCAGCTTGCCATTCGCCAGCTTGAGCGCATGCCCCGCCGGTAATTTACGAATGTTTTTGTAAATGGTTAATGGCGCAGGAATATATTGGCATTCCAGAAACAAGCCGAGCGCATCCAGATCAATGTCGCGCGAAACGGAAGGGTGCTCCAGTAACGCTTTTATCTCGGACGCAAACGCGAAAACCTGCCCATCAAAAAAATAATAAAACGGCTTTACGCCCAAGTGGTCACGCGCCATAAACAGGGTTTGTGTTTCGGCATCCCAGCAGGCGAAGGCAAACATGCCTTGAAGCTTGTCGAGCGCAGCATCGCCATATTGTGCAATCGTCTGCAGCGTTACTTCGGTATCGCCTGCGGTACGAAAGCGGCGGCCCAATGCCTGCAATTCGGTGCGCAAGTTTTTGTAGTTATAAAGCTCGCCGTTGTAGAGCAGGGTGTAGCGCCCATCGGCGGTCGTCATGGGCTGGCGGCTCGCTTCAATATCAATCACCGCCAGGCGGCGATGGCCCAAATAGGCTGCACCTATTTCTGCATATTCCTCGGCGTCAGGCCCGCGATGCGCCAGCGTGCGATTCATGCGCCTTAACGTGGCCGCTTTGTCATAGGCTGAGGCGGGGGTGATCGCAATAAAGCCGCTTATGCCGCACATGGGGCGCTTTCAAAAGGCCGAAGCAGTAGAAAAGTGGGGGAGGGCATTCGTTGTGCGCTGTGTACTTTGTGTTGTGTGCGGTGTGTTGTGTGAAAAGGATGTTGAAATATGACTGCAAAATACGTCGGTAAAGTAGGAGTTTACTTGATGCCATCCACGAGATTTAATTCATAAATTCTGCGAACCTTACAGCCGCTATCAGCAACGTTGATCCTGCGCATCTAGGCCATGCCCTTGCCCAGCAAGGTGGAAGCCGGGGGAGGTGGGTGCGGGCGACCTCTCGTCAGTGCTGCCTGCGGTGTCTACGGCATCCAGATTGCCATACAGGCCATCGACGACCAGCGCAGCAGCCAGTGGAAGAGGCGGATGGGGATGTCCCAGATTTTAACCAGCATTATTGATCACCCCACCAAGGGCCGGATCAATCATTAAATATGCAAAGCCTTACGGCCATGCAATAAATAGTAGGCTACCGCGTTTTTTCGACAACAAAAACGTTAGACAAAATCAAATCAGGGCGGCCAGCTGCCCCGTTTTCGCGAATTTCAAGAAGCGTACAACCCTCTTCGCGGATAAGCGAATAAACGAGCGATTGCGGCACGCAATGCATTTGCATATCGAGCTCATGGTCTGTGCGCAACCAATTGCTGAGGTCAAACTTGTATCCCGCGATATATGTTGGCACTTGGAAAATTGCAACGCCATTTGAGCGCAAACAGCGAAGTGCTGAGCGAATCAACTCTGTGATTAGCGGGGGTGGGTTATGCTGAAATACGATTGATGAGTAAAAGAAATCGCAGGGTGGAAGTCCAAAACCAGTTTCAGCTACTGCGCGATAAAAAGACACGCGCTTTGCATTAACTTCCTTTGCGCGCTTGCGCGCGTACGCGAGATGCGGCTCAGATATGTCGAAACAATCAGCATGTTTGAAGTGTTTTCCGAAAGCGGTTGACAGACGCCCTACACCGCAGCCGTATTCGATGGCAGTCATACCGGAAACATCGTCTCGACCATGCCTTGCAAGCACAGCCTCTGCAATCGCAACTTCTTCGTCGCCTGATGCCCAAAAACGCTGTGCTGAACCGGCAAAATTTTCAGGCAAGAAATCCTTGTCGGTCAAAACAGAATGATGCGCTCTCGTCTGTCCAAGATGTTCCCACGTAATTTTTACCTTAGCAAAGCATTGGGCAAGTTGTTGTTCCGAAGCCTCAACATCAATGCGCTGCTTTGGCAGATTGACAGGAAGAAATGAACCAATGGCATCTTGTCTATTATCCCAACGGGTAGCAATATTCTTAGCCTTAAATTCTTCACTCGAAGTGAAGCCTGCTACCAATGCACGAAAATCGTTGTGCGAAAGGTGAATACTAGTCGCCTCATCGGACTCTGCTTCACGTCCCAACAATGTTTGATAACACCAGATGACTTCTTCGCGAGTAACGGGCATAAATGAGATTTATTCGATTGAAATGAACTTACTGGCGAAGATTACGAAAATCTACGGGCGAACTGAAAACCAAGTGGACGCAGGCGGCTCACCACTAATCGCAGCATCGCAAATTAAGGGGGTCAGCGTCAATTGTTTTATGATGGACTCACACCATGTTGCGATGTTCCCGGATCCAGTTAGATGGTGTCCCGCTCCACATCGCGCAACGTCGGCACAACCGCGAGCCATGCTTCTTTAGCGAGGAGGACCGTATCAGCTTCCTGCACTGGCTAGGCGAAGCGCTGGCAGTTAACGAATGTCAGCTTCACGCCTGTGCACTGATGACCAATCATGTGCACCTGCCGCTCACCCCCGAAAAAGCAGCAACCGTACCAAAGCTCATCGTGTCGCTGAGACGGCGCTATGTGCAGTACATCAATCGCACCTCCCACCACACCAGCACACTTTGGGATAGCCGCTACAAGTCGTCAGTGGTGCACGCGGATAGCTACCTATTGGCCTGGCAGCGCTACATGAACTCAATCCCGTTCGCGCTGCCATGGTGGACGACCCTGCACACTATCGATGGAGCAGCTATCGTCACAATGCGCTCGGCTAGCTAGACCCCCCCATCACGCCGCCTCCGCTGTACGCTTTGATCGCCCCGACCGCTTCGACCGACAACGCAAGGCAGACGGCTTACCGTGCGTTGTTTAGGACCGAACTAGATGATGACGCAATCGACGACATCAGGCTGGCGTTCAACCAGAATCAGCCGCTGGCGAGCAACCGATTCCATGGTCAGATCGAGAAAAAGCTCGGCGACCGGAGCGAGGCGCGGCGGCGAGGGCGGCCAAGGTTGGCGGAAACCGCGAGGGAGTTGCAGCCGGGCCAAGGGAGGTTTGCGCTGTGAAAAAATTGTCGCTGAACTCTTTAATTGTTTCCGACGGTTAATCTGGGGTTTATGGGCTGACGGAAGAGCGCTAGCACTGGCGGGGATCTAGGCACATTTTTGGCCTGCGAGGAGCGCCGGTGCTGGAGTTTGCGAAAAGATTATTCGTGATTAATTTCAAACCATGCGGAACGCTCCTTTTCTAAAAAATACCCGTGCCTGCGCCCTTTTACTAACTTGCGCCCCGAAAACTGCTGCAATATTGGCATGAAATCAGGACAGTTGCTGTCCCCAATACTCCTCGCACGGTCTAACCTTATTCGTTAGCCATCACCTTTCGCTAACATTCTACGGCCGTTAATATACCACCTGCGGCAACGATCACGGACTTCAGATGTTCCTCCAAATTGTCCGGTGACACACTTAGTCTTTCTCCAAGCGTTTGTGTGCAACTCGTTGCGTTTGAGTAGATGTTATCGATGATGCAGCGTTGGTGGACAATTAAGTTACGCCGAAGAGAGAGTATCCGCAACCTATTGTCGTCAAGTGATTGGAGCAGCGGTCCATTCGCCGCAAAAAAGGGCTTCGTACGCCGATTTTATGGACAGTACATCGCTCAGGTCTTGCTGCTGGGCGAGGAGAGTTCCCATGCGCCCAGAGAGATCAAACTGATGCGCCGCGAGCGTTTCGACCGAGACCTTTGACACCTCGAAGCGTCGTTTTGCCACTGGGTGATCAAGCAGCAATTTCACGTGGTGGGGGTTCGCATTCAGGTGGGCAATAAAGCAGTCACGAGCCAGTACTTCAAAGGCTCCCCAGCACAGGACGACGCCTTGAAGCATTAACTCTCGTGCAGCTTCTGCAAGGGATTTGTCTTCAAAGACCCCCTCAAGAAACAGTAGCGAGTCATGAATGAGAACGTCTCGGCCCTTTGCTGAGTCGACAAACTTATACATCTCCTCGTTTGCATGGGTCCGTGCATCGCGTTCGCGAATAGCCTCCAATTCGTCGGATTGTGGTTGCGGATCAGGACGATTTTTGAGCGAGCGAATTCGGGCGGCTATGTGTATTCGCTGAAAATGCTGATTCGTTGCGGCCGAGTGAGCCATCCTGTACGGAATCGACACAGTTGCGAGAAGGCCCTGCACATTTGCGCAGAAAGCCGTCGCAATCGAACCATATTGAAGTGAGGTGTTCTGGGCAATCTCGGACAGCTTTTCTGGTAACTCCTTTGGCGATGGAGGGACAAGA
>Ga0209724_1004641_pt1 | contig 10743 bp, 8 predicted proteins | sample grotaG_FD_184143 | JGI IMG/M metagenome (GOLD analysis project Ga0209724, IMG submission 184143) | Glacier valley bacterial and archeal communities from Borup Fiord, Nunavut, Canada, to study Microbial Dark Matter (Phase II) -... | ecosystem: Environmental > Aquatic > Freshwater > Ice > Glacier ... | reverse complement strand
TTGTGGCAACCGACTAACAAGAGAATCGACGATATACAACCAAAGAAAAACAATCGCTTCATAGTTCGTTTAATATGTTGTGCTCAACTATATTTTTACGCCAAAGTTACAAAAATCTTACACTTCTGTACTTGTGCGTACGTTTTTTGTTTAATAAAACTGAATATGCCAGAAAAAACTCATGTGAACCGGCGTTATATCTTGATAATGAGGACGTACTGATGTCGTAAGCATAGCCGAACTTAATACCGTTCCATAACTCTGTTCCGAAGGTTATAATAATCGCATCTTTTACGCGATAACCGATTCCTCCCCATATTCTTTTATCATACTGAACAGTCATGTTAAGGTCTGCCTGCCAGGTTGTTGTTTCAGTCTTAAAGAAGAACGAAGGAAGCACTTCGAACCGTTCATCTGCCATTTGAACAGTATAGCTTCCACTCAAGTAATAGTGCCTTCGAAGTGAATATTTGCCTGTTTCTTCGAACAACAAAGTGGGCTGATTAAGGTGTCTGGCAGAAAGTGACAGTTCAAAATCTTTACACTGGTAATAAAATCCTGCTCCTATGTCCGCCAAAACACCGCTTGCTTTGCCTTGGGGAAGTCCCGGATCTGTTAAATTGAAATTATCAAAATCGCTCCACCTGTTTATGTCCGACATGTCAAGATTTTTATTCATCAAACCCAACGAAATACCTGATCCCAGGATGCCATTGCCGACCTTTGTTCTCCATGAATAATTTAATCCGAACGAAACATTTTTCTCAAAACCGATAACATCATTTACTACAGATAAACCAATTCCGTCATTCTTCCCGATTATATGGGCCGCTGCATCTGCATTGAAAACGATGGTAACTGGGGCGCCTGGGAATCCAACCCATTGATATCGATTTAATAATGAAAAGTTTATAAGTCCTGAAGATCCTGCAAAGCCCGGGTTTACTGTCAGTTGATTGAACCGATTCTGACTAAATTGCGGATCTTGCTGAGCATTTGCTACAAAAATACTAATATTTATTAATAACAACAATAGAATTGCTTTGTTCAATAGTTGCCTTTTGCGATCATTGATATTTATTTTTTTATCATTCATGAGCAGGTTGGTCACTGTTGTGGATTCACATTAAGCGGTAACGCAATTTCAGAAACAAAGATATAACTTTACTTATTATATCTTGTCGAAATATTTCCACCATCTTTCAGGAATTTCATTTTCGCATGCTTTTCTGTAATCTTTTTTGGAACAGGGAATTCTGACCGGAAAAATGGTGCAATTTTCATCGGGAACTTCCATCCACCATCGTTGTGAAACCGGGTGACGCAGGAATGAGATTGGCTCGTCTAATCCGTCAACAGGGATGTGATAGTGTTCAAAATTAGTCGCTTCGTCCTCCGGTTCTTCATCAAGTCGTTTTGAAACTCCATTTATAAAATACCAGCTGATTTGAGCGGCCATCATTGCTCCGGTCGTCGTGGAATCAAAAGAAGGGGCGTAGCCAAAAAGACCAAACCAGGTTTGTTTTGTTGAAATTCCTGAATACCAGGCAATCTGGCAGGCTTCTTCTCCGGTTAGTCCATTTGGAGAAATGCGGTATTGCCCCGGTGCTTCACCCGATTTAATCGATCCAAAATCGAAACTGACAAGATCAGATCTTCGGAGTAGCGGTTCCATCTCTTTAAAATCGTCCCGGATCTCTCCTAAAGTCAGAATCTCGCCATTGTATCCTTCGGCAACAATGTCGTGTTCCTGCTGACATATAAAATAGGATTGTCCGGCAATTACACTTACAGTTGTTCCAATCGGCAGGTTGTTGATGAAAAATTCGTCGGCCGGGCTATTAGCGTTTACGTTATTGTCTATCCTGTCATCGACGATCACAAGATTGAATTCGGGTTTGGCAAATCCGCTGATAAGCGGAACGGTCATTTCCTGGCTACCGCCAAGTATCAGAAGATGGATATTCAGTGCTGAAAGTTCTTCCGCTACAATTTTAACGGCGGCGTAGGTATCTTTAAGATCATTGCCACATTTAATATTCCCAAGATCGACAATGCCAATTTCAGCAGGAAAAGTTGTTAGCGTGTATAAATGACGTCTGATTGCATCGGGAGCTGCCTCTACCTGATGGCAAAGTGAGCCTCTTCCTTCCGGCAGACCTAAAATGGCAATATGCGGAAGATGATCTAAATCCCAGACCTGACTTTTCAGGAAATGCCCTAACTGATCGGAACTCCCTTCGTATTGTTTAACAACTTCTAACGCTGATGCCGGTATAATCAGTTCGTTCAACATGGGAAACAGAATTAATGGTTAACTCTTAAAAATATCAGATGCTGCACAAGCTGTTCGATACCTTATTTAGCGCGTCGCTTACTCGTTTTTGGCTTAGCTCCTTCGGTTTCTATAATCAATTTGCAGTCAGCAATTGTCAGCGCTTCGATATCGGTTCCTTTTTTTATCTTATAGTTTCCTTTTTTAAAGGAGATATAAGGACCCCAACGTCCTTCAAGAACGCGGATATCGGGTTCTTCGGCGAAGGTTTTTAAAACAGATTTTATGACTTGTTCCCTTTTTTCTTCAATCAGTTCAATTGCCCGCTCGATGGTAACCTCCATTGGTTCGTCGATTCCTTTTTTCAGGGATACAAAATTCCCGTCGTGACGGACATAAGGACCGAATCTGCCAATGCCAACAATGACTTTCTTATCTTCAAACATTCCCAGATCACGTGGAAGATCAAATAGTTTCATCGCTTCTTCCAGCGAAATTGTTTCAATACTTTGTCCTTTTTGCAGACTGGCAAACTGAGGCTTTTCTTCGCTTCCTTCAACCATTTCGCCCAATTGAACAAACGGACCAAACCGGCCGATTTTTGCCGATACCTCTTTCCCTGTTACAGGATCGGGACCGAGCATTCTTTCGCCCCGGGCTCTTTCCGAGTTATTGAGGGTATCTTCGATTGTCAAATGAAAAGGACGATAGAAACTATCAATCATTTCATTCCAGACCAATTGACCTTCAGCGATTTCGTCGAATTGTTTTTCGACCGTCGCTGTGAAATTGAAATCAACGATCGATTCAAAGTGTTTAACAAGAAAATCGTTAACAACCAGACCAATATCTGATGGAAATAATTTTGATTTCTCCGCACCGGTGATCTCGGTTTTAACCTCTTCGCTAATAGTTGCTTCACGCAGGGTTAAAGTCAGAAATGAACGTTCTGTTCCTTCACGATCTTCCTTGATCACATATTCACGTGCCTGTATGGTTGTAATTGTTGGAGCGTAGGTTGATGGTCGACCGATTCCCAACTCTTCGAGTTTGCGAACCAGACTTGCCTCTGTATACCTTGCTGATTTTTGCGAAAATCTTTCAAGTGCCTGAATTACTTCAGGATCTAATTTTTGATGAACCGCAAGTATCGGAAGCATCCCTTTCTCATCCTCACCGTTGGTTTCATCATCCGATGATTCCATATAGACGCCAAGGAATCCGTCGAACCGGAGAACTTCGCCGGCTGCAACAAAAATCTCTTTTGCTTTTGAAACTGTAATATTTACGGTTGTTCTTTCTATTTCGGCATCAGCCATTTGCGAAGCAAGCGTCCGCTTCCAGATCAGACTGTAAAGCTTTTGCTCCTGCGGTGTCCCTTTTACCTCTTCCTGGTCTAAATAGGTTGGGCGAATGGCCTCATGCGCCTCCTGGGCACCTTTTACCTTTGTTTTATAATGGCGGATTTTTACATATTTGTCACCATATGATTCAATTATTTTTTTCTTGGCAGCCTGGAGCGCTGTGTCAGAAAGGGTCGTTGAATCGGTACGCATGTAAGTAATAAATCCTGATTCATATAGTTTTTGAGCCACCGACATGGTTAAACCTACCGGAAACCCGAGTTTTCGGCTGGCTTCCTGCTGAAGCGTGGAAGTTGTGAAAGGTGCAGCTGGTGATTTTTTGGCAGGACGGGTAACAATGTCCGCTATTGTGAATTCCGAACCTATGCACTTTTCAAGAAATGCTCTCGCTTCTTCTGCCGTTTCGAAACGGTTGTTTAACTCCGCTTTCAGTGGTGTAATCTTACCATTATTCTCGGGAACCATAAAGATGGCATTTACCCTAAAGAATGGAACGCTTTGAAAATTAGTGATCTCTCGTTCGCGGTCAACAATAAGTCGTACGGCTACTGATTGAACCCTCCCGGCAGAAAGCGATGGCTTTACTTTCTTCCAAAGAACCGGCGAAATTTCAAATCCGACCAACCGGTCGAGAATGCGACGGGCCTGTTGAGCATCAACAAGATCTCTGTTCAGACGGCGCGGATTCGCAATTGCTTTTAATATTGCCTCTTTCGTAATCTCGTGAAAAACAATTCTGTTTGTCTTTTCAGGATCGAGGTGCAATACCTCCATCAAATGCCAGGCAATAGCCTCTCCCTCCCGGTCCTCATCAGAAGCGATCCAGACCTTCGTGGCGGCCTTGGCACATTTTTTTAATTCGGTGACAACCTTTTTCTTGTCTTCCGATATGATATAATTTGGTTGATAATTATTATTGATATCAACTCCGAAATCTTTCTTATCCAGATCACGGATGTGTCCAAAACTTGATTTAACGAGGAAATCCTTTCCCAGAATTTTCTCAATTGTTTTGGCCTTGGCAGGCGATTCGACTATTACCAGATTCTCTTCCATACTTTTGAAGGATGATTTTGGTGCTTCTAAATTTTTTGCAAAGTAAAGAAAATCAAACCCTAAGTTCAAACATTTTCTTCATTCTTTATTGCAGGACGTAAATGAACGACAACAGGAAGTCGTTGTAATTGTCCTGAAAATCAATGATATATTACTGGTAAATAAATTATTTTCAATGATATTCTTTTTAATTAGGAGCCATTCTGAATTTTTGCACAATTATCTTCAAATACCCGGAATAATTTATACCGGGTATTTGTAATAATCAGAAATACATTGATTTACTTATTCAAGAATCTCCCAGACTTTAGGTCTTCTCATTTTGGCTCTAACAGGACGCCTTTTGCTATAAATCTGAATAATCGGTCGGATAAAGCAGCAATTTTACCGATTTGGAGACTGTATGCTGATATTCACTGAGGGCTGAAAGCTTTTTCCATTCAGGATGATCTCTGAAGGCGTTCCAGTGTGCATCGTGTGCAGCCATGTCGGCAAAAGTTGTTAAGTACATCAGATTGGGCATTGTACTTCCTGAAAGTACTTCAGCATAGAAGATCGCATTGAAATCGAGTGACTTAAAAAGTTTGATCTCTCCACCTTCATTGAACATCTTCACTTTTTGACGGAAAAGATTTTCGGCAGGACCTTCGTAACTTCTTAGTTCATAAATTCTTTCTGATGGCTTTGTTTTGTGCTTCGGGATAAAAAAGGATGGAGCATCAGGAAATGCTTTTAACAGGATCGATTCTTTCCTTTGAAATGGAACATTGTCAAATGGGGCGTTTAAAAAATCGGCACCGGCTGTCTGATAGGCCATGTCTTTAGCCAGCGTTAATTGTAGTTTATCTAACTGGTCAAGTGATGTTAAAGGTAACCAAACAATGATTTGATTTCCGGAAATGGTGTCGGCTGGTATTGGTTTAAAAACCCCTACAGTTTTAATTCCTGCCCGGTGCAAAGCTGGCAGGTAGGCCATTTTCAGAAAGTTATCGGTACGTGCTTCCTGAGCTTTTGAGTTAAGACGATAGACCTGAATCTGATAGAAATCGCGTCCTGCCGCGGTAACGGATTGTGCGCCTGCAAATATTAGTATCGCAGCGATAGCCAATTGTTTCATTGTTTTTTTCATTGATAGTTCTTTATGAGTTGATTAAAAATTATTTGATGATTTATATGATTGCTGAAAATCAGCTTTTCTTTTATTTAACGAAGAAGCGCCGTTGCACACCATATTAATGGAGCCTGTCCATGCAGATCGCCAACAATTCGTTTACGTTGTAAATAATGATTTCGGTCGTTTTTGATATTGGTACCTTCACAAACTTCAGTCAGCTCATCGTCCTGATTGATATAGGTAATCAGCGCCAGCCAACCTTTACGGGCAGCTGCTCCATATGTTTTTTTGTCGAGCCAACCGTTTTTAACGCCCGTAATCATCGCATAGGTGAACATCGCGGTTCCGGATGTTTCTTTCCACGCTTCCTGGTCATCAATAATTTGGCGCCACATACCATCTTTCTCCTGAAATTTCAGCAATGCTGACATCATTTTCCGGTAACCTTCCATGATCCGCGCTTTGTTTGGATTGTCTTTTGGCATGTTACGCAACATCTCTGCCATTCCAACAGCCATCCAGCCGTTTCCGCGTCCCCAACTGAAATGAGCCTCGGGTGAATGGTAGAAAAGTCCATTTTCCAATTGAATTTTATCGAGGTAAAGCACCATCTCCTGGGCTGCACGGTCGATGTATTTACGATCGCCGGTTGCAAGGTATGCCTGAGATTGCACTGCTGTAATCATGAACATATCGTCGATCCATATCCTGGTTTGCCACGAAAAGCCTTTGTCGGCATAGGCTTTTTCTTCTGGTTTGGCATTTTCGGGAAGCGCCCATTGCGCATCGGCATAAGTCAATCCAAGATCGAGGTATTTCTTTTCTTTCGTCTGAAGGTATAATTCGATAGCTAATGAACCAAACACGTTGTTATCAACATGATTGGGTTTAGGTAACAGGTTTTTCTGAGTGTCGAAAAGCGGATTAAAACGTGCTTCAAGCTGCTTAAGCATCGGTTTATCATTCGTTACTTGGGCAAACCAAAGTCCTCCGAGCCATGCACATACATCCGGATAGGTGATCTGCGTTGGTGGAACTTCGGGATGGGTATTTCCATACCTTGAATGCGGCGTATTTAAAAATTTAACAACGATTCGTTTCCCAATTTCAGTAGGGGAGGAACCTTTGGGCCAATGCTTCAGATCCGATTCTCCTTTTTGTGCCTGAAGAACAAGGGTGCTAAAAATCAGCGTGATCGTGATTGCGATGCGATGAAGTTTCATGGTAATCTGTTTGGTTTTCTTAAAAATACGAAAATTTGTAATGAAATAGGTTCGTCTTCTTTTAGTAGTTGCTCTAAATCAAAATCGCGTCCCATTCCTATGAAATGGAAAGGGACGCGAAAAATACAGAAATATTTTATAAAAATTGTGTCTTAAATGATGATGTTCAATCTGCCCTGAAAAGAATCCATTCGTTTAAAGTCGGGTCTTTTGCCTCAACAATTTTCAGACGGAAATAGCGGGCAGAAACAGATTTGAAAGAGGCAGTATGTCCTGTTCCGCTTGTAGTTACCGCCAAAGAAACTGCCCATTTGTCACCAGATTTATATTGAATCTCAATTTTTTGACCTTTGTTGTCCCATGGATGCCAAGGTTCAACAATCGAGAAAGCACCAATTGTAGTTTCTTCGCCCAAATCAACTTCTACCCATTTATCTTTATCTTCAGCAGTTGGCTGCCATTTGTCTTTGGGGTTTCCGTTGAAAAGATTTTTGGCTGAAGTGCCCTCTTTTTCTGAAGAAGCAGTTGCTGGCTTTCCGGCCGAAGGCAATGGAAGTACTTCAGGTGCACTGTCCAATTCAACAACCACAACAGAAGCTATTTTGTCTGGGGCATTGCCTGCAAGTGTAATTGTGTTTTTAGACTTCGATTTTTCTACTTTCAGCGTTTTCTTCGGATCAGACAGCAGGTAAGCTCTTGAAATTTTGTTGAGTACCGGGAGCGCTATTTTTCCATCTTTTGGCCAGTCAAAGACATGAAGATAGAGTTTGTTCCCTTTTTGAGTACATCTTCCCCAGGGAAGGTAGCTGAAAGGACTGGCAGTTGTTCCATAAATGGCTTCTCCGTTAATTTTCATCCACTTTCCAACTTCTGCGAGTCTTTCGACACTTGGCTGTGGAACAAGACCTTCTGAGGTCGGACCAACATTCAGCAGGTAATTACCTCCTTTACTAACGATATCTATCAGCGTTTGAATGATCTCTTTTGTCGATTTCCATTTGTTATCTTTCGATTTGTAACCCCAGGTATCATTCATCGTCATACAGGTTTCCCAGTTACGACCAGGGAATCCAGTCGCCGGAACAAATTGTTCAGGTGTTTCAGTATCGCCGTTGTAACCACCACCTAACCGGTTGTTCGTAATCAGATTAGGATATTTTGCCAGTATTGGCAGAAACTTTTCAGCACGTTCTTTGGTCATATCAGTTGGGGTGTCCCACCAAAGAATATCGACTTGCCCGTAATTCGAAAGAATTTCCTTCACCTGTGGAACGGCTACTTTATCAATGTATTCATCCATCGAACCATCCTGTGCTTTGTCCCAATGTCCTCCGCTGGCAGCACCGCCCTGGTTATTCCAGTCCTGAGCCTGGGAATAGTAAAATCCAAGTTTGATTCCGTTCTTGTGACAAGCGTCAGCCAGGGGTTTGAGCAGATCTTTACCGTAAGGCGTTGCCTCAACAATGTTCCATTTCGAAGCTTTAGTTTCGAATAAAGTAAATCCGTCGTGATGTTTCGATGTGATAACCAGGTATTTCATCCCGGCATCTTTGGCCATCTTCACCCATGCTTCCGGATCGTATTTCACCGGATTAAATTCTTTGGCATATGCCTGGTACCTGGCGGTCGGTATTTTCCCACGGTTCATGATCCATTCACCAATACCTTCAACGTCTTTCCCATCATAGACGCCGGCTGGAACAGAATAGACACCCCAATGGATAAACAGGCCAAATTTGGCCTCTTTCCACCAATCCATCTTGTTGGGTTTCGACTGGGCAAAAGCACTGACTGCAAACACACAGATCAACATTGATAATAAAGTTTTTTTCATTTCTTATAATTGTTTGGTGTTAAAATTTATAATCATTTTTCAGCGGGTTCGACTTCAATTTCATTTCCCACCTTCATCACCTTCACCAATCTGTTAATGTGCAACAATTACCTTTTCGTCCGAATTATCATATATAGGTCCGGAAGGTTTTGAACCGATGAAGGCATAATAACATACATAGATATAGCTGATGAGTGGCACAATCATGGCAAGTGCCATGCTGTGAGTCTGGTCCGATATATAACCCATCAATGGTGTCCAGATCGCTCCGCCAATAATAGCCATAATAATTCCGGAAGCACCAATTTTAGTGTTTGGTCCTAATCCTTTAATGCCGAGCGCAAAAATGGTCGGGAACATCAATGACATAAAGAAACTCGATAGAATCAGTGCCCAGCCACCAATAAATCCGGGAATAATTACTGCGAGGGCTACCATCCCAATGTTGACAAAGCTGTAAATCCCCATCAGTTTTTTAGGCTCAAATTTTTTCATCATGGCTGTTGATGCAAAGCGGCCAACGCCAAAAGCGAGCAACGAAATGGTAAGGTACAATCCAGCTTCCTTTTCCGATTTATTCATGTAATCTTTGGTATATTGGATCAGGAAGCTCCATGTACCAACCTGGGCACCAACGTAAAAGAACTGTGCAATAACTCCTTTAATGAAGTGAGGATATTTGATAAGTTCAGAAAATTTTCCGTGATTTTCGGTGGATCCTGCTGCTCTTTTGTCCCCGTCAGGAAATTTGGCCCGCCAGATTAAAAAGGCACAAATCAAAATAATTGTTCCAATAATCAGGTAAGGAGGACCGACACGCATGATTTCGTCGTGCAGGTATTGTTTGTAAGTACCCAATGCCTTCATTTCCTCTATTCCGGTGGTTGACAGTTCTGTTCCCGAAAAGATAAAGACCGTTCCGACAAGCACACCAGTCATAGAACCGAGTGGATTGAAAGACTGCGCCAGATTTAGCCGTTGTTCCGATTTTTCAGGATCACCCAAAATGGAAATAAAGGAATTTGATCCGGTTTCGAGAAATGCAAGTCCAGCCGCAATTATAAAGAGCGCACCCAGAAAGAACCCAAATTTACCGGCCAGGGCTGCAGGCCAGAATAAGAAACATCCGGCTGCAAAGATCAATAAACCTGATAATAACCCGGCTTTGTATCCAAACCGATCCATGATAAGGGCTGCCGGCAGCGCGAACACAAAGTACCCCAGGTAAAATGCCGACTGTACGAGGCCTGCCTCAAAACGGCTAAGTTCGAATGACTTCATGAATTGTGGTATCAGTATGTCATTGAGATTGTTAGGCAAAGCCCATAAAAAGAATAAAGAAGTTACGAGGATAAACGTCAGGGTATATCCGGGCGTAATCAGCTTGGATGATTTAGAAATGTTCATTTGAAGATAAGTTTAGAATATAGGAGTAACCCCTTTTTTGAGAATAATATTTCCGTATTTGGCCGTTTCCCCGGTCATTACAACTGCAAAAGCGGTTTTTGCCCGTTCGTAAAAAGCAAACCTTTCGACCTGTTCTATCGGAGCAACCGAGGGATTCGATTGGTGAATGCTTTTCAGATAACCCTCCTCGACAAGGGGATCAAGCGAATCTCCCGGAACGGCAGTCATCATCGCAAGTGGATGAGCAACATAGGCATCGAGTTCAAACAGTGGCAAAATAGCAGACAGAAGATCAGCTATTTTCAATCCATCGGCACGTAAAACGCGTGGATTGAACGTTTCACCCGGGAAATGGGCATCGGCCAGTACGATTTCGTCGCCATGACCCATTCTTGCCAGGACACTGAGCAGTTCCGGGCTAATCAAAGGGGATATTCCTTTAAGCATAGTAGTTGTTTGTATGGAAGCAA
>Ga0209724_1004638_pt1 | contig 10749 bp, 6 predicted proteins | sample grotaG_FD_184143 | JGI IMG/M metagenome (GOLD analysis project Ga0209724, IMG submission 184143) | Glacier valley bacterial and archeal communities from Borup Fiord, Nunavut, Canada, to study Microbial Dark Matter (Phase II) -... | ecosystem: Environmental > Aquatic > Freshwater > Ice > Glacier ... | reverse complement strand
TGATGGTGCCACGCTCGAAGAAGTTACTGAATATACAGATAAAGCGGGTGTTCCACGTTATGGCAAGACCTATTTAAGTGATGGTGGAACAGGTGAACCTTTTGATCAACCTGCAACTGTTGGGGTAATTTATATGCTCAAATTAGGGCACATGGTTGAAGATAAGATGCATGCACGTTCAATCGGACCTTATTCTTTGATTACTCAACAGCCATTAGGAGGTAAAGCACAATTCGGAGGTCAGCGGTTTGGAGAAATGGAAGTTTGGGCTTTGGAAGCATTCGGTGCATCCAACATTCTTCAGGAAATTCTTACCGTTAAATCTGATGACGTATTGGGAAGAGCCAAAGCTTACGAAGCAATTGTTAAAGGTGAACCAATGCCTGCTCCAGGTATTCCTGAATCTTTGAATGTATTGCTGCACGAATTACGTGGTCTGGGTTTGAGTGTTAACTTGGATTAATTTACGGTAAATCAGTATGATTTTCCTACTATAAACTTGAAAAAATAGCGATCGATATATGGCATTCAGAAAAGACAATAAAGTTAAAATTAGCTTTACCAAAATTGGTATCAGTCTGGCTTCGCCTGAAGAGATTCTCGAAAGATCTCATGGGGAAGTTTTGAAACCTGAAACGATAAATTACCGGACTTATAAACCTGAGCGTGATGGTTTGTTCTGCGAACGAATCTTCGGCCCTGTTAAGGATTATGAGTGTCATTGTGGTAAATACAAACGGATTCGTTACAAGGGTATTGTTTGCGACCGTTGTGGTGTTGAAGTAACCGAAAAGAAAGTCCGTCGCGAACGGATGGGACATATTTCTCTTGTCGTTCCGGTTGCTCACATCTGGTATTTCAAATCGTTGCCAAATAAAATTGGTTACCTTTTGGGCTTGCCTACCAAAAAGCTTGATGTAATTATTTATTACGAACGATATGTTGTTATTCAGGCTGGAATAAAAGCACAGGATGGTGTTAAATATCTTGACTTTTTGTCTGAAGAAGAATATCTTGATATCTTGGATTCTTTACCAAAAGAAAACCAGTATCTCGACGATATGGATCCAAATAAATTCATTGCCCGCATGGGTGCTGAAGCGTTGTACACATTATTGCAACGTTTGGAATTGGATGAAATGTCGTTCGACCTTCGTCATAAAGCCAACACTGAGACTTCTCAGCAACGTAAAAATGAAGCATTAAAACGCCTTCAGGTTGTAGAAGCTTTCCGTGCCAGCAAAAACATAAACCGTCCTGAATGGATGATTGTGAAGGTGGTTCCTGTAATTCCTCCGGATTTGCGTCCGTTGGTTCCTCTCGATGGTGGCCGTTTTGCTACCTCCGATTTGAACGATTTGTACCGCAGGGTAATTATCAGAAACAATCGTCTGAAACGTTTGATTGAAATCAAAGCACCAGAAGTAATTCTACGTAATGAAAAACGTATGCTTCAGGAAGCTGTGGATTCATTGTTTGATAATTCAAGGAAGTCGAATGCAGTTAAAACTGAAAATAACCGTGCGTTAAAATCATTGTCCGACAGTTTGAAAGGTAAACAAGGTCGTTTCCGTCAGAACTTATTGGGTAAACGTGTCGATTATTCAGCTCGTTCGGTAATTGTTATCGGGCCAAAATTGAAACTTCACGAATGTGGTCTTCCTAAAGATATGGCTGCTGAACTTTTCAAACCATTTATTATCAGGAAACTGATCGAACGTGGTATTGTTAAGACAGTTAAATCGGCCAAGAAAATTGTTGACCGCAAAGATCCTGTTGTTTGGGATATCTTGGAGAATGTATTGAAAGGACATCCTGTCATGCTTAATCGTGCTCCTACACTTCACCGTTTATCAATTCAGGCTTTCCAGCCTGTGATGGTTGAAGGTAAAGCTATTCAGTTACACCCTTTGGCATGTACAGGTTTTAACGCCGACTTTGATGGTGACCAGATGGCTGTTCACGTACCGCTTGGAAATGCTGCTGTTTTGGAAGCTCAAATGTTGATGCTTGCATCACATAACTTGCTGAATCCTGCAAATGGCGCGCCAATCACGGTTCCTTCACAGGACATGGTTTTGGGTTTGTATTATATGACCAAACCTCGTCCGGGTGCTGCCGGTGAAGGCATGACTTTCTATTCGACAGAAGAAGTTATTATTGCTTATAATGAAGGAGCAATTGACTTGCATGCAATAATTAAGGTTAAAGTTGAAGATGTTGATGAAAAAGATGAGATCTTCAAACATATTATAGAGACTACTGTTGGTCGTATTATTTTCAACCAATCAGTACCTAAAGAGGTTGGTTATCTTAATGAGTTGCTGACCAAAAGGTCGCTTCGTACCATTATCTCTGATATTTACAAGAAAACCGGTAATGCTGTAACTGTTAAATTCCTTGATGACATTAAGGATTTGGGTTATACCATGGCTTACAAAGGTGGTCTGTCATTCAACCTAAGTGATGTTGTAATTCCAGAAGACAAAAAGGAAATCGTTGCTACCGGTTACAGTGAAGTTGAAGAAGTAATGGCCAATTATAACATGGGATTCATTACCAACAACGAACGTTACAATCAGGTAATTGATATCTGGACACATGCCAACGCCAAATTGACCAATTCGGTAATGAAGACTTTGAGCACCGACCGCCAGGGATTCAATTCAGTATATATGATGCTTGATTCCGGTGCCCGTGGTTCTAAAGAGCAGATTCGTCAGCTTTGCGGAATGAGGGGACTGATGGCCAAACCTCAGAAATCAGGATCTACAGGTTCTCAAATTATTGAAAACCCGATCCTTGCTAACTTTAAAGAAGGCCTGTCGGTATTGGAATACTTTATTTCTACTCACGGTGCACGTAAAGGTTTGGCTGATACGGCCCTTAAGACTGCTGATGCTGGTTATCTGACCCGTAGGTTGGTTGACGTTGCTCAGGATGTGATTATTCAGGAAGAAGATTGCGGTACCTTGCGTGGTCTGATTGCTACTGCAATCAAGAACAATGAGGAAATTGTTGCTTCATTGAGTGAACGTATTTTGGGACGTACTACTGTTCATGATATTTTCAACCCTTTGACAGGTGAATTGATCGTGGCCTCAGGTGAAATTGTTACTGATGAAATTGCAAAGAAAATTGAAGAATCGCCTATTGAATCAGTAGAAATTCGTTCAGTGTTAACTTGCGAATCAAAAGTAGGGGTTTGTGCCAAATGTTACGGTCTTAACCTTGCTGGTAGTACGATGGTTCAAAGAGGTGAGGCTGTAGGTGTTATCGCTGCTCAGTCAATCGGGGAGCCTGGAACACAGCTTACACTTCGTACATTCCACGTGGGAGGTATCGCCGGAAATATTTCAACTCAATCATCGGTTGAGTCTAAATATGACGGTATTGCCGAAATTGACGAATTACGTGTTGTTGAGCAGTTCAACGAAGCTGGTGTCAAAACCAATATCGTTGTAAGCCGTCTTGCTGAATTACGTATTATTGATAAGAATACAAGAATTCAACTTTCAAATCATAGTATTCCTTACGGATCGAAATTGTTTATCGACAATGGTCAGGAAGTGAAAAAAGGAATGCGTATTTGTGAGTGGGATCCATATAACGGTGTAATTATCACTGAGTTCAAGGGTAAAGTTTCATTCGAACAAGTTATCGATGGTGTTACTTACCGTGAAGAATCTGATGAACAGACTGGTTACAAAGAAAAAGTAATCATTGAAACAAGAGACAAAACGAAGAATGCTTCGTTAAGGATTTTGGATGAAAAGGGAGAAGTTCTTCGTAACTACAACTTGCCAGTAGGCGGTCACATGGCTGTCGACGAAGGTGCTATTGTTGAAGCGGGTGCTGTTCTGGTTAAAATTCCTCGTGCCGCTGGTAAAGCTGGTGATATCACTGGTGGTTTGCCACGTGTAACTGAGTTATTCGAAGCCAGAAATCCTTCAAACCCTGCCGTTGTTTCTGAAATTGATGGTGAAATTTCATTGGGTAAAATTAAACGTGGTAATCGTGAAATCGTTGTTACCTCCAAAGGCGGAGATATTAAACGTTACCTGGTTCCACTTTCACGTCAGATTCTTGTTCAGGAAAATGACTATATCCGCGCTGGTATTGCTCTTTCTGATGGTGCGATTACTCCTTCGGATATTCTTGCCATCAAGGGCCCGACGGCTGTTCAGGAATATATCTTGAATGAAGTTCAGGACGTATATCGTATGCAGGGTGTGAAAATCAATGACAAACATTATGAAGTGATCATTCGCCAAATGATGCGTAAGGTTGATATTGACGATCCGGGTGATACCAGATTTCTTGAGAAACAGATTGTTGACAAGCATGAATTCCTTCATGAAAATGATTGGATCTACAATAAGAAGGTAGTTGTTGAAGCTGGTGACTCAGACAGTCTGAAACCAGGACAGATTATTACCTCACGCCGTTTGAGAGATGAGAATTCTACTCTTCGTCGTCGTGACAAAAGGTTGGTTGAAGGTAGGGATGCAATTCCTGCTACATCAAGCCAGATTCTTCAGGGAATTACCCGCGCATCATTGCAGACGCGCAGTTGGTTGTCGGCAGCATCATTCCAGGAAACCACAAAGGTATTGAACGAAGCCGCTATCCATGGCAAAGTCGATTATCTTGATGGATTAAAGGAAAATGTAATCTGTGGACATTTGATCCCCGCCGGTACTGGTTTGAAAGAATACAAGAACCTGATTGTCGGCTCTCGCGATGAATATGACAAGATGGTTGATATGAAAGATACTGATAGAATTGCGAAAGATTAACGTTATGGAAGAAGCAAAAAATAACAATCAATTGCAAATTGAGTTATCCGAAGAGATCGCTCAGGGCATCTATTCCAACCTGGCCGTTATTACGCATTCAAGTTCTGAGTTCGTTGTCGATTTTATTAGAGTCATGCCTGGAATTCCAAAGGCCAATGTAAAATCAAGAATTATTTTGACTCCTGAACATGCCAAAAGATTACTGATGGCATTGCAGGACAACATTCAGAAATTTGAAAGTGTAAACGGTCCGATTAAGAATGTTAGGGGTCATGATCCGATTCTTCCACCTATGGCATTTGGAGGTCCAACGCCAATAGCATAAAAAGTATTTTACAATTCATACAAAAAGGCCGTCTCGATGAAAATTGAGACGGCCTTTTATTTTTTTACCCCTCCCATAAGTCAAACCTTGAAGGCTGAAGTGGATATTCTGACCACCTGCCATAAGTATTCTAAATATTGGATTCTCAGGGACTTTAGTTCCAACCACATCAGCTTTTGTATCAATTCAGCAATGGTTTTTATTTTTTTGAAGACGAAAAATTGCTCAACCCTTGGTCCAATCCCTCCTTATCAATTCCATAAAATAATTATTTTTCATACAGATTGAACTTTTCAATAATTTGTTCCCTTTGAATAATCTATTTACAAAAATTCTATAGTTAGGGTCTGCTGAAAAACTTTTATTATTCTGGATAATAGCTGTTTATAAAAATATCCATTGTAATAAGTTCAGAAAAAATATCAGATAGTGTCCAAAATGCCTGCACCCTGGAAGGAGTTTGACCCTGGTTACGAAGTCCCCCATGGATTTGGAACAGGAGATTAAAATAAATAACCGGGGGGTGTATCCATGCTATGATGCCAATGATAACTCCTGACCTTCTGATACCTTTCTGATACTTTTCTGATACCTTTCTGTAATCCTAGGTTACAGAAAGGTATCAGAAAAGTATCAGAAAGGTATCAGATGATAGCACTCAAACATCCACCCAGTCTATAGGAACAGATGGAGAAATTTATGCCGTCACAATTGCACAGATAGTTCCAAAGTTCTAAATGATCTTCAGTTTCTAAATTAAATTTATTTTAAATAAAATGTATTTTTTATTCATAAAATATTTTGAAAATTAAGTTTAATGACTTAACTTGCTTTGTTTATAAGCCTTTCATTATAAGGAGTACACAAAGTTTGAAGTCTGTGAAATGATCTTGCATTTTTCAATATTTTAATCTGACTAAATGAACTTTAAAGTTGCTTGATTTCTATGGGTTGAAATGCTATATTTGCTACCTTTAAAAAGTTGAGCCTTGGAATAAGGACGGATTTAAAATGATTGCTGATAATTCGGCTACAGTTTTAGCTAATATTATGGCTGTCAATAACTTAATTAACTCAAATATTTAGGAATGAAAGGTTACAAAATTATCGTTCTTGCCAAACAGGTACCTGATACTCGTAATGTGGGCAAAGATGCAATGAAAGCCGATGGGACGGTCAATAGGGCTGCACTCGCGGCTATTTTCAACCCGGAGGATTTAAATGCTCTGGAACAGGCACTTAGAATTAAAGACAATTTTCCTGGAACGCATATTACTATTTTAACGATGGGTCCGGGCCGTGCTGCCGAAATTATCCGTGAGGGTATGTTCCGCGGCGCCGATGATGGCATTTTGCTTACAGACCGTGCGTTTGCGGGTTCCGATACGTTGGCTACCAGTTATGCGCTTGGCCAGACGTTGAAGAAAATTAAAAATTTCGATATTATCATTGCCGGTCGTCAGGCCATTGATGGTGATACCGCTCAGGTTGGGCCTCAGGTTGCCGAGAAACTTGGTATTCCACAGGTTACTTATGTTGAAGAAATTAAGTCAATCGAAAATGGTAAAGTAATTGCAAAACGCAGGCTCGATAGCGGTGTCGAAGTGGTTTCATGCCCTATGCCACTGGTGATTACAGTTAACGGAACTGCACCTGATTGCCGTGCACGCAATGCCAGGTTGCTCATGAAATACAAACATGCAAAGACTGTTTCCGAACTTCAGAATTCAAATGAAGATTATTTACACCTTTATAACGACCGTCCATATTTGAATATTCAGGAATGGACTGTGAATGATATTGAATCAGTATCCTGTGAATTGGGATTAACCGGATCTCCTACCAAGGTGAAGACGATTGAAAATGTTGTTCTTCAGTCAAAAGGGGCAAAAGTTATTTCTTCTTCTGATGTTGATATCGAAGAATTGATGAAAGATTTAATTGAAAGTCACACGATTGGTTAATTTTTAAAGGAGTAAATTATGAATAGTGTTTTTGTTTATTGCGAAATAGAAGACGGACAAATTGCTGAAGTGAGCCAGGAATTGTTGACCAAAGGAAGAAGTTTGGCGACAGAGCTGGATTGCAAACTCGAAGCTCTTGCGATTGGACATCAGCTTACGTGCATCGAAAAAGAAGTCTTCCCTTATGGTGTGGATGTTTTGTATGTTGCCGACGACAAACGTCTGGCTCCGTTTACTACTTTGCCCCACACTGCAATTATAGTTAAACTTTTTGGTGAAATAAAACCGCAAATTGCATTGATGGGTGCCTCTTCCATTGGCCGTGACCTGGGTCCAAGGGTTTCGTCTGCATTGCATAGTGGTTTAACTGCTGATTGCACAAGCCTGGTGATCGGTAATCATGAAGATAAAAAACAAGGTAAGGTTTACGAAAATCTCTTGTATCAAATCCGTCCTGCTTTTGGAGGAAATATTATTGCAACCATTATCAATCCCGATTGCCGTCCTCAAATGGCTACGGTGCGTGAGGGTGTAATGAAAAAAGAGATTCTTGACCCTAAATATAAAGGTAAAGTGATCAATCTTGAAGTTCCTAAATATGTAAGCGATACTGATTTCGTTGTTGAAATCATTGAACGGCATATTGAAAAAAGCAAAGTGAATATCAAAGGTGCTGGAATTATTGTTGCCGGCGGATACGGAATGGGATCAAAAGAAAATTTCAGACTGTTGTATGAGTTGGCTGAAGTTCTGGGTGGAGAAGTGGGTGCCTCGCGTGCTGCTGTCGATGCCGGATATACTGATCATGAACGTCAGATTGGGCAGACAGGTATTACGGTTCGTCCCAAACTTTACATCGCTTGTGGAATTTCTGGACAGATTCAGCACAGGGCCGGGATGGAAGAATCGGCTCAGATCATTGCTATCAATACCGATCCCGAAGCGCCTATCAATTTGGTAGCCGATTATGTGATCAACGGCGATGTTTCAGAAATAATTCCTAAAATGATCAAGTTTTATAAAAAGAACTCCAAGTAATCCTTGAATACTAAAACGTTTTGAATAATGGCAAATTTTTATACTGACAATAAAGACCTTAAATTTCACCTTCAACATCCATTAATGGAGAAGATTGTCCGTTTGAAGGAAAGAAATTTTACAGAAAAAGAAAAATACGATTTTGCACCAATGGATTACGAAGATGCTTTCGATAGTTTCGATAAAGTGTTGGAAGTAGTTGGCGAAATATGCGGCGACATTGTTGGCCCTAATGCTGAAGGGATTGATGCTGAAGGTCCTTCTGTTGTTGATGGGCATGTGGTGTACGCAAGGGGTACGGTTGTAAATATTGATGCTTTGCGTAAGGCAGGCTTGATGGGAATGTCGTTACCTCGTAAATACGAAGGATTAAATTTTCCGAACGTACCATACATAATGGCTGCGGATATTGTTTCGCGCGCTGATGCCGGTTTTGTGAATATATGGGGACTTCAGGATTGTGCTGAAACCATCAACGAATTTGCTACTGAAGCTCAAAAGGCGAAATATCTGCCTCGTGTTTGCGGTGGTGAAACCATGGCGATGGATTTAACAGAACCTGATGCCGGATCTGATTTGCAAGCTGTTCAGTTAAAAGCTACTTGGGACGATAAGAAACAAGTTTGGTTGCTGAATGGAGTTAAACGCTTTATTACCAATGGTGATGGCGATATTGCTCTGGTCTTGGCACGTTCAGAACCTGGTACAAAAGATGGTCGCGGCTTGTCAATGTTTATTTACGATAAGCGAAATGGTGGTGTAACTGTTCGTCGTATCGAACACAAAATGGGTATTATCGGTTCTCCAACTTGTGAACTGGTATTCAAAAATGCCCCTGGAGAATTGGTGGGTGAACGTAAAATGGGCTTGATTAAATATGTAATGGCTCTTATGAACGGTGCTCGCTTAGGTATTGCCGCTCAGTCAGTTGGAGTTTGCGAATCAGCCTATCGTGAAGCTTTGAGCTATGCAAAAGAGCGAATTCAATTTGGCAAAGCCATTATTCGTTTCCCTGCCGTTTATGAAATGCTCTCGACCATGAAAGCAAAACTGGATGCTTCGCGTACCTTATTATACGAAACAGCTCGCTTTGTCGACATGTATAAAGTATATGCCTACATTTCTGAAGAACGCAAATTGGACAAAGATGAGCGCAGTGAAATGAAGATGTATCAGAAGCTGGCCGATATTTATACCCCTCTTGTGAAAGGGATGGCCAGTGAATATAGCAATCAGCTTGCTTATGATGCCATTCAGATTCATGGTGGTTCCGGTTTCATGAAAGATTATCCTGTGGAACGTATCTACCGCGATGCACGTATTACTTCTATTTATGAAGGAACTACCCAGCTTCAGGTGGTCGCTGCTATCAGAGGAGTCACTACAGGCGCTTATTTAAATCAAATCAGGGTGTATGAAGCTGCAAAGGTTTCGCCTGAGCTTGAATATATGCGTCGTACATTGATTATGCTGACGGATGATTACGAACAAGCTGTTAAGAAGGTGATAAAAGTGGACGACAACGAGTTTGTTGACTTCCACGCACGTAGATTGGTCGAAATGGCTGGTCATATCATCATGAGTTATTTGCTCTTGCTTGATACCAATCGTGAAGCTTCCTTCCTTAAATCGGCCAAGAATTATATTGGATACGCCAAATCACAAGTTAAAGCGAATGCCGAATTCATACGCTCATCTGAATTGGTAGACCTTGGAATGTACAAATACGAGATGCAATAAGACATTTCTGTCGTTGAAATATATTGAAAAGGCTGCCTTCGGGTGGCCTTTTTTGTTCAATTTTCTGCACTCTTTATTGTTTTTGTAATAAAAGTGAACGCTGTAACTTGTTATAAGACATCCGATAGGGGATTAATATCAATTTTAGGTTGAATTTATTTTGTCTTTTGACTTGCAAATGCCATTTCCGTATCTATCTTTGCAGCCGCTAAACAGGGAAGCAAACAGCATACCCGGAGAGGCGAAAAGTTCATTAAATGGTTGTGCAGCAAAGGTTTAAATTATTCTAAAAATAAGTTTAAAAACATTAGGATCGTTCAAATAAAAGGTATTTCTTTGCACCCGCTTTCAAAGGAAAGCCATCATGGAAAGCCGCAAGGCTTAAAGCGATGAAAAGGTAAAAAGGCCATCAAAATAAAAAGCAAAATAACCCATAAAAAGGTTAGGAAGTTTAAAAGTAAAGATTACCTTTGCAGCCGCTAATAAAGCAAGAGTTCACAAGTAAATATTGGGTATACAGAGAAAAGTAAAGAACAATTTAAAAAGAAAAAAGTTCACAAAACTTTTGGAAATATAAAAAAGCTTTTTACCTTTGCACCCCGCTTAAACGGAACTGAGTTTATCAGTAAAACCGGAAAGCAAAATTGAAAAACAAGTTCTAATAAGTAAGATTGAATTTATCTGTAATAAGGCACTTCGATAAGAGGTTGTACTGAAAGACAGAGAAAAAACATAAGTCCGCAAGGACTAAGCGCACAAAGAGTTCATTGAAAATATTGGGAAAAAGGAAAAACAAATTTTAGGACAACGCAAAGAATAACTATAGAATTTTGAGAATTAGAGTCATAGAGCTGGATAATATTTAACTTTTTAATTACAACGA
>Ga0209724_1004632_pt1 | contig 10754 bp, 7 predicted proteins | sample grotaG_FD_184143 | JGI IMG/M metagenome (GOLD analysis project Ga0209724, IMG submission 184143) | Glacier valley bacterial and archeal communities from Borup Fiord, Nunavut, Canada, to study Microbial Dark Matter (Phase II) -... | ecosystem: Environmental > Aquatic > Freshwater > Ice > Glacier ... | reverse complement strand
TATCCGCGGACGATTACGTCCTCGGGACGGTGTATGACCTGTCAGAGGGCGATGAGAAAAACCTTGATCGCTTCGAGGGCGTCGCGCAGGGGGATTACCGCAAGGAGATGATTCCGGTGGAGGTGAATGGTGCCGAGAGGAGCTGTCTGGTATATATTGACCAGGTAACCGGAGAGGGAAAACCGAAGGAAGAGTACATCAGCAGAATCAACAACGGCATTCGGGATGCCGGCTTAGCGGATGAGTACGTCACTACCTGCCTCAGGCCGTTTGTTCCATCACGATCGGACGTGTAATGTGAGGTTCAGGGCTCTTTGCCCACCGACGTCGCCCGAACGGAATATGACTCCTTCTCTCCCCTGCCGTCCTGACGGAACATTACAACTGTCGAACCATCCCATGCGATCCAGCGCCGGGCCTTTTTGTTCTGATCAGAATAATCAACGACCCGGCAGGGGTACTCTTTTCCGGCAATCGTGTAATGCGCAGTACGGACAAGGCGGTATTCCCGCTTGACCACCGTCATTTTTTCCACATCCAGCACCCTCAGTGTAACCTGCGGCTTTTCCGAAAAATCAATCCGGGCCTCCGGGCATTCCATGGTGGTGTAGTCGTAGCTGCTGCGGGGAATTATAACCGAGCGCGCCACTCCCTGGTCATGGACATCGAAACGGAAGGAGGAATTCTCAAGCCGTCCCTCGATGTCGATCGTGGCCCCGTTATCCCGCCCCTTGCGTGAATAACTGACCAGCCCCCCTTTTTGCAACGTGCCTTTTTCTGTAGTATCCAGATTGTACCCCATCCACAAAAACGAGGCCTTGACCGCCGTTCTGGTCTCAAACTGAACGGATGGGACACCGCCTTCTTCAGTCAGGCGCTGGGTGGTCGTAACATTACCGATAGTGAAGCCCATTGAGGAGACTTTATAGTGCGCCACCGTTTTTGCGCTGGTGTCAGCGGAATAGATAAATGCCGGCGCCAGACAGAAAGCGACGCAGGCAAAACAAAGACAGCGACGTAACGAACTCTTCAAAGTCACAACTCCTCCCTGAATCTATGCGGAGAAAATCTGACGGCAATCACCCTGATGGAGGCCATGGAAAGCACCAATGAAATGATCATGGCGACCTGCGGCCACTCCATCTCCTTATACCAAAAAGCCATTACCTCTGTTAGCAACGTGACGATAACGGTGTCGATAATGTACGTAACCTTGACCCGTCCTTCCGTGAAATAGGCCAGCGCGGTACGCAGCACCTCAACGATGGCAAGGACCGTCAGCATATCCACAATGATCGTTTTGAAAGCGCTGTGAAAGCTTTGCTGGAAAACCAGTCTCAGGTCGTAAATGGTACAACCGATTCCAGCCAGTATTGCCATCAGGATTGCGACGATCAACAGCGACAAAACGACACGGGCAGACATCTCTAAGAAGCGGCTTGCATTCAGGTCTATAACATCTTCTTTCCACATGACACATCCTCCTTTCGACTATTGAGCCGACTCTATCAGAATCCGGTTAAGATCTGGTTATGACCCGGTTACGATTACGAAATTTTTGAGTATCGCCTATGTTTTTTGCCCCTTTTTTCTACACAACAATTACACAACCTCAACATTCCTGTGACATTGATATGTAATAATTCCGGACATGAACTCATACAAAGCAGACCTGCACGTCCACTCCAGCCACTCCAACAAACCGACCTACTGGGCTATGCGCAAGTTCAATGTCCCGGAGAGCTACACCTCGCCCCAGCACCTGTACCGGGTCGCCCGGGAACGGGGCATGAATTTTGTCACCATCACCGATCATAACGCCATCACCGGCGCCCTGGAGATAGGTCACCTGCCGGGAACATTCATCAGCTCGGAAATCACGGCTCATTTCCCGGAAAACGGCTGCAAGGTGCATGTGGTGGTGCTGCACATATCTGAGGGCCAGTTTGCTGACATCATGCGGCTGCGCAAAAACGTTTACGATCTGGTGGCGTATCTTCATGCTGAAAAAATAGCCCATTTTTTGGCTCATCCGCTCTATGCGCAAAATGACAAATTAAATTTGGAAATAATAGAGCGTTCGCTGCTGCTCTTCACCACCTTTGAAATAAAGAACGGCTGCCGCTCGCCACGCTTCAACGGTTTTACCAAGCGCCTCATATCGTCCCTCGACGAACCCGTACTGGAGCGCCTGGCCAACAAGTACGATCTGAAGCCATACGGCGACACCCCCTGGAGCAAAGGCGTCGTCGGCGGCTCCGATGACCATGGCGGGCTTTTCATCGCACGGGCCCATACCACTGTTTATGACGCCACGACAATCGACGGGTTTATTACCGGCATCAGGAATGGCGACAGCTGGGCCGACGGTGAAGATGGCGGTGCCCTGACTATGGCCCACAGTCTCTACGGCATAGCCCACTGTTTCTACCGGGAGCGCCTGGGTGATCGCCGCCGCAGCGCGACGCCGTTTGTGAGCGCCCTGCTTGACCGTTTCTTCAACATCGGTGGAGACAAAGGGTCGTTCATCGAAAAGATCCGCCTCTTCGTCCTCAAAAACCTGCCCGCTTCGCGTAATCACAGCGGAAAAAGTTTTGAAGTGATCCTCGACTCCGAGGCACGGTTGCTGCTGAGTGACACCCCGTTTCTAAAGAGTATCGGCACGGTCGATAGCGACCGCAAAATCTTTGCGGTGACGAGCCGGCTCGCAAACCGGCTGATTTTCCACTATACAAACCGCCTGATGACATTGCCACTCAACGCCGGTTTTTTCGATTATCTTAATACGATCGGCACGATCGGACTGGTGCACACCCTCATCTCCCCCTACTACCTGGCCTTTCATCACCAGCACAAAGGCAAGGAACTGATCCGGGATCTCACCACTGCGATTCCTGAAATGCATCACAAGGCCAGCCCTGAAAAGATCGCCCTGTTCACCGACACTCTGGATGAGATCAACGGCGTGGCTATTACCATCAAACGCCTGATAAGCACCGCCCGCAACCGCGGGGTCGAATTGACAGTGATCACTGCAGGCGATGATGGCGAAGAGGCCCCGGAAGGGGTGAAGAAGTTCCGTTCGGTAGGCGATTTTGTGTTGCCGGAATATCCGGAGTTAAAACTCAACTTCCCGCCGATACTGGATGTGATGGATTTCATCGAGCGTGAGGGTTTCACCCGCATTCATATCAGCACTCCCGGCACTGTCGGGCTCTTGGGTCTTCTGATCGCCCGGCTGATGGATATACCGGTTGCCGGTACCTACCATACCGATATCCCCCAGTATGTGCGCAGCCTTACCAACGACGAATTCCTCGAACAGGCGGCCTGGAGCTACATGATCTGGTTTTACGGCCAGATGGAGGAGGTCATGGTGCCGTCGGAAGGTACCAGGCAGCAGTTGCAATCCCGCGGCCTGCCACCAGAGCGGATGAAACCGCTTCCCCGCTGGGTAGATACCGACAGCTACTCCCCGGAAATGCGCAATCCGACCTTCTGGAAAAGCCGCGGCATCGGCATTGGCAGAGTTGTGCTGCTGTACGTGGGGCGCGTTTCGCGCGAGAAGGGGCTGGAAATGCTGGTCGATTCTTTCAGAGAGCTTGTGGATGGTGGAGCGGCGATTGCTCTTGCCGTTATTGGCGATGGTCCGTACCGTGAAGAGATGGAAGTAGCCTTATCAGGGTATCCGGCCCTGTTTACCGGCTACCTGGCAGGAGAACAGTTGCAGCGCGGCTATGCCTCGGCCGACCTGTTCGTATTTCCGAGTGCAACCGACACCTTCGGTAACGTGGTGCTTGAAGCGCAGGCTTCCGGTTTGCCGGTAATAGTTTCCGACGAGGGGGGGCCGCGCGAGCTGATGCTTGATGGTGAAACCGGTGTGGTGTTCCGCGCCGGCAGCAAGGACGATCTGTCGGCCGCCATCAGAGTGATGATTTCGGACCCGGAACGGATGAACCTCATGGGGCTCAACGCAAGGCGCTTCACGCTGGAAAAGGCACCCGACAGCAGCCAGACCTACAGCACCATACTCAACCTTGACACACAAAGCCCAACCTAATATATTTTCCAAATACTTATCAAAAAGCTCGTTAGAATCTCCATCGACCGACAACAGAACCAAATCCGGGAACCTGAGTCAGGAGAAGCAGTTATCATGGAAACACTGAGGATCAACTCTTGGGATGAACTGTTAAGTGCGCTTTTTGCAGATTCATGGAACGAGGATATACGACGCTTCCGGTCGCGCTTCGCTTTCAGGGGGCTGTCAGACTCGAACTATCGCCTTGACACAACGTTAATGCGACTGGGCGGCCAGTATGTGGAACTGGAAAGGCACCTGCTGAGGAACTTCAAAAAGTACGCCCACCGCAACATAGTAGAGCGGGACTCTCTCTGGCACTGGCTTTCAGTTGCACAACACTACGGCCTCCCAACCAGACTGCTGGACTGGACGTATTCTCCATTTATAGCCATGCATTTTGCGACATCAAATATTGAGAAATTCAATACTGACGGTGTTATCTGGGCGGTTAACTATGTCAAGGCACATGAGCTGCTGCCACATATACTTAAAGAAAAACTTGAAGCCGAGGGTGCCAACGTTATGACGGTCGGCATGCTCTCGGAAGTTGTTAATTCGTTGCCTGAATTTGATGCGTTGGCAAACGACAAGTTGACAATATTTTTTGAGCCGCCCTCCATAGATGACAGAATCGTCAATCAGCACGCTTTTTGCTCAGTCATGTCAGACCCGTCCATCGCCCTTGAAGAGTGGCTGGAAAACCAGCCTGGCCTCTCCAGGAAAATTATTATACCTGCGGCCCTTAAATGGGAAATCAGAGACAAGCTGGACCAGGCAAATGTGAATGAACGGGTCCTTTTCCCCGGCCTTGATGGCCTGAGTCGCTGGCTTAAACGCCATTACAGCCCGAGTTCTTAAGATTTCCGGACGGAGACAGAGGCGAGCTGGCAATACGATTTAACTCACTTGGTTCTAAACACAGATTTGCAATCCAGTTATCAGAAGCCACGGCCTTTCCGTACATTTCCCCGCTGTATCCCCCCCAAACTGTACAAATTGCTTTGACTACAGCTAATTAAGAATGCTATCTATACTCATTAAAATAAATCATCACCCTTCCCCGACACAACTCCACGTGAAATAAAAACGGACAACAAGGAGAGTCACATCATGTTTAAGGTTTTTGACAATTTAAGTATCAGGGTAAAGCTCGTCGCCGCATTTCTCGTTGTAGCGGTCTTTTCCGGGGTACTGGGCACAGTTGCCATTATCAACGTAACCACCATGAAGAAGGCCGATGATTTCATGTATAAAGGGGTGGCCCTCCCGTTGGCAGAACAGCGGGAGATAACCCAGGCATTCCTGATGAACCGGATCGTAACCCGTGCCATGATCACCGCCGCTGACCCCGATGACCGGGAAGAGGCGGTGGATAATATCAAGGAAAACCTTGAGACAATGGCTGCGTTAACCGCCAAATACGAAAAACTCCTGAATCGCGCCGAAGAGAAGGCCGCCTATGCCGAGTTCAAGGGCGCCTACGAGGCCTACCTGCCGCTGCTGAAGCAGATGACGGAGCTGTCGATGGACGGCAAGACCGCTGAGGCGATGGTTATTGCCCAGGGCTATGCGTCAAGACAGGCAAACCTGATGATGCAGGCGCTGGACAACATGTCGGCGGTCAGCGTGAAGCATGCCGGTGAAACGGCCGCAGCCAACGCCGCCATCGCCCGCAAGGCGCTGATCATCTCCGGGACTTTGGCCCTGGCAGCGGTGCTTGCCGCCATTGCGATCGGACTGATTATGTCGGGACGCATCAGCGCTCCGCTGCTGCGCCTGCGCGACAGTTTTCAACGTGTGGCGGACGGCGACCTGACCGTCAGGGAGGACTCGACTTGCGGCGATGAAACCGGCAGCCTGGCCCGTTCCTTTACCATCATGACCGAGCAGCTGCGGGAACTGATCACCAAGGTTACCACAACCTCATCGGAGGTAGCCGCCTCAACCAGAGAGCTGCAGGGGACCGCCACCGAAATTGCAACCGGCGCTGAAGCTGCCGCTTCCCAGACCATCAGTGTTGCTACTGCCAGCGAAGAGATGGCCGCCACCAGCAACGATATCTCCAGTAGCTGCCAGGTTGCGGTAGAGAGCACTCAGCGTGCCAGCAGAGCGGCACAGGACGGTGCCGACGTGGTTCGCCAGACGGTAGAGGGGATGCGCAAAATTGCCGTCAGGGTGCAAAACACCGCCCGCACCGTGGATTCGCTGGGGGCCCGCTCCGATCAGATCGGCGCCATCGTCGCCACCATTGAGGACATCGCCGACCAGACCAACCTGCTGGCCCTGAACGCCGCTATTGAAGCGGCCCGTGCCGGTGATATGGGTCGCGGCTTTGCCGTGGTTGCCGATGAGGTACGCGCACTGGCAGAAAGGACCACCAAGGCCACTCGCGAGATCGGCGAGATGATCAAGGCGATCCAGTCCGAGACCCGCAGCGCCGTTACTGCCATGAATGAGGGGGTCCTGGAGGTGCAGACCGGCACCAGCGACGCCGAACGTTCAGGAACAGCACTGCAGCAGATCCTTGACGAGATCGATGCGGTCAGCAACCAGGTACACCAGATTTCAACGGCGGCTGAAGAGCAGAGCGCCACCACCAGCGAGATTACGGACAACATCCACCGCATGACCCAGAACATCCAGGACACTGCCCGTGGCTCACACGAAACTGCCGGTTCGGCCTCCAACCTGTCCAGCCTGGCGGAGGGACTGCAAGGGGCGGTGGCGAGGTTCCAGCTCCACTGAGCTGCAGACGGATAAATCTGAAAAATCTTCATCCCCTTCAATACACATTCAAGCCGGTGCGAAGAACAACTTCTCCGCACCGGCCAATCTTTACCCCACCAACTCCTCACTTATCCTACGATTGATAACCAGCGATGAACCCGGCAACCCCTTGGCGGCCTTCTTGACCTCGGTGGAGATCGAAGCCAGCTGGGCGTATGAGTTTACCGGCGTCAACCTTGTGTTAACTATGCCGATGGAAAGCGAGAGCAGCCCGAAAGTTTCCTGTTCACCCTTGCGATTTACGGCGCTGTAGCACCCTGCGGCATAATCCTTTTCGCCATGGAACAGCGGCAAATGATCCTCAACCGCCTTGATGACATGTGCCGAGACGTACTCGGCGTGGTGTGCCCCGGTGATGATGATGAAATCGTCGCCGCCGATATGACCGCAAAAACAGGAGAAATCTGCGCCGGACGTCCGCGTCACAGCGGTGATGACTTCTCCGATCGCCTTGATAACCACATCTCCCCGCTGAAACCCGTAGTAATCGTTGAACGGCTTAAAATTGTCGATATCGATATAGGCGATGTCGAACCCTTTTCCTGCAGCGAGCCGTTCGTTTATCTCGCGCTGGATGCTCTCGTTGCCAGGCAGCCCGGTCAGCGGGTTGGCGCTTTTTGCCAGTGTCAGGTTGATATCGGTGATAGCGCTGATGAAGCGGTTGACATCCACGATCCCGTGATAGATCCCCCCCTTGGCAACACAGATGTTGTCTACCCGGATATTCATCTCCTGCGACTGGATAGCCTTGGCAACGTCCCTGATGCTGACGTCCGCTTCAAAAACGAGTCTGACCGGAGCCATAAGGTCACGCATCTTCTTTGAATGGTTGATGTGGAAGGCGAAGCCGTTCATGCCGATGACATGCTGCTCAAGAAAGGTGGCGCGGTTTATGACACCGACAGCGCTGCAACCATCCACAACCGGCAGCACCTGCAGGGTCGGGTCGTTCTGGAAACGTTTGAGAACTGCAGCGAGGTTATCGGCGGGGTTTGCAGGCGGGACCGCGATGGATATATCACCGATAAACTCTGTACTGGTGGCTGCAGCAGCCGCGTGGCCGGCTGATTTCGGTTGAACGGATTCTTCGCTGACTGGAAAAGCCCTCTCCAGGACGGCTTTTCCGAGGAATACGTCAGGCGTGGAAACTGACATATCTCCTGACGATATCCCCTGAGCTATAAACGCTTCAAACTGCCGGGGGTCCAGTGGCCTGGCAAAATAATATCCCTGTGCCTGCTGGCATTTACGCTGCCGCAGAAATTGGAGCTGTTCCGCTGTTTCCACCCCCTCGGCAATCACATTCAGCTTAAGAGAGTGGGCCATCGCTACTATCGCGTCCACGATCGCCGCATCATCAGGGTCGTTGACGATATCCCGGACAAATGACCGGTCAACCTTGATCGTGTCGATCGGCAGGTGCTTGAGGTATGAAAGCGAAGAATATCCAGTGCCGAAATCATCCACCGAGAGGCTGATGCCCAGCTCTTTCAGGCGCAGGAGCTTGCAGACCGTATCGCTGCCATCGTCCATCAGGGCACTTTCGGTCAGCTCCAGTTCAAGATAATGCGGATCCAGACCGGTTTCTGCGAGAATCTGCACCACCAACGGCACGAAGGCCTTGTCACGCAGCTGGCGGGCCGAGAGATTCACTGAGACCCGGAGCTTTGGCAAGCCGGCATCCTGCCAGGCCTTGTTCTGCCGGCACGCTTCATGGAGCACGTATGCACCCAACCGTACGATCAGGCCATTCTCTTCCGCAACAGGTATAAACTTGTCAGGAGGGATGACGCCGTGTCCTGGTCGTTGCCAGCGCACAAGCGCCTCCATGCCGATGATATCCTGGCCGTTGATATCCATCTTGGGTTGATAGCAGAGATAGAATTCGCCATCATCCATGGCCCGCGACAGCCCGCTCTCAATACTGAGACGCTCGACAGCCTTCTGATTGAGCGCTTCGGAATAATACTGGAATGCTTCGCCACTCTGGCGTGCCTGATTCATTGCAATATGGGCATTTTGCAGGAGCAGCTCGCTGGTCACACCGTCTGCCGGAAAACAGGCGACGCCGAAACAGGCGGGAATTACCGTTTCATCCACCCCCAGACGTAATGGCTCTTCGAAAACCGTCTGCAGCTTGTGCAGGACCATGGCTACGTCCCCCTCAAGGACTGTTCCACCAAGAACCAGCACAAATTCATCGCGGTGGATGCGGGCAACCGTATCATACTGGCGCACCGCAGAAACCAGACGCTCTGCTATGCCGCAAACAGCCTCGCTGCCGCCGCTATGCCCTCGGGCATCAACAACGGCCTTGAATCCGGTCAGACTGATATAGATAACTGCCGTATTGTTACTCTTGCGGCTGTTGAACGCGATTACCTGATTTAACCGGTCCAGGAGCAGGTTGTGGTTGGGGAGGCCGGTCTCACGATCGTAATAGGCCATTTTTTTTATCTCCAGCTCCGCCTGGTGAAAGGTATTCTCCGTTGAGCGAATTTGCCGGACATAATGACGAATCAACAGATGCAGTAAAGCGGCGGTCGCAATGACAAAGAAAATACCCTTCACAATTGCAATCTGCTCCAACTGGTGTTGATCCTTTACAAACCAGGCGGCAGCGATATCCGAGAACAATATCCACCCTATGCCAAAAGACAGATACAACAGCACAATCCTGGCCGTTGTCAGCACGTTATACGGCGCCATATAAAATTTATTGGCTGTTACAGGCATAAGACAGGACCTCCTTCAGTGTCACGGCGTAGAGAAACATGTGTACGCAGTATGGATTCTAAACTGAATCCTACACGGATTCGGAGAGCAGCAGCGTTACAAGTAAGCAAAGAGATTGTGACGGTTTGATGGAGGGGGAATCGGAAGGTGTTACATGTTGCGGCCAGAGCAATGTTACGGCAGCCACACAAGAGGATAATCTAAAGCCCTCAAGCATGGCTTCCGTAACATGCTAATAGTGCGGGATGAAGCGACAGAGAGCGGTTATTTGACAGGAAAAGCTTTTTTGAGCGACATAACCGGCTTCTTTCCAGGCACCAGATACCAGACAAACCCGGCCGGCTTGACATCCTTGTCCGGGTCAAACTCCAGAGCCACGCAGCCACCTTTTTTCAGCGAGATCGACCCATCCTCCCGGCCGAGCAACGTCGCCACCAACGAACCGAGCTGAGGCTCGTGCCCGAGCAGCATGACACGCGCTGCACCACTGCACCCCTTCAGGTGCGTAACCAGTTCAGCGATATCGGCGTCCGGCAATAGAAGCTCGCTGGCGACAACCACATTTTTGCGGCAGGCCTTTTCAGCGACGATCTCGGCGGTTTGTACCGCGCGGGTCAGCGGACTGGTGATGGTCAGTCGCGGTTTGGGACCGTACTTGGCAATCTTTGAGCTCACCTTCTCGGCCGCCGACCTTCCCTTCTCGGTCAGGTAGCGCCATTCGTCCTGCAATTTATCGCTACCTTCCACCGCCTCAGCATGACGCATAACATACAAGATCATTTTAATCCTCCTGAATGATGGTGATTAGAGGTCAAGTATAGATCTCTTCAAAGGCATTGCAATGCCGTCGGACAAAATATTTGTCCGTTTTGTGATATTTATTTTAGCAGTTAGCGGGTGGCGCTGTATCTGATGAGACTTTGAATCATCGATGAATCCGGGTGTGGATCTATGTGCGGAATTTTGCTCTGCCCGCCCAGTTTGCCGCGCTCCGCCTGCGACCATTGATAGATGCCATCCGCCGGCACGAACATCACATCGGGCGCGTTGATACGCCCCTGGCTCCTGAACGTGGCATAGTCGGCATTAAGGGCGCACAGGGTCGTGTCCAATACGTGTGCAGCGCCATCAACATCCGAACCATCCT
>Ga0209724_1004631_pt1 | contig 10755 bp, 7 predicted proteins | sample grotaG_FD_184143 | JGI IMG/M metagenome (GOLD analysis project Ga0209724, IMG submission 184143) | Glacier valley bacterial and archeal communities from Borup Fiord, Nunavut, Canada, to study Microbial Dark Matter (Phase II) -... | ecosystem: Environmental > Aquatic > Freshwater > Ice > Glacier ... | reverse complement strand
CTTTAGCTATTGGCAGCGACCATGCAGGCTTTGAATACAAAGTAAAACTGGTAAATTATTTAAGAGACGAAAAAGGAATCGCCCTGCGTGATTTTGGTACTTACAGTTCCGATTCAGTTGATTATCCTGACTTTGCTCACCCGGTGGCAAACGCTGTGGAAAGTAAAGAATATGCTTTGGGTATTTTATTGTGTGGTAGTGCCAATGGTGTTGCCATTGCAGCAAACAAGCATGAACATATTCGTGCAGCCATTTGTTGGGAAAACGAATTAGCATCACTAGCACGCATGCATAATAATGCAAACATTCTTTGCATACCATCAAGGTTTGTTACATTGGAATTAGCTATGCAAATGGTAGATACTTTTATAGCTACTGCTTTTGAAGGAGGCAGGCATGCGTTGAGAGTAGACAAGATTGCCATTGTGCAAAACCATGATGGGGATCAGTAAAATGTACAAGATCAAAAAAGCCTTTTACCTTTCATGTAATTTCTACTTTCCTGTTGCTTTATTTTTATAAATTGCCAAAAACCAAACTACCTTAATGAAGAAATTATTCTTTTTACCACTTGCTGTTTTATGTACTTGCTCATTTGCGCAGGTAGATTTTTCAGCAAAATATGCACAAAAAATTACAGCTGCTGAATTGAAAAAGCATCTTACGATTATTGCAAGCGATGCTTTTGAAGGCAGAGAAACAGGTACTGAAGGCCAGCGGAAAGCAGCAGCATATATTGAAACACAGTTTGCATTAATGGGGTTAAAAAAACCTGATGCATTAAAAAGTTACCAGCAACTTTATCCGCTTACGCAGGATAGTATTGTATCCCTTCCTCTGTTTTCTGTAAACGGCAAAAGTGCGGAAAACGGCAAAGACTTTTTAATTCCCCTGGGATCAAATGACAACGCAAAATTTACATCTAACAAGCTGGTTTTTGCAGGTTATGGTATTGATGATGTAGCATACAATGATTACGCAAACATTAATGTAAAAGGAAAAGTTGTTGTAGTTTTTTTAGGAGAACCAAAAAGAGATGGTAAATATTTTATTGACGCAGCGGGTAAAACTTCTGCGTGGACATATCCCGGCATTGGCAAAAAACTGGATGCTGCAAAAGCAAGAGGTGCCGTAGGTGTTTTAATTGTAAATCCAAATGCAGAAACATTTTCAAAGCGCCAGGTAGACAACAATATGAGTGGCGGTGTAAACTTTGAAAGCCTGCCATCTGGCAACCCAAGATCATTAAATTATGCACTCATTGCTCATGCCTATGCAAAAACTATTTTTCCTGTTTTATTCGATTCGGCAATTATAGATGCAAAGGCAAAAAATACTTTTTCGCCACAACCAACAGAAGGCACTACAAATATTTTATATGAGTTTAAGAAGCAGCGCAACATCATAAATGCAAGCAATGTTATTGGCATAATAGAAGGTACAGATAAGAAAGACGAATATGTTTTTCTAACCGGGCATTATGATCATTTAGGTAAACATGACGGTAAAATTTATTATGGTGCAGATGATGATGGCAGCGGAACATGTGGCGTTATTGCAATGGCAGAAGCATTTGCAAAAGCTGCAGCAGATGGCCACAGACCAAGAAGAACAATGGTATTTATGACAGTGAGTGGTGAAGAAAAAGGTTTGTGGGGCAGCGAGTATTACAGCGATCATCCTATTTATCCTTTGGATAAAACATCTATAGATTTAAATACTGACATGGTTGGACGAGTAGACACCGAAAGAAAAACAGGCGACACCTTGAACTATGTATATGTTGTTGGGCACGATAAATTAAGCAGTGAATTACCCATCGTAAATGAAGCTGCTAACAATAAATATGATCACCTTGTTTTAGATTATAAATACGATGACCCTAACGATCCTAACAGAATATATTTTAGAAGTGACCATTATAATTTTGCACGCAAAGGTGTACCTGTATTGTTTTTTTATGATGGTATGTTAAAAGCAGATTACCACAAACCAACAGACACAGTAGATAAAATAAACTTTGAGCTTTATGAAAAAAGAGTCCGTATGATCTTTCATACCGCTTGGGAATTTGCCAACAGAAATGAAATGGCTAAAAGAGATAAACCGTTGCCAACAGCAACAAGATAAATTTGAGAACGCATCCACTTAGGGTGCGTTTTTTTATTAACAATAACCGTAATACCAAAATATTTAACGAATAAGTATTTTCGTGCGCTTGTGTAAGTATATTTGTTTAGTAACCAAAACGCTCATTTGTAGGCTACCAGAACCTATTTTTTATCATTACAACATGCTATTTTTAAAAACTGCAACTAAGTTTAGTTTTTCCGTATTATTTTTTTCCTTTTGTTTTCTTACTTCCACTAAGGGACAAATAAATTACAACTATGACCAGCTTTCTTCAAACTTTTACCAGGTAAAAAAAGATTCATTAAAGGCAAGTTTTAAATGCCCGGACCAGTTTTCTAAAAAAGAAACTCAAAAGAAATTTAAAGAGATATGGGATGGAAGAACAGCTTTTTTATTTGAATCTATAGGTAATAATCAATTTTTGGTACAGCCTGAGATGTACAAATATGTTTATGAGTTGCTACAGGAAATAATAACCGGAAACAAAAAGTTTTTCACGCAAGCACCTTTTCTCTTAATAGACCGTAACAGCTCAGTAAATGCTTACGCATTGGGCAACAATGTCCTTGCTGTAAATATTGGTCTGCTTGCATTTGTAGAGACAAGGGAAGAACTTGCCTTGGTATTGGCTCACGAGCTTGCGCACAACTCGCTGAGACATCCTGAAAACTCAATGATAGAGAAAGCGGATTTACTCACCTCCGAAAAATATAAAAATGAATTAGAGGGGATTTCTAAAAGTACTTATGGCAAATACAGTAGGTTAACAAAAATATTAGAAGGTTATAGTTTTAGCAGAGCAAAGCACAATCGGTACCATGAAGAAGAAGCAGATTCAATGGCTCATGTATTATTAACAAACAGTAAAATGTCGTACGATCCTAAAATTTTTCTAAGGTTAGACAGTTCAGATTTTATTTACAAAAAGGAGCTTAAAAATAATATTAGCGATTATTTCTCAAAAGCGGGAATTCAATTAGATGAAAACTGGCTTAAAAAAGCCGGCAGGGGTTTATCTACCAAAAAATATAATTTTAAAGATCTCACACTTGCGGACTCATTAAAAACCCATCCGGATTGTATTGACCGATATAAATACTTAGCTGCAAAATTACCTGCCAATGAAAAACCAAAAGTGACCCCAATCCCTGCAAGTATTGGAAACTCGGCAAATGACTGCATTGTGTGGTGGAACATTATAAACAATAATCTTACAGCGGCTATGTATAGAATTCTGTTAGAAAAAGACAAAGGAAATAACCTGCTTTTCAATGAAAGCATGACCTCTGTTATACTAAACAGATTATTTAATGCAGATAAAAAATTTGAAAGGTTTAATGCAGTAAATGTTGAGAAGAAAGAATTAATTTCTGCCAAATATTTTGAGCTACAAACTTTATTTGAACAGGTACCAAGAGAGAAACTTGAAATCATTTGCGACGCTGAATTAAATAAACCATTTTGGCAGCAAACAAAAGCTGATACTCGTTATTTAAAAGCCATATTTAAAAATATCAATTTTCTTTATCCGGTTTCGCCAAAGGATCTTAAAAGTTTAAAAACAGAATTTCAAAAAAGTTATCCTAACAGTCCGGTAAGAGAACTTGTAGAACTAATTTTATAATTAAGCATAATTATCCACCAAAAAAAACAAAATGAAAACAACTTTTACTTTTTTAATGCTGTTGTGTATGCAAAGCATGATGGCACAATCACGAGTTTTTAAACAGGTTGCTGAAGGCATCAGCACTACTACAAAAACTATTTTTCAGGACAATGCGGTTGTAGGTTATGTAGCTTTTACAAAATTAGAAAAAGCATCAAAGGATAGCTTTAATTACAAACTAATTATTATGGATGAAAACCTTAATAATATTGGTGAGCAGAATTTAAAAGATGTAAGTCTGTCCCTTACAAGTGTAGGTTTTGAAAGTGATATATTGTGTCTTTCATTCTTTAGCAGTTCTGTAGCTGATGAGATCTTTACAAACAGAAGCCAGGCAAGAAGTGCAAGAGACAATGCAAAAAATACAATCAACAACAAGTTTATGTCTCTTGGTGGAAAAATAATTAAAACCCAAATAATAAATGTTGATGCTGATATGGTTGTTGGGTATTCCAGTTTTATAAAACGCTCCCTTGAAAGTTCGATAGGTACACAGGGCACGGTAAAAAATGTACCCGGCAAAGGATTTGCTTTTATGTATGCGGATAACAGTAAAGGGGAAGTATTATTTTACGATACCAAAGGAGAAGTTGTTTGGAAAAAAACAATGACGAAGTATCCCATAAACATTATGCTAACAAATAGTAAAGGTGTTTATGTATTATCTAAAACAAACAAAAATAATTCTATAGGAGATTATGTATTGAACAATTATACAATTACTGATGGTAAGCCAACAGGCGAAACACCGATAGAGACTGAGGGTGCAACCCTTTCTGTATTAAATTTTGAAATAAACCCACACACTGACAATCCATATATAGCAGGTTATATGGTAGCAAATAAATTTAAAAACAGTGGTTATTCTTTTGCTGCATTAAAACAGGGAAAAATAAAAGGAGTTTATTCTTACACTATAAAAGGAGTAAGCAAAAGCGATATTATAAAAAACTATTCGTTTTATAATAACCTGAGTGATACCTATGATAAAAAGGGCAGAAAGCTTGACACTAAATATCTAACTGTATATAATAATGCGTCTCAAGATGCAGAAGGGAATATGCATTTTGCAGGTGATTATATCAAAAGAAAAACTCGTATTGGTGGTGTAATTACATCAACTATATTTTCACCACTTCTTGTGCCTCCACTGATCTTTTTATTAAAAGGTTCGGGTAAATACAGATCAGAAGAAGGTGTATTGGTTAAACAAACTACAAAAGGGTCATTGATGGAAGAAAGTGTTTTAGAAACAAAAAAATCAAATTATTATTTTAGTAAACTTCCATACTCAGAGGTTAGCAACAATTATTATAGTATATATGATCCTACGTCAAAGTCTGATTATTTGGTTTATTCAGATGGAACTTCTAACAACTTGTATAATATGACAACAAAAAAAGCGGGGAGAAAAATTCCTCTCAAGGATGGTAAAAATTATCAAACAATAGCACCTGCTAAAGAAGGGCATATTTTAGTGATTGAAAATAATTACAGAGAAAAATATACAAAACTATCTATTGAACCGATTTAATAAAAAAACGGGTTTTAAAAAACGCACCCATTTAGGGTGCGTTTTTTATAGTTGATAAGCGCTAACTTTAAAATAGAAATTTTAATTTTCTAAAAAAAATTACTTGTTCAAAAGGCTCTTCAACGCTGCAACTCATCTTTTTTATCCAAACTTATGCATTGGCTGTTGCAGCGATTTATTGCAACAAAATTCATTGCTTTGTTTACATTGTATAAATGAATTACCACACACTTCTTTTGAAAATTTCACCAATAACCCAATAGAAAGAATGTTTACAGGAAGGTTAGCTATTGTTGCTGCTAGCAGTGGTTTTTATTTTTCAAAAGGAGACTTGATTCAATACCTTATTCACGAATTAAAATACAAAGGCAACAAAGAAGCAGGTATTTATTTAAGCCAAATAATGGGTACACTTATGCTGCAGAGTAACCGTTTTAATAATATTGATTACTTAATTCCGTTGCCGTTGTTTGCAGAAAAAGAATACAAACGTGGCTTTAATCAGGCAAATATAATTTGCCAGGGTTTATCTTCATCTATGAATATTCCGATACTTCTAAAAAACGTCGTTCGCATTCGCTTTACTGAAACACAAACAAAAAAACACCGAACAGAAAGATGGGATAATGTACATGAAAGTTTTAAAGTAACCGATGCTCAAGTTTTAAAAAACAAACATATTTTGTTGGTAGATGATGTTATAACAACCGGTGCTACTTTGGATGCATGTGCCCAAGTAATAAAAAATATTGAAGGCGTAAAAATCAGCATCGCCACACTGGCAACGGCAAGTAAATAATTTCATTGTAAATTTGTTTTAATGAAAAATTTTCTGCTCATTTTAATGGGCTTTACGCTAAGCTGTAGCTTTTTTACTTCCTGCAAAAAAGACAGTTTTATTACAGGTAAAGATGCAAGGTTAGAAACATCTGCAGACAGCTTAAAGTTTGATACCGTTTTTACGGTAACAGGATCCATCACAAAGTCATTTAAAATATTAAATAACAACGATCAAAAATTATTACTCTCTAAAATAAAGTTGAGCGGCGGTCCACTATCGCCTTATAAAATGAATGTTAACGGCTTTGCAACAGCCGAAGCAACTAACATAGAAATTGCCGGTAATGACAGTATTTATGTTTTTGTAACAGTAACCGTAAACCCAACGTCTGCAAACCTTCCATTCATTTTAAGCGATAGCATTGCAATAAATTACAACGGACTTACTAAGTTTATTCAACTCGAAGCGTTTGGACAAAATGCCATTTTTATTCGCAACGGTTTGGTGGCGGGTAACCTTACTTTTACTAACAATTTGCCTTATGTAATTTTAGGAGGTCTGCAAATTTCAAATGGTGCCTCCCTAACAATTAATGCAGGCACTAAAATTTATTGCCATGCAGATGCGCCTATACTTATTGATGGGCAATTAGTTTGCAACGGAACAAAAAACCAGCCTGTTATTTTTAGCGGTGATAGGCTCGATGATCCTTACAAAAACTTTCCTGCATCATGGCCCGGTATTTATTTTAGGGCAACAAGTAAAGACAATTTATTACAATTTACATCCATAAAAAATGCTTTTCAGGCAGTTGTAGTATTGCAACCTTCGGTAAATGCCAACCCCAAATTAATTTTAAAACAATCCATTATTGACAATGCCTTTGATGCGGGTCTGCTTTGCAATAACAGCAATGTGCTTGCAGAAAATTGTCTGTTTAGCAACAACGGTAGAAACGTTTATGTTGAGAAAGGAGGCACCTATTCCTTTACACATTGTACAGTTGCAGCCTATTCAAATAATTTTGTTTTACATCAAAAACCTGCTGTTTATTTTTCAGATGCGGATGCTGCTAACCAGACTGCGACACTTACTGCAACCATGCGCAACTGCATTATTTATGGCGATGGAGGTTTTGTTGAAAATGAGCTTCAAACAAAAAAAACAGGCAGCAACAGCTTTACCGTAAATATTGATCATTGCCTATACCGAGCAACAACTGACCCTGCCAATACAGTGATTACCCAATCAATAAAAAATATTGATCCCGCATTTGACAGTGTAGATGTTACACACCGGTTCTACGATTTTAGAATTACTAAAAATGCATTGTCGCCAGGTATTAATAAAGGAGTTAATACGGCACTTTTAAAAGACCTTGATGATAAAAATCGAAATATAGGAATACCCGATATAGGTGCTTACGAAAAACAGTAAATCCCTTTTCATGCATAACTTCATTAAAAATTACATGATAAAATTTATAACTGCAGCCACTATATTGATGAGTTGCGCACAGTCACAAAGCAATCCAACAAAAACAAATATGAGCACAACCGAAATATCAACAGCCGCAAGCATTCATTCCTTTACAGTAAAAGCACTGGATGGCAGCAACATTAATTTTGCAGATTACAAAGGCAAAAAAATATTAATAGTAAATACCGCATCGGAATGTGGTTACACGCCACAATATAAAGCGTTGCAGGAGTTGTACGAAAAGTATAAAACCAAATTAGTGATTGTTGGTTTTCCCGCAAACAATTTTGGAGGTCAGGAGCCGGGCAGCAACACAGAAATAAAAACATTCTGTGAAAAAAATTATGGCGTTACTTTCCCAATGGCAGAAAAAATATCTGTAAAAGGAAACGACATAGCTCCCATTTACAAATGGCTTACAAACAAATCTGAAAACGGTGTATTGGATGCTGAAATTAAATGGAACTTCAACAAATTTTTGCTGGATGAAAACGGCCATGTAATTGCCAAATTTGACAGCGGCACCACACCAATGAGTGAAGAAATTACCGGTAAACTGTAGAGGGAATAGACACAAGATGTTAGATAAAAGACACAAGATTGACAACCTTCAATCTTGTGTCTTTTATCTCCTGTCTTGTCTCTCCTGTCTTTTATCTTTTGTCTTTTATCTTTTGTCTTTTATCTTTTGTCTTTTATCTTGCATCATGCAATTCTCCCAAGTAATAGGCCAGCAAGATCTTAAAGCCCAGCTAGCCCACATGATACAGCAAAACAGGCTTAGCCATGCTTTGTTGTTTTTGGGTAAAGAAGGTAGTGGCGGATTGCCATTGGCACTAGCATTTGCACAATATATTACCTGCGAAAAAAATCCGCTGCAGGCCTCCCGTAAAAAAGTTAAACCTACAGTAAGTATGTTTGGCGAGGAAGCAGAATCTGAAACAGAAATTGCTTTTACGGATGCCTGTGGGGTTTGCAGCGCATGTACAAAGTCTGCAAAAATGATTCATCCGGATATTCATTATAGCTATCCGATTATACCCCCCAAACCTGGAGACAAACCAATATGTACAGATTTTATTACAGAGTGGCGAAGTTTTATAAGCAGCAACCCTTATGGAAATTCTTTCGACTGGCTGCAAAGCATTAATGCAGAAAATAAGCAGGGTAATATCACTGAAAAAGAATGTGGCGACATCATACATAAAATGAGCTTCAAAAGTTTTGAAAGCGCTTATAAAATCCTCATCATATGGATGCCCGAGTTCCTTGGTAAAAACGGAAATAAGTTATTAAAACTTATTGAAGAGCCCCCACCCGATTCTCTTTTTATACTTGTTGCAGAAAACGATGCCCTTGTTTTGCCAACAATTTTATCCCGCACCCAGCTTATAAAAATTCCTGTATTGTATCCGCAGGATATACAGATTGCCCTGCAACAAAGAGAAAATATTGACCTGCAAAAAGCAATTCAAATTGCCGCAACTGCCGAAGGTAATTACCACGAAGCCCTGCAGCAACTTCAACATGCAGACGATAACTGGGAAGTTTTGCTAAGAGGCTGGCTTAACAGTATTTTAAAAACCGGCCCTACAGCCCAGGTAAAATGGGTGGAAGAAGCAGCAAAACTTGGCCGTGAAAAACAAAAACAGTTTCTTAAATACTTTACGCATTTGCTTGAGCAGGCAATACGGTTAAGGGTTTCACCAAATGGGTTAAACGAAAATACGCCAACGGCTTATGTAGATTTTGCAAACCGAATTAATAAAATATGCGATGTTTCTCAGCAGGAAGCCATAGCAGAAGAACTTGACAAAGCGGCCTATTACATTGAGCGCAATGCCAATGCAAAAATACTCTTCCATTCCCTCACCATCAGGTTGTATCATATTATTAGCAACAAATCATTAATTTTGATACAATAGGTAAATTGGTTTTTATCCATTTATGTTTTTTGTTGGCCAAACTAAGCAGCAGCAATGTTCAGCATTCGTGGCGTCGCACATTTCATCTTGGATACAACTATTTAGCTTTTTCCACATATTATGGTAATCTAAAACATTATCACAAACAGGAAAAAACTTCTAACTAAAACCATTTACCAATTATTGTTCACAAAAGAATCTGTGCAAATCAGATCAATCTGTGATAAAAATCTTTTTAAACCACAAAGGCTAAAAGACAGAAAGGTTCACAATGTTTGTGAGCAAATTATTAACTAACGATTTGTAAAATAAATAAAATGGCTTGTGGAAGTTGCGGAACAGGAACACCAGGCGGTTGCCAAAGTAAAGGCAGTTGCAGCAGCGGTGCGTGTAACCGAATGAATGTACACGATTGGCTCGCAAACCTACCATTTGCAGACCCCGAAAGCAGTTGCCGTATTGTTGAAGTAAGCTTTAACAACGGCAGCCGTAAAGATTATTTTAAAAATACTACCCTACATTATTTTGAAAAAGGTGAAATGATTTCTCTTGAAGGTGTAAGTGGTTTCGATGTAGGAATGGTAAACCTTACCGGAGAACTCGTGCGCCTTCAGCTAAAGAAAAATAATATAGACGAAAAAAGTCCTGATATAAAAAAGATTCTTCGCCGTGCTACAGAAACCGATCTTGCAAAAATGCAGGAAAGCAAAGCCAGAGAGGCTCAGGTACTTATCCGTAGCCGTGCCATGGCCCGCCAGTTAAATTTAGATTTAAAAATGGCTGAGGTAGAAGTACAGGCCGATGGTAAAAAAGCAACTTTTTTTTACATAGCAGATGATAGAGTAGATTTTAGAGAACTGATAAAATTATATGCAGGCGAGTTTAAAGTAAAAGTAGAAATGCGCCAGATTGGTGCAAGGCAGGAAGCAGGGAAAGTTGGCGGCATTGGAAGCTGCGGCAGAGAACTTTGTTGTGCAACCTGGCTTACAGATTTTAAAAGTGTAAATACCAATGCAGCCCGTTATCAAAATCTAAGTATTAACCAAACAAAATTAAGCGGCCAGTGCGGTCGTTTAAAATGCTGTTTAAATTATGAGTTAGATACTTATATGGATGCTTTGCAGTTTTTCCCAACCGATGCTGATACCTTGGAAACTGGAAAAGGCCGTGCATTTTTAGTAAAGAAAGATATTTTCAAAAATTTAATGTGGTATGCCCTTCCAGGCACATCGGCTCA
>Ga0209724_1004630_pt1 | contig 10755 bp, 8 predicted proteins | sample grotaG_FD_184143 | JGI IMG/M metagenome (GOLD analysis project Ga0209724, IMG submission 184143) | Glacier valley bacterial and archeal communities from Borup Fiord, Nunavut, Canada, to study Microbial Dark Matter (Phase II) -... | ecosystem: Environmental > Aquatic > Freshwater > Ice > Glacier ... | reverse complement strand
CAGCCACAAAATTATCGACCACAATCCGACGAGCGCCGCTGTTCACCAGAATATCGGCAAAAGCAGGCGTGTAGGGTAAACACGGGCTGATCACGATCTGGCAGGGCATCCCAAGGGCAGCCGCTTGCTGGATTAACTCGAACCGTTTGGTGAGCAGTGAACCACCACCCATGCGTGTTAATATGGCTTGCTGATCGGTTTCTATCGTGACCGATAACCAGGCATACTGTATTTGCCTCATCAATTCCAAATCGCGCATTGCAAGTGGCGAGCGAGTCTGGATTACAAGCAGGTCGAGGTCAGTAAACTGTTGAAAGATTTTCAAGCAGTGTTGAGTGAGTTGATATTTAGCTTCTAATGGTTGATACGGATCAGTGGTCGAAGACATAAAAATTCGCAAGCTACTGCGTTTCGATAAGGAGAACCCGCTAAGCGTTTGTTCAAGCACCTGTGGCGCATTTGTTTTAGCAGAGACCAACCCGCCCCATCCCGTACCCTCTTGCGCAAAATGTATCCAATTTGGCATAAATTGAGCGTAACAATAAGTGCCACATGACGTTTTGCCAAATCCACAGCCTGTATACGCAGATAACGTATGTGTATAAGGGTAAGGTGCTGTTGCCAAAAAGCCATTTTTTTGCTCAGTCAAGACAGATTTGACTTCACGTTCCTCAACTTTCATAAAAACCTTTCTGAAGGGCTTGTTTACCCTGAATGCGGCTGTTTAGGGAATTGTTTGGAATTATACTGCACATTTAGGCGGAAAGTTGGTAATCGCTCATTTGCTGATTTAATATCTGTTCGGTCTTGTGTCGGATGTTTTTATATAACCAGGACTTTCGCTTTAGGCAAAAGAAGGTCTTTTGAGTTTGATGCTCAGGGCGTGTTGAAGCTATTCTGCTGGCCAGGTCAAGCCTTGGAGGTAAACATAGCCGCCTTCAAGGGTCAAACTGACCAAGCAATTGCTTTTCAGTGGCGTGACAAAAGACAACTCCAACCGGACAATGAGCTTAAGATTGTCCACCGCAGCATACCAAGATGCACCAAATTGATCACCCTAATCCCACACACTAACTCGTGAGGAATTTGTCGTAAACGGGTGTATCAAGTACATTGACTTTTTAACAGGAGCAAAATTTAATGAGCTTGAAACGTGGTGCGTTGTTCATCATCTGTATTAGTTTAGTCGGAATGAATTTCTCTCCCAGTGCTACACGCGCACAAACTCAGCCTATTGTGCTAACGTTGGCCGTCGAAAATTTCATGAAAGATGATCTGTTCGACTCAAACGCAGGTGAGCTGCTTAATTCTACAACCGGAGTTGTATAAAGGGGGCAAGCCAAGCGAGCAGGGCGGGTTCGTGACGATAACGGGAACGGACAGCGGCCATACGCTTAGCACGTCGCCAAAGCCACCAGCGTAAGCGGAAGGCACGGCTCAGGGTGGGTGTCGGATGACAAATGTTGAGTAAGCAAGCCAATTCAGCCAGACTGAGCAGCAGCCAAAAGGGCAGCGGAAGCGGACTTTTTTTGGGCATCGCGGTGACGGAGGGTGGTTAACCAGGCGTGAGCGAGCAGGGCGAGGGTCATATGGCGGTACCAACTATGCCAATGGCGAACCTCGTAGTGACCCAGACCCGCCGTGCCGTTGGCCTCTTCCAAGAGATGTTCGACGTGATAGCGTGCGCCAGCGACGGCAGCCAGCGTATCCAGGTCGGTGTGCGCAGGCGCATTGGACAAGAAATAGGTGATGTCGGCGGGGTTGCTCAGCGAGCGACGCACTAATAACCATTGTTCGCCCAGGTCATCGGTGGCCGACACAATGCGCTGGGCGGTCCAGTCTGACTCACGCAAACCCTGCTCACTCAAACTGAGCGCATAGCGTGTCCAGGCTGCCATCGGCAGCGACAAGCTGAAGGTTTCGACCGTTTCAAGCACACCCATCGGACTGCGGATGCGGGCTGACTTGGGAATTTCCAGGGCATAGTAGCGTCCCGCCGCCGCAATTGCTTCGCGCAAGGTAGACGCATTGCCATAGGCGCTGTCGCCGACTACCCACTGCAACGGAATGCCTTCGGCCCACGCCCGCTGGAGCATTTGCAAGGCGAGTGCTGGCTTGGTTTGGAAGGTCAACTCGTCTGGTATTTTGGCCTTAGCGCGCCGTACCGCATCCTCACACCACTCCTGGGGTACATACAATTCGCGGTCGAGCAACGCATGTCCGTGCGGCGCGATGTAGCCCAGGTAGACGCCTACCTGACAGTTCTCGATTTTCCCCACCCGTCCACAATACTGCCGTTTTACCCCTGCCGAGCACACCCCTTTTTTGACGAATCCGCTCTCGTCAATGACCCCAATCCCGGGTTCATAGCCCATCTGCTGGGCAACTATCGCCCGCAGCTGCTGACACACCGCGTCGGCATTCCAGTCCGCCCCATACAACAGATGTTGTAGCCCATCCGGATGGACCTCACCCATCACTTCCGCCAGTTGCCAGCAGTTCTTCCGCTTCACTTCCGCCAACAGACCGCGCACATACTGCCCCGCACTCGCTCGACTTTCAGACCGCTTGAAGAACTGCCCAAACGGTTCCATAAAGCTTGCAAATGCCGTTTGCCAACTCGTCTCGTTTGTCAGTTCCATCAGCTCGCCTCCTCCATTGACTGTCAAGTATCCTCAATCTACCCTCTTTTTGCAACTCCGGTTGTAGAATTAGGATGAAATCCAGGCATTCGCGCCGGACGCTCCCGATGAATCGCTCACAAATGGCGTTAGCTTTCGGGGTGAAGTACGGGGTATGGATGATTTCGATCCCTGCGCCTTCGGCCGCATGGGTGAATTGCAGGCCATATTTGGCATCATTGTCGCAAATCAAGAAGCGTGGTCCGACTCCGAAGGGTGTTGCGTCGCGCACCTGTTGGGCGAGCCATGCATCGGTCGGGTTTCGGGTCACACCGACGTGGACCACCCGCCGCGAGCGGTGTTCAATCAGGAAAAACAGAAACATCGGCCGGAAAAATAAATCGTAGGTCTGGACAAAATCACACGCCTAGATATCGGGCGAATGGTTCTTCAGAAACGTGACCCAGGCTTGCCCGTGAGGCTGCGGCGGTAAGCTTCGCCGAGCCTGCTGCATGTACCGTCGAATCGTTCCTCGGTTCACTTCGATGCCAAGTTTCAAGAGTTCTCCTTGAATACGCTTGGTGCCCCAGCGTCGATTGGCAATCGCCATCTGTTTGATCAGAGCAATCGCTTCTTCCGCAATCCGTGCTTTACGGGAGCCACTTTTCGATTTCAAATGCCAAAACAGCTTGAACCCTTGCTTATGCGAGCGCAAGAGCGTGTCCGGTTTGACAATCAGCAGTGCGTTTTTCCAATTACAGACTCGACTGGCTAGCACTACCAACAGCCCGCGATCCATATCTGTTAGTTTAGGTTGCTTGACCTGCCGCTTAAGAACTACCAACTGCTGTCTCAGAAATGCGTTTTCAGCAACCAGCGCAGGCTTGCTTCTTAGCAAGTCGCTGACTGTACCGGTTACCAAGGTCTCGGATACCGGTTTGGTCCACGCTTTCAGTTTGAGTTCAACCCGATCAACAATAGGTTGAACGATTTTTGAGACCTGATTCAAAATTTTCAGCAGCAGCATTTGATTTTTTCTCCACGACATCATCCGTACCGTTTACTTACTGATGATACCAATTTTGAGTAGAAAATCAGGCTGGATTGATTAAGTGACCCCCACAGGCTTATTACCTCTGTCCGTTTCGCTCACCTATTTTGCCACAAGCCATTCTACCGCGCCTTTATGCCAAAATGCGTCCCACTTGACCCGCCAGGCCAGTTGTTCAAGAATTGGCTTAAACGTTTCAAGCGGCCAGTGCTCATTGGTGCAAAGACGGTGCACGCAAGCTCGTTGAAGCCCGTGCTGACATCGCAGGGTCAAGCCGTACATCCTTTGCCGAGTGTTCCGCAACCACCATTGAAATCCCAACACGGATCATGGGTTGAACAATGACAGCTAGGGCAAATTACATAGGCCTCACCCTCTGAAATTAGGTTGTGACAAAGCGTACATCTATCCTCGATAATTCTTCCTGGTTTTATGCTACCGCCACCGTGTGAACTGAGATCTTTAACGATTTTGATACGTTTTGGTGGTTTCACGTTGATTTGTGTACGTGGCGCAGCAGTTTTTGATTTTACTGTGATTTTTATCTTCTTTGGCATTTATCAAGCACCGTCATTCATCCATCCCGGCGTGTTTTTGTTCATAAGCGCATAATAACGCTTTGTTAGGTCAAACCATAACGAGCCGCATCACCAGTCAGTTCGAAGGATTGACTGTTGCCTGCATAATCAACCGCATCCAGGATTGTCAGCGGCGGGACACCAAAAGCATTCAAGGTGCGCTCTAAAAATGGCTCGCGGCCCGTAATACGGTTGATGATATCTTCAAACTCGTTGATTTGAAGCGTTTCAGCTTGTCCGCACTGTGGGCAGGTGTGATCGGCAGCATTCAGGTGTTCGAGCGGCTTCATGATTTCACGGGTGACTTCGCAGTACGAACAGGTGCCTTTAAGCACGAAATCATAGCCAAGCAGGATCGTTGCCGGGCCACCCATTTCACCCTGAATGAAATCGAGCAAGTCGATCATATAAGTTTGGTCGTGCGTCGCATTTTCGATAGCCACCGGTTTCGGATAGCGATAGTGGTGTTCGCAATCCGGGTTACGTGTATCCTGCGAAATGGTCTGATCGTTGTTAAAGCCATTGAACATGAAACGCGCCCCTGGTTGGGTATACATGTTGTGAATGAGCTTGAGCGCTTCCTGTACCTGCATTGCACCAATGATCGAACTGGCAGTTGAGGTCGTTGGCACTTTGCCAGATGCGACATCACGCTGAGCATAAATTTGACATGAGCGGCGGGCGTTCATCTCACGGAAGTCTACATCTTTCAGGCTGCAATTGTAACAAGCGTGCTCAGTTCGTGGGTCGAAAACTTCCATTTTGCCCCATAAGTTTTCGATGGCACCTTCAACCCAGGGCACCCCGACCCGATAGCATAATTCGTTGATGCGCCAGCGCGCGCGTCGGTTATCTAAACAACCAATGACAGCATCCATTCGTCTGAATAAGCCTGCGCCAACATCAACATTGATATTGCCTTCTATATATTGAATATCAATATCAGGATTGATATCGCGCAAACGGCGGGTAGCCGTTTCCGCCTTGGAATGCCCCGCATCGTCCTGACGAAAGAGAACCGAGCGCGAAAGATTAGACATTTCGATCGTATCGAAATCAACAATGAAGATGTGACCGATGCCCATCAGCGCCAAATTTTTGAGGACTTCATTACCAAGCGCGCCTGCACCCACAACCATGATGTGGGCGTCCTGCACCGTTTCACGTTTCCACCAAGATAAAAAGGAGAGCGTTCCCAAACGATCTGCCTTTAGGTTAGGAATGCTGATCCTCCCTTTGGTTACTTTAGGCGTTTTTGCGGTTGGTACTAAGATTGTTTTTGAATTCACATGAATTGGCAAGAAAAACTCCTTTACAGCGTCTATGTGTTCTTTAATTTCCGCTAAATGGGCGGTAGCAAAAATTAATATGTTGGCAAAACGTGCTAATCTTGATTTGCGAAGAAGAGAGTACGATAAGCGCGATCATGTTCAATAATACCCTAAATGTGTTGAGCTATTGACTGAAGATTTATGGTTGGGACGAATTTAGGCTTGCTGCACCTCCTGTGGATGCTGGTCAGCGGTGCCTTGCTGGCAAATCGCATTTCAAAAAAATTCGAGCGGACCTAAGCTCTCCGAGCACGGCGGCATCTCGGATATGGATTAGCGTGTTCCGAACAGGCAGGGGAATGGCGACCATTATTCAACCACTGGAATGATTTATCCACAATCCCCATGGGAAGTACCCACCATATTTCGTCACAATCGACATCGCTCATTAATGTAGAAGTGGCTGCCAACTCGGTGAATTATCTCGGACGCCTAAGCTAACCAAATTATGAGCATTGCTGCCATCCGCGTTCATGACATATATTTGACCACGCCGTACGAAAAGAATATACCGATCATCTGGTGACCAGCTTGGCACATCGCTGTTGTCTACACGCGTGAGTTGCGTCATGTTAGAGCCATCCGCATTAATGACATAAATAACATTTGTGCCATTTTCCCTGGCAGAAAATGCGATTTTTTGACCTGTGGCAGACCAGCTAGGCGAATGATTTTTAACGTCGGCGCGGGATGGAACTAACTGATGGTTACCTGAGCCATCGACATTGATAATGTAAATATCATTCTCAGTATCACGTACCAATGTATAGACAAGCTGCTGTCCATTGGGTGACCAGCTTGGTTCGACCGCAGTCACGCCTTGTGTCACTTTAACAGCATTTGTACCATCAGCATTCATAATATAAATTTCGGTATCGCCGTCAACAAAGGCGATATACTTATTATCCCATGACCATGCTGGACTGGCGCCGGTGTGTAACACATGCTGATTACGACCATTTTCATCTATCGTGCATATTTTGATTTGTGCCTGAGTGGTATCTACCGGGGCACACATATAGGCGATTAAATGACCGTCTGGAGACCAGGTCGGATACCAATTAAGGCCGCTGTTAGTAAGTTGGCGAACGTTACTACCATCCGTATTAGCGGTATATATCTGCCGCCGCCCCGTACGTTCGGACACAAAAACAATTTTGTGTCCTGAGACGAATTGGCTTGACAGTGCTCCTGTAGCAGGGCTTGGAGCAGCCTGTGTTTTTGTGGCGCTGGGCGTATGCGTGTTGACAGCAGTAGCACTAGGAATATTGGTTCGAGTTGGGCGTGGCGTACGACTAGAAATGGCGGTGCGAGTTGGAATCGCAGTACGGCTAGCGTTGCGTGTATCAGATGGGATTAACGTGATCGTTGACTGTATCGTCACCGTTGGCGTGCTGCTAGACCTGATTGTTGAAGCAGGCGACTCTTGATAGGTTACTGATGGAACAGGGGTCGAGCTGTCCGTGGCAGCCAACATAACGATTACCCCTGTGGATGGTGGCAGCTCAGTCGCAGAAGCGGTGACCGTAATCGAAATTGTAGTCAAGGTGGGCTGAATCTGTGTTGGTGCATTCGGTGTGAGTACATCCGCTGCTGTAGCGGCCAGCACAATGGAGGGCGTATATTGGATATCAGCTGAGTTGTTCGCCGATAATACAACGAAAGTCACTAAACTAACGCTGCCAATAACCCCACCAACGCCACCCACTAGTAACCACTTAGTACGCGCCAGAAAACACGGAAAATGAACCGCGATTCGTCCGGTAATGGGACGACCACAGCGCGGACAAAAAGAACGAGCCATTTTTATTCTCCAGCAGCAGTGTCAGATATTTCGATATTGTGTGGACATAATGCACTAACCTTATTCAACTTCGATGGGTTTCAAACTTTCCCAAAAATAATATAGCCAACGCCGTAACACCGTCGGCTGGTGCTGGCTATGCTTACGATCGTACATATCGACCTGTACTGCACGTTCGTGAACGACAGGCAGTGCGTTAACATGACCGGTCAGCCATAACAAAGGTTCTAGAGCCTGTTATGCACTTTCAAGTATCAGCTCAGGATAGGTCAAAATAGCGTTTGACTGAATGAATATTGATGAATATTGCTAGAGGAATGGCTTTTAGTGCGCTATGTTTTGCCAAAATCAATCCGTCATGAGCCGTTCTGAACCAGGAAATCCAAAGTGCATAACAGGCTCTAAAACGCGCCGCTCCTCGAAACGGGTTTTGTCACTTGTATCCGGCATCCGACCTAATGACGAACATGAGAAAAACTTCACGTCCTCAAATTGAGCATGGAGCATACGCATGAAGTTACCCATCCCGTACACCTCTAAAAATTCGGCAATGCACACATTAAGTGCGTCTTCTTCGTGATGAATATCGGACCGCTTAAGCATCAGTGCCCGCGCAGCAGGCTGCCCAATACGCACTTCCAGATCGAACGCGTCAACCTTGCTGATAACAACTGCTAACGGATGAGGAAACCGTGTGCCGCGCTTGAATTGAAAGTTTTTTTGAGTGGTGGACATGCCTTCAAGCGCTTCAACCATGCGTTCATAAATGGCTTCGGGATCATCGGTACTGGCGGCTAATGTCTTGCCATCTTCTCTGATCTGAACTTCATACTCAGCGCGTAACGTGTCAATCGAAAATGGGTCGATTACCAGGATAATGCCATGGATATACTTAAAATAGGTTTGCTTGAACGCGCGATCTGTGCTCGTCACAAACTCCCCGGCAAGATCATAAATGTACATCAGTTTAGGGACACGTTGCTTGGGACTACGTATCTCAATCTGATAAGCATGGGCTGCGTCGTCTGCATCAGAGGTTTTAATAAGCTGTTGACCTTTGTTCAATCGTTCGATGCTCGCCTTGTAATCACGTTCATGATTAGGATCAGGGAAGTTGGCTGTATACCCAATGCTCGGCATATATTGCTCTAACAACGCCTGCGTGGCGGCTGCAATGTAATGAGATTTACCGCTGGTGGGGCCGCCAATAATAGGGATATGCACATTGGTGCCAATACCAAACATCTCTTGCTTACAATTTGGACAGAGCCGGGTCAGTTCGTTGCGTCCCAACAAGGCTAAAGTCGGGAGCGACTCACCGCAAATTGTCACCCCATCCAGCCGCTTGCTGTTGCAGCGATGCTTGAAAATACCATAAGTGCTTGGCCACAATCGCGTATGATGAGTGCTGCATGTTGGGCATACATGAATGGGTATTGCCACTTGCTCATGACAATGTGGACAGCGAATGCGAATTCGGTAGATTGACGTGTAAATTACATTGAATAACGTCAGGATCACCATGGCAACGGTCGCCAATAATGAACTGACGATTAAAATGATCAGTTGCATCACCGTGAATAATCCGGTAATGAGCAGTGCCGCTGCATAATGCGCTGCACTGCCTAGCCAAAAGCCAAGCGCCAGGCCGGTCTTCCAAACTTTAAGTAAGCCACCCAGCCACCCCCATTGATGATGGACTGCTTCATCTAAAAACTGGGCGGCTCGATCTGACCAAGGTTTAGCTTCAACGCCTGTGTTGATAAATACATTTTTGAACATGTACCTCATAACATACCAGCCACCGTCGAAGGCATACATCTTAGAGGCTGGCTGTGGTTCAAACAGCTTCATCATTTACCCTTTATATGCGGATCGGTTTGTGGCATGACAGGTTTTAACGGGTTTTGAGTTCTGCATGAGCATCCCGTAAAGTCCTGAAAAATTGGATTGTCCCGGAGAAAACGCCTTTTATAACACCGATCAACCCAACCCCTCCAGCAAGCAGGGCTCCGATACCTAAGATGATTGCCAGCGCAGGCAGTACAATGTACACCACAAAAGCAACCAAAAGCACAATTGCAATGATGACACCGATCAGATAGACAATGCCTTCTTCCATCGTTTCAACTCCTTCTGATTGCAGGCTTCAAATCACCGGCCTAGAATAAGCGCCCACCTATGAACCCTTTACGCTGCACTTCTAAGCGCTTGAGGATAAGCGCCGCCCATGGCATTTTATTGAGTTGCTCCTCAAAAGCATGGCCTACACTACTATATTCGCGTGTTGAACGGATGGTCTCCAGCACTTGCGGCAGCCCCATAAAAAATTCATGTGCGGCGTAATCACGGGTACCAGTCAAAGCTGGCAGATGGATAAACCACAGGTTTAGTATTGCTACCGTCTCAGCGGTTTGACGATTTTTAAGTAAAGCTGTTTTGAAGTGCTCCCAATACAATTCCCAAAAGCTATTCCGCTCTTTGCTGACATAGGTTGCCTGAATTAAATAAAGGTGCGTTGGATTCACGGTTTTTGTGACAAAGAATGTCTCAAAAAGCGTTTGTACTTGCTTTTTATAGTTCACTTCAGCGCTCAAACTCAGGCTTTTGTGAATAATACTGACATCTTCTTCTTTCATTCTGCGACGTATCAAAGCCAACACTCCTCGAACGACACCAGACGAGATGGGTGACATAGGCAAATCAGGATATTGACTCAACTGCTCATAAAAGCGCTGCTGCGTCGCATTGGGCAGTTCGATAAGTGCGTCTGCCAGGCTCACATCGATTATGCGCGTGCGCCATGTTTCAGGTAACCGGGGGTAAATTGATTCATCCGCCAACAATAATGCTGAGAAATCGCGTTGATTCAGCAGCGGCCATGCGCAACTGCAAATGAGATCGAGGAATTTTGTTCGAGAGCCTTCGTCATCCGTCAACCGTATCCAACTGTAACTTAGCTTTAGAACCTGGCTGCCATTCTTTGCCGCTGTCGCTGCTTTGGTGACATCCTGAAATAGTTCGTAGCGGTGTATCTGTGGGCTAATAACTTGATAAGCACTGCGGATCTCGGCTCGGTCTTCCGGCTTCATCGCGCTTACTGCATTATAGAAAAGCCATTCTGTCACAGGGTTATCGGGGTATTGTTTCTTCAATGCGGCAAGTTCATGAAGGATTACCGGATTTTCCGCACCGAGCGCACTAATGACGCTGTTAATTAAAAGCGGCGCATCCGATGGGAGCGTCGCTATGCCGCTTGTGGCCTGCGGATATGGCTCTGTCGCAAAAAGCGGAACGGTAGGATAGAGTCATGGGAGTAGCTCAAAAAAGGCCAAAACGGACATGACAATCGAAACGCCAGCGCCCTTCA
>Ga0209724_1004619_pt1 | contig 10766 bp, 6 predicted proteins | sample grotaG_FD_184143 | JGI IMG/M metagenome (GOLD analysis project Ga0209724, IMG submission 184143) | Glacier valley bacterial and archeal communities from Borup Fiord, Nunavut, Canada, to study Microbial Dark Matter (Phase II) -... | ecosystem: Environmental > Aquatic > Freshwater > Ice > Glacier ... | reverse complement strand
GGATCTATAGTCTTCAAGATAATGATTCCGAAAACCAGCTGCCTTGTTGAGCCTAAATTAGGAGTGGCGAATTCGGAATACTTTTCTCGAAGACTATAGCGGCGCAGCGAGCCAAGCGTCTAACAACTGGATAGCGGCTTGGTTTTTCTCGACTCGTGTTTGACGTGCTGCGTCAGGCTTAGGGGCGGTTAGTGGGGGTGTTTCCACTACGGACTCGCGTCTTTTGCGAAGCGCCATGTGTAACCTGTGCTTTCGGATGTTACCAGTGATTAGGTCTGCTGATGACCAAGTTGCCTACACCTATCCTACTAAAAAAGGTGGAACGTGTCAACGATGGCTGATGGCGCTTCAGGGCTTATGCAAAGTCCTACTACCATAGCACGAGGATGAATTCGCGCCCTACGGCACCCCTACCCTACGGCCCATGATCTAGCTTGCTCTGTGTGCCGCGCACGCCACAGCAGCCGGGCTGGGATTTCCAACCCAACAAACGATGGGCACTAGTAGGACTTTGCATAAGCCCTGGATGGCGCTTATCAGTTATGTGCCCGGTCTGGCGCACAGCCATCCATCGTCTAGCGCTCTTCCGGCTCCATGCCGGTGCGGGCCAGCGCGCAGGTGGTCAGCCAAGCGGTGCCGGCGGCCCAGCCCCCCAGCACATCCGTGGGATAATGAACCTCGAAGTAGACCCGGCTCCAGCCCACCGCCAAGCAGAGCAGCGCGACGGGCGGCAGAGACAACGCCGCACCCGGCTGCTGGGTCAGCACGGCATGGCGCAGGGTCAGCGCGACCAGGGTGCCATAAGTACTCAGCGTCATCATGGCGTGACCGCTGGGGAAGCTGTAGCCACTGGCGTGGGCACGGCGCAGTTGCAGCGCCGGGCGGTCGCGGTGGAAAAAGCGTTTGAGGACTTGATTCACGGCACCCCCACCCGCCAATGCCAAGCCCAGCACCAGCACGTCGGTCTTGCGTCCCTGGCGCAACCAGGCGAGGCCGACCGGCGCACACACGCCGCACAAGGCCCACGGTTCGCCCGTCGCCGTCGCTGCCGCCAGCACGCGGTCGGCCAGGGGGCTACGCAGCCGGCGGGCCAACGCCACGCCCGCCGTGTCGAGCGCCAGCGATTCGCCTTCCAGGATCTCTTCCGACAGCTTGGCGAAGGCCGCCATCGCGCCGAGTGTGGCCCCCACGCCACCGAGGACCATCAGGGGAACCGACGTGACAGCCATCAACAATCCTCTCCGGCCACGGTAAGGCCGCAGCGTTCCAGCAGGGCGCGGCAGTCGGCGGCGGGCCACGCGGTCAGCATTCGCGGGCTTTGCCCTGGCCCATGCGTATCTGAGCCGCAACTGATCAGCATTCCGTGGTGTTGGGCATAGCTCTCGTAAAAGGCCACGTTGGTCGCCGTATGATACGGGTGGAAGCACTCGATGCCGTCCAGGCCGGCGGCGCGCATTCCATCCAGGGCCGCAGCGGTCGCGGCGGTGAAGCCCGGCTCGGCGCGGCCCGGATGGGCGATCACCGCCACACCGCCCGCGCCATGCACCAACGCAATCGCCTCCTCCATGGGCAGGCTCCAGCCGTAGTGCGCGCCGGCCTGATTGACGAGGCCGTAGGCTTGGCTCATATTCGCCGCATAGCCGTTTTCGATCAGCGCGGCCACCAGATGATAGATTTTGACCGCATCACCGAGGATCTGCGGCGACTTGGCCGGGTCAAGCGGCTGCCCCCGATGCGCCAGTTCGTCAATGGCGGCATGGCACATCGTATTATAGTAGGCGCGCCCGCGATTGAACGTGTCCAGCAGCGCGGCGTTGCCCAGGTCAACGCCGTAGGCCAGCATATGGTAGCCGACCGTCTGAAAAAAGGTGCTGATCTCGACGGCGGGGATCACCGTGATGCCGTAGGGCCGACAGGCCGCGATCATCGCCGGCACGCCCACCACCTCGTCGTGATCGGCTAGCGCCAACACTTGGATGCCTAGTGCGCGCGCGGCGGGCGGCAGGGTCTCGGTGGTCCAAAAGCCGTCGCTGACCGGGCTGTGCATATGCAGGTCTACCCAGTGGACCAACCGTGGGCGGGGCAGCGCAGGTGGCAGGAAGGGGTTGCTCATCAGACGATTTCCAGCTCCTCTTCCACATCTTCCACGCCGGCGACACGCCCCGCCACCTCCTCGGCCTGCTCCACATCGTCGAGCGAATTGACCCGCCCGCGCAAATAGACCACGCCGTCTTGCACATCCACATCAATCGCCAGATCGGTCGTATAGGCATCGTTCCGCAGCGCGGCGATCACGCGGTCGGCTACATCCTCGTCGTTGTATTTGATACGCTTCGGGCTGGGCGACTCGTCGGGATCGTCCAGGGCGGTGTCGGCAAAGCCGCCCTGTAGCACCAGCCCTTCCATATTATTGGCTGGGCGCACCACCGGATCGGTCGGCGGAAAATAGACCTCGCCATTCTCTACGGCTTCCAACACATCGGTCGTGCCGGGGTCGGCCTCAAAGTCGGCTTCTTCCGATTCGACCAAAAACTCCGGCCCCAGGTCCAACACATCACCACCGCCTGCGGCGGGGCGCAAATCGCCGGTATAGTCGTCGCGTTCCAAGTTATCAGGGTTACTCATAGCTGTTGTCTCTCCGCTCCGCGTAAAGTAGGACCGCCGCCAAGGGCTGAATGTGCATATTGCAACGTGACCGCCGGGGTGGCGTTGCGGTTTTGCGTGCGAATTGCGATGCTTGCGCCAAGTACACAAGCATGGTAAGATAATTCTGCCGGTCTACTACGTTACTATTGCGGTACATACTACTCTCGTGCCACTCCGCACGGTTTTACAAAAGGGGTCTCCTATGGTTATCAGTGTGTCTGCTCATAGTCTGCACCAAGCAGAAGACGTGCTGATCCTCTTGCAAGCGCTGGCCGCTACGGGCATCGGGGTCGATTCCTTCCAGGCCCGTATGATGGATGTGACTGCTGAGGATGCCCAGCCCTATGCCCAAACAGACAAGATACCGATCCGCATCGGGCGGCAGCGTTATATCGTGCGCGAATTGGCGGCTGCCGCTGTCGCAGGGTTAGGCGAAATAATGCAGCAGTGGGAAGCGGAAGATGGGCGGGCACTACTAGCGCCGCTGCTGGCGCTACTGGGACCATGTATAAAGGTGCTGCGGGCGGGCAGTCCTCTCATGCTACAGGCGGCTGGCGATCATGTGCTGGTTCGCAGCCCCGCCAAACTCGAACAGACCCTTCCGCATCAAGAAGTACTCCTCATGCTAGGGGCATTGGGCCTGTGGGACGAACAAACGGGGCAGCTAAATAAGGAAGAGTTTATACTGCTGCCGGCCTGAGCAGCGGGGGAGATTTGCTATGGCCTATCCTTATACCCAAAGCGTAGAAGTCACCTGCGCCCAGTGTGGGAAGCAAGTTAAGCTGGATATTTGGCAAATTGTGGATGCCGACGACCAACCCAATCTATTAGAGCAAATACTGGTGTGTACAATACATGAGGTGTCATGCCCCAACTGCCATAATCTTCTCACAGATTTGGATGAGCCATTGTTGCTGTTGCGGCGGACGGCTCCACTCGCCTTGCTCTTTTCACCAGCCCAGAATACGTCACGGCAGGAGGATAGCGAGCAGTTAGAGCACTTTGTGCAACTTCTACGGAATGATCTCGGTCTCGGCTGGCGTGCAGAGTGGGATACGTTGAAAATCAAGCATATTGCGCGGGAAAAGCTGTCCAGCGTTTTAGCCAGTGGACGACTGGACCGGATGTACGAAATGGAACAACAACTAGAGCCAATGATGGCGATGATGCAACAGGCGATGCCGCCGGAATTGTTCGAGATGATACAGAATGCTGCCCAGGAGATGACACGCGACCCAGCCATGCGCGCGAACATCGAACCACTACTGCAACCCGGCGGGGGGGTTGACTCCGCCCAAATGGGTACATCCGCCATCCGCCTAGTGCAACGGCTACAAGAATTGAACCCGACCTTGTATCGTACCTTAGAAAATACGCCGATTCTCCGGCCGGCAGAGCTGATGATACAGTCGCTGGAAACGTTTGTGGAAACCGCAGATTGGCTAGAATGCCGGCACCTCTTGCATACGCATCCAGAGTTACTGACGAAGAGCGTCGAAGAGGCGTTGCAAAACCTAGTGACGGACGCAGAAACTACCGGGCAGTTCGCGCTGGCCGTATTTCAGGCGAAACTGGCGTTGGTGCGGCGCTGTCGCCAACTCGGCAGTGTGGATGCGGCCATTGCGGAAACGGTATTAATTTCGCTACAAGTTCTCCAAATGCTGGAACTGCTAGGCCACTATTCCCCGCAATTTCATATAATGTTGCAAAACACCATCGGTAACGCCGTGGTAGGCACGCCGCAATTCCTCAGTAACCTATTAGATGGTTGGCAACCTATCGCGGACGAGTTTGATCGGTTACGGCCGCGCTTTGCTAACAGCCTGCCACCCGCACCTGAGATTAGAGCCGTCTTGCGTGATCTACAAGGAATCCAACCGGCACGCCAAGGCGTGCGACGCGAGCAAACGCAACTCATACGACGTGCGCTGGCGTTGTTAGATCGTACAGAACATCCTTACTTTTGGGCCTCATTACAGGTTCAGTACGCCGATAATTTGGTCGAAGATCCTGGAAACGCGCAAATGGAACAGGCGCTGGCGGCCTATGATGCAGCGCTCACTGTGCTGTCCTACGAAAAGACTCCATTTGGCTGGGCGCAGCTACAGTTCAACCGCGCTATAACCTACAATAACCAGCAGGGCGTTGATCGCGCAGAAGCTATCGAGCAGGCGATCACCTATTGCGGGAATGCGCTTAAGGTGCTGACACGCGCTGTCGTACCCACCGATTGGGCGCGTGTCATGAAATTGGTAGGCGCCCTGTATACTGATCGCTTACGCGGTGAGCGCAAAGACAACATCGAGAAAGCGATTGATTATTGCCTCCAGAGTCTAAGCGTACTCAGCCCAGAGATCCGTACCGAGGAGTGGGTCAGTAGCCGGATTAGCCTGGGGAACGCTTACAGCAACCGCGTCTATGGCGAACCGGGACGTAACTGGGAAAAGGCGTTAAGCGCCTTTGAGCAGGCGATCACTGTGGTGCCGCCGAGCAGCCGCCAGTGGGCAATTCTCCTTCTGAACTGCGCGCCCGTCTATTCACACCGCGTATTGGGCGATCCAGCGGAGAATGCCGAACAAGCTATTCGCTATGGAGAACAAGCCCTAGCGGCATGGCGGACGTTGGATGCAGCCGAAGCAGTGACGGAAGCATCCGTGACGGAAGCATTGGTCAATCTCGGCAACTTTTATCTGCGGCGGGTACGCGGTGGGCGTGCCGACAACATCGAACAGGCGATTGATTACTTTGAGCAAGCGATCCAAACAAGGCATTGGCAACCCGCTACCGAGTCGCAACGCTGGGCTAGGCTAATGACGAACTTAGGAGCCGCCTACGCAGAACGCCTAGTCGGCAAGCAACGCGATAACTTGAGCGACGCACTAATGTACCTACAGCAAGCCCTGAAAGTGCAAGAGCAGCATAACTTGCTGGTAGATGCCGCCGACACCGCACAAAACATAGCGCTGACTTATATGCGGCTGTCAACAACAGACCAGCAACCGAATATGGCTCAGGCTTCCCGCTATTTCGAACAAGCCATGCAACTGCAACAGCAAGCAGGAGTATTCGCCAATCCAGTCACGCTTATTAACCAAGCAGCCATTCACACGCTGCTGGCGACGACCACCGATCAAGCACCCTTGCAAAGGGCACGCGAGTTTTATCAGCAACTGCTAGATCGGAATATTGTTACCCGCACGGATGCGCCGCTCAACTGGGCGCGAACGCAGCTAGGGCTGGCAATGACCTATTGCCAAAATCCGCAAGCCGCCATGGCGGATCAGGGTATCCCTTATCTGGAGCAAGCACTCACCGTCTTCACCCCCGACAACGCACCCCAACTATGCCGGATGACGGCCGATTTGCTAGGACGTTTACACGCCCAAGCTGGGCGGTGGGCCCAAGCTGCGCCAGCTTTCCGCCAAGCATTGGCGGCGGTCGAAGTGCTGTACCAAGCGGCGCTATTACGGAGCAGCAAAAACATTGAACTGGCGAAAAACCGGGCGATCTACAACTTAGCCGCCTATACTTTCGCCCAGATCGGCCAATTCGAGGAAGCCGTCGTTACCCTGGAAGGGGGCCGTGCCCGTTGGCTGAACGAGGCACTGGCGCGGGATCAGACAGCGTTGATCGACCTCCAAACGCAAGATCCGGCGCTTTACACCGACTATACCGCCCTGGTTGAACGGCAAGCGGCACTAGAAGTAGCCGGACGCACGAGCCGTACTCCTGTCGTGAGCAATAAGCCACAAGATGCGGCAGCGTTACGTGCGACAGCTCTGGCGCTACGAACCGAGTGGGAGGCGGTGCTTATGCAAATCCGCCAATTATCCGGCTACACCGATTTCTTGCAGGCACCGACCTTTGCCAAGATTGCCCAGGCGGCCCGGCCAGACACCCCGCTCGCATACCTGATCAACGTCCCGTTAGGCAGCTTGACGCTGATCGTTACGGCAGAGGGAGCAGACACGCCGGGGACTGTGCAGCCGGTATGGGCAAATGCGCTGACGGGCAAAGTCCTTTCCGATCTCTTGTTGAAGGAAGAGGGCGGCCGCCTCACTGGCGGCTACATGATGGGCCAAACTGTCGCCGGCGAATTACTGCCCGCACTGCTGGCCGAAGCCTTACCGCTCCTGGGCGAACACTTGATCGGTCCCCTGGCTAAGGAGTTGCGGAAGATGGGGGCCAGTGGAGTGACCCTGGTGCCTGCCGGGCCACTGGCGCTGTTCCCCCTCCACGCGGCCTCGTATGCAGTCGGATCGCAACGTCAGACCTTTTTGGACGAGTTCACCGTCACATACAGTCCGACGGCCCAAGCAGTGACGACAGCGCGCCATGCGCTGGCCGTGCGTAGCGATGGGCCTATGGTCGTTGCGGGGCTAGGGGATCCAGCGACCCGCCATGGCAATCCCCTGCCGTTTGCTGTCTTGGAATTAGAACAGGTGGTTGCCCAATTTGCGGGAGCCGTGACCCGGCCTTTATACCGCGCAGCGGCGACAAAGGCCGCTTTCCTGGCGGCAGCACACGGGGCAACGCATATTCACTGCGCGTGCCACGGGCAGTTCCGCCTCGACGATCCCCTGAGTTCCGGCCTCGCCCTGGCCGGGGATAACGTACTGACACTAAACGAGATCGCCAGTCAAACCGCCTTTCGGGCTGCGCGGTTGGTCGTCTTGTCCGCGTGTCAGAGCGCAATCACCGACATTGCCGAGCTACCGGATGAAGCCATTGGCTTACCCACCGCCTTTTTGCAGGCCGGCGTGCCCACTGTAATCGGTACGCTCTGGTCGGTGAGTGACTTCTCCACGGCTCTGCTGATGCAAGAGTTTTACAGCCGTCATGTGGACGGCGAACATGTATCGGGGGCGTTAGCCTTGCGCGGTGCTCAAAAATGGTTACGCGATGTGTCTGTAGATCAGGTGATCATGCAAATCCAGTTCACTCTAAAATATGGACAGGAGAACAATCAATGGGGCGAAGACACTCTAAAGAAGCTGAAAGAGCAATTGGATTGTTTGGAAGCCCTTAGTAAGACGAATCCTACTGCTCGACCTTTCGCTGACCCCATCTATTGGGCGGCGTTTACGATGAATGGAGCCTGATGGACAAAAGCGTAGCTGAGTGAGATCTCAGCACATGGCAGACGGGTGAGTTTGACAGCCGCAGGAGCCTCAAGTACAATGCAGTAGACAATCCAACGCGGGGCGCGGCCCCAGCCTTCGCTAGAGAGCCGACTTTGCCCGTGTATGATAGTTTCGCCAAATCTGCCCAAAAAGTGTTTCAGCAGGCCGAGGTCGCGGCGCGTGCGGCAGGCGCGGCCCAGTTGGGCCTCGATCACTTGCTGATCGGCCTGCTCCGCAGCGGGGCTGACTTGCCGTTGCCCGCCGGGCTGGATGGCCCCTCCGCCGGCCCGCCCTTAGCCGACCGCCTAGCCGCCGGCCTGCCGCCCGGCGCGGGCAGCCCTGACCGCCTGCGCGCCACGCCCGCCGCTGTCGCCGCGCGGGCCCGCGCCCAGGCGCTGATGGACGCACGGGACGATGCCGAGACGCTGCCGTTGCACCTGCTGGTGGCCGTGCTGGAAGGCATCGGCACTGACGCGGCGCTGATCGCATGGCTAACCGCCGCCGGCCCAGCCCTGGCCTCCTGGCGCGACAATGCTGTGGAAGTGCTGGCGCAAAAGCCGATCCATGTTGGCGGCGACGATTTCGCCGAACTCGATTTCCCCTTCTTCCGCGACGACCGCGACCGCGACCACGATGACCCAGACGAGCGGCGCGGCGGCGCGTTGCGCGGGCGTGGCACGCCCAACCTGGACCGCTATGGCCGCGACCTGACCGCGCTGGCCCGCCAGGGCACCCTGCCGCCGCTGATTGGGCGCGAAGGCGAAATGCGCGCGCTGATCGAAGTGCTGTGTAAGATGACCAAGAACAACCCCGCCCTGCTGGGCGAACCGGGCGTGGGCAAGACGGCGCTGGTTGAGGGGCTGGCCCAGCAGATCGCCGCCGACAAGGTGCCCTTCCACCTGCGCGGGCGACGGCTGGTTGCGCTCGATCTGAACGCGATGATCGCCGGCACCCGCTATCGGGGCGATTTCGAGGAGCGGCTAAAAGCGGTGCTGGAAGAGACCGAGAAGTCGCATACGGTGCTGTTCCTCGACGAGATGCACACTATGATCGGCGCGGGCGATGTGGAAGGCGGCAGCGGCGACATGGCGAACGTCCTCAAGCCCTACCTGACGCATGGCGACATCAGCGTGATCGGCGCGACGACGACCGCCGAGTATCGCAAGTATATTGAGCGTGACGGGGCGTTGGAGCGCCGCTTCCAGCCGTTGCTGGTGAAAGAGCCGACAGCGGCGGAGACGCTGCGGATTTTGCAGCACTTGCGTCCGCGCTTCGAGAAGCACTACCGGGCGACTATCTCCGACCCGGTGTTGCAGCGCGTAGTGGACCTGGGCCGCCGGCATCTGCGCCACCGCCATTTCCCCGATAAGGCGATTGACGTGCTGCAAACGGCCTGCGCCCGCGCGCTGATCGAAAGCCTGCCCGACTCTGCGCCGCCCGCTGATGTCGCCGAGGGCAGCGCGCCGCTGGTGGTGTCAGCAGCCCATGTGCTGGCCGTGCTGGCCGAAATGACGGGCATTCCCGCCGACCATTTCGCCGGCAGCCCGACCCTGGCCGCGCACTATCTGGCGATGGAACGTATTTTGGGCGAGAGCGTGTTCGGGCAGCCCGCCGCGCTGGCTGCTGTGTCCGACGCGGTGCGCCTCGCCAAGCGCGGCATGAACATTAACCCGCAACGGCCTGACGGGGTGTTCCTGTTCCTGGGGCCGACCGGCGTGGGCAAGACCGAACTGGGCCGCGCGCTGGGCCGTTTCCTGTTCGGCAACGAGGATCATGTGATCCGCCTGGACATGACCGAGTTCAGCGAGGCGCATACGGTGGCCCGGCTGATCGGCGCACCGCCCGGCTATGTGGGCTATGACGAAGGCGGCCAATTCACCGAAAAGGTCCGCACCACGCCGTTCAGCCTGATCGTGCTGGATGAATTGGAGAAAGCGCACCCCGCCGTCGTCAGTCTATTCTTGCAGGTGTTTGACGAGGGGCGGCTGACCGATGCCCACGGGCGCACGGTCTATTTCAGCGACGCAACCTTTGTGCTGACCTCGAATGCCGGGGCCGAGCGCTTCGCGGGGGCAGCGCTGGGCTTCAACCAGCGGGGGGGCGCACCGAATGCCGCCGACCTGACCCGCCTCGCCTCGCCCGCCAGCGCCCTGGCCGAGGCGCGCAAGCACTTTTCCGCCGAACTGCTGGGCCGCATGGACGCGGTGATCCTGTTCCGGCCCCTCAGCCGCGAGGCAGCGCGCCAGATCGTGACGACCAAGCTGGCGACTACGCTGGCCCGCATCTTCGCCCCCGCCACCGACCCCCCCGACCCTGATGCCCCGCCACCCGTGGCCGCGACCTACGACCCGGCGGTGCTGGACTATCTAGTGGAGAAGGGTTTTAGCGCTGAATGGGGAGCCCGCCACATTGAGCGCGCCCTGGAGACCGAACTGTTGGCCCCGTTGGCCCGCCGCACGTTTGCCGCCGATTGGCCGGGCGTGCGGGCCGTCCATATCGCGCGCCAGGGCAGCGGCCTCGTCTTCGAGACCCTGCCGGGCGCGCCCACCCCGGCGGAGGATACGGATGTCCATAACTCCTGAGCAGATTGACGAATATTTCGCCAAACTTGACTGGCCCTATAGCAAGCGCGAACCGACCCTCTGGGATAGCGGCTATGTCGGCGACTCGTACCGGGTGCGCTTTATCGTGCGCCTGACCGACCGCTGGCTCTATGTCAACGCGCTGCTGCCGGTGAAGGTGCAGGCGGCCTGCCGCCCCAACCTGTTCGAGCATCTGTTGCGCCTCAACTACACGCTCAACGGCGTGAAACTCTACCTCGATGGCGACGACGATGTGACCCTGAGCATGGAGATCCAGGTGGCCGACCTGACGCTCGATCAGTTCGAGACGGCTCTCTACGCCGTCTGCTCCAACGCCGACCGCCACTTTGTCGAACTGATCCGCCTCGCCACCGACCCCAGCGCCGTCTCGTCGCAAAAGCCCGGCGGCGATGCC
>Ga0209724_1004618_pt1 | contig 10767 bp, 10 predicted proteins | sample grotaG_FD_184143 | JGI IMG/M metagenome (GOLD analysis project Ga0209724, IMG submission 184143) | Glacier valley bacterial and archeal communities from Borup Fiord, Nunavut, Canada, to study Microbial Dark Matter (Phase II) -... | ecosystem: Environmental > Aquatic > Freshwater > Ice > Glacier ... | reverse complement strand
CTGAAGATGCGATCGCCGCGCCAGTTCAGGCGGCAACGGGCTGAGCAGATGCGCCGCGCTCAACTCGAACAACCGGCGCTACATTGCGAATAGGCCGTGTCCGGTTATGCGGGGGCAAGACCACTTACACCGTGCGCTGGGAAACGACCATTGACTCGCTCCGGGCGCCTGCTACATTTCTTCACCGAGCGTGCGCCAACGATGTCGCCACCCGGTAAGGCATAGAAGCCCCGAACGAGTTTTGACTCGTCCGGGGTTTTTTTTTACTCTCAAACCTGGAGCGACTTACGTGAATAAGATTCGACGAATGGCCATAGCCTGTGCATTCACATTGCCGGTGGCGATGTCTGTGATGGCAGTAGAGCCGGTGAAACTGGGTCTTTTGGAAGACCAATCAGGGAACTTTTCTCTGGCGGTGATTCCGAAGATTCACGCAACCCAACTCGCGATTGATGAAATCAACGCCAAGGGCGGCATTCTTGGTCGCCCAATCAAGCTGATCCATTACGACACGCAGTCTGACAACACCAAGTTCCAGGAGTTTGCGCGGCGCCTGATCCAAACCGATAAGCCCGAAGTCATCTTCGGCGGCTTCTCCAGCGCTTCGCGCGAAGCCATTCGCCCAATCATGGACAAGGCCAAGCAGCTGTATTTCTATAACAACCAGTACGAAGGCGGAGTTTGCGACTCCAACGTCTTTGTTACGGGCGCCGTTCCTGAGCAGCAGTTCTCAACTTTGGTTCCATGGCTGATGGAAAAATATGGCAAGCGCGTTTACACGATTGCCGCAGACTACAACTTCGGCCAGATCTCAGCGGAGTGGGTTCGCAAAATCGTCAAGGAAAACGGCGGCACCATGGCGGGCGAAGAGTTCATCCCGCTGAGCGTGAACCAGTTCGGCCAAACCATTCAGAACATCCAGAAGGCCAAGCCTGACTTTGTGATGACACTGTTGGTGGGCAATCTGCAATCGGCGTACTTTGAGCAACAAGCTGCTGCGAACCTGAATCTGCCTATGGGCAGTTCGATCCAGGTGGGCCAGGCGTACGAGCACAAGCGGTTCAAGCCGCCAGCACTGAAAAACATGTATGTGACGCCCAACTACATCGAGGAAGTTGACTCACCCGCCAGCAACGACTTCAAGAAGCGCTTCAAAGCCAAGTACCCGAATGAGCCGTATATCTCCCAGGAAGCAGCTAACGCCTATGACGCGGTCTACATTTATAAAGCCGCTGCAGAAAAAGCCAAATCGACCGACATGGTCGCAGTGCGCAAAGCGCTGGAAGGTGGTGGCATTTGCACCGACGGGCCTCAGGGCAAAGTGTGTATGGATCCCAAGAGCCATCACATGAGCCATACGATTTACCTGGCGCATGTGCAGGATGACCATTCCATCAAATTCCCAAAAGTATGGAATGATATCCAGCCCTACTGGCTGGGCGAGGCTGGTTGCAACCTCGCAGTCAAGGCCGACTACTCACAGTACACGCCGTCGAACCCTCCAAAGAAGTAAATAGCTAGTTCTTTCAGCTAGAGGCAATCCATGGTGCTCCATGGATTGCCCCGGTGCCACTTTCTCTAAAGGCCTAGCGATGACGCTGCTAACGACGGTTTATTCTTTTCTGTACCAGTTCGGCGACTCGTTTGCCTACCTAACGCTCTCTGCTTTGGGACTAGCCGTTATCTTCGGCATGATGGGCGTGATCAACTTGGCCCATGGCGAATTTGTGATGTGCGGTGCGTACGTCACGATCTTGACCGCCAAGGCTGGAGTGCCTTTGCCCTTGGCAATGCTCACAGGTGCTTTGGCCGCTGCTTGCGTCGGCGCGATTCTTGAGTACCTAGTCGTCAGACACCTTTACAACCGGCTCTTTGATTCCATTGTTGCGACCTGGGCAGTGAGCCTGATCACGCAGCAAGCCATGCTCATCTTTGCCGGCCCTTCCATCGAAGGGTTGTCCACACCGTTTAATTCATTTGAATTGGGCGATTATTCTTTTTCTACCTACCGGGCCTTGTTGCCCTTCTTTGCGATTGCGGTGTTGGCCGGCTTGTATCTGCTTTTCTTCCGTACAAATTACGGTGTCTACGCACGCGCCACAATCCAAAACGCCCAGATGGCCAAGTGCCTGGGCTTGCGTACCCCACGTATATATTCGATGACCTTCGCGCTGGGTGCCGGTCTAGCCGGTCTAGCCGGTGCTTTGTATGCCCCCACGATCACGGCGGTCCCTACCATGGGCAGCAGCTTTATCGTTCCGGCGTTTGTCACTGTGGTAACCGGAGGGGCCAACGTGCTGCTGGGCGTCTTACCGGCAGCAGGGTTCTTGGGTTTGATCCAAAGCGGCATGACCGCTGCATTTGGTCAGTTGGCCGGGCAGATTGGTTTGCTGATTACCGTGATTTTCGTTATTCGGCTTTTGCCTATGGGCATGGGCCATCTTTTCAACCGCCGTTGAGCACGAATTGACCTTTCTAAACAAGATGAAAACCACCGAATTGCCGAAAGCTGCAGCAACTGCTGTAGCGCAGTCGACAGGCGCTCGGCCATGGAAAAACGTGGCGGATCCTATGTTGCTGTTGATCGTCGCCTGCTTTTTCACGCCGCTGTTTTTGAGCCAGGGTGGCGTAAGCAACCTTGCCTACTGTCTGATATGGACATTTGCGGCTATCGGCTTGGCCTCGATGTGGGGATTTGGCGGCATTTTGAGTTTCGGACAAACCGCGTTTTTCGGATTGGCGGGTTATTGCTACGGTGTGTTCACCATTAACTTTGGTGATTCTCCGCTGAGTACCTGGGCTGGGGTCTTGAGTGGTTTGCTGCTATGCATGGTGCTTGCAGCTTTGCTTGGTTACATGATTTTTTACGGCGGTATCAAAGATGTATTCATCGGAATCGTGACTTTGTCTGTCACCTTGGTATTTGAGACATTCATGGCGCAAACCGCGGGACCGAAGTGGGCGATTGGAGCCGCCCGCCTCAACGGTTTCAACGGCATGTCCGCGATGCCGTCGCTCTCATTGCCGGGCGCGGGTGCCGAACACATCTTGCTCGAAGGCAACTACTTTTTGTTTACGGTTCTGGTGTTGCTGGTGATCGTCTACGTGGCTACTAAAAAACTGTTGAGCTCATCATTCGGCCTCACGCTGGAGGCAATCCGCGAAAACCCCCACCGCGCCGAAATGCTGGGGATCGACATCCGGCGATATCAGCTCTTGATTTTCATATTTGGCAGCACGCTGGCCGGCCTGTCAGGTATTTTGTACACGGCGTGGGGCAGTTACATCACGCCATCGTCTATGGGCCTGACCGCATCCGCCATGCCCATTATTTGGGTCGCAACAGGCGGCAGACGCAGTCTGGCTGGGGCCATCATTGCCACCGTCGCGCTCTTGGATTTGTCACAAGAGCTGGTGGTCTATGGCAGCCAGTACGCACTGGTTTTAATGGGCTTCATCTTGCTGGTGGTTGTCATGCTGATGCCGGCCGGCGTGTTGCCCACGCTGAAAACGATGTTCTTTAGGCAATAGCCCTGTTCGTCCAATATCATATCTCGCATTAAACAGGTAAGTAAGCATGACGGTTATATTGGAAACGAGGGATCTGAGCAAAAGGTTTGGGGGCGCGCAAGTGGTAGACGGAATCAATTTCCGAATCGAAAAGGGCGACACTCGGTGCGTCATTGGTCCCAACGGGGCAGGCAAAAGTACGTTCTTCAAACTGCTGATTGGTGAACATAAACCCACCAGAGGACAGGTGTTTTTCAAGGGACAGAACATTTCGGAACTGTTGCCGCATCAACGTGTAACCATGGGCATGAGTATCAAGTTCCAGGTGCCCGGAATTTTCCCTGGACTGAGTGTTGAAGAGCACTTGACTTTGGTGCTCCAGCGCGTGCCCCGGTTCGCGGGCTTGCAAGAAGAAATGTGCGTCATCCTGGATGATTTTTACCTGCGAGATGAGCGAAAGGTAAAAGCCGGGAACTTGCCGCACGGCAAAAAACAGTGGCTCGAAATCGCTATGGCATTGGCCCTGCGGCCTGACGTGCTGTTGTTGGACGAGCCGGTAGCAGGCTTGTCCGATGAAGAAACACGCGAAACCGGGGATCTCATCAACAAACTTAAGAGAAAGGGCATCACCATGATGGTGGTTGAGCACGACATGGAGTTTGTCCGCCAGGTGGCCACACAAGTAACCGTTCTGCATGGCGGGCGGGTGTTTGCAGAGGGTCCGCTAAAAGATGTCCTTGAGCGCGAAGACGTGGTGGAAATTTACCTGGGGAAACGCTGATGTCAGCGCATCTGCTTCGTGTTGAAAGCATCCGGTCCGGCTATGTTGGAAGCAAGGTTCTCAACGAACTGTCTCTGACGCTGGACGCCGGCGAAATACTAGCGATCATTGGGCGCAACGGGGTGGGCAAGACCACTTTGATGCGTACTTTGATGGGCGTGTTGCCGACAGACGAGGGCGATATCCTGCTTGGTCAGCAGAGTATCGCCCATCTCTCCATAGACGCCAGAGCACGTGCAGGACTGGGCTACGTTCCGCAGGGTAGAGAAGTGTTTCCGGGCTTGACTGTCCAAGAAAACTTGCAGGTAGGCATGCAAAAGCTGGGGCGCGTCGGATCCGTCGAAATGGAAATGGCGCTGAAGTTTTTCCCGATGTTGGTCAACAAGCTCAAGCAAAAAGCTGGAACCTTGAGTGGCGGCGAACAGCAGCAACTGGCGATCGCCCGCGCACTGGTGGGTAATCCGCGCGTACTGTTGCTGGATGAGCCATCAGAGGGTGTGCAGCCGTCGATTGTCCAAACCATCGCCGAGAAACTGCTCGAGATTGCGCGCACGCTGAATATTGGCATCGTGCTGGTAGAGCAAAACATGTATATGGTGGAGCAAACGGCGAGCAGCTGCTGCGTCATGGAGAAAGGGCGCATCGTGGAGGTTCTGACGCTTCAGCAACTAAAAGACGACGGTGTGCTGCGTAGTCATCTCGCGATTTGACTGCCGCTCAACATCGGTCCTATCTTAAAGAAACCACGCCCCTCCAAGCGGTTAGGGTCCTTTGCAAAGATGTTCAGAAACCTCCCCAAGCCTTGACACTGGCGGATTAGAGGGTTGTTGACCGTGCTGCGTTCAAAGTAGCGCATGCCCATGAGTGAATGAGCGGATATGCCTTCGCCCCTAAATTGTTCGGATATCAAAAATGAAATCAAGCGACCCTATAAAAATAGGGCTTCTCTTTTCCAAGCAAGGCGTTACGTCGCAGTTGGAATCGTCACAGCTTTACGGTGCACTATTTGCCATCGATGAGATAAATGGATTGGGAGGTGTACGAGGACGAGAAGTTATTCCCACCTATTATGACCCTCAATCAGATAATTCACGCTACAAGGTGCTGTTAGAGCGGTTGATCATTGAGGACCATATTAAATTGGTGTTCGGCGGGTACACATCAAGCAGCCGAAAAGCAATGCTGCCGATTGTCGAAAAGCACAATAGATTGCTTTTCTATCCTCAGCAATATGAAGGCTTCGAGTATTCGGAAAATATTATTTATACTGGTGCAGTCCCCAATCAAAACTTGGTACAAATTGAACGATTTATGACGTTGAAATTTGGAGCACGCGTCTACATGATTGGTTCAAATTACATTTATCCCTTTGAAACCAATCGGAACATGCATTCATTGATTGCGAGTAACCCATCGCATCAAATCGTCGCCGAACGATACGTCAGCATATATGCTAACCACGAAGCCATAGATAGAATCATCGTGGATATTAAGGCGAAACAACCCGACTTTGTATTTTGTACGCTAATCGGCAGAACCGTACCTTATTTTTATCAGGCTTACTTGGCAGCAGGCTTGGATCCTGCAAAGATTCCGGTTGCCAGTCTGAATACATCGGAGGTAGAAATCAATTTGATGGGCGCGGAAGCTGCGTTCGGGCATTACACATCGTCGCCATACTTCCAGAGTATCAATACTCCTCTGAATCGCAGCACGGTCGCCCGCTTTTTCGCAAGCCGGTATGCAGAGTTGGCGATTCCCAATATGAATTGGGAGGCATCGTATTTCGCCATCCACTTATTAGCTAAGGCATTTCGCAATTCGGATAGTGACCGCATCGAAGATATTTTGCCCAATATTCTGGGGGCCGAAATTGAGGCGCTACAAGGCCGTGTTCAGATAGACCACCTTACCCATCATGCTAGTTTATATCCGCGGATTGGCAAGGCCAACTCTGATGGCCAATTCACTATCATCGAAGACCACGGGCTCAGAATTGATCCGAACCCTTATATGGTCCGTAGCCATCCCGCAATCACCCAAGATATCCGCTAGTGCAATTTTGACCAGTTTTCATCAACATAAAGTCGTAGGTATCTCTAGGGCGATTCTCGCCCAGAAGCCGTGCGTGTTGGTTTTATTTCCACCCGAGGCCGATAGCGAGTCATTGATGACCCAATTGCAGAGGATTGGTTGCAGCGCTGAAATTCGTTGGCCGCATCCTTTGTTTATTGATCCGCATATCGACTTAATTTTCCTATATATTCCGCAAAAAGTCGAGCAGATGGATTGCGGCTGGTTGCAAGAGGGCGGGCCGCCCATCATTTCAGTTGCGAATTCTGAGAACCCCACCTTGATCGACGTGGCATTGCGTATTGGGGCTTTGGCAATTTTGATTACGCCAATTAAGGCAGCTGGTTTACTGTCTACGATTATTACGACCTTGCATCAGCATGCAAAGAATGCCGATAGTTTCCGTCGGTTTTCTCAGCTTGAGAAGAGAGTCGTTAATCTGAAGTTGCTTGAAGAAGCCAAAAGAATACTAATTGGAAGGCAAAAAATCGAGGAAAGCGAGGCCTACGAACTTATTCGTTCTCAAGCTATGGCGCGGCGAACTCCGATCGAGGACATTGCGCGAGAAATTATTCAATCGGAAAAGCTCATGGCGAAAACCATTAATAGCGTTCCCAGAAACATAACTTAGTTTGCTTTTTAGGAGAAGCATATGAAATGGCTTGAACAATCAGTGATGTACACGCGAGGTGTGGCAAGGGGAATAGTGGGGGTTACGCATGAGTTAAGCGAAGCGCGCCAAAAGGTATTTCATTACACAATCGGGCCCTACTCAGATCCGGTGATGACGATTGCCCCTGGGGACCGGGTTATCGTCGACACCCGGGACGCTTTTGACGGAAAGATTGTTACCGAGCAGGATTTGCCAAGCGCGAACCTGCGGGTGCCGTTTTTGAATCCTCAAAACGGTCCTGTCATGATTGCAGGTGCCGAAAAGGGGGATGTGATCGCCGTCCATATCGAGTCCATGCTGCCGCGCGGAGCCAATCCCCGCGGTACGTGTTGCCTAATCCCGCAGTTCGGCGGGCTGACTGGAACCGACTTCACAGCATTACTCAACGATTCTTTGCCGGAAATCACACGAAAAATTGATATCGATGAAAACGGCGTGTATTGGAGCAAGCGCGTCACCTTGCCCTACAAGCCGCACATTGGCACGCTGAGCCTGTCACCCGAGATTGATTCCATCAATTCGCTGACGCCGGATAACCACGGCGGCAATATGGATATACCTGACATGGGGCCGGGGAGCATCACTTATTTGCCGGTCCGCTCCCCCGGCGCGCGGCTGTTTATTGGTGATGCACATGCGTGCCAGGGCGATGGCGAGGTCTGCGGCACTGCCGTGGAATACGCCAGTCGAACCACCATTCATGTGGATTTGATTAAGGCTTGGCAGATTGACTGGCCGCGCCTAGAAACCGAAGACAAGATTATGGTCATTGGAAGCGCTAGGCCCCTGGAAGATGCCGCCCGGATTGCCTATCGCGAGTTGGTGCTGTGGATGGCCAAGGAGTACGGTTACGACAAGTGGGACGCCTACATGTTGCTCAGCCAGTGCGGCAAGGTGCGACTGGGAAACTTTGTCGATCCCAAGTACAGCGTCGCAGCGGGGGTGGAGAAAAAGTACCTCGTTCCTTAGTGCGGGCGTTGTCTCAATATTTCATGTTTCACCAGTCGGGCGAGAATTATTGGACGCGGACTTAATGGCTAATTTGTTTTCTTTACGAGCGGGAGCAAAAGAACAGGGTTGGCGATCGTAAAGCGATTTGCCTCCGCAGGTGCGCGCGTTGCTCTGCGCATGCTACGCGAACGAGGAGGCACGTCCACAAGCTGCACCAAACAGCATGGACGTGTAGGCGGTCGGACGTGGATTAGGCGGAGTCGATGCACTGGTCTGCAACTTGAGCGCACCGGTTTTTGGAGACTCGGAGGATACTTGGGTAGATTCCTTTCGGGTGGACATGACCCACAGCGTCAACGTCGTTGTGGCAGCGATCCCCCACCTTTAAAAGTCAATGAGAGCATTAACTGTGTTGATATCCAGCCTCAGACTTTGAAGTCGATTTCGCCGCTGGTTCTTGTGTTGCCATCAAGGCCGCCTTGATCCATTGCGCAAAGTGTCTGAGCCATCAATCAGTCTTCAAAGACGTTTGTGTCAACGTGGTGTCGCCTGATAATAGCTACTTTGATGCCGGAGTCCGGCAGATCATTGAAAGCAGCATGCTTGACCTCTAGAATCCCGCGTTCGATGTCAACTACACTGGCAAGTTTAATTCGCCCTAGGAGCTTGCCAGCGGCGTGCTGCTTATCTTTAGCGCTGTTGCCAGCCGAGTGTCCAGCATCAAGTTGGTTATTCATTGCTGCTCGTCTTTGTTTGACCTTTAATTTGATCAACTGGGTAATTGAGGGCACCGTCCGCGTCAGTCGGCTAATCGTTTTGTCGACTGATCGTGATTCACCTCCTAAGACCAGCAGGCAAATTCACCGGATTGTGATAAGCCCGATTCTTTAACTAGGCGTATTTATATGAACACGAATCAATTAACGTCGTCAACCCCGCTCCCATCAGAAGCGGAGCCTATCGACTTGACCACGTTGACCGTGGAGAAAGTTCAGGAGGGATTTCTCAATGGAACATTCACATCGGAAAGCCTTACCAGCGCCTGCTTACATCAGATCGCGATCTACAACGCACACTACAACGCCATCATTTTCTTGAACGATGAAGCTCTTGCAGATGCCCGCTCGATCGACCGGCGACGCGAGGCCGGCGAAGTCCTGGGACCGCTGGCGGGAGTTCCAGTAGTCGTCAAAGACCCGATGGATATGGTCGGGTTTCCAACCACAGCAGGATGGTCTTTGCTCTACAGCAAGATGGGCGGCGTCGACCTCATGCCAGCGCGTGACTCCCCCGTGGTGGCGCGTATGCGCTCTGCGGGAGCCATCATTTTGGGTAAAACCAACGTGCCTGTTCTGAGCCACACAGGAACACACGCGGACGACAGTTGGGCAGGACCCACGCTCAATGTCGCCAAGATGGGTCGGGTGCCCGGAGGGAGCAGTGCAGGCACAGCGGCTGCGGTCGCTGCCAGCATGGCGGTGCTCGGGCTCGCGGAGGAAACCGGAGGTTCTATCCAGAACCCAGCCTCCGCACAGGATTTGGTCGGCGTAAAGCCGACAATCGGCTTGGTTCCGAACGCAGGAGTGATGCCTTTGTCGGGCAATCGCGATGTCGTTGGTCCGATCGCGCGCAACGTACGCGACGCCGCACTATGTCTTGATGTATTGGCAGGCTACACGGCAGAAGACCCGAAAACGCTGGCCGGCGTTGGCATGAAGCCGCTGCTTGGCTATGCTTCGAAATTGCGTAAAGACGCATTGAAGGGTGTTCGACTAGGGCTTTACGGTCTGGGTTGGCGCAATCAGCCGCTATCGACCGAAACGCAGAACCTCTACGAACGTGCGGTGGAGGAATTGAAAGCGCAGGGTGCCCTAGTGATCGAGGATCCGTTCTCAGGCACCGGTTTTGCTGCACTAAGACAGACAACGTCGCCTTTGCCGAACTTTGACGCACGTGGAATGGAGTCAGTTATTTATGACCTCCATAAATACCTGGAGCGCCTTGGTCCCGACGCCGCAATCAAAAGTTATAAAGAGTTTGCACAGGCAACAGCAAGCGAATCGGCTTTCGGCCCGAAGGGCGTATTGAGCTTCATGCACAGCCTGCCCCAATTCGTGGCCACTTTGCAAACACCAACAGTGCCGCCCGACTTGTCTGACTTTATCTCATTAAAGGAGCGCTACCTTAGGATATTCGACGATGTATTCAAGCGCGAGCGACTCGATGCCTTGGTGTTTCCGCAAATGCGTGAAGAGCTGCCGCTGATCAATACGGGCCGAACAATCCAGGAAACTACTGTTGGAGAAATCAACATTGCCGGCCTACCGGGAGTCGTTGTACCCGCCGGGTATTACGATTCTGGTGCGCCGTTTAGCCTAATATTTGTTGGAAGACTCTGGAGCGAGGCGGATTTGCTTGCCTACGCATACGGATATGAGTCTGCGACGCAGCATCGGAGAATTCCGGTTTTGGCGCAGTAAAAACGCTGCTTAAAAACTCTACGACAAGAGCCTGCATTTCACTGACCTGAAGTACCGTTTGCTTTGTCTACTCAAAATCTTTGAACAGAATTGACTGGGGGCTAATGTAGTTAAGATGAATGGCGGCAGGGGGTTACGCGGGCGACCACGCTTCGCGGAGATCAGGCCTGCGGTGGTTGACGACAATTACCTTGGCCGGCGTGTTGCCTCACGAAGGAATGTTACCCGTTGGCAGGTTGTCGTTTTGGCTCCTTCTTCCCCTCTTCAATTCAATGTTCGAAGGCTGTGGGCATGTGGTC
>Ga0209724_1004617_pt1 | contig 10768 bp, 4 predicted proteins | sample grotaG_FD_184143 | JGI IMG/M metagenome (GOLD analysis project Ga0209724, IMG submission 184143) | Glacier valley bacterial and archeal communities from Borup Fiord, Nunavut, Canada, to study Microbial Dark Matter (Phase II) -... | ecosystem: Environmental > Aquatic > Freshwater > Ice > Glacier ... | reverse complement strand
CCGGCCCCGACGGCGCGTTGCAGGCCGAGGTCGACCAGCTCGTGCACGACGCGATCGACAACAAGAACCGCGTGGCCTGCGTGGCGATGGAGTACTCGTCGGTCACCGGGGCCGACGGCGGGCGGCCGTTCACGCAGTTCTATACCTTCGGCCCGTCGGGCAACTTGCTGTTGTCGATCAACCTCGACGGTCGCGGCGAGAAGTACATCCCTGGCTCGTGCGTCGCCTGCCACGGCGGCAGCACGTACAACGGGCGATTCCCGGAGCAGGCCACGGCCTCGCCCGACCTCGGCTCGCGCTTCCTGCCGTTCGACACCGGCAACTACCGCTTCGCTTCCGACGCAGCCCTGAACGAGGCGGCGCAGAGCGAAGCGTTCTATCAGCTCAACCGGCTGGTTCAGGCGACCGAGCCGGTGACCGTGCCGCCCACGGCCACGAGCGCTTTGATCGACGGCTGGTACCGAACGAGCCACGTACTCGACAAGAACTACGTGCCGCCCGCCTGGGCCGCAGAAGAGACGGCCAACCCGGGTGCGGCCAAGTTCTACAAGAGCGTCATCGCGATCTCCTGCCGTACCTGCCACGCTTCGCTGGGCCAGCGTTTCGACTGGGACTCGGTGGTACTCACGCCCTCGCGCGCCAGCCAGCAGTTCTGCGGCGGTACGGCCGATCTGGCGGTCAACGCCTCGATGCCGCAGGCACTGATCTCGAGCGATCACCTGTTCGAGAAGATCAACGGCGACACCGCGCTGGCCGGCCTCGTGTCCCATTACCTCGGCTGCTCCGCACCGCTGGCCGACCCGGCCTATGCACGGCGCTGATCGCCCGCCGCGGCCGGCGCCCACACCTCACGTCCCGCCTTCAGGAGCAATCGCATGCGCCGCGCCTCACTTGCTCTAAGCCACTTCGCGATCGCCGCCGCCGCATTGGCCGGCCTCGTCGCCTGCAGCAACGCGCCCACGGCGACGGCGCCTGCCGCACTTCAGGCCGCGGCCACAGCGGCGCCTGCACCGGCTCTAGGCACCTCGGCTGTGCCGGCGACACGCTCGATGCCTGTGCCCGCCCCCGCCACCGCCAGCACCGAATTCGTCCTGCCCGACCCGATCCGGTTCGAAGACGCCGTCACGCGCGCCGGTCGCCAGCTGTTTCGCGATGCGCAGGCCACGCTCGGCGCCGAGCCACGCCTGTTCGTGATCGATCCGTTGATCGACGCCAACACCGGCGGCCAGACCGTCAGCACCGAGAAGATGGGTGAGAACCTCGAGACGCTCGCCAAGCGCGAGTTCCGCTCGTACGCAGTGACCCCGCTCACGCGCAACACGCTCGCCACCAAGCCGCTACTGCTGATCGGCACGCTGACGCCGGTGACCATCGCACGCAGCATCGACAAGCAGCCCGAAGCGTTCCGGGTCTGGCTCACGCTGATTGACCTGCGCAGCGGCAAGGTCGTGGCCAAGGCGCTCGACCTCGCGACCCTGAGCTCCGTCAACCCCGAGCCGCTGCCGTTCTATCGCGACAGCCCGAGCTGGCACAAGGACAAGACCGTCATCGGCTACATCAACTCGTGCCAGCGCGACACGAAGATCGGCGACGCGGCAGACCCCGACTACCTCTCGCACCTGCCCGCCGCGGCCGTGATCAACGAGGCGACCCTGGCCTACGACGACGGCAAGGTGCCGGTCGCGAACCGGCTCTACAAGGAGGCCGTGCCCATCGCCGATCCGGGCGACCTGCGCGTGCTGAACGGCCTCTACATCACCAGCTGGCAGCTCGGCCAGAAGGAACAGGCGCGCGACGCCTTCGGCAAGATCGTGGCCAGCGGCCTCGAGCAGAAGCGCCTGCCGATCAAGCTGCTGTTCGAGCCGGGGGGCACCGGCTTCAACGCCGCCGGCGACCTGCCGCAGCAATACAAGATCTGGATCGCGACGCTGGCCAGCGAAGCCGGCCGCGCCGACTCCTGCGTGCGCGTCGTCGGCCACACCAGCCGCAGCGGCAACGCACGCAGCAACGAAGCGCTATCGAAGCGCCGTGCCGAGACGATCCAGAAGATGCTCGAGCGCGACAACCGCGCGCTCGCTTCCAAACTGAGCGCCACCGGCGTCGGCTCGAAGGAAGCGCTCGTCGGCATCGGCTCCGACGACCAGCGCGACGCGATCGATCGGCGAGTGGAGTTCAGGGTCGTCGACTGCGTTTGAGGTGCGGCCAGCCGCGCCGCGAGCCGCCGCGAAGAACAAAGACCAGCTTGGGGAGAAGCGTGTGATCTGCTCATCGTGGAAGTCGAGCCTCGCGCTCGTGAGGAGCTTGCTCCTGGTCGGGCTTGCCGCCGTCGTTGCGCCGGCCTGGGGCACCGACATGGTGTCGACAGACTGGGCAGCCACCACCTGCGCTTCGGTCTGTCACGGCGGTCCGGTGAACTCGAGCGGCATTTCCGCTTCCGCCGTCTTTCCCTACGGAGGCAGCGACTACCCGCGCATCCTCAGCATGACGCTGCTCAAGCCGGCAACGCCCGCCAACCAGGTCGCCTCGAAGATGGCCTCGTACTGCAGCAACAACAACGGCGGCTTCGGCACATACATGTGCAGCAACTATTCGAGCTACTTAACGGGCGCGACGCCGACCACGCTCATTGCGGCCTACACGTATCTGCTGGCGGCTCGCCAGACCGTCGTCTCCACGTCGTCTCTCACCTTCGGCGGACTGACGCGACGCGGCTTCACAAACCCAACGGCACAGTCGTTCACGATCAAGAACTATCGCAGCCTGCCGGTCGCGTTCAGCTACACGCTCGCGGGCGACTTCAGCGTCTCTTCCGCTTGCACGACGCAGCTTCCTGCGGCCACTGCGACTGACCCGGGTACGTGCACGTTCTCGGTCAGTTTCGCTCCGGGCTCGAGCGTGACGGCCCCCGCCATCTCGCGGCCGATGGCATTCACGTTCGTTTCCACCGGCACGGCCGGCACGACATTACCGCCCAAGCCCGACCCGTACAGCGTGACCCTCAACGGAACTGCCGACGTTCCGCCAGTCGTCAGCGCCGGCAGCAACCAGACCGTCATTACCGCAAACGCGGTCACGCTGGCAGGCACCGCGACCGATGCCAACGGACAAGCACTCACGCCCACCTGGTCCTTCAACGGCCCGCTTCCCACGGGCAGCACTGCCGTGCTGCTCAACGCCAACACCCTCTCGCCGAGCTTCACGCCCAACGTGGGCGGAACGTACAACCTCACCCTCAGCGTCACCGACGGCACGTTCACCGTGACGTCGAACATGAGCGTCAACGCGAACACCCGGCCGATCGCCAACGCGGGACCGAACCAGGCCGTGCTGGTGCCCGCCACCGTGACGCTCGACGGCAGCGCGAGTGCCGACCCCGACGGCAATGCCATCACGTATCTCTGGAGCCTGTCGCGGCCGGCGGGGAGTTCCGCGTCGCTCAGCAACGCCACCGCGCAGAAGCCCACGTTCGTCGCCGACGTCGGTGGTCCGTACACAGCCACGTTGACCGTCTCCGACGGCAGCCTCACCAGCACGGTCTCCCCGGTCTTGATCTCGGCCAATACGCGCCCGGTGGCCAATGCAGGGCCGTCGCAGAGCGTCACCACCGCCGCGGTGGTGCAACTGAACGGAAGCGGCAGCCAAGACGCCGATGGCAATTCGCTGAGCTATGCCTGGTCGCTCGGGCGCCCGGTCGGAAGCATCGCCGTGCTGAGCAGCGCGACGTCCGTTGCGCCTGCCTTCACCGCAGACGTGGCGGGTTTGTACACCGCCACACTGACCGTCAACGACGGGCTCGTGAACAGCGTGCCGGCGAACGTCGCCATCACCGCCTCTGTCGGCAACGCCGCTCCGATCGCACGCGCGACGGCACCCGCGACGGCAGTTGTCGGCGCCACGATCACCTTCGACGGCAGCACCAGTTCCGACGCCGACGGCAACCCGCTCACCTACGCGTGGACACTGAACCGCCCCGCCGGCAGTAGCGCCGCACTTTCGAACGCGACCGCACAGAAGCCGACGCTGGTGGCCGACGTCGCCGGGCCGTACACCGCCTCGCTCGTCGTCAACGACGGTACGGTGAACAGCCCGACTGCGAGCGCCAGCGTCACGGTGAGCCCGCCCGCGCCGGTATTCGCCATCAACAGCACGAGCCTGCCATTCAGCGCAGCCGCCGCCTCCACCACCACCGCATCGGCCGTCATCAGCAACACCGGCACGGCGCCGCTGGTGCTGAACTCTCTGTCGTTCAGCGGCACCCAGGCGGGCGAGTACTCCCTCGCTGCCGGTAATGGCTGCGTTGCCGCACTCTCGATCGCAGCAGGCGGCAACTGCACGCTCGTCGTCTCGTTCAGCCCGCTTGCCGCGGGCTCGCGAACGGCCACGCTCTCGATCACGCACAACGCGGTCGCAAGCCCCCAGCTCGTCGCGCTGCAGGGCACGGCTTCGGCAGCGCCGCAGGGCAAGATCGAATTGAGCGCGCTGACGCTCGCGTTCGACGACACGGTCGTCACTTCGAGCGCCACGCTGCCCGTCACGATCCGCAACACGGGCACTCTCGCGCTCAACTTCACCGCATTTTCGATCGGTGGAGCGAGCGGGGCTGAATTTTCCCAGTCGGGCTCTTGCTCCCCGACCGTCCCGCTCGCGATCCTCGCCGAGTGCACTGTCAACGTCGTGTTCCGGCCCACAGCCGCAGGCCCGCACAGCGCTTCGCTGACGGTTCAGAGCGATGCGAGCAACGGGGCGGCTACGCTCTCGCTCACCGGCATCGGCTTGCCGGCGCCTGCGCCGGTGGTCACTCTCACACCCACGCCGACACTCGAGTTCGGCGCACAGACGGTGAGCGGGCTCTATCCGCCGCGCCAGGTGCTGCTCACCAACAGCGGCAATGCCGACTTGATCGTCTCCAACATCGTCGTGACGGGCACGGCATACACCGCCAGCGGCACGTCCAACTGCCCGACCACGCTCGGCGCGGGAAGCTCGTGCGCGATCGTGGTTTCGTTCCTCGCACCCTCTGTGGCCGGCTTCGACGGCAACGTTCGGGTCACGAGCAACGCGGTCGGTTCGCCGCACGCCGTCGGGCTGCATGGATCCGGCACGACGGCCGCGGTCCCCGTGCTGCGCTGGGTGCCGGCCATCACCATGCTCAATTTCGGCAACGTGTCGTCAGGCGCGATCTCGGCCGTGCAGTCCGCGACACTGAAGAACGAAGGGCCTGGTGGCGTGCGCCTCTCGTTCTTCAACGCGGTCGGGCCCGATGGCTTCGCGTTCCCTGTCGATGCAGGGACCTGTCCGCTCGAGGGGCCGCTGTTCGAAGGCACGACCTGCCGAATCGACATCCGATTCGCACCGGCTTCGGCCGGCAACAAGCGCGGTGAGGTGCAGGTGGCCTCGTCGGGCAGCGCGCCGCCGCCCCTCGCACTCACCGGCACCGGCTTGTCCGGCCCCGCGCCTGCTCTCGGCATGACAGCGACGACGCTGGATCTCGGTTCGTCGACCGTCGGCTCGGCCTCGCTCCCGGCGACCTTGGTGCTGACGAGCAACGGCTCGGGCATTCTCAATGTCTCGTCGATCGAGCTGACCGGCCCGTATGCCATCCAGAGCACGACCTGCCCTGCAGCCCCGTTCACGCTGAACTCGGGAGTGACGTGTTCGATCGCGCTCAAGTTCCAGCCCACTTCGGCGGGCGCGTCGACGGGCAACCTCCGAGTCGTATCCGACGCCTCTCCGGCCGTGCGAGACATCGCGCTCAAAGGCAATGGCGAAGCAGCGCCGGAAGTGTCGAGCGGGGGCTGCGCACTCGGCAGCGGCGACGGCGATACGAGCGATCCGTTGCTGTGGTTGCTCATATGCGGCGCGAGCGTTTGCCTGCTGGTACGCCGACGGCGCTCACCCGCCGCTGAGATGCCCGGCGTCGCAGCCGGGGAGCGCACGCGATGATCACCCGCCTCTTCGTCTTCGCCCTGCTCGCCATCGCGAGCTTCTCCGCGCGCGCCCAGCTCGACTACTCGGCCTACGGCACGCTCGACGCGTCGTACGGCCGCTTCGAGAACAGCGGCTTCGATCATCGCTATCGCGTCAACAGCAACTCGCTCTCTGCCAGCTTCGTGGGCCTGCAGGCGAGCTACGGGTTCGACGGTGGATGGAAGCCCGGCATCAACGTCGAGACCTTCCTGCGCTTCCAGGATCTCACCTATGGCCGCAACGACAGCGACAAGGTGATCTCGCGCAACGCTTTCCTCTCGCTGCAGAGCGATTACGGGCTGGTGCGTGTCGGCCGCCTGCAGAGCTACCTGTTCGAGACCACGACGCGCTTCAACGCGTTCGGCAACTCCACCGGCTTCTCGCCGGTGCTGCGCCAGCTGTTCCTGAGCGGCAACCTCGAGAGCGTGCAGGGCGACTTCTACTGGGACCGCGCGGCGAGCTACAGCCTGCCCAAGATCGAGACTTCGCAGGGCAACGTGCAGGCCAGCGTCATGTATGCACTCGGCAAGGGTCGCCAGCGCGGCGACTACGCCGGCGGCACCGTGGTCTACACGCGCGGCCTGTTGTCGGCTTCGCTTTCAGGGCAGCGTGTGCATGTGAACGACGGCATTGCCGACCCGACCGACGAGACCACAGTGCAGCTCGGCGCGGGCTACAACTTCGGTTGGGCCAAGCTGTTCGGCCAGTACACGCACCTGAACGATCGCGGTCTCGACAGCCGCACGCATCTTTCGAGCGCCGGCGTCACCGTGCCGCTCGGACCCGGCAGCGTGCTTGCGCAGATGGCCTACGCCACGTCGCGCGGGCCGGCCGTCGAGCGCCGCCACACCACGACCAGCCTTGGCTACGTGTGGAACTACGAGACCGGGCTCGACTTCTATCTGCTGGGCAGCGACGACCGCGTCCGCAACCAGACACGCGGTCTCTCGTACGCGCTCGGCGCGCGCTACGTGTTCTGACGCATCGCGGCGGGGCTCACACGCCCGCTGGGGCGATGCCGGCTGCCGACCACGCGGTCACGATCGCGCGATGTGACGGCACCTGGCCGAGGAAGCTTTCACGCTCGGTATCGGCGAGTGCCGCCGCCCGCTCCATGAGCACGCCGTGCGCATGCCGCAGGAACTCGGCGCTGCGCTCGTGCTCGGCCGCGGCCAGCACGTGGTGGCAGGTGAGGAAGATCCAGAGGGGATCCTCGGTGCCGTCGACGCTGCCGCCGCCGTCGAGATGGGCCACGATCTCGTCGATGTGGCCGCGCGCCGCATCGAGCGCGCCGCGCCCGAGCGCGAGCCGCGCCAAGCCGGCGAGCGGCTCTGGCGGCATCGTCGGGCGACCCAGTTCGCGGTAGATCGCGGCCGATCGCGCATAGCCCTCGGCTGCGTCGTCGGCCTGACCGAGACCGGCCTGTGCGTGCGCGCGCGTACACAGCACCACGGCCTCGAGGTCGCGGTCTTTCAGCGCCAGCGCGTGCTCGTGGGCTTCATGAGAAAGCGTAACGGCCTCGGCCGCGTCGCCTCGCAGGAAGGCCACGTAGGCCATGTTGCAGAGCAGGTAGCCCTCGGCCATGCGCTGGCCGATCTCGCGGCTCACGCGCCGCCCGCTCTGGAACAGCTCGAAGGCCGCGGCGTAGTTGCCGAGCCGGCGTTCCGCGTCGCCGAGGTTGTTGATCATGCCGCTCTCGAGCGCGCGGTCGCCGATGGAGCGTGCGAGCGCGAGCGCCTCCTTGAAGTAGCCGCGATCGACGCCGTAGCGGCCGAGCGAGAAGGCGAGGATGCCGAGCTGCCCGAGGCTGCTCGCCTCGATGCGCCGGTCGCCGACTTCGCGTGCCAGCGCCAGCGAACGCTCGGTGCGCTCCTGCGCACGCACGAAGTCGCCCTGGAACTGCAGCGCCCGGGCCCAGTTGATGTGCGCCAGCAGCGCGGCGCCGCGTGCGTTCGCAGCCTCGGCCCAGCCGACGGCGCGCTCCGCCGCCGCCGAGGCGCCGGGATAGTCGGCCATCAGCAGCGCGTGGGCGGCGCGCAGGCTGCCGGCGCGCGCGCGGCGCACGTTGTCGCCGAGTTGCTCGGCGAGTTGCTCGAGCGCCGTGACGTCGGCTTCCTGTTCGGCCCTGCGGCCCGTATTGGCGTAGACCTTGCGCCGCGTCAGCAACAGCTCGAAGCGCGCTTCGGCATCGCCGGCCGGCACGAGCGAGAGCGCGCGGTTGACGTAGTCGAGAGCAGCCGCGTGCACGTAGCCGCGCGCTGCATCTTCGGCGGCCTTGCCGAGGTAGACGACGGCATTGGCGGCATCGCCGGCGCGCTCGTAGTGATCGGCGATGAGGCCGAAGTACTCGCTGGCCCGATCGCCGCTGCGCACGACCAGCCAGTCGGCCGTCTGACGATGGTGCTCGCGCTTGCTGGCCTTGAGCACGCTGTCGTAGGCGACCTGGTGCAGCACGTGATGCTTGAACACGTATTCGCGCGCGCCCTCGAAAGCGGTGGTCTCGCGGCCGAACGTGAGCTCGCGTCGCATCAGGCTCTCGAGCGCGTCGGGCTGCGACGTGCCGATGCGCTGGAGCGCCTCGTCCCAGAACACGTGGCCGACGACGCTGGCCTGCTGCAGCGCCGTCTTCTCGGCCGAAGGCAAGCCGTCGATGCGCGCCTGCAGCACGCCGGCCAGCGTCGAGGGCACGTGCACGTCGAGCAGCTTGTCGGCCACGACGCGCCAGGGCTCGGAGACGGCGTCGATGACGCCGTCGTCGATCAGCATTCCGACGAGCTCCTCGACGAAGTACGGGTTGCCTTCGGCACTGCTGGTGAGCAGATCGCGCAGCGCAGCGGGCACGCTCTCGAGCCGGTTAAGCAGGGCCTCCACGAGCTCGCGGCTACCGCGCTTGGAGAGCGGCAGAAGGTCGATTCGCTGGTGGTCGCTCTGGCCGCGGCCCCACAGCGGCCGCCGCTCGAACAGCACCGGCCGAGTCAGGCAGATGCCCACCATCGGCAACTCGCGCAACGAGGTGGCGAGATGATTCACGAGGTCGAGCGAACCTTCGTCGGCCCAGTGAAGGTCGTCGAGCAGGAACACGATCGGTGCGCCGGCAGCGCGCTGCACGGCGCAGAAGTACTGCGTCAAGGAATAAAAAGCGCGGTCTCGCAGCTGCCGCGCTTCACCGGCGATGCCGGCGATGTGCGGATCAGCGTGGTAGTCGAGCCCGATGAGCTGACCGATGAGCGCCACGTGCTCGTCGGCGCGCTCGCCGAGCACCGCGCCCAACCCGCGCGCGAGCTTGTCTTGTGCGGTGGCCTGAGGGTCGCCGTCGAGGATGTCGAATTGCCACGCGAGGATGTCGCGCAGCAGGCCGTACGGCAGGTTGTTGCCGTACGGCCGCGGCCGCCCCTGGAAGATGCGCGGCGCCAAAGGCCGCAGCGCCAGCCACTGCGCGAACTCGGAGAGCAGGCGGCTCTTGCCGAGCCCCGCCTCGCCAACGATGGTGGCCATCGCCAGCGTGCCCTCCTCGGCCACGGTCTCGTAGCTCTCGACCAGCCGCGCCAGCTCGGCATCACGCCCGACCATGCGCGTCTCGATGCCCTCGAGGCCGCGGTTCGGTACGCGAAAGGCACGTGGCCGCACGCTGAGCACGAGGTAGCTGCGCACCGCCTCGGCGATGCCCTTGACCAGGATCGGTGCCTGGCGCGCCACCTCGAACACGCCGCGCACGTGCCGATAGGTGTCGTGCGTGATGCGCAAGCCTCCTGCCGGCGCACTCTGCTCCATGCGCGCCGCGATGTTGACCGTCGTGCCGCGGATGCTGCCGACGCCGTCGACCCCACCGCCCAGCAACACCTGACCGGTGTGGATGCCGACACGCAGGTCGAAGTCGGCGAAGCCAAATTCGGCCAGGAAGCGCTGCCTCAACGCCGGTGCTTCGGCCACCATCGCGAGCCCTGAACGCACGCCTCGTTCGACATCGTCTTCCAGCGACTGGTCCGCACCGAACACGGCGAGCAGACCGTCACCGGCGTACTGCAAGATGCGGCCGTGGTGCTGCTGCACGATCTCCGTCAGCCGCACCAGCGTGCTGTCGAAGACGGCATGCACGTCTTCCGGGTCGAGGCTCTGGCTGAGCCGCGTCGAGCCGACGACGTCGGCGAACAGTACCGTCGCCATCTTCAGCCGCTGTTCACCGGCGCGCTGGCGTGCCAGATCAGCTGCGAGCTTTTCGCGCAGGGGGCCGATCGCGAGATCGACGACCGCGTCGCCAAGGAGTGGACGCTGCGCTTCGAGCGCGGCGATGGCTTGCTCGATGGGTCCGGGTGAGTTGTCCAAGGGGGATGCGGTGGTGGCCTTGCGCCACAGCCGGTACACGCGCCAGGCAACCCGAGATTCAACCATGGAAGATCGCCGATCGGACACATGTGTCACGCGAGGGCATCGGGCCGTCTTGCACAACCCCCCTTGTTCAGGGGGTGCAGTACGAATGGGCTAGGGAGAACGCGGCGCGCCCTCCTATATTTCCGGGCCACTCCGGCACCCACGATTCGCGGAGAACCCATGCGCTTCCGTCAGCTCCCTCTCCTCGGCGCCCTTGCGCTCGCAACGCCGGCATTCGCCGTGACGGTCAACATGACCGACTTCACCTTCCCGAGCAACCCGCGCGTGGTCAGCGTGAGCGGTGGTACCAGCGGCCCCAGCTACTCTGGCGCCGCCGGCGAATTCAGCGGCACGTTCACCGACACGGCCGCTGCGGCATCCTCACGCGGCTCGACGCTGGGCTTGAGCACGCTCGACGCAACGAGCCCCACCT
>Ga0209724_1004610_pt1 | contig 10779 bp, 11 predicted proteins | sample grotaG_FD_184143 | JGI IMG/M metagenome (GOLD analysis project Ga0209724, IMG submission 184143) | Glacier valley bacterial and archeal communities from Borup Fiord, Nunavut, Canada, to study Microbial Dark Matter (Phase II) -... | ecosystem: Environmental > Aquatic > Freshwater > Ice > Glacier ... | reverse complement strand
GGTCGCGCCGGGTAAGGCGAGGTAGCGCGCCGCAATGGAGCGCAGGCGCAGGGCGCAGCCGGGGCAGGTGGGATCGGGACAATGGCTGGGGCGGGAGGCGACCGCGAGGGGGGCGGTGAGCGTTTGGCTGGTTTTATCGGCGGCGAGGTAGTTGAGCAACGCCGTGGGGGCGGCGCAGTAAGGGCAGGTCGTGAGTTCAGGATGATAAATGCGGCGCGCGGTCGGATATAATAGCTGCGGGGTGGTCAGGGATCATCTCCTGGTGAAAGTGGCGGATGATCCAGGATACCGAAATCAGGCGGGCGTGCGAAGCCACAGCACGGCGCTGGCCCACCTGACGCGACTCACAGGGTGAGTTTCGTTCTATTGCCACGTTTTGCCCGTATCGTGTTCATACCCCGACAAGGCGTCATTAGCACGCTGGCGCGTGCCCACAACAACACTGTTGTTGTGGGCACGCGCCGTACGCGCCGTTCTCTCCTCGTCTTGGGCTTTTCCACCTGTCATGTGATAATCTGAAGCAGGGCCTTGACATCCAAGACGGTAGCTAGTCATGTGCGGCTAGGGCGCGCACCACCGCGGGAGCCTCCGCCGGCTCTTGCTGGGTCTTGATCCGTGCGATCGTGTAGATCAGCAGCCCGTAGGCTGGTTTCGCCACGAGATCGGCGATCGAGTATCCGACCTGACGCGCAACCAGCGCGGTCGCCGGATCGAGACCGAGGAGCGGCAGCAGGTAGGCGATCGGATACACTCCCCAGCTTGCGAGCAGTAGTAGGCGTAGGTTCCGCAGTAGCACACGTACCTCAGCGGACTCGCGCGCCATGACCACCCCGAGATCGCGCCAGAGCACATACAGGATGTAGAGGAATGGGATGCTACTCAGCGTGCCCCACACGAGCCGCGTGGTGACGTCCGACGAGACCTCGCCAGGGTAGCCCAGCACGATCATCAGCGCTGCCGCAATCACCAGCCGCGTGATCAGCCCACTCCGCTGCCGGCCGGTGATGTGCAGGACCGCGATGAGCTCGACGAGCAAGAGCGGCACCGTCAGGAGCCAGTCGGCATAGCGGTATGCTTCATTGAACGGCTGGCCGCTCGGCGTGTACCCCGCGCCGCTGATGGTGAAGGCCGCGCTCCAGCTCGTGAACATCCGCACATAGTGATACGTAGCAATCCCGACGATGAGCGCCGCGATTACGATCGCGCGCTGATAGGTGGCTGCCACGCTGGTGCGCGCGAGCAAGAAAAACACAAACGCCGCGCCCATCGCCGCGATGGTGAACGAGAGTGCGTTGTAAACCAGGTCGTACTGAACTAGCGTGAGGGTTGGCATGACCAGGAGCTCCTATCTAAAATGGACACCGTCGCAGCGCCCCGTGTGAACCGAGCCGCGGTGGTACGTCACCAGATTGTTCCCTATAGCACAAAGTATACTCACACTGCCAGCGTTTGTCAATGGAATATTCAGCCTTTGTCAAGATTCTGTACGCAAGCTGTAGCGCACTGGATCTGCTCACATGACAGTGCTTTTCCGCAGGTTTGATACTGATTCGGGCGGCGGCGCAGCGGTCGGTGCCTCGGTGGGTGTATTGGTCGGCTCGGCGGGCGGGGTGGCGCTCGGCGTGCCGGTTAGCTCGGCGGTCGGCGTGGTGCTCGGGATGGTGGTCGGCGTGCCGGTTAGCTCGGCGGGCGGGGTGGCGCTCGGTTCCCCTTCCGGGGTCGGCTCGTCCGTTGGCGTAGCACTCGCATCCGCTTCAACGGTGGTCGTCGCTTCCGCTGCGGGCGTGGCTGTCTGTTCCTCCACCGCTGCTGTCGCGGTTGGTTTCGCCTTCGCGGGAGGCGCGGGGGCCGGTGCGACCAGAGTCGGCTGGTTGCTTTCCTGTGGCGTGACCGTCGCGTCTGGCTCGTCGGGGCCGGCGGTCAGTGTGTTTCCCGCCGCCGCCGCCACCGTTGCCGAATCCCGGCTGGATCACGCTCCCGGGCTGACCGTCCGCCACTGTCCAGCTACGCACCGTCTCGCCGGCGGCCGAAAACACCCGGCGCCCGTCGGCACTGAAGGCCAGGCCGGCCACCGCGCCCTGACCGGGCAGCGTGGCCTGCAGCGGGCCGCCGGCCACGGGCCAAATGCGTACCGTGCCGTCGTTGCCGCCTGCGGCCAGGGCTGTGCCGTCGGGCGACAGCGCGAGCGCGGTGACTCCCGCACTCCCCACCTGGAGCGTGCGCGTCAGCGATCCGTCGCTGACCCGCCAGAAGCGCACCGTATCATCGCGGGATCCGGATATCACGGTTTGCCCATCGCGGGTCAGGACCACGCCTGTCACGGCGCCGGCGTGGCCCCGCAACACGCCGGCTTGGATGCGGGGTAGGAGGTCAGCGAGCACGCGACCTGCGCCGAGCCCGACGAGTACCAGTAGGGCCGCGTTCAGCAAGCGCCCGGCTAGGCCGCTGCTGCGCGCGCGCGGGAGGCGCCGGGCCACCGCACGGTTGAGCACCTCGCCGGACAGGCCGCCGATGCCTGCCAGGAGTAAGACGCCGATGGCCGGCACCCAGTGCAGGCCAGGGGGATCCAGGGCCATTGCAGCACCGCGGTTGCCAGTACCGCGCCCGCCCAGGCCATTGCCCAACTCGCGGCTGCGGCCACGATGAAGCGGTACGGCGGCCGGCACAGGGTGAAGCTGAGCAGGGCCAACTGCAGCAAGCCCACTACGACGCCCCAGGGCCAGACCCGCAACAGGATGCCGAAAGTGTTGACGGAGCCGGTCAGGGCTGCGGGAAAGGCAATCATCGCCGCCACGTAAGCGCTATGCGCGGCGCCCCAGCCCAGCATCGTGACCAGAGGCCACCACCCGGCTCGCCGGATCCGTCCGCGCACGACCAGCCACTGGCCGAGGCCGCACAACAGCCCGCTGCGGAGGCTGTCGGCAAAGCCCAGGAAACTGTCGGGCCGCCAATCGCGGGCGATCAGCAGGCCGATCAGCAGTTCGGTCGCCACCGCAACGACGATCCACTCCGATCGCACCCGCCCGACGGTCCCTTGCGCGGCCAACCAGGCCCGCGCCCGGCGCACGGGTGTTGGGGTGCCGCTGGCGGTATTCATGCGCTGTGTACCCTACCTTCCCCCGAGCCGTTGTGCCTACACGCTACCCCTGGCAGCCTTCACGCCTGGTTACGCGCAGCGCAGCCGGGATTGCACCCGGCCACGACTACTACGAGCGCCAATACAAACAACGCACGGCGCGCAACCTTCAGCGGTGCGCGAAGACCCTGGGCTTTGAGTTGGTTCAGGCAGCACCGCAAGTCCCGGCCGCTGCGGAAGTAGTAGAATCCATTCGGGGCTCGTTGCGGTGGAGTGTGGTAAGTTGCGGCAGCGGACCTACTTGGGTAAGATGGGGGTATCTCAACCACCCCGCACCCCAGGCGATCCGACATGGAAAGTATACCTCAGGCGGGCGTCCGAATCAATCCCGGCGATCCCACCGCCTTTACCCAGGTGGTAGAGTGCGTTAAAAAGCTGCCTAACGGCGAAATCTGCTAGGCACGAATCACAGACTTCTTTAATGCTGATCGACACGACGGGGGTCTTCCCTGATCCGGAGACGGCGGGGGCCCAGGCCGACTTGCAGGCCCACGTCGCCGCCGCGCTGGCCACCGTGCTGACGGAGCGCGAGCGCCGGGTGCTTACGCGCCTCGATGGCCTGGCTGATGGGGTGCGCCGCACGCTGGCCGAGGTCGCCGGCGAGTTGGGGGTGTCCCGCGAACGGGTCCGCCAGATTGAGGAAGAAGCATTCAGCAAGCTGCGCCAACGGCCGGACCTGGCCCAGGCGTTCGCCGATTACTGTTGAGGAGGGGTCCCATGACGACTGAGACCGAGGCCCTGGTGATCGTCCAGATCACGGCCGCCTGGTCACACCGCCGGCTCACCCGCCGGAGCCGGTGGCGGGCCAGTGTGCCTGCGGCGGGGCGATTGCGGTCCAGCGCGCCGGGCAATGCCGGCGGTGTGACCAGGCGGCCGCCTATGCGCAGGGAGGATTGGTTGGTACAGGTAATCTCTGAGTGGGCGCTATTGGGGCAGGGTCGCCGGAGCCATCTCGATGAGGCGTGTTGTGTTCCATAGGATAGCTTTCCCCGATGCGCGATGCGCTGGTCGATCAACCGCTCAGCATCCCGTCCGCGCCTGGATAGTATCCCCGCTGCCCGGATTCCATCCGTAGCGCAGCGGCCAAGGCCAGGAGAGTGACTGCTCGCATCGGCCACACGCCGGAAGCGCCCCAGCAGAAACGTAGCCAGATCTAGGTTTTCATATAAGCCCTGATCCGGTTCCTGCTCGTGCCGCTGGATTTCCTGATCGAGCAGATACCGAGTCAGGGCTTCGTCACCCGGCTGGCGATTATACTGGAGGGCCAGGAGCATCGTATAACGGGCCTGGAGATCCTCCCACAGCCCGGCAACGCCCTGGCCGCTTCCGCACGCGAGGGCCGCCCAACTGGCGGGGTTGCCACGGAAGCGGGCACGCGAGGCATGTGCAGAATCGAACACAGATCATATTATAGCACAGCGATTATGCGCCGATTTCTTCCGTTACCGTGGGACCGGCTGGGCCGGGATCGGGGCATAGCGCTGCCAGACCCCTGCCTGGTAGTGCAGCAATGTACCATCCGCGCCGCCCGCCCAGCCCACAGCAGCCCCGATCATTGCGAGGGCCTCCAGGTCGGCGGTGGTCGGGCTGGCCGCGCGCGCCCAGGCCCCGTCCGCATAGCGCAGGATCACGCCGCCCGCACCCACCGTCCAGCCCGCATCCGGTGCTGTCATTTGCACCGCCATCAGCGTGGTCGTCACCGGGCTGGCTGCGGCGATCCACTGCCGCCCGTTCCAGTGGTCCAATTCGCCGTGCGCGCCCACCGCCCAGCCGTTGTCTGCTGTTGCCATGCTCAGGCCATACAGATCCTCGTACCGGGGCGAGTGCTGGTCCTGTTGCCAGGCCGTCCCATCCCAGTGTAGCAATTTTATACCATAGACGGCCCAACCATTCTGGGGCGTGAGCATCTGCGCACTGGTGACCCCTTGCACAACGTACTTATCGATCTGCCAGGTGCCATTGCGGTAGCGAAAAACACCGGTAAAAGTCTCGTCCAGGCTGCTGCCGAACGCCCAACCGTCGGCGGGTCCCGCCATCGCCACATAGGTCAGATCGGCGGGGCGCGGTAGCGGCACCGGGGTCCAGCGCCCGCCCTGGTAATGCAGCATCCGGTTATCGCCAACGGCCCAGCCCTCGCCGGAGGGCAGCAGGGTCACGCTGCGCAACTCCTGGCCCGGCGTGATCGTGCCGGCCTCGATGGTCCAGGCCCCGGCCTGGTAGCGCAACAGGCCCCCGGCGTACTCCGCCCCGTCCGCCGACTCCAGCAGCAGTTGGGCGGCGGCCCAGCCGCTATCCGGCCCGGCCAACGCCAGGCTGCGGATGCGCGATACGCGAGCGGTCGCCGGAGCCGGGGCGGGCACTGCGGGCACCTGGGCCGCTCCCAGCCGGCCCAGCAGGACTCTGTAGGGCGTGCCGGCGTTTTCCGGGTGCCACTCGAAGCGCGCCCGCTGGAAGTATTGCACCGTGTAGGGCGTGCCGTCGAGGTCGCTGATCTCGGTAAACTCGTCGGAGATCGGGTAGCCCTGTTGCGCCAGCCCGCCGTGACCCTCCCAGTAAGCGCGGAATGTGCCGCCTAGCGTATGCCCGGTCTCGGCGAAGAAGCGCGGGTTGGCGGTGCTGGCTTGCTGGCCGGGCGCGCCCGCGTCGCCGTAGCGCTGCCGGTACGCGGCGGTGCCCAGCAGGCTGAGGAGCACGCTGTAGGGCGGCGCATGTTCGGGGTGGTACTCGAACACCGCCCGCTCGCAAATCTGGGTCCAATAGACCCGGCCATCGGCGGCCACGCGGAGCGCGGCCTCGGTGAGCGGGTAGCCCTGCTGAGCCAGGCCGCCCATCCGGTCCCACGTCGGGGCAAAGACGGCGGCCAGATTATGCCCGGTGGCCGGGAAGAAGCGGCTGCCGGGCGCGCCCGATTCGCCTATCGGCGCAGCCTGGCGGGCAGCGGCCTGGGGCAGGGTCAAGGTATAGAGCCGGCCCTCGCGCACATTCAGCAGCGTCAGCGGTAGGTAGGGTGCCAGGTAGGGCGTGGGTAGCTGATAGCTGCTCACATAATCCGGCAGGTGCTGCCAGTGCGCCCCGCTATCCGGGGAGTAGAAGAGCTGCCCGGCCGCGCGCAAAAACACATTGGCCGGGGCAAACGGCACGGCCAACAACCCGGTAGCACTGTCATAATTCGGCCAGAAGGCTGCCGGCGGCAGCGGCAATGTCGGCCAGTTCCTGCCGCCGTCGGTCGAGCGACTCAGATGGAGCGGCGCACCGCGCCGGATGTCCTGATCATTGAGGCGCAAGATCGCCCCGCCGGCGGTGGATGCCAGGCTCGATGCCCGTGTCTGCGATCCCACGGAACCGACGACTCCCTGGAAGCTCCGCCCGCCATCGCCAGAGAGATTCATCTGGTAGCCGATGCTGTTCGACCCGCTGGCCCGGCGGATGGTCTCCAGGATCAGGAGATTCGCCGGCCCGGTGCCGGGCACGAAGCGCAGGCGGTTTTCCGTATAATACGATCGGGATGGGGACTCTGGCTGGCCGCGCTCCTCCCAGGTCTGCCCGGCATCGGGCGAGAACAGGATCTTGCTGCCGACGCGATACAGCACTCGGGCATCAGCCCCGTAGACGGCGGTACTGGAAGCGGCTTCCGGGGTGGTGCGTTCGGTCCAGGTCAGGCCGCCATCGCTACTGGCCCACAACCGATCCGCAAAGGCCGGGGCGCTGTAGACCTGGAGCGTGCCGTCGGCGGCCACGTGCGTGGGCAGGTGCTCCGTCGGGCGTCCGGCAGGATCGTCCAGGCTGAAGCGCCAGGCCGGGCCGCCGCTCAGGCCGGCGAACAGCACCCCACGCGGCCCGCAGACATCAAAATGGCGGCGGTTGATCACCGTGCGCGCACCGGTCGCCCAGTTATAGGCGACCGTGCCCAGGGGGTCTTCATTCACCAGCAACACCTGGGGACGGCTGCTGTCGAAGCAGTAGCCGTCCTGGGGCGGCGGCACCTGGAGGCCGGTGTCCTGCCAGGCGGGCAGCGACGGGACGGGGGGACCAGCCTGCGCCCCTGCCGGCGGCACCGGCCCTCCAGCCAGGGCTGCCAGCAGTAACATGCCAATCCCCAGGCTTCCCAGACCAGCTGGTTGCCCACCAGCAACGGGTGGACCGCCCGCTGGCTCTGGAATAAGCCTTGCGCCAGCTTGTAGACCCCGTCCGCGAACCCATAGGCGGCAGAGACCAGCGGCACCGGGGCCGGGTCGCTCAGGCGCAGGCTCCAGACATCGGCGCTGTGGGTTGGGCTGTCGGGGGTCGCCCATAGAACGTAGTCGCCCCGCAGGAACGGCTGCATGGCAGGACCAGGGGTTTCGGCCAGTATGGCCCCCGTGGCGAGGTCAAGCACATGGAGGGCAGTATCGGTCCAAACCAGGTGGGGGCCGTCGGGGGCATATTCGACCGCCCGGCCTGGGTCGAGCCGCGGGCTGGTCGCCACCGTCCGAACCTGGCGGGTGGCGCGGTCAAAGACCCGGAGGCGGGTGCCGCCGGCGGCCGCGTTGTCGGCCAGCGGCAGGCTTTCCTGCCACACCAGGTAGCCCGCGTTGAGCGCCGGGGGGCCGAGCGCAATATAGTGGGTCGCCGGGTAGGCGACGATCTCGGCCGGCGGGTCAGCGGCCAGGTCACGCAACAGCAGGCGGGTGGAGTCGCCGGTGATCTCGATCCAGGCGGCACTGCTGCCGGCGAGCGCCACGCCGAACTGGTCGGCCGCTCCGGTCGCCACGGCGTAGGCGGTGCCGGTCGCCAGGTCACGGGCCAGGATATCCCCATCACAGACCGCGCAGCTATGGCCGTAATCCTCCCAGGCCACCAGGGTACCGGCCACGGCAGGATTGATCTGGTTGCCCAGCTCGGCGGTGATGGTGATCGGCGTGTGGGTGCGCAAATCCAGGCCTCGCACCCCCGCCCCGCCGAGAGTCGGGCCAGTGCGCGGCTTTTCGGTCCAGACCACGTAGCGATCCGAGGCCCGCGGTCCGGTCTGGAGCCGATACTGGGTTGGCGCGGCCAACTCGCGACCCGGCGAGAGCGAATCGGATACCGCCGCAGCGGGCCGTAGACCCTCGGTGGCTGCCATCCCGCCGAGGAGGATCAAGCCAAGCAGTAAACCCCCTGTGGATCGTCTTTTCACCAGCGTCTCCTCTCCTGACCTGCTGAGGATGCCAGGGAATCCCTGGTGCCACGGGCAGGTGCGACCTGACGCGGCCAGGAGCGGGAGCGCGTGTGCAAATGGGCCGGGCATCATCAATAACGAGCGACCGCCCCGGCGGTTGCAGCCACCGACCAGTAGCCCCGCTACCGCCCCGCCGGGCCGCAGATGTGCAGCACGACACACCCAAGTGCGTGCCCGGTGCGTCTCAGGATATCGCTTATAGAGGGCTATCAGAGCTAGGATAGTGCCAGGTGTCCCTAATGGCTGACCACAGCCTGGAACCTGACGAGCCGACCATTTATCGGCGAAAGGAGACCGCGATGAACGAAGACACTGCAATTCGCCCGGCCATTTATCGTGAGTTGGAAATCACCCGCCTGGCCTACCACAAGCTCCTGGCAACGCTGACCGACGCGGATTGGGATCGCCCCACCCCCAACCCCCACCATACGATCGGGGCCTTGATGGCCCACCTCGCCGACGACGTGGGCAACATCCGCTATCTGGCAGCGGGGGCGCGCCGGGGTTGGGGGTGTAATCCGCCGGACTGGCTGTTTCGCCGGTTCAATCCCTGGCGGGTGCGCTGGGGCATTCGGCAGGCCACGCGCCAGACCGTCGCCGCTACTTACGATCGCGGTCACGCCGCCCTTTGCCGCGACCTGGCCCGCGTCCAGCCCGCCGACTGGGGCAAAGCGACCACCATCCTGGGCCGGCACGTCACGGTGGCCGATGCTTTCCGGTTGCCCGTCAAACATTTTGCCCAGCACCAGGCTGATATTCTGCACGGGTCGGCGCGCTCCCCGGACGCGACACCGAAGTCGGTATCCCGGATACGGGGCCCGTAACCCTGTCTGCGCCTGATGAATCGAGATCGGCACGTGAGTAGGATTGTGGCGATAGGTAGGGTCTTACGACCTTTCCCCGCTCCAAACGGAGCGTGCGGGTTTCCTCGCACTCCGCTTTCCAGTTCGGCAGCGATACTGAGACATGGAGACTCAGTACAAGTACGACGCGCTTGATCGCACGGTGGCGGTGATCCGCGACTACACCCTATAATGATCCCAACAAACGCAACAGTGAAACGGCGAAATTTAAAGTAGGAGTCCCGCATGGCTACGACCCGCAAAACCTATAGCGCCACGCTCAAAGCCGAGATCGTCCGCGAAATCTGGCGCGAGACGCGCTCCATCAGCCAAATCGCCGCCCAGTACGGCATCCACCCGAATCAACTCTATACCTGGCGCGACCAGGCCGCCGCTGCCCTGCCTGAGTTTTTCACCGATCAGGCCGCCACCACCCTCGCCGCCCAGCAGGCCGCCCATGCCGCCGCGGTCGAACAACTCTACGCCGAGATTGGCCGGCTCACCACCGACCTCTCCTGGCTCAAAAAAAAGCTGCCACGCTCCCTCGGGCCGACCGCCTGAGCTTGCTCGATCAGCCGCCGCAGGACCTGGCGCTGGTCCGCCAGACCGCCCTGCTCGGGCTCAATCGCGCCGCGCTCTATTACCAACCGCGGCCCGTGCCAGCGGAAACGCTCGCCCTCCAGCGGCGCATTGACGAAATCTATACCGCCCATCCGTATTACGGCGTGCGGCGCATCACGGCCCAATTGGCCGCCGAAGGGCAGGTGGTGAATCCGAAAGCGGTCCGCCGCCACATGCACCTGCTGGAACTGACGGCCATTTATCCGGGGCCGAACCTCAGCAAGCGCGCTCACGCGGCGACCGTGCGCCCGTATTTGCTGCGCGGGGTGCCGGCCCGCTACCCGAATCACGTCTGGGGAACGGATATTACCTGTATCCGCAGCCCCGGCGGGTGGCTGTATCTGGTGGCCTTTCTGGATTGGCATAGCCGCTTCATTGTCGCCTGGGAACTGGACCAGACGCTGGCGGTGGGGCTGGTGGTCGCCGCGCTGGAGCGGGCACTGGCCGGGGCGACCCCGACGATTTGCAACAGCGACCAGGGCAGCCAGTTCACCAGCGCCGCGTATACGGCTCCGTTGGCAGCCGCCGGAGTGGCGATCAGCATGGACGGGCGCGGACGGGCGCTCGATAACGTGTTTACCGAGCGGCTTTGGCGCACGATCAAATATGAGGAGGTCTATTTGCATGAGTATAGTAGCCCGCGCGCGGCACGGGAGCAGTTGACGACCTATATCCACTTCTACAATCATGAACGCTTACACCAGGCGCTGGGCTATCGCACGCCGGCCAGTGTCTACCACGCGCCGGCGAGCCAGCCGAGCTGAGACGATTCGATTCGATTCGATTCCGAGTGCGAGTTCGATGTTCTGTGACGGAAGATCGATCTCACTTAACAAATGGTCCGATCACTGTATTGAGATACCGTTGGCGAACCCTTGTAGAGCGCCAATCTTAGCGGCGAATCACTTGGCAACCGTCCCCGCATCGCGTACAATCGGGACCACTGACTTTAGCCTTATTACCCAGGAGCTGTCCCATGTCGT
>Ga0209724_1004609_pt1 | contig 10780 bp, 8 predicted proteins | sample grotaG_FD_184143 | JGI IMG/M metagenome (GOLD analysis project Ga0209724, IMG submission 184143) | Glacier valley bacterial and archeal communities from Borup Fiord, Nunavut, Canada, to study Microbial Dark Matter (Phase II) -... | ecosystem: Environmental > Aquatic > Freshwater > Ice > Glacier ... | reverse complement strand
AGCACCGTCTTGGCCGCGCTCTTCTCTTCCAGCCCGGCAACGTAGTTCGCCATCAGCAGCAGCGCGATCGGGCCCATCGCGATGCCGGTCACGAGCATCGTGACGATCGTGCGCCGGTCACGCAGTCCGTCGACGACCTCCTTGCGGAAGACCGCCCACCACGCGGACCACCAGACCGCGTTCAAATCGCGGCCTCGCGCAGGCGGTCCGCGGCGGCGCGGTCGGTGAGCTTGAAGAAGGCTTCCTCGAGGTTGGTCGCGCCAGCCTCCGCGAGCACCGCGGCGGTGGTGCCGTCGGCAACGACGCGCCCCTCGGCCACGATGACGATGCGGTCGGCCAGCGCCACCACCTCCTGCATGATGTGGCTCGACATCAGGATGCACTTGCCGGCGTCGCGCAGTTGCCGGATCAGCGTGCGCAGCGCGCGCGTCGCCGTCACGTCGAGCCCGTTGCTGGGTTCGTCGAGCACCAGGTTCTGCGGGTCGTGCACCAGCGCCCGCGCGATCGCGACCTTCATCCGCTCGCCCTGCGAGAAGCCGTCGGTGCGACGGTCGAGCAGCGGCTTCATCTCCAGCAGGCCCGCGAGGTTCTCGATCGAGGCCTCGATGCGTTCGTCGCTCAGCCCGCGCAGCCGGCCGTAGTAACGGATGTTCTCGCGTGCGGTCAGGCGCACGTAGAGACCCCGTGCGTCCGAGAGCACGCCGAGGCGCTCGCGGACCGCGGTGGCGTCGCCGACGCTGTCGTGGCCATCGACGCGGGCAGAGCCGACGTCGGGCTCGACGAGCGTCGCGATCATCCGCAGCGTGGTGGTCTTCCCGGCGCCGTTCGGGCCGAGCAGGCCGGTGGTCTCGCCGTCGGCGGCCACGAACGACACGCCGCGCACCGCATCGACGGTGCGCGACTTGCCGCGCGTCTTCCTGCCGCCTTCGCCCTTCGCGACGAAGGACTTCTTCAGGCCGTCGACCTCGATCATGGAACGGCCTTCGCGTCGCGATCGCGGCGGACCTCCACGACCGGCGAAAAGAAGAGGGGCCGCGGGATGGCGTTCAGGCATTGCCCGTCGATCGCAGCGGCGTTGGCGCGCTTGACGAAACGCTCGATCAGTTCCGGCGCGCAGCCCTGCTGCGAGACGCCGTGGCCGACGTGCGGCGCGACCAGGCTGCGTGCACGGGTCAGTTGGCGCTCGACCGCCGTCGCGTGCACCGGGGGCGTGGCCGGGTCGATGCCACCCGACAGCATCAAGGTCGGCACGTCCGCGCCGGGCTTGCCGGCCATCGACGCGTAGAACGCTGGCGGCGGCGGGCGCTGCGGCCACTGCGCGCACATGCGCTGGTATTGCGTGTAGTAGATCAGCGCGAACGGATCCGGTCGGCCGTCGACCACGCTTCGGACGGCCTCGGTTTTCGCCGCGTCGAGGTCGGCTGCGGTGATCGACGGCATGTCCTCGGAGCACAGCACCGACAGGTGCATGCCGAGCGCGAGATTCTCCTCGAGGCCGCTGCCCACGGTGACGCTGAGCGCGGCGAGCACGCCGTAGTCGCCCCGGCCCGCGTGCTCGATCGCGGCCGGCAGCAGGCTCGCGGTGAGCCCGATGTAGAGCGGCGTGCGCAGCAGCGACGCGAGGCCGGCCCTGCTCAGTCGGACGTGCTCCTTCTTTCCCGTGACGGGATGGTCAACGTCGATGTCGACGGGACCCGCGTCGAGCCGGGCGAACAACGCGCCGATGTCGGCGGCCAGGTGCGGATAGCGCGCGGCGCAGGCCGCGTCCTTCGCGCAGTCGGCGACCAGCCCGACCACCGCCGCGTGCGTGTCGACGCCGAACGACAGCGGCAGCTTCACCGAGGCGGGGGCCACGCCGTCGAGGGTCATCGTGCGGACGCGATCGGGGAACTGGCGCAGGTATTCGAGCGCGGTCCGCGTGCCGTACGAGCCGCCCCACAGGTTGATGCGCGGGTAGCCGAGCCGCGAGCGCACGTCGTCGATGTCCTGGACGGCGGTGCTCGTCGTGTAGCGCGTCAGGTCGGCCTGCTGCCCGAGCCGTGCCGCACAGGCCGCGATGCGTCGCTCGAGATCGTTCGCGTCGAACGATTCCGACATGCTGCCGCTCGCGGTCTCCCGGCTGCACGACAGGCGGTTCGATCCGCCGGTGCCGCGCTGGTCGACGAAGACGATGTCGCGGTTGCGGTTCAGTTTCGCGAACAGCGGATAGAGCGTTCCGGCGACGTCGGTCGCGGCCTGCCCCGGTCCGCCGGCGAACACGAAGATCGCGTCGGGTTCGGGCTGGCGCGCGAGCGCCGGGATCACGGTCAGGCGGATCGGGATCTTCCGGCCGGAGCCGGCGGCGGCCGAGTCCCGATCCTCGGGGACCTTGATCGTCGCGCAGCGCAGTTCGATCTCGACGCCCTTGAGGCGGCAGGGTTCGAGCGTCACGCCGGACGCGGCGACGGTGCCGCGGCGGCTGTCGTCGGAGCAGCCGGCAAGGAGCGAGATCACCGAAACGAACACCGCGGCCAGCGACACGCGCATCGGCGTCGTCATGCGCGTGCTCGGACGGGGTGGCGCGATTCTGGGGTCGTCATCACGGCGGCCAGCCAGCTTTCGGTCGGATCGATCGGGAACGCGGATGATAAGCCCCCGGCGGCGCGGGTCGAATCACCGGGTGGGCGCCGACCCCGCATTGCAGCACGGACCGCATTGTTTCAACGCGTAACATCCGTCAACTTTCGAGGGCGCAACTCGTTCCACTGACATTCGCCCTAGAACCGAAGAACATCCCGATGACCCCATCCCTCGTGTCGACGTCGCTTCGCGACACCGCTCTTCGCTTCACGCGCTTCGCGCTGCCGGCGATCGCGATCGTCCTCTCGCTGACGACGCTGCTCGCCCCGCGCACGGCGCACGCCGACGTACCGGGTCGCGTCGGGCGCATCGCGTTCATCGAAGGCGACGTGCAGGCCTATTCCGACAGCGATCCGGAATGGAAGGTCGCATACCTGAACCAGCCGATCACGTCGCGCAACTCGGTTTTCGTCGGCGACGCGGGGAGGGCCGAGATCAGCGTGGGCTCGACGACGCTGGCGATGGACGCCGGTTCGCAGGTCGACATCCAGCAGCTCGACGACAATACCTTCGACGCCAACGTCGTGCGCGGCCGGGTGTCGCTGCGGGTGCGCCGCTTCGACGCGAACGACGCGTACAACGTCGCGGTACCGGGCGCCGACTTCGCGCTGCTGCGACCGGGCCGCTATCGCATCGACGCGCTGCCGTCGACCGGCGGCATCACGGTCTTCGAAGGGCAGGCGAGCGTGCAGGGCGACCGCGGGGACGTACGGGTCGAATCCGGCAACGGCCTGCGCGTCGCGCTCAACCCGTCCGACCCCGACGCCGCACCGCAACTGCTGTCGGCCGCGCCCACGGCCGTGCCGCTCGACGACTGGGTCGTGGCGCGCGAGGGTCGCTTTCGCAACAGCCAGGCCGAGCGTTATGTCTCGCCGAACATGACGGGCTACGAGGACCTGGACGCCAACGGACGCTGGTCCAACGAGGAGGACCTCGGTCCGGTCTGGTACCCGACGACCTACGTGCGCGCCGACTGGGCGCCCTACCGCTACGGCCGCTGGGCCTATGTGGCGCCGTGGGGCTACACGTGGATCGACGACGCGCCGTGGGGCTTCGCGCCGTTCCACTACGGCCGCTGGGTGCAGGTCGGCAATCGCTGGGGGTGGTGCCCGGGCTCGTACGTCGCGCGGCCGGCCTACGCGCCCGCGCTGGTGGGGTTCTACGGCGGCGACAACTTTTCCGCGTCGTTCGCGATCGGCGCCGGGCCGGCCGTCGGCTGGTACCCGCTCGCGCCGTGGCAACGCTACTCGCCGCACTACACGCGCAACGCCGTCTACGTGAATCAGGTCAACAACATCACGATCGTCAACGCGCCGCGCCGTTTCGGCGGGGGCGACGGCGGCCGCGACTGGAACCGCGAACACGGCGGAACGATCGCGCCGCGCGACGCGTTCTCCAGCCAGCGGTCGATCTCGCGGGTCGCGGTCGCCGCACCGCGCAATGCGTTCGATCGAGCGCGGGCGGTCGAGGTCGCCGACCTGCCGCGGCCGGCCCAGATCCCCGGTGCCGTCCGCCGCGGTCCCGACCCCGGTCGCGGCGATACGCGCCCCGACTTCCGCGGGCCGCGCGACTTCGCGAACCTTCCGAATCCGGGTGCGCCGCGCAGCGCAGAGCAGGGTGGCCGTCCGGTCGGGCCGTTCGTCGGCGCACCAGGCGAGCGCAACGGCGGCTTGCCGCCGGCCTATCGTCGACTGCCGGAAGACCGTCGCACGAACGGCATCGAAGGGGGGCGCCCGGATCAGCCGGGCGTTCGACCCGAGGCCCAGCAGCCGCGCGGCAATCCGGGCAACTTCAATCGCGACAACCGTCCCCAGCTGCAGGCGCCTGCGCAACCGGTGCTGCAAGGGGCGCCGGCGGGCGAAGGGCAGGGCTTCGAGCAACCGCGCTTCACGCCGCGGGGGCAACCGCAGATGCGCAACGACGGCGACCAGCGTCTCGACCAGCGCCTGCCGCCGGTCCCGGTCCAGCCTGCTCCCGGCGAGAGGAACTTCGAGCGGCAGAATCGCGAGCAACGCAACGTGCAGCAGCCGCCGCAGGGACAGGCACCCCAGATCGTCGAGCAACGCCAGCAGCAAGTGGAGCGCCAGCAGCAGATGGAGCGTCAGCAGCAGGCGGGGCGTCAACAACAGATGGAGCGGCAGCAACAGATGGAGCGGCAGCAACAGGGCCAGCAGCAGGCCCAGCAGCAAGCGGAGCGCCAGCAGCAGATGGAACGTCAGCAGCAGGCAGGCCGCCAACAGATGGAACGCCAGCAGATGGAACGCCAGCAGGTGGAAAGACAGCAAAGGGTCGAGCGACCGGCGCCCCCGCCGCAGGCGCCGGTCGCGCAACCCCGTGTGCAGCCGCCGCCGCAACCTCAGGCTCAGCCCGTTGCGCAGCCCGGGGCCGATCGGCCGGGCCCTCGCGAGCTCAACCGCGACCGCTGATCAGCGGTCGCAGAACGCGAAGTCGACGTCGGGCTTGCGGCCCGCGATCAGGTCGGCGATCGCGAGCCCCGAGCCCGCGCCGTGGGTCCAGCCGAGCGTGCCATGGCCGGTGTTGAGCCACAGGTTGCCGAGCTTGCTGCGGCCGATGTAGGGCACGTTCGACGGCGTCGCCGGACGCAGTCCGGTCCAGTACTCGACCTGCGTCGCGTCCAGCACGCCGGGGAAGATCTCCTCGGCGCGGCGGGTCAGCGCCTCGCAGCGCACGCGGTTCAGTTCCGTGCCGTAGCCCGACAGTTCGGCCGTGCCGGCGATGCGGATGCGGTCGCCCAGACGCGAGAAGACGATCTTCAGCTGGTGATCGGTGAGGCTGACCGTGTTGGCCAACGCGCCCGGCCTGATCGGCATCGTCGCCGAGTAGCCTTTAGCCGGATAGATCAGCGTCGAGACGCCGACGGTGCGCAGCAGGTGCGCGGACCACGGTCCGAGGCACATCACGTAGGCGTCGGCCATCAGTGTCTCCTCGCGACCGGGGCCGTTCGGGTGGCCGTCCTTGACGACGACGCCGGCGATGCGGTCGCCGTTCGACTTCAGCGACAGCACCTGCGTCCCGTAGCGGAACTCGACGCCCTGCGACCCGGCCAGCGCGGCCAGGCCCTGCGTGAACTTGAAGGCGTCGCCCGATTCGTCCTCGGGCGCATGCGCGCCGCCGGCCAGCCGTGACCGGTACGAGGCCAGCGACGGCTCGAGCGCGACGATCTGCGCGGGGTCGAGGAAGTTCATCGTGCAGCCGAACTCGCGCATCAGCTCCAGGCCCGGACGTGCAGCGTCGAACTCGGCTTCGCTCTCGTAGAGGTGCAGGATGCCGCGCTCCAGCGCGTCGTATTGCAGGCCGGTCGTCCTGCGCAGCGCGATCAGCGTGTCGCGGCTGTAGATGCCGAGGTTGGTCAGCTGGATCGTGTTGAAGCGGGTCTTCGCCGGCGTGCAGTTGGCGAGAAAGGCCAGCCCCCACATCCACTGGTGCGGGTCCGCGTTGAGGCGGAACAGCAGCGGCGAGTCCTCCTTGCCGAGCCACTTCAGGATCTTCAGCGGCGCGCCCGGGTTGGCCCACGGCTCGGCATACGAGACGGAGATCTGCGAGCCGTTGGCATAGCTGGTTTCGAGCCCGGCGCCCGGTTGCCGGTCGATGACGGTGACGTCGTGTCCGTCGCGGCGCAGGAACCACGCGGTGGCGGTGCCGAGGATCCCGGCGCCCAGAACGATGATTTTCATGAAGGAGTCGTGAGGGCGTCGTGCGCCGGTGCGAGTACCGCGAGTCCGCCACGCGCGGGTTCGGCGTGCGGCACGCGATTATAGGCAACGATGCCTCGCCCCGTGCGCGGCAAGCCCGTTCGTGCGGCGTCGAACGGCTATAGTCCCGCTCTGCCGAACGCGGCCCGGTTCCCGTCGTCGACGCCCGGTGCGCCTCCCGTCCCATGCCCTCCATCACCGATCCGTCGCCTTCCCTGGCCGCCCCTGCGGCCATGGTCCCGCATGGGCGGCCGGACAAGTTGTCGGGCATCGCGCTCGCGGCTTTCGGGGCGATCGCGTTCTCCGGCAAGGCGATCATCGTCAAGCTCGGCTTTCGCCACGGCGCCGATGCGATCACGCTGATCGCGTTGCGGATGGCGGTCGCCGTGCCGTTCTTCGCCGCCATCGCCTGGTACGCGTCGACGCGTCCCGGTGTCGTGCGCCTGAGCCGCGGCGATCGCGCCAAGGTCGCGCTGCTCGGGTTCCTCGGCTACTACCTCGCGAGCTATCTCGACTTCCTCGGCCTCGAATACGTGTCTGCGTCGCTCGAGCGCCTGATCCTGTATCTCAACCCGACGCTGGTCCTGCTGATCGGCCTGTTCGTCTTCGGGCGTCGCGTGACGGGCCGGCAGATCGTCGCGCTGGTGCTCGGCTACGGCGGGGTGGTGCTGGCCTTCGCGCACGACCTCCATGTCGGCGGAGGCAGCATCGCGCTGGGCAGCCTGCTGGTGTTCGGCAGCGCACTGGCGTATGCGATCTACCTGGTCGGCAGCGGCGAACTGCTGCGGCGCGTCGGCACCGTGCGACTCACGGCCTACGCGAGCTGCGTGGCGGCGGTCTGCTGCCTGCTGCACTTCGCGCTCACGCGACCGATCGGCCTGCTGTTCGCGCTGCCCGCACCGGTGTACTGGCTGTCGATCCTCAACGGCACGGTCTGCACCGTGCTGCCGGTGTTCGCGGTCATGATGGCCGTCGGCCGGCTCGGTGCGAGCGTCGCGTCGCAGATCGGCATGATCGGTCCGGTGTCGACGATCGCGCTCGCCGACCTGCTGCTCGATGAACGCATGGGCCCGACGCAGGTCGTCGGGACGGTGCTGGTGTTGGTCGGCGTCTTCGTCGTGTCGCAGAGCAGGGTGCGCACGCCGACGGCGCCGTTGAAGAATGCAATCTGACCTGGAGAAGCAATGAGCGAAAAGATGACTGCACGCGCGATCCGCATCCACGCGACCGGCGGCCCCGAGGTGATGAAGCTCGAGGACGTGACCGTCGCGCCTCCCGCCGCCGGTGAAGTGACGATCCGCCAGAAGGCGGTCGGCCTCAACTTCATCGACATCTATTTCCGTACCGGGCTCTATCCGAACCCTCTGCCGTCGGGCCTGGGCTTCGAGGGATCGGGCATCGTCGAGGCGGTCGGCGACGGCGTGAAGCACGTCAAGGTCGGCGATCGCGTGGCGTATGGTCAGGGTCCGCTCGGCGCGTATGCCACGCTGCGCACGATGCCGGCGCTGCAGGTCGTGAAGCTGCCCGCGAAGATCTCGTTCGAGCAGGGTGCCGCGATGATGCTCAAGGGCCTCACCGTGCAGTACCTGTTCCGCCAGACCTATCGGCTGCAGGGCAACGAGACGATCCTGTTCCACGCCGCCGCCGGTGGCGTCGGCCTGATCGCGTGCCAGTGGGCGAAGGCGCTCGGCGTCAAGCTGATCGGTACCGTCAGTTCGCCGGAGAAGGCGGCCCTCGCCAAGGCGCACGGCGCCTGGGAGACGATCGACTACAGCCACGAGAACATCGCCCAGCGCGTGCTCGAGCTCACCGGCGGCAAGAAGGTACCGGTGGTCTACGACGGCGTCGGAAAGGACACCTTCGAGGCGTCGCTCGACAGCCTGCAGCCGCGCGGCCTGATGGTCAGCTTCGGCAATGCGTCGGGCGCCGTCAGCGGCGTCAACCTCGGCATCCTGGCCAGCAAGGGATCGCTGTTCGTCACACGACCGACGCTCGGCACGCACGTCGCCACGCGTGCGCAGCTCGAGGCCGCGACGAAGGAACTGTTCGCGATGGTCACGTCGGGCCAGGTCCGCTTCGACGTCGAGCGCACGTACGCGCTGGCCGATGTCGGCCAGGCGCACACGGACCTCGCCGCGCGCAAGACCACGGGCTCGATGGTGCTGATCCCGTGATGCGGGCGGCCCGGATCGTTCGCGGATGAGCGTGGCCGTGCCGGTGCCGGGAGACGTCACCGCGCCGACGGGCCTCTCGCGCGGGACCAACCGCGTCATCCTGCTGCTCGCGCTGGTCGCGTTCGGCAGCGCCTCCTCGATGCGCGTGATGGACGCGGCGATCCCGCGGCTGGCCACCGACTTCGGCGTCGGCATCCGCAACGCCGCGAACGTCGTCACGGTGTTCGCGGTCGCCTACGGCTGCCTGCAGATCGTGTTCGGTCCGTCGGGCGACCGTTTCGGCAAGCTGAAGGTGATCCTCTTCGCATGCTGCTGCGGCGCCCTCGCGTCGGCGGCCTGCGCATTCGCGCCGACCTTCGGCATCCTGCTGGTCGCCCGGGCGTTCGCCGGCGCATCGATGGCGTCGATGATGCCGCTGTCGATGGCGTGGATCGGCGACAACGTGCCTTACGGCCAGCGGCAGCCGGTGCTGGCGCGCTTCCTCGTGGGGCAGATCACCGGCATCGCGTTCGGACAGGCGGCCGGCGGCATCGCGACGGACCTGTTCGTCTACAGCTGGCGCGTGCCGTTCGTGTTCCTCGCCGGGTGGTTCGTGCTGATGGCGATCCTGCTGACGCGGCTCGTGCGCACGCCGGAGCACCGCAACCCGACCGGCAACGCGGCCACGCTCGGGCTGATCGCGCAGTGCCGCTCGGTGCTGGTCCGTCCGTGGGCGCGGCGCGTGCTGCTGACGGTCTACATCGAAGGCCTCGCGCTGTACGGCCCCTTCGCGTTCTTCGCGACCCACCTGCATCTCAAGCACGGGCTGTCGCTCGGACTCGCGGGCTCGATGCTCGGGGCGTTCGCGATCGGCGGCATTTCGTATTCATTCGGCGCCGGGCGCCTGGTGGGGCGGCTGGGAGAGGCGGGCCTCGCGCAGGGCGGGGCGCTGCTGATGTTCGTCGGCATCAGCCTGGTGGCCCTCGGTCCCGCGACGCTGCCGACCTCGCTGTTCGCGCTGCCCGGCCTGTTCGCGATGGGTCTCGGCTTCTACATGCTGCACAACACGCTGCAGATGAACGCGACGCAGATGGCGCCCGACTCGCGCGGCACGTCGGTCGCGCTGTTCGCGTCGTCGTTCTTCCTGGGCCAGTCGAGCGGGGTGGCGCTGGCGGGTCTCGCGGTCGAGCGCGTGGACACGACGCCGGTGATGCTGGCCGGGGCCTTCGTCCTGCTGATCGTGGGTAGCGCGTTCGCCCGGATGCGCCGCCACCGCGACGGCTGAACCTGCGGCAGCGGCCTACCGACGAATCAGGTCGTCGTACCGCAAGCTCGGGACACCGGGCGGGACGACGGGGAGTCGAAGGGGTTACCGTCAGCGTGTTTCCATGAGGAGAACGGCGATGAACAAGAAACGGATCACCCTGGCGTTCCTCGCGGCTGCCCTTTGCGGCAGCGCCTTCGCGGCCGATGCCCCGCAAGTCGACCCGGCCAAGGCGCAGTACGACGCCGAGCGCGCGCGCTGCATGAGCGGCACCACCGGCCAGGACCAGGCGTCGTGCCTGCGCAGCGCGGGTGCGGCCTACGACTCGCTCAAGGCGGGGCGGCTGAAGGACCCCAACGCGGACTATCGCGAGAATGCGATGCGACGCTGCGCCGCGCTGACCGGAGCGGACCGCACCGACTGCGAATCGCGCGTCGACGGGCAGGGCACGTCGAGCGGCAGCGTCAAGGACGGCGGCATCGTCAAGGAGACGATCACCCGCAACGTCAATCCGTCGAACACGGCCATCACCAATACGCCGCCGGCGCCGCGCTGACGCGCGTCAGCGGTGGTAGCCCGTCACCCGCTCCACCTCGTTCCTCGATCCGAGGAACACCGCGACGCGCTGATGCAGCTTGTCGGGTGAGACGTCGAGGATGCGCTGCCGGCCGTCGGTCGATGCGCCTCCGGCCTGCTCGACGATGAAGCTCATCGGGTTCGCCTCGTACAACAGGCGCAGCTTGCCGGGCTTCTCGGGTTCGCGGGCGTCGCGCGGATACATGAAGATGCCGCCACGCGTGAGGATGCGATGGACGTCCGCGACCATCGACGCCACCCAGCGCATGTTGAAGTCCTTGCCGAGCGGACCGGTCTTGCCCGCGAGCAGCTCGTCGACGTAGCGGGTCACCGGCGCTTCCCAGTGGCGCCGGTTGCTCATGTTGATCGCGAACTCCTGCGTGTCCCCGGGGATGCGCACCTGGTCGTCGGTGAGGATCCACGAATGCGTCTCGCGGTCCAGCGTGAAGACCGCG
>Ga0209724_1004608_pt1 | contig 10780 bp, 8 predicted proteins | sample grotaG_FD_184143 | JGI IMG/M metagenome (GOLD analysis project Ga0209724, IMG submission 184143) | Glacier valley bacterial and archeal communities from Borup Fiord, Nunavut, Canada, to study Microbial Dark Matter (Phase II) -... | ecosystem: Environmental > Aquatic > Freshwater > Ice > Glacier ... | reverse complement strand
TCAAACGCCACATCGACCGTGCCGACCCCACCGTGATCGACGCGCTGGCCGCGTGCGGCGTCGCCACGGTCCACGAGGCGCAGGGCCGGACCGGCCTGCTCGGCAGTCGTCTCCGCCCGATCTACACCGGCACCCGAATTGCCGGATCGGCGGTCACGATCAGTGCGCCGCCGGGCGACAACTGGATGCTCCACGTCGCGATCGAGCTCGTCCAGCCCGGCGACATCATCGTGCTCGCCCCGACCAGCCCGTGCGAGGACGGCTACTTCGGCGACCTGCTGGCGACCTCGGCGATGGCGCGCGGCTGCCGCGGGCTCGTGATCGACGCAGGCGTCCGCGACGTCCGCGATCTGGCCGAGATGGGCTTTCCGGTCTGGTCGAAGGCGGTGTTTGCGCAGGGCACGATCAAGGCCAGCCTCGGTTCGGTAAACACTCCCGTCGTCTGCGCGGGAGCGTCGATCGAACCGGGCGACATCATCGTCGCCGACGACGACGGGGTATGCGTCGTCCCGCGGGCGGGCGCCGCCGCCGTTCTCGCCGCGGCGCAGAAGCGCGAAGCGAACGAGGGCGACAAGCGCGCGCGGCTCGCGGCGGGCGAACTCGGCCTCGACATGTACGACATGCGAAGCAAGCTGGCGGCGCTGGGCCTGACCTATGTCTGACGGCGTGCCGTGCATGTGGCTGCGCGGGGGCACGTCGAAGGGCGGCTTCTTCATCGCGGGTGACCTGCCCGCCGACACCGCCGCGCGCGACGCGTTCCTGCTCCGCGTCATGGGGTCGCCCGACCCGCGACAGATCGACGGCATGGGCGGGGCCGACCCGCTGACGAGCAAGGTCGCGGTGGTATCACGCTCCCACCGGCCCGGTGTCGACGTCGACTATCTGTTCCTGCAGGTGTTCGTCGACAAGCCCGTCGTCACCGATGCGCAGAACTGCGGCAACATCCTCGCCGGCGTAGGGCCGTTCGCGATCGAGCGCGGGCTCGTCGCCGCCGGACCCGCGACGACGCGCGTCGCGATCTTCATGGTCAACACCGGCCAAGTCGCGGTCGCGACGGTCGCGACCCCCGGCGGGGTCGTGACCTATGCCGGCGACGCGCGGATTGACGGCGTTCCCGGGACCGCCGCGCCGGTACCGCTCGAATTCACCGATACCGCCGGGTCGAGCTGCGGGGCGCTGCTGCCGACAGGCAACGCGGTCGACACGATCGAGGGCGTCGCGTGCACGCTTATCGACAACGGCATGCCATGCGTTGTCATCGCTGCCGCCGACGTCGGCGCAAGTGGCTTCGAGAGCCGCGAGGCGCTCGACGCCGCCAATGTGGTCAAGACGCGGATCGAGGCGATCCGGCTGATTGCCGGGCCGCTGATGAACTTGGGCGACGTCGCCGACCAATCGGTGCCGAAGATGATGCTCGTCGCCCCGCCGCGCGACGGTGGTGCGGTGACCGTGCGGAGCTTCATCCCGAAGCGGGCACACGCCTCGATCGGCGTCCTTGGTGCGGTCAGCGTCGCCACCGCGTGTCTGATCCCCGGCACACCAGCCGCCGCCGTCGCGGTCGTCCCAGCCGGCACGCGCAAAACGCTGTCGGTCGAACACCCGAGTGGCGAGACGAGTTGCGTGCTCGAAACCGACGGAGCGTGCGCGGTCGTGAGCGCCGGCGTGCTTCGCACCGCGCGCAAGTTGATGGATGGAAAGGTGTTCGAATGAGCGCGCGGATCAAGTCATGGACCGATACGCCGTCGACGCTGGGACGGACGCCGCCGCCGGGGGCGGTCGACGCGCACGTCCATGTCTTCGGACCCAAGGCGAGCTTTCCGTTCAGCCCGAAGGCGAAGTATCTGCCGCAGGATGCGACGCCCGAGATTCTGTTCGCGCTTTGCGACCGACTCGGTTTCGCGCGCAACGTGATCGTCTAGGCAAGCTGCCACGGCACCGACAACGCCGCCACGCTCGACGGCATAGCCGGTCGAACAGGACGGCGCGCGGCGTCGCGGTGGTCGATCCGGCGATCACCGATGCGGAATTGGCCCGGCTCCACGCCGGCGGGATACGCGGGGTCCGGTTCATCTTCTTGAAGCGCCTCGTCGATCATGCTCCGAAGGACGCCTTCCTCGCGCTGGCGCAGCGGATTGTTCCGCTCGGCTGGCACGTCGTCGTCTATTTCGAGGCCGACCTTCTGACTGAACTGACGCCCTTTCTTGCGGCGATCCCGACGATCGTAGTCGTCGACCACCTCGGCCGCCCTGACATCGGCCAGGGTCCAGGGGGTGCCGACATCGGGGCCTTTGTCGCGCTGCTCGACACCCAGCCGCATCTGTGGGCGAAGGTGTCAGGGGCCGACCGGCTGTCGGTCACCGGCGCGCCGTACGACGACTTCGTGCGCGTCGTCCGCCCGGTCGTCGAACGCTTTCCCGAGCGGACCCTGTGGGGCACCGACTGGTCGCACCCGAACATTCCCGACGACGTCGATCTTGTCGACATCATTCCGCGCCTAGCTCCAAGTCTGGCCTTGCAGGAAGCGTTACTGGTAACCAACCCAACCCGCATCTATTGGTCTAAATAAATGCCAGTCGGCCCCGATACTGACCAACTCTTGTGACCTCCGCACAAGCGCGTAGACATCAATGGGGCGCGGAAGCTTCCTGCATCTGCACCCAGTTACCGATATGAACGAAGGGCAGGCTCCGGGGAGAGGCTAAGCAAAGGCCGACGTCTTTTCTTGGGTCCCGATCCCTCGGTCGGCGTCTGGGAACGCGGCTGCTATCTGGTAGTATTCACCCGAAATGGATGACGCCTACCGGGCACAAAGCAGATTTGAACGCGGGGCTGTGTGATTGCGGAAACATAACGTCGGCACAGCCTGAGGGACATCCGACATCCTCCCAGAAGTGCATGTTCTTGTTCCGCCCCTGGCATCGATGCGATCTGCCGAGCAGGTGTCCTAAATCAAGTGATTGCCACACCTATTGTTTGATAAGCATGTCCGTTCACAGAATCTAACGCGGGGGAGTGTCGGAAACCTGATGGCTATTTGGTCAAACCGCTCGACTGCGACGAGCACCGCAACATTCTACAACTTAACACCAAAACCTACGGGGTGCGCGCGATCTCATAGTTAATTGGCTTGAAAGCATAATTGTTAGATTGTAGCGCCGAGCATGCTGTCAGGCCGACGATCAAATCCATTGCTGCTTCGAACACGATCTGATCTCCCGCGCGGCTTAACGGCGGTGCGACTGTCAGAGCGCCAGTTTCGCCGTCTACCCGAACATTCATAAAGATGTTGAACGCGCATGGGATCATGTCAGGTTCGACCCCGTAAGGGGCAAGCGCGGCTGCCAGATTGCCGAAGCAGCCACGATGGGGATCGATATCATAGTAAATGATCCGGAACGTGTCGGCCGAGCATGGCGTGCCGCATCAAAGGGCCTGGTTTTCAGTGCCATGTTACTGTCCCTCCTTGGACGATGGCGAATTACAAACGTCGCTCAAACCTGCGCGGCCAAGACCTTGGCGCGGCTGATATCGCGCTTCTGGCTGCCCTTGTCTCCACCGCACAGCAGGATCACCACGCGCTGGCCGACCTTGGCGAAATAGACGCGGTAGCCAGAGCCGACGTGGATACGTAACTCGCTCACCTTGTCGCCTACCGGCGCCGCATCGCGCGCGTCACTCCCGCTACCGCGCGCATTCGGCTCGCCGTGGCTGTTCCCCCTCGACCACTGTCACCAAAACGTAGCAATCGGGCCGCGCAATCGCAACCGGTGCCAGCCGTTGTTACCTGTTCAGAGCCCGATCCCCCATTCTGGAAGTCCGTTGACGGCTGTGTCCGTCGACAGTCAGCATCACCAGCGCGGCGCAGACCAGAACACCCGACGCGACCGCCATTACCGGCAGCGGGTTCGCCGGAAAGGCAACGCGGATCAGTGCGCCCATGACACTCGACACGATGAGTTGCGGCACAACAATGAAGATGTTGAACAACCCCATATAGATACCAAGCTTGGCGGGTGGCAGCGTCCGCGCCAGGATCACATAGGGCATCGTCAGGATCGACGCCCAGGCGATGCCGATCAGCATCATCGCACCGATCAACGCGCCAGCATCGCGGACGATCAGGAACGACGCAAACCCCGCCGCACCGCACAGCAGCCCGACCACATGTGTCCGGGCCGGTCCGATACGTCGCGCGATCGGGGGAATGGCGAACGCCGATATCGCCGCGACGCCGTTATAGATCGCGAAAAGGGCGTCGACCCGGTCCGCGCCGTCATTATAGGCAGGCGATGCCGGGTCGACCGTACCGAAGAAGTTCTGCGTGACGACGGGCGTTGTATAGATCCACATTATGAACAGCGCGGACCAGGTAAACAGCTGGACAATCGCCAGACGGCGCATCGTTGAAGGCATCGTCGCCAAGTCGCTGATGATCTGCGCAACAGTGTCGTTGCCGGACCGCCAGCGACTGATGATCTGCGCCAGCCCGAACGCCGCCAGCATGCCGCCGAGCACATAGACCGCCTTGTCAAGCGCCAGAGCGCCGACGATCACCACAATCGCCAGCCCCGCCGCCAGCCACAGCGGCCCAGTACGCGGCCGGGTCAGCGGACCGGGGCGAACCATCGTGCCATCGCCGCCGGTAAAGCCCGCCATCTCGTCGGGCGAATATTCGCGTGTCGTCACGACTGTCCAAAGCACCGCGGCGAACAGCGCCGTCGCGCCGAGGTAGAAGGCCGCGCGCACCGACGGCGGCACGACGCCTGCGGGCGCGGTGTTGGCAAGGTGGAAGACGTCGACGAACAGTTTAGGCGCAAGCGAACCCAACACCGCTCCCGCGCCGATGAACGCCGTCTGGAATGCATAGCCTGCGGTCTGCTGCGAGCCGTCGAGCATATCGCCGACAAACGCGCGGAACGGCTCCATCGAGACATTGAGCGAGGCGTCGAGCATCCATAGCAGCACGGCTGCGGCAAGCAGCAAGTGCGCGTTCGGCATGCCGATCAGCGCAAGGCTGGCGAGCGTCGCGCCAACCAGGAAAAACGGCCGCCGCCGCCCCAGCCGTGTCCAAGCCCGGTCGCTGAAATGGCCGATCAGCGGCTGGACGATCAGCCCGGTCAACGGTGCAGCGATCCATAGGAAAGCGAGATTGTCGACACTGGTACCGAGCGACTGGAAGATGCGGCTCATATTGGCGTTCTGCAGCGCGAAACCGATCTGGATTCCGAAAAAGCCGAACGAGATGTTCCACAGGCCCCAAAAGCCCTGCCGTGGCTTGGCAGTCATCGCGCCGCAGTCGAGCGGCGGACGATCAGCTGCGGCGGCAGCATCGCGGTTTCGGTCGGCAGCGAACGGATCTGGCGCAGCAGCGCATCGACAAGCATCTGTCCGGCGCGGGCGTAATCCTGCGCGATGGTCGTCAACGGCGGATGCGACAGGCTGGCGGCGGGAATGTCGTCGAAGCCGACGATCGAAACGTCGCCGGGAACCGACAGCCCGGCGTCCTCCAGTGCGCGCATTGCGCCGACCGCGATCAGGTCGCTTGCCGCGAAGATCGCGTCGAAGCCGGGGCGGCATCCGATCAGCAAGCGCGCCGCCGCATGGCCCGACGCCTCGGTCGAGATCGCATCGACCTGCAGCGCCGGATCGGCCTCGATGCCGGCCGCCGCAAGTCCCTCGCACAGGCCGCGGTACCGGTCGTCGAATTCAGGATAATGGCTCGACGCCTCGCCGAGGAAGGCGATGCGCCGGTGACCCAGCGCCAGCAGGTGCTGCGCCGCATCCCGCCCGCCGCGCCGGTTGTCGCAGCCGATCGTTGTTCCAGGCTGTCCGGGCTGAACCGAACCCCAGCGCACAAAATGCGTGCCCTGCTCGACCAGTTGCTCCAGCCGCGCGCGGTATACCTCGTAATCGCCATAGCCGAGCAGGATCAGCCCGTCGGCCTTGCGGCTGTCCTCATAGTCGACATGCCAGTTGCTCGACAGCTGCTGGAACGAAGTAAGCAGGTCATAGCCGCGCTGCGCGCAGGTTCGCGCCAGCGAGCCAAGCATCGACAGGAAGAACGGATTGATGAGAGAGCCGTCCGGGGTCGGATCCTCGAAGAACAGCAGCGCCAACGTGTTCGACTGCCGCCGCCTGAGGCCCGAGGCGTTCTTGTCGACCGTATAATTGAGCTGCGCGGCGATCGCCTCGATGCGTTTGCGCGTCGGCTCGCTGACCGTCGGATCGCCGCGCAGCGCCCGCGATACGGTCGGTTGCGACACCCCCGCGGCATGCGCGATATCGAATGAAGTCGGCTTGTCAGTCGACACCGGCCGCGACGATCCTCCCCGCCCGGGCATCTTGGGCACCCGGTCGGCACACAGCTTACGCTGCGCGAACGTCCAGCGATAGGCTGCGTCGGACGTCAATCCGCCGCGCCTGCGGCTATGGCAAGGTTTCGCATTGTCTCCCCGGCTGGCCCTTGTGCGCGGGCCCTGGCATCGACATTGCGGATTTTGCTGCGGGCGTCGAGGCTGACAGCGATGAATACGTATACTTCGATTGTTTCGCGACAGCCGGTGGCATGAACCATCTTTTGGCGGAGGCAATGGCATGATGAAATCGATCGGCAGGATCATTGCGCTGCTCGCCGCTGTTGCGAGCGTTGCCGCGGTGTCGGCGCCCGCGCCCGACTACACGCCTGAGCCCTATGTAAAGCTGACGCATCCGGAGTGGAGCCGGCAAGCGGTCATCTACGAAATCAACACCCGCCAGTTCACGCCCGAAGGCACGCTGCGCGCTGCCGAGATGCAGCTTCCCCGGCTCAAGCAACTGGGCATCGGCATCGTCTGGCTGATGCCGGTGTTCCCAATCGGCGAAGTGCATCGCAAGGGCACGCTCGGCAGTCCCTATGCGGTCCGTGACTACCGCGCGGTCAATCCGGAATTCGGCACGCTCGCCGATCTGCAATCGTTTGTCCGGACGGCGCACCGCCTCGGCCTCCATGTCATCCTCGACTGGGTGGCGAACCACAGTGCGTGGGATAACCCCATCCACGCCGCGCATCCCGAATGGTACAAGACCGACTGGAAGGGGGCCAATCGCCCGACCTTGTGGTGGGATTGGTCCGATATCATCGACCTCGACTATGCGCAGCCCGGGCTACGCCGTTACATGACCGATGCGATGAAATATTGGGTGCAGGCGGCCGATGTCGATGGCTTCCGCTGCGACGTCGCCGGCTATGTCCCGCTCGATTTCTGGGAAAATGCCCGATCTGAGTTGGACCGGATCAAGCCCGTCTACATGCTCGCCGAATTCGATCAGCGCGACATGCATGCGCGCGCGTTCGACGCGACCTATGCGTGGAAATGGAACAATGCCCTCGCCGAGATCGCCGCCGGCAAGGCCGACGTCGGCGCGCTGATCAGCTATTATTCCGAAAACCAGGGTGCGTGGCCCGACGCCGCACAGCGCATGGTCTATACCGAGAACCACGACCAGAACAGTTGGGAAGCGACCGAGTTCGAGCGCTTTGGCCCGGCGCTGGAAGACGCGATCGTGCTGTCCTTCGTCGGCGAGGGCATTCCGCTGATCCATAACGGCCAGGAAGCGGGCAACCCGCGTCGGCTGAAATTCTTCGAGCGCGATCCGATCGCATGGCAGCCGCACCCCAACGGCGACCTGTTCGCCAAACTGATCGCGTTCCGCCATGCACATCCGGCGCTTGCCAATGCGCCTTGGGGCGCACGCATGATCCCGGTGGTCAACAGCGCGCCCGCCAGCGTGCTGTCGTTCGTCCGGCAACACGACGCCGACAAGGTGCTGGCGGTGTTCAATCTGTCGGCGGCGGCGCAGTCAATCACCTTCATCGACGGCCCGTTCGCCGGACGCTACCGCGATTTCGGCACTGGTGCGGCGGTCACGGTCGATGCGGCGACGCGCATGACGCTGCCGCCATGGAGCTACCGCGTGCTGGCGGTCACGCCGTGAATGCGTGGTCGATCCGCATCGAGCGGCAGGGGCTGGAGGCCGAGCCGGTGGTTGTCATCGACGGCTTCGCGCCCGATCCCGCACGCCTGATCGACGATGCGAGCTTTCTGCGCTTCAGGCCGATGGGCGAACATTATCCGGGCGTCCGGGCGGCGGTGCCGATGGCGCTGCTCGAACCCTTGCTGGCGGCGCTGGCTCCCGTGCTGGCAACGACCTTCGGCGGCAGCTACGCCGTCGCCGACGCCTTCTATTCGCTGGTCACGACGCGCCCGGAGGCGCTGACCCCGATCCAGCGGCTGCCGCATTTCGACGGAGTCGAGCCGGGCCGCCTCGCGCTGCTGCACTATCTCTCGGCGGCGACGCCCGGCGGCACTGCCTTCTATCGCCACCGCTCGACCGGGTTCGAGACCGTCACCGCCGCGCGCCTGCCGGCGTACCGGGCCGCGCTCGCTGCCGACCTCGACCGCACCGGCGTGCCGCCGCCCGCCTATTGCGACGCCACATCGCCGCTGTTCGAACAGGTCGCGCGCTATGACGGCATCGCCAACCGCGCGATCATCTACCGCAGCCACAGCCTGCACTGCGCCGACCTGCCGCCGGGCAGCGTCTTCGATGCCGACCCGGCGCGCGGGCGGCTGACGGTCAACACTTTCCTCGCCGAACAGGTGTAACCCAAAGGCCACGCCCGGGGCTGTCGGGATTGAATACGTATGTGGCTTGCTTGGCTTTGCGACGTCGCTGTCACATTCGTGTGGCGACGCCATCAGGCGCAAAAAGTCCGGCGCGGTAACGTCCGTGCCTTTCGGGGGAGGTCATTCATGCTGCATCATTCCGTGCGCGTTCGCCATTCGGCGCTGTTGCTGGCGAGCGTTGCCGTGCTGGCGACCGTCGCCGCATCGCCCGCCACCGCCGCCGATACCGATGCCCCCGATGACGCGATCGTCGTCACCGGCATCCGTGCCTCGCTCGATGCGTCGGCCAAGCTGAAGCGATTGCTACCGAATATCAGCGAGAGCATTTCTGCCGAAGACATCGGCAAGCTGCCCGACGTTTCGATCGCCGATAGCCTCGCGCGGCTGCCCGGTGTCACAGCGCAGCGACTTGAAGGTCGCGACCAGCGCCTGTCGATCCGCGGCCTCGGCCCCGACTTCTCAACGACGCTGCTCAACGGCCGCGAGCAGGTGACGGTCGGCGACAACCGCGGAGTCGAGTACGACCAATATCCGTCGGAGTTCTTCAAGAACGTCGTGGTCTACAAGTCGGCCGATCCGTCGGTGCTGCCGAACGGCGTCGCCGGGACCGTCGACCTGCACATGCTGCGGCCGCTCGAGCAGGCGAACCGCATCATAGCGGTCCAGGCGCGCGGCGAGGTTAACGGCGAAAAGTCGCTCAATCCGGATGCCACGAACAAGGGCTACCGTGCGTCTGCCACCTATGTCGACAAGTTTGCCGATGACACCTTCGGCGTCGCGATCGGCCTGTCGGCGTCGCTGATTCCCTCGCAGGACGAGCGTTACAACGCCTGGGGCTATGCGGACGACAAGGCCAACAACAGCGTTCAGCTGGGTGGGGCCAAGCCCTACGTCCAGTCGAACGAGCTAAAGCGCTACGGCGCGGTCGGCACGTTCGAATGGGCACCGAGCGACAACTTCCACTCGACGCTAGACCTACTCTATTCGCATTTCGAAGAGACGCAGCACCTGCGCGGCATCGAATTCCCGCTCGGCTTCTCAGGGATCAATAACGATCCGACGTCGCCCGGCTACGCAACTGCACGACACACGAGTAACATTACGACCGTCAACGGTATCGATACGATCGAGACCTTCTCGAATGTCCACGCGATCCAGCGCAACGACTATAACAAGCGCACGGCGGACAATTTCTCGGCGGGCTGGAATAACAAGCTCGAGCTGACCGATCATCTGCGCGCGACCGTCGACGCGAGCTGGAGCCATTCGAAGCGTACCGATTTCCTGCTCGAGACCTATTCGGGCTTTGGCTACAACGGCAGCGGTCCGGGCGACACGGTGACGGTGACGCAGCAGCCGAACGGCATCTTCAAGATCGTGCCGACGCTCGATTACACCAACACCGGCTTGGTCAAGATCACCGATCCGGGCGGCTGGGGATATAACGGCACGCAGACGGTGGTGCAGTCGGGCTTCCTCAACAAGCCGGACTTCAAGGACGACCTGAAGGCGCTGCGCGCCAGCCTCGACGGCGATTTCGATCTCGGCCCGGTCAAGGGTTGGGAAGCCGGGATCAATTTCACGACGCGCAAGAAGACCAGCAACTTCCTGTCCTACTTCCTGTGCCCGCCCGGCGGCGGTACAGGCTGCACGCTGGCGAGCGGCACGCCGACCTCGGCGACCATTCCACAGGGCGCGATCCTCGGCACTAACGTGCCGCTCGGCTATCTCGGCGTGCCCGCGGTACTTGGCCTCAACCCGCTCTATCTCTACAATAACTTCCTGAATTCGTCCTATGATAACCGGCCCGTCTCGCTGGTTCGGGACAACGACGTCAAGGAAGACGTGCTGACCGGCTATGCGCTGTTGAAGCTCGACGGCACCGTCGGCGGCCTGCCGGTGACCGGCAAGGTCGGCGGCCAGGTGGTCTACACCAACCAGCGTTCGGACGGGTCGATCTCGAACTTCTCCAACGGCGTGGTGACCGTGGTTCCAGCCTCGGGCAATGCAAAATACACCTATTTCCTGCCCAGCGCCGCGCTGTCGTTCGAGGTTGCGCCGCTCACCTACGTCAAGCTCGGCGGCGCGCGGACAATGGTCCGTGCGCGGCTCGA
>Ga0209724_1004605_pt1 | contig 10784 bp, 9 predicted proteins | sample grotaG_FD_184143 | JGI IMG/M metagenome (GOLD analysis project Ga0209724, IMG submission 184143) | Glacier valley bacterial and archeal communities from Borup Fiord, Nunavut, Canada, to study Microbial Dark Matter (Phase II) -... | ecosystem: Environmental > Aquatic > Freshwater > Ice > Glacier ... | reverse complement strand
CCCACCGTCGTGGGATCGGCGCGCAAGAGGACCGCCAGCCCAGCCGCGTAGCGATATGCCTGCACCAGCGGATGCTGCGCCCGCGCCCCGTTGCGGAACGTCACCCGGCTGTCATCGGCGGCCACCACCGATGCGGCCCGCCAGCCCTTAACCTCGATCACCGTCAGCGCATCCGGGCCCAGCAGCACAAAATCGGCCCGCAACGGCGTGGGCGCGCGGCGGGGATTACCCGTGCGCCCCGGCAAGGCCACTTGGCTCCAGGCGCTCCATTGGGCATCCAACAGCCCGGCCAGGGCGGCAAACACCACCCGCTCACCGGCGTTGGCGCTGGGCGGGGCCGTCGGCGGATACATCTGGCTCATACACGCCCTCCCTGCGTGATCCTGCACTCCACCGCCCGCCGCGCCTTGCCCTTTGGCGGCAAGCGTATTACAATGAAGGCGATTCGACGTTGGCGTGTGATCGGTCGGCTGTCTATTAAAGGTCTCTGCCTCATGGTCTCTGCCCTGTTCCCCCCTGATCATTCGGCTGCGCCGGAAGGGTCGTCGGTGTCCGCTACGTCCGCTTGGCTGCGGAACCGCCCCGACGACGAAACCACGCAAGAATTGGCCCCCGATCAACTGGTGCAGATCATCCAGACGGGCGAGCTGCACGAATTGGGGCCGGGGGAGTTGCTGTTCCAGGAAGGCGACCCCAGCGACTCGGTCTATTTGCTGCTGTCGGGCACGCTGGAGTTTACCCAACGCGACAGCGACGGCGAGGCGGTGCCCTGGCTCTCGTCAGGCCACGGCGATTTTGTCGGCGAAATGGGCCTGCTCGAAAATCGCCCGCGCTCGGCCACGGGGCGGGCGCGCGATCAAGTGCGCGTGTTGCGGTTCACGCACGACACCTTTATGGATCTCGTGACCCATTCCCCGGCGCTGGTATGGAGCCTGATGCGGACTTTCAGCGCCCGCCTGCGCCAGCGCGAACGGGGCTATACCCTCAGCCTGCAAGCGCGTAACCGCGAATTAGCCGAAGCCGCCGCGCGGCTGCAAGAACTAAACAGCCATCTGGAACAACTGGTGGCCGCGCGCACGCAGGAGTTGGCGACCGCTAATAGCCGGCTGGCGGCGCTGGCGACCACCGACGAAGTCACCGGGCTGTATAACCGCCGCTATTTGCAAGAGACGCTGGATCACAAGGCCGCCGCGATCCAGCGCGCCGCCCATCCTTTTGCTATTATCATGGTTGATATTGATCATTTCAAGCACTATAACGACCGCAACGGCCACCTAGCCGGCGACGGTGTGCTGCGGAAAGTCGCCGATTTGCTGCGCGGTGTGATTCGTGGCGGCGATGTGATCGCCCGCTATGGTGGCGAGGAGTTTTGCATCGTGCTGGAGAACGCCCTGCTGGCCGATGGCGAGCGCGTGGCCGACAAACTGCGCCGGGCCGTCTGCGATCATGCCTTCCCCAAAGGGATCCATCAGCCACTAGAGGCGATTACGATCAGCCTGGGCGTGGCCGCGTTTCCCGAAACGGCCGATGCCGTGCCGGCGGTCTTAGCCGCCGCCGATAGCGCGCTCTACGCAGCCAAAAACAGCGGGCGCAATCGCGTGGCGCTGGCCCCCGTCCGCCGCCCCGCGCCGGTTGATCCGGCAGAGTAACGGTGCCGTCCGGCCCCCTCGTCAGCCTGCGAAGGCAGGCTTCGTAGTGGTAGCTGCGGCTTGAGCCGCCCGGCCCCGGCGATCCAGACGGAACCGTTACCCGGCAGATCGCCCTTGACAAGCCCAGCAGGTTTGCGGTATAATCGCAGCGTTGTAAAGATATTCCCTGATAGCTCAATGGTAGAGCGAGCGGCTGTTAACCGCTATGTTCGAGGTTCGAGTCCTCGTCAGGGAGCCAGCCGGCCCCAACAAATAGAGCGTCTCACCAACTGGGTGGGGCGCTCTACCTGTTGGGGCCGCTGCGCTTGAACGCCGCTCGCTGTTTAGCTGCGGCGACGGACGGCGAGGGTGTACCCGCCAAGTACAAGCAGCAGGCTCAGGCCGGTCAGCAGGAGCCACAGGGTAGGCGCGGTGGGGCTGCCGGTGCTGGGCATCCCAATGCCGACCACCCCGCCGACGCTCGACTGCGGCACGGGGGTGGCGCTGGGCGGCACGGGGGTGGCGCTGGGCGGCACGGCTGTCGCGGTGGCCGGGGGCACGGCCGTTGCCGGAGCGGGCGGCACGGCTGTCGCGGTGGGGAACTCGCTGCGCGGCAAGACGCGGATGGCGGCCTTGAAGTCGGCATTGGTCACCTTCTGACCCGCGCTGATGTTGAGCGGCACTAGTTGATAGCCCCAGGCTGCGCCGGTTTTCAAGGTCAGCCAGATCGTGCCGGCGGGCACTTGCAGGCTATAGTTGCCATCCACATCGCTCACGGTGGCGCTCAAGATCGGGGGTGGCGCGGTTTGGCGCACGCCCGTGTCTTGCCGGTCATTAGCGAGAATATTCAGCCCGCCTAACGGCACCCCGTCCACGCTGGTCACGCGCCCAGAGATAGTTGCCACCAGGGGCTGGTTCGCCTGTTCCGCCAGGGGGCGCAGAATCGCGGTGATGCCCGTCTGATAGGATGTGGCATAGACGGTCTGCTCGGTTTTATTATAGCCGGGCGCTTCGGCGCTGACGGAAAAGGTGCCGGGGCCGGTCTCCAGACTCCACGCGCCGTTCGCGTCTGTCGTAGCGCTGATGCCGGTATCGGTGTGTTGCGGCTCCCGATAGAGATGAATCGTCGCGCCGGCCACAAACTCCCCTTTGTAGTTAAGCACAAAGCCCGATAACCGCGTGGCGGCGGCCTGAGCATGGGCGGGGGGGGCACCGGCCCAGCCGGTTACAACGAGGGCACACAGGCCCAACGCGAAAACGAGCGCCACTACGCGGGCGCGATATGGGGTAAGAACCATGAGATTGGCCTCCTTTCTGAGACGATAGTTATAGCAAGAAGCGATCCCTGGCCGGGGAGCGCTGGGGTTCTGTCATGATCGACTCAGGGATACGCAACGCCGTGCAGAATACAGCACGCAGCAATCGCCCGGTGCAGTCTAAAGACCGGGCGATTGCTGCGCGTGCCGCATACGTTGCTAGGAGTGGCCCGTCTCTGCGATCCCGGCGACGGCGGGCGGGGCGAGGGCGACAGCAGGCGGCGCGGCCGGGCGGCGGAACTGGGCGCGTAGCACCCGCCAAGCAATAGGCGGCGCAAACAGCGCGGTTGGGGGTTTCAGCATATTCATGACGTGCAGGAATTGCACCAGCACCCGTGGGTCGTGCGCCGCGAGCGCATGGATTTGGCCGATGTACCAGTGCAGCAGGCCCGTGCCAGGGGGGCGCTGCCCTTCCGTTTGCGGATAGCGGAAATCCTCACCGGTCGCCATCAGCCAGGGGTTGGCGATCACGCCGGCCACCCCTTTGCGGAAGCGATTCGCGAAGCCGGTCAGATCGCCGGCGGGCTGCTGGGCAGCCTGTTGGCGTAGGCAGGCATCTAGCGCCATCGCGTCCAGGGCGCTGGTAGACATACCCTGTCCATAGATCGGGTTGAAGCTACAGAGCGCGTCGCCGAGGATTGCCAGCCCTTCCGGGAAGCGGGGCAGGCGCTCATAGTGCCGCCGCAGGTTCGACGGCAATTTGTGGGTGGCAATCGGCTCCAACGGTTCGGCAGCGCAGATCGCATTGTACACATCGGGCACCGGCAGGCTACGGGCAAACTCCAGGAAGCCGGCTTCGTCGGCGGGCGGATAGTCGTGGTGCCAGCCGCACAACGAGACCATCCAGCGGTCGCCTTCGATAGGCAGGATCAGGCCCAGGCGAGTTTCGGTCGGCGGCTTGGGCGTGACCATCAACGCCTGCCAGTCTTTGCCGGCGTTGGCTGGGCGGCGATAGATGCGGCTGGCGTAGCCCACATCCACTTTGACGGCCGTCTCCTTGACGCGACCGTAGCCCAGATCAGCCAGCCACTGCGGCATCCGTGATCCGCGCCCACCGGCCTCGACGACCAGATCGGCGGGCAGGGTTGTGGTGGTGCCGCTGCCGTCGCGCTGCGCCACTTGCACGCCGGTAATCTGGCTACCGATGCCGTTGACCTGCAACGCCGTCACATCGCACTGGTCCAAAAAGCGCACGTTGGCAAGCGCCTGGACCCGGCTGCGGATTTTGGCTTCGAGCAGCGGGCGGCTCTGGGAGTAGCTCATAATCCCACTCTGGGCGTGGGTTTTCCATTGGCCGAACTGATACCAGCGAAAATCGGTGCCCATATCCAGGCAGGTCGCGCCACTCGCCAACAGGTCGGGAACCAGGTCGGGAAAGAGGTCGGTCATGATGTTCAGCCCGCGATTCAGCAAGCCGTGTCCCTGCCGGCCCTGCGGCACGCCTTTGCGCGGCGTGGCCCCGCCGTCCAGCGCATCGCGCTCAATAATCGTGACCTGCGCGAAGTGGTCGGCCAGGACGCGCCCAGCCAGCAATCCTGCAATGCTCCCACCAATGACCACAGCGTGCTGCCCCGTAAACGGCTGACCTGTGCGCGCTCCTGCTTGTGCCTGCTTTGCCATGTCTATGCACCCCTTCATCTTACTAGCGGTGTTGCTCTCTATGTTGCGCTTCCTATGAGCATTATTGTAGCACCTCTAGCAGGCGGGCACATCGGCTATTGCGGGTAGGATGGGAGGCCATCTATGTCCTATGACCCCCGGTACATTTGTCCCCGGACCCGCACGGATTGCAGGGTTAGCGGGCAACGGGGCGGGCTTGGCCCCTGTAGCGGTTATGCGCCGAGCAGCCAGCCCTCTTCGGCCAAGCAGGCGGCGGTCGCGGCGGGCGTGAGGTCCGGCGGCAGGTCGAACAGGCGACCCAGTGTGCCGACGGCATCGTGCGCGGCCAGCCAGCGCGCCACGGCGCGCACCTGCGCCTGGTCGCGGATCGGCACGCGGGGATCGAGCGGATCGGGTACGACGCCGGGCCAGATTTCGGCGTGGATGATAGCGGGACCGCGGCCGATAGTGGGCAGGGCGGTGAAGCCGGTCTCGAACGGCCAGACGCGGCTCACCGCCGCCAGGGCTGGGTCGGCGCGCCATGCCGCCACGCGCGGAATGCCCACCAATGCCTGCCCGCCCACGCTGCCGGTGCCCAGCAACTTCCAGCAGGGTTGCGTGCCGCGCAGCCGGCGCTCCACCGCGCGTAAGCGGGCCAAGACCGGGCCGGCAGCCGTAGCATAGGGATAGGGCGGGCTGGTGGGAGTCAGGTGTGGCCCGGCCTGCGCGGGCGGGCAGCCCCAGAACGGCCCCGGCGGCGACCCCCCGGCGCAGGCATTAGCCGCCGCCGCCACCGCAAAGCGATTATTGCCGTTGGCTGCGTCATCCGCGATGCGCGCCACCAACCAATCCCACATCCACCGCCACGCCGCATCGCCGGTGTCGTAGGAGGGGGCTGCGTCCCCCGACAAAGCCGCCGCCGCGTAGGAGGGGGCTGTGCCCCCCGACAAAGCCGCCGCCGTGCCCACCGGATAGCCATAGGGGAAATCGCAGCCGATCAGCACCCGCCGCCCGGCGCGCACATGGGCCACCAGCCGCGCCCGCACATAGGCCACGCAGGCCGCGCGCGTGCGCCAGTAGCTCTCCTGCGAGTCGTGCGGTGCGGCGGCCAGGGCTTCGCCCACCCACAGCGCGTCGGCGGTCGGGCGCGCCGGGCTAGGCAGGCTGCGCGCGCTCCAATCTACGGCGAGGTACACATCGAATAGGCGGTCGCCGGTCGCCGGTCGCCGGTCGCCGGTCGTCAGATCCATTGCAGCCCTCTTCTGGCCCTAATAGCCCCTTGTCTATGGCGCGTAAGCGTCCTTCCATTTTGCTCATAAAGCCCTGCCGCAAGTGTAGTGCCGCAATTCAGGGCGGGGAGGGCGAACCAACGATCTTAAAGATGCTTCACCTCCACCCCCCGCCCTGAATTGCGGCACTACACCCGGCTCAACCGTGCGCCCGGCCCCCCACAATGAATTGCGGCCCTACACTCGGCTCAAGGCAGATCCGGCGGCGCTTGACAGGGCGGCGCAGCGGTCGCTATACTCGTGGTGGGCATACTGGCCGCTACCCCTCGGCGGTCCTCACCCGTGTCTCTATTCCCCAGCTTAGAAGGATACCCTATGCGCCGCTCGTTGTCGCTGTTCCTGTTGCTCATCGTGCTAGTGGCGGGCGGATTGGGATCCAGTCCAGACCGCCCCGCGCCGGCCCACGCCGCCGAGGCGGTCTCGCCGTTCGGCATGAACCTGTATCTCACCGGGCTGGAACGGCCCGACGCCGAACGCAGCGTGATCCTAGATCGCGCCCGCGAAGCCGGGGTGCGTTGGAGCCGCGAAGAGTTGAGTTGGGCCAACATTCAGGGCAGCGCCAAAGGCGACACCTGGGCCGTATACGATAAACGCCTGCAACAGCTCAAAGACGCAGGCATCCAGACGGTCGGCGTGCTGCTGACCACGCCCAGTTGGGCCTCCGGCGTGGACGAGCGCACCGCCGGCTGGTATTGGTATCCGCCCGCCGACCCGCACACCTATGGCGCGTTTGTCGAGGCGGCGGTGCGCCGCTGGCACGACCGCGTGGCCGTCTGGGAGTTATGGAATGAGCCGGACAAAGACGGCACTTGGCTGCCGCAGGCCAACCCCGCCGCCTATGCCGCGCTGTTGCGCGAAGGTTACGCGGGGGCCAAGCGCGCCGACCCTAACGCGCTGGTGATGCTCGGCTCGGTCTATGTTCACGATGCGGCCAACGAGGGGCTGGCCTTTATGGACAGCGTGGCGACGGCAACCGGCGGGCAGTTGCCCTTCGACATCATGGGTATTCACACGTATATGAACGACCGCCAGCCCGAAGACACATCGCCGGTGACGGTGGTGCAGAACCTGCCCTGGCGGTTGGCTCAGACGCGCGCTTGGCTGACGCGCCACGGGCGACCGGAGATGCCGATCTGGATCACCGAGGACGGGCAGAGCGTGTGCCAGGGCTGCGCCGGGCAGGGCACAAACGAGCAAACGCAGGCGGCGCGGCTGGTGCGCCGCTATATGCTGGCCCTAGCCGGCGGCGCGGCCCATTTTGATTATTTCCAGATGAAAGACAAGTTCAACGGCGGGGCGGGCGAGGTGTGGGGCAACATGGCCGTGCTGCGGAACGATCTCAGCCCACGCCCGGCCTTCTATGCCTATAAAACGATGACGGGCCTGCTGGGCAGCGGCCAATATGCGGGCGTGGGCGAGTTGCAGCACGCCGTCCCCAATCAGTGGCAGCCCCAGTCTGACCGCTATCATGTGCGCTTCAGCACGCCCGGCGGCACGGTCCACATCCTTTGGACCCCTGACGAGGTGCCCAGCGCAGCGGTCAGCCTGCGCGTCGGCAGCCCCACTGTGCGGATCGTGCAACTGGACGGCACGGCGACCACGGTGGCGGCGGCGGGCGGGCAGGTGCCCCTCACGCTCACGCCCAGCCCGATCTTTGTGGTCGAAGAAGCCACCCGCGCCGGCCTGGACCCCGCGACCGCTGCCGACTCGCCCACCGGGTTCCGCGTGAGCAACCGCTTCCACGACTTCTGGCAAGGCCACGGCGGGCTGGCGGCGTTCGGCTACCCGATCACCGGCGAACGGCAGGAGGTCAGCCCGACCGACGGCCGGCCATACATCGTGCAATGGTTCGAGCGCACGCGCTTTGAGTGGCACCCCGCCAACGCCGCGCCGTTCCAGGTCTTGCTGGGGCTGATGGGGCGGCAGGTGACGGTGGGCCGCCAATTCGCGCCTATCGCGCCCTTCGCCGGCACTGCCGACCACCGCTTCGTGCCCGAAACCGGCCACAGCCTGAGCGGCCGCTTCCTGCAATATTGGCAAACCACTGGCAGTCTGGCCCTCTATGGCTACCCAATCAGCGAGCCGCTGACCGAGCCGAACGCCACCGACAGCACGCCCTACGTGGTGCAATACTTCGAGCGCGCCCGCTTCGAGTGGCACCCCGCCAACGCGCCACCCTATGACGTGCTGCTGGGCCTGCTGGGTCGCCAACTGTTCCGCTAGCCGGATTTGCACCGCAAAGACGCAAAGAGCGCAAGGATTCTTAATGTTTATGGTGGGGACTTGCGCTTGTAGCACCTAACTCCCGCCAAAACCCTAAAAAATCTTTGCGCTCTTTGCGTCTTTGCGGTGCAACAACCGTTACGGGGCCGGCGCGTCGGGTAGGGGCGGCGCGGCGATGCGGCCTTCCAGTTCGGCGGCCACCGCATCGGGCACAATGATCAGGTCTTTGCCGAAGCGCAGGCCGGGCACTTGCGCGAAGGTGCGCTCGGTGTTGCGGATGTGTTGCCACAGCGAACCGCTCATCTCGTAGCAGTCAATCCGCAGCGTCACAGGGTCCAGCGCCACATCGCCCAGCGTGCCCAACAGGGTGCCCTGATCGCTGACCACTTTCATGCCCTGCAACTGGTTGAGGCCGACGGCGGTCTGGTAATTGGCTCCCGCCTGATTCTGGAGCGCCGCTTTGTCCTTGATCGTGATCGCATCGGCTCCGATGGTGCTGATGTTGGGGGCCAGCAGCGTCTTCAGGCTGCCGATCAGGCCGGGGCTGATATGAAAAGCCACGACTTGCCCACTGGCGAGATCGAAAAACACATCCGCGATGCTGCCCAATTTCTCTGCGTCGTTGACGCTCACGACGGGTCGCCCTTTCAGGCTGCTGGCTTTAATGGTACTCATAAGATCCTCCTCAGTGTGGCTTACTCCGGCATTGGTAGCCAGTTAAATAACTCAATTAGTGTGCCATCATAGCGCGTACAGCGCCGCCACCAGCGTCGCCAGCACATCAAGGCGCACCAGCAGTTGCCGCCAGAGGGCGAACGCGGCCAGGGCCAGCGGGGTGGGCGCGCCTGCGGCGGTGCCCCAGCCGGCATCTAGCGTGTCGGTCAGCAGCGCCTCGGTGGCCTGGAAGCGGTAGCGGATCTGTTTCATGGCGATCATCAGGTCGGCATCGGCCCAGGTTGTGCGGCGCCGGGCCACCCCTTCGGCGGGAAGGGGGGCCGGCAAATCCTGTCCTTCGACCAGCGCGATCAGCAGCGGGTAGGCCCGCGTGTCGAGGTCTACCGCCAAGTCGAGCAACGCAGCGCGCACCGAGCCGGCGGCGCCGGGCGGCACCGTGTCGAGCCGGTCTTCCGGCACCTGAGCGGCCAGCCACAGGTAGTCTTCCAGTGTGGTGTTGAGGCGAGGGATAATGCCTTTACGCAGATAGGCTTGCCCGTACATGGGGTGTCTCCCGACTAAGGGCCGCGCGGCGCGGGGGTGCCCGCCGCCGGCTGATACAGCGCTAGGCCCAGCAGGCCCAGCGTCACGTCTTGCACTGCGCTGCGCCCGGCCCGGCGTTCCAGGCGGCTGCGCTCGAAATATTGGACCAGGAAATCACTGTCGCCCAGACGCTGGATAAACTCTTCTGAAAGCGGGTAGCCGAACTGCCCCAACCCGCCATATTGCAGCCAGAAGGCACGAAACGGGCCGCGCACCAGATGGCTGGTCTCCGTGAACCACTGCCCGTCGGTGCCCAAGTCGGGCGCGGCCGGCAGCTTGGCGAAAGCGGCTTCCGCCCCCGCCGGGATGCCGCTTTCGCGCCCCAATTGGCCCAGGGCCACGTCGTTGGGCGGCGCTTGGCCCGGATGCGCTTCCAGGCGCGCGCGCTGAAACCATTGCACGCGATAGGGCTTGCCGTCCAGCGCGTTGGTCTGGGTCAGTGGGTCACTGATCGGATAGCCGTTGAGCCGGATGCTGTCGGTATAGGTGTGCCCGCCGATCCAAGTGTCCAAGAAGCGCCCGCTAACGGCGTGGTCCGTTTCGCTGAAATAGTAGCTGCTGTGGCGGGCCGGTCCCAGCGGCAAGACCGACAGGCCCAGCGCGGCCAGCAAGGCCAAGAAAATCAGCGCCCGCCCTGGCGGTAAACGGATCGGCATACGGCTACTATATCCGTCCCGGTCCATCTGTGCAAGGGCGGCGGCGTTCGTTGACAGCCCCGCCTAATTGTGCCACAATAGGGCTGATCCCGCTGCGCCGGACCCCAGCGGGGTTGTGCCTCGCGCATCCCTCCTCGGCATCCCGCCACAGCGCGCACCTGTTTGCCCGGTAGAACTCCCAACGCAAAGGAGCATTGGCCGCATGGCTACTTCGATTAAAGGCATCAAAGGCGTGACCCCGGAACTAGTCGCCAAGATGCGCGAACGCAATATTGACAACACCGATGAACTGCTGGCGGCGGCGCGCACGGGCGCGCAACGGCGCGCACTGGCCCAGGCGGTCGGCGTGAGCGAAAGCGCGATCATGGAACTGGTGCAGCGCGCTGATTTGGCCCGCCTGAGCGGCGTGGGCGATGCGCTCGCCAACTTGCTGGAAGAGGCGGGCATTGACAGCACGCAGGAACTGGCCCGCCGTCGCGCCGACAACCTCTATACCAAGCTGGTCGAACACAACACCACCCACAAGCTGACCCAAGCCCGCTTCACGCAAGACGACGTGCAAGCCTGGATCACCGAAGCCAAGACCCTGCCCGACCTGATCGACTGATCACTAGGCTGTTCCTGGTTACTCCTCGCCGTCGGCGGCGCGCGGGCGGCGAGGTGCCAACCTACCGGCATCCATAGACAAAACCGTTCTAATCTCCGTGTCTCCGTGCCTCCGTGGTGAAAACGGCAGATGCGGCCAGGAGATGCCCCCATGCCCGACTACCCCATCCCCGTGGCCCACGATAGCGACTCGCCCGACATCGTCTGGCG
>Ga0209724_1004604_pt1 | contig 10785 bp, 15 predicted proteins | sample grotaG_FD_184143 | JGI IMG/M metagenome (GOLD analysis project Ga0209724, IMG submission 184143) | Glacier valley bacterial and archeal communities from Borup Fiord, Nunavut, Canada, to study Microbial Dark Matter (Phase II) -... | ecosystem: Environmental > Aquatic > Freshwater > Ice > Glacier ... | reverse complement strand
TGTGATGATCGCAGGCAAGGTTGCCGTGGTGGCGGGCTATGGCGATGTGGGCAAAGGTTCAGCGCAAGCATTGCGCGCATTGTCAGCGCAGGTTTGGGTAACCGAGATCGATCCGATTTGCGCGCTCCAGGCAGCGATGGAAGGTTATCGCGTCGTCACCATGGATTACGCAGTCGATAAAGCGGATATTTTTGTCACGGCCACCGGCAACTATCACATCATCACGGCTGAACATATGGCGAAGATGAAAGACCAGGCCATTGTTTGCAATATCGGCCATTTTGATAATGAAATCGATGTAGCTGCGATTGAAAAATCCTGTAAATGGGAAGAGATCAAGCCGCAAGTTGATCATGTGATTTTCCCGGACGGCAAGAAAATTATTCTGCTGGCCAAAGGTCGCCTGGTTAATCTGGGCTGCGGCACGGGTCACCCCAGCTACGTGATGGCATCATCATTCGCCAATCAAGTGATCGCTCAGATGGAATTGTTCCAGAACACTTCGAGCTATCCGATTGGTGTTTACACGCTGCCCAAGCATCTGGATGAAAAAGTTGCGCGGCTGCAATTGACCAAGCTTAATGCGCAGTTGACGACGCTCACCGATGAGCAGGCCAAATACATCGGCGTGACGCAGCAGGGGCCGTACAAAACGGATACCTATCGTTACTAATTTTTAGCTCACGATAGTCAGGCAAAAACAGTACGCCAGCCGGGATATTCATTTACCTGCTGGCGTATTTTTTTGTGCTCAGTAAAGAAAGAATGATGATTTATGCGAAACCCAAAAAATATTTTAAGTTTTGAATTGTTCCCACCCAAAACAGACGAGGGTGCCGTGAAGCTTGCCACGGTGGTTGAGCAACTGGCAACGCTGCAGCCGGCATTTTTCTCGGTGACTTTTGGCGCCGGCGGATCCACCCAGGAAGGCACGCTGAAAACAGTACAAAACATTCGCGCAGCCGGGCATCAGGCGGCGCCGCATTTATCGTGCATCGGCTCAACCGTTGAAAGCATTCGCAGCATTCTTAATCAGTATCGGGCCAGTGGGATTGAACATATCGTGGCCCTGCGGGGTGATCTGCCGTCGGGCATGGCGCAGGCCGGAGAGTTCAAGCATGCGGCGGATTTGATCGCATTTATCCGTGCTGAACACGGCGACCATTTTCATCTCGAGGTGGCGGCTTATCCGGAGTATCACCCGCAGGCGCGCCATGCCCAAGAAGATTTAAAAAACTTCAAACGAAAAGTTGAGGCAGGCGCTGATTCAGCCATCACCCAGTATTTTTTTAATGCCGATGCGTATTTTCATTTTGTGGAAAGCGTCGGCAAGATGGGCGTGCATATACCGATTCAGCCGGGCATTATGCCGATCGCAAACTTCTCCCAATTAGCGCGTTTTTCGGATGCTTGCGGCGCGGAAATCCCGCGTTGGATTCGACGCAAAATGGAAGGCTTCGGCGACGACACCGCATCCATCCGAGCGTTCGGGCTTGATGTGGTCACGGCACTGTGCGAAGAATTGCTCGACGGCGGCGCACCTGGCCTGCATTTTTATACGATGAACCAGGCAGGTTTAACCGCTGCATTATGTGAACGATTATGTGCCACACTGGATAAGCAATAATTTATAGCGCAAACCTTTTGTCGGAAAGAAAACCCACTATGCCCACTGTACTTATCATGCCTATCGTGACCACGCGTTTAAAGCTTACGAGCCTAATACCTGCGTTCAATCTCGGCTTAGCACGTTTGGCGATGTTGGCATCGCTACTTTTTCTCACCGCTGCCACCACCACCGCTGCCACCACCACCAGCGCCACCATTGCCCCTGCGCAAGAGCCACTCTTCACCAACCGTGCTACCGATCTGCGCGCATCGCCGGATGATGCTGCGAAATTGATACGAGCGTTACCTGCAAAAAGCAGTGTGCTACAGCTCGAACGTCGAGGTGCCTGGACGCGTGTGCAGGTGATCGAAGGCGCGGACAATGTTACCGACAAAGCCGCTGCCAAAGCCGCACCCAAAGAAACCGGCTGGGTACGCATGATGCATTTGCGCGGTGGGGTGGTGGTGGTTGAATCGCAGCCCGCATCGAGTGGCAGTGGTTTCATGTCCGGCTTTAATCGCTTGCTCAGCGGCGGCTCCGGGCGCAGCAGTACGCAAGCGCAAAGCGCCACAGTGGGCATTCGCGGCCTCTCGCCAGACGAGCTAAAAACCGCCTCGCCTGACGCTGCCGCGCTCGCCAAAATGAATTCATTCAAATCGGATAAACCAGAAGCCGAACGCTACGCCAAAGAAGCAAAACTGGCGCAAGCCAATGTGCCCGAACTAAACGATGCAGCGGGAGGACGCAAATGAAAACCAGCATGAATCGCATAAAAAACGGTGTAGCAAATAAAGTCACCGCGGCGGCTGTGATGGGCTTGTTTGCCCTGTCGTTAGTGGCATCCACACCTTCGTTTGCATTCGGAAATTTTCTCAAGAAAATCGATATCAACAAAGCGTTAGACAAAACAAAAAAAGCCGTCGAGGCCACCAAAGACATCACCGAGCCCGAAGAAATCCAAATGGGCGATGGCATCGGCGCGATGATTTTGGGCGCATCGCCGCTCTATCCTGATCAAAATTTGCAGCGCTATGTCAACAAGGTGGGGCGCTGGGTCGCATCCCAATCCTTGCGCCCCGATTTGCCTTGGGCGTTTGCGGTTATTGATACGCCGACGATCAACGCATTTGCATTACCCGGCGGCAAGGTGTTTATTTCAACGGGTTTGGTGGCCAAGCTCACCAGCGAAGCGGAGCTCGCGGGCGTGCTCGCGCATGAGGTGGCGCATGTGATGCAAAAGCACCAGATTACGGCGATTCAAAGCGCCCGTAAAAGCGGGTTTCTGCAAGACATTGGACAAGAGGTTGCCGCCGATAGATTGGCAAGAACCAGTCTCGGCAGTAACGCCTTAACCGGCGCAATCGCCAATGCAGCCGCCAGTGAAGCGATTGATTTTGTCAAGAACGGTCTATTCCTGCGCCCACTCGATAAATCACTCGAATATGAAGCGGATCGCATCGGCGCATTACTGCTCGCCAAAGCAGGCTACGACCCCTACGGATTGATCTCGGTGATTCAAAAATTAGCCACCCTGAAACCAGAAGATTCCGCCGCATCCATCGTCATGAGCACACACCCCTCTGCCGCAGATCGTTTGGCCCAGCTTGAAACCTTCGCCGGAACGCTGGATCGTTTTTCTTCACAGCCGCAAGTGGAAGACCGATTTGTAAAGGTCATGTCGCAGGTGAAGTAATTAATAAAATAGGAAGCGCTAATACTGGCGGGGCTTTTGAGCCATTTTTGCCTCAAACGCCCCGTCAGTATTAGAATTTCACTTTTATTTAGATAAACGAGATTTTCGGCTGTCTAATGTATCGACGTTATCAACGACGTTGTTCTGATGAATCTAGGCCAACGGGCTTGCATGGGTTGTAGTGCTTTGATGAGTCGCTATGCTTGATGAATCAGCTTGCTGGAAAACGTGATTTTGTAATGGGGGTGTTATGCAGCAGCGATCAACTCAAGCGATTGATAGAAAACGATTTCTGGGTATTTTTTTTGGAATGTTAGGGCGCAACGCTAATCGTTAGACCGCCACAGATTCACAAACGAAGGAAATTCCCATGTCACTCAAAGAAGATGAAGTTGTACGCAGGACGCAAGTGGCGCTAGCGGCAATCCGCAAGGCCTTTGGCACTGAAGAAGATGAATTCGGGGCAACTCTATTTGTGTCCCACCATCTCGAAGAGCTTGAGGCCGATGGGTGGCAATCGATTGCCGGAAGTTCAACACCAACTTCAGGAGAAGTCTTGGGGCTATTGCAGTTGCGATCTCACTGGGGTGACGACGAAGAAGACGGAATCGATGTATTCGATTTCACGTTGCCCGGTGATGTCACCAATTACGTCATTAGTGTTCGCTTCGATGAAGCCGGGGAAGTGAAAAACATTTCCATGGAAAGCTAGGCGGATGTCTGAGTCGGGCGTTACGAAACCCCCGTCTAACTGGTCGGCCCGCGCGGACACACAGCAGCAGGTTGCCGCTTCGCAGCGCATGCTGCGTGCCGGTGGCCTCCAACGTTAGGCCGCACAAATGCACCGCTTCCAGGTCATCGTCGACAACGAAGTCATCGGCTTTACACATCTTGAGTTCGGCGATCCCCCGATGGGTGTCGCCTTCGGAGCGTTCATCCCAAATGAGCGGTACGCTGCCTTCTGCGAAGCTACTGCAACGCTTGAAACCGGGGTAAGGGCCGTATCGCTTCGGGCGCCCGATGGGGCCATCATTCCTAGCGAAGGAACGTACATTCGAGATATGTCGGCCGAGTTCGGCGACGAAGGGCTCGAAGTAGAGGCGCTCGGTATCCCATACCCTCTCTACGAAGCGCTATTTCCAGAGCACGTGAAGGCCTATGACAGCAAGTTCAAGTAGCCGTGCTCGCCGTCCGCGAACGAGGCCGAGTTGCATCGCCGTGCACTTCCCGCGCCTCGGGCAGCGAGCCACTGCCATGTCTGCGCGTCCTGCGGCAGCGGAGTACCGCTCCCGCTACTTCGGCGGCAATTCGTTGGCGCGTGAGCAAACCCAAACGCCGCGGCGTGTCACCAGTGCGGCCTAACCCCTCGTTCGAGGCGAGGCCCGACGGCAAGCCACCAGGCCCGGGCAGGTGGTACGCGCTACATTTTCACCGGCCCGGGCCTGGCGGCTCGCCGTCGGTCCCGCCTCAACTCGAACGTTGACGCTGTAGAAAAACCCCTTTTGAGCGCGCACCGCTAGGGTCAGGTCTCTCGTTTTGCCTAATCGCCCAATCGTATGCTAGCAAAACGCGAGACCTGACCCTACAGCCGCACTGTGAGTGCACCATGCTTACTAACACGCAGATCGTAGATTACATTGAACACGCCTTTCTCCCGCATCGTTGCGTCGCACAAGTTTGGGACTATGAGGCAAAACTCCGGCTTCGGATATTTGACGAGACTGGCAACTCGCTCAAGTCGGTCGAAAGCATAGTCATGGCTTCTATTCGAGGTGAATCGGATTTGAAGGAGCTTTGTGAAGCAATTCGCCATAGTTTGTAATGCGGCGTTAGCAGCGATGTGACGCCCAACGAAGGGCCGCAAGGGTCGGGTCTCGCTTTTGCCTCATTAGATGGCCCAAAAGCTGTGCTTTTGGAATGAGATACCCGCGGATGCCATGCTCTCAAAATATAGGCGGCAAATTGGCATCACATGTAAACTTTTATAATGAAGGTTCAAGAACTGATAGATTTGCTCAAGGATGACGGCTGGTTTCAGGTACGAATGAAGGGCAGTCATCGCCAGTATCATCATTCGCAAAAGTCTGGCACGGTCACGGTATCGGGGAAGCCGAGCGTTGATATACCAGTAGGCACGTTGGCAAGCGCTTTGCGGCAAGCTGGACTGAAAAAATAGAGGTGTTCCATGCGTTATCTAGTCGTAGTCGAAAAAGGACATTCATCTTTTGGTGCGTACGTTCCCGATTTGCCGGGTTGCATCGCAGCCGGAGAATCGAAAGATGAAGTCCTTGCCCTTATTCACGAGGCTATTCAGTTTCACATTGAGGGACTTAAGGAAGACGGCTTGCCTGTTCCTCCTCCCGCCTCGTACAGCGAGTTGGTTGAAATTGCCGCATAACACGTTGGTCAAAATCGCTATTTTCGGTCGCTGGACGACGCAAAAGCGCGTCGCCTTTTACCTTAATCGTAAGCCTCCACGGGAAACAACATGACATTCACAATCGTCATTGTCATGCTGCTCGCTGCCGGGGGAATAATCGTTGGCGTTGCAAACATGCGCCGCTAAAATCAGGTCTCGCGTTTTGCCTAATCGCCCAAACGGCTGCTAGCAAAAAGCGAGACCTCGACCCTAGAGCCGCACTGCTAGAGCCGCGACAGATTGCTCAAAGCTGCCAGCAACAAGTGCTGTTGCAAGTCCAGCGCGAGAAATAGTCGAGTGGTATCGATCATTTTGTAGTGCGCCATGGCTTGCCAATCACACTATATTGAACGACGGATTCGACATCTTAGCCGCTAGGCAGTTCGCGTATAATAGGATCCTGCTACAGCCTCGTTATAGCGCATAAATACTCTCGGAAACGTCCATGGCCGTATCAGATGTAGATAGACTCTTTACCGGCTCAATTCCGCAGATGTACGACGAGTACATGGTTCCGTTGATTTTTGAGCCGTATGCTGCTGACCTCGCTTCCCGTGTTGCGATGCTCAGGCCGACATGCTTGCTAGAGATTGCAGCTGGAACAGGTGCCGTAACCCGGCAGCTCGCAAATGCTCTGGCGCCTGAAGTTCGAATCGTCGCGACCGATCTGAATCAGACCATGATTGACCGGGCCACCGCAGTAGGCACGAGCCGTCCCGTCGAGTGGCGCCAAGCCGACGCGATGCAACTACCGTTCTCGGACGAAAGCTTTGATGTGGTCGTCTGCCAGTTCGGCGCCATGTTCTTTCCCGACAAGCCCAAGGCGTTCTCTGAGGCCAAGCGCGTCCTACGGTCGGGAGGGACTTTCATCTTCAACGTTTGGGACACGATCGACCAGAACGAATTCGCTGAGGCTGTCACGTTCGCACTGCAGCAGATGTTTCCCGACGACCCGCCTCGCTTCATGGTTCGTACTCCTCATGGGTACAGCGACACCGAGCTGATCGCACGGCACCTTGCCGAAGGCGGATTTGCTCATCGACCCGTAATCAACACACTGGCGGCAAGGAGCCGCGCCGCATCACCCGGCATCCCTGCAATCGCGTACTGCCAGGGTACGCTGCTCAGAAGCGAGATCGAGGCCAGAAGCGCTTTACGACTCGTTGACGCGACAAATGCTGCCCTGGCGGAAATCGGCAAGAGGTTCGGCCATGGTGCCGTTGATGGCAAGATTCAAGCCCATATCGTCATCGCCGAACGGTAGCTCTCGAAGAGTGCGTCCTAACCCTTCCATAGAGGGGGTGCCCAAAAGGCTGCGCCTTTTGGGCACCCCCCATGTCAAACGTTGAAGCTGTAGAAAACCCCATTTCTACTCGTAAAACGACGTCAGTTTCACGTCACGCTTTGCGGCGCACCTGATTTTTTACCTGTCGTTTTTTAGGCGGTCTCAATTGACGCCTGTTGCGTTGCTGCTGCGCCGCTTACGCATTCAGGTTTCGCCTTGCCGCCCCCTCTTTTGGCACCGCAAATCCATGGCCGCTAGAGCCGCTAGAGCCGAAGGTGACCCTAGAGCCGAAGGCCTAACACGTCGCTCAAGTTCGCTCGCTTCGGTCGCGGGACGCGCCAACAGCGGCGCGCTCTTTAGCTCGGACCTTAGCCCTCAAAACTTCAATTGGCGCGATATCGCATATCTGCTATGCTCCCTGAAAGAGTTGGTCTATCGTTTTTTACAGTGATCGAGTTGAATCCGAAATCGCGAATATGTCACCAGGCTTCGTGGCCCGCTTCGTCCGGTATGCGGAGCGCATCGAAATATATGGCCCCGATCTCGGCATGCCGCACACAAAGGCGATGGGCGATGGCCTGTTCGAGCTGCGCCTAAAAGCTGGCGAGGGAATTGTCCGCATTTTCTATTGCACGAGAATTGGCCGGCGAATCGTGATGCTGCATCATTTCATCAAGAAAACTGAAAAGACACCTGCCAAAGAACTATTGATAGCACGAACACGAATGAAGGAAATTGAAAATGGATCGCACACTTAAACAGTTCAAAATGCGTGTACTTGCGAAACCAGAAGTCAAAAAGGCTTACGACCAGCTTGCGGACGAATTTGCATTCTTGGATGAAGTGCTAAAGGCGCGCGCCGCATCTGGGCTTACTCAGGCGGAGGTCGCGACGCTGGTAGGCACTACGCAGTCCGCAATAGCACGACTCGAATCGCCCACCAGCAGTCATTCCCCTTCCGTAGGAACTCTTCAAAGATATGCGCGGGCGCTCGGCTATAAAGTTGAAATCCGCCTCGTTCCTGATACAGGACTAACACGGCGTTTGAGCGGACGCGCCAAGAGTGCGGCGCGCCGCTCGACTTGATCGTTAGGCCTCGCGAAGTTGACGTAATGTAGCCATTCGATTACAGTTTATTCACGTACACAATTAAACGTACTGACGAGTTCAATGCTTGGCTTTTAGCGATCAAAGATGGTTTGACGCATCGCCGCTTGCTGACACGCTTGCGGAAGGCAACGCAGGGAAATTTGGGCGACGTGAAACCAGTCGGTAAAGGCGTTTTTGAGATGCGCGAGCATTTTGGACTTGGTTGGCGCAGGTACTATATTCAGCGTGGTGCGGTGCTGATTGTCATGATTGGCGGCGGTAGCAAATCAACGCAGTCTGCCGATATTGCAAAAGCCGTGAAACTCGCAGCAACAATGGAGAAATAAACCATGTCCAAGAAAATTCGTATCGCTGATCTCCCCGAGTTTGATTTTTCAGAGCACCTTGAGAGCGAACAGGCAATGGCCGAATACCTGACGGCCGTGCTTGAAGAAAACGACCCTTCGTTGCTTGCTGCCGCGCTTGGCGATATTGCTCGTGCGCGCGGCATGAGCGAAATTGCCAGAGCATCGGGCATTACCCGAGAGGCCTTGTACAAAGCGCTACGGCCTGATGCGCGGCCGCGTTTCGATACGATTAGTCGTGTCTGTACAGCGCTCGGTGTAAAACTTGTTGCGCAGGTGGTTCACCCATGAGTCTCTCCGGGCAAAGGCATAACTCCCCGTTCCAGAGCGCGCGCCAAAATGGCGATGCCACTTATCTCGGATGTAAGGCCGCTCAAACACAAGCACACCTCGCGTAAATGTCTTGGCTTCTTGAGCCCTTGCGAGGTAGCATTCATCTGCTCACCGTATGTCGCCTTTCAAACTTGAATTCGCATAAATGGCTCAAACGCCGCGCCAGTATTAGCGTTTTATTTTTGTTTAAGTAAGCAAGATTTTTGATTGCCTAACGTATCGACGTTATCAACGGTGCTGTTCTGATGAATCCAGGCCAACGAGCTTTGATGGGTTACAGTTCTTCGCGGAGCCGATATACTTGATAAATAAGCTTGCCGGAAAACGTGATTTTGTTATGGGGATGTTAAGCAGCAGCGATTAACGCAAGCGATTGATAGAAAACGATTTCTGGGTCATTTTTTTGGAATGTTAGGGCGCAACGCAGAATGTTATGCGGATGTGGTGCGCCCTAAATTGAGTTAGGCCTCATGCCTCTTATCACAAAGCGCCGAATGTTTCTTGCTTCGCTAGCATCTGCGGTCGCGCTCTTTGTCGTGCCTGTCATCGGTTTCATCCTTGGTTCGATGGAAATTCCCTACATGCGTCCTGATGGCACTCCTGACAATGCGCCTGCCCGCGCTACGGGAATTCTATTGTTGATCTCACCTGTTGTATTTGTTCTCTTTTCTCTTGTCACATTCGTCGGGGCTGTTTTTTTGCAGCACCTCAGTCAGTTGAAACTAAAGATACTCGCGAGCATCGCTATTGTCGCAAGCGTCGGGCTTGGGTTTGTCATGGTGCTCGACCGACCATTTGGCCTTTACGACGCTCTTTATTACTTTGTTGGTTTCTCGGCATTGGTACTCGCAACATTGAGCGTATCGGTCTTCGTTTGGTGGAAGGTGGCAATGAGGCCTAACATTGCGGTCAAAATCGCTCCCTTCGGTCGCTAGGACGGCGCAAAAGCGCGCCGCCTTTTACCTTAATCGTTAAACGTCAAATGCACCTCACGGCGCCACTTTGGTGGTCCCACCGGTAGCTATCCTCGGCCACTTTGTGTAAACTGCTGTGTAAGGAGTTACACATGGCCACGAATCTAGCTATCGATCCCGACCTTCTTAATCGCGCCGTTGAGGTCAGCGGTGAGCGAACGAAGAAGGCTGTCGTCACAAAAGCGTTGCAAGAATTCATCGCCCGCCGCGAGCAGAAGCGGGTAATTGAACTCATGGGCAAGCTTGAGTGGGACGACTCGTTCAACTACAAGGCTGAGCGCTCCAGATCGTGACTCTACTTGTCGACACGAGCGTTTGGTCGCTCGCTTTGCGCCGCGATGCTTCAACCTCTGAACCTGAAGTCCATCAGCTCAAAGATGCCCTCATGGGCGCCGATGTTGTTGTCACGACTGGAATGGTTCTCCAGGAATTGCTTCAAGGATTCTCTGGGCCAAAGTCGCGTGCGCAGATCATCGAGCGTTTCGCATCGCTTCCTTTGTTGCAACCTGATCGCGAAGACCATATCGCAGCGGCTAATCTCCGGAACACGTGTCGCAGAGCAGGTATCCAAGTCGGCACGATCGACGCGCTACTCGCCCAACTATGCATTCGGCACGATCTAACGCTCCTGAGCACCGACAACGATTTCAAACTCGCTGCGCCGCACTGCGCCTTGCGCGTGTGGGCACCGAAGAATGCGGCGCGTCGAAAATGACGCAACCCCTCATGTCAAACGTGAGGCCGTAGAAAACCACCTCATTGAAAAAATCAAAATCAAATGCGAAATTTGGCCTTTCAGAATCGCGCACACAGCACTAATTCGAGCGCTGGCATAGTGAACGGATTGCTGCATTTCCCTCGCATATGATGCCGAGAGATTTTTCTACAGCCCCGTTGAATTTTGCAAACACTAGCATTGGCGAGCATTCCAAGCGAAAAAGCTTCCAAACGCCGCCCCAGAGCTAATCTAGTATCTTTTTATTGATTGGAACTAAAAAACAAACAGCCCGCAAAAATG
>Ga0209724_1004600_pt1 | contig 10787 bp, 12 predicted proteins | sample grotaG_FD_184143 | JGI IMG/M metagenome (GOLD analysis project Ga0209724, IMG submission 184143) | Glacier valley bacterial and archeal communities from Borup Fiord, Nunavut, Canada, to study Microbial Dark Matter (Phase II) -... | ecosystem: Environmental > Aquatic > Freshwater > Ice > Glacier ... | reverse complement strand
AAATTAGTTGCTTAGTCGGGCTAGCTCCGCTCAATCACGACAGTGGCAAACATCGAGGCAAACAGGTGATTTGGGGCGGACGTGCTCAGGTCCGAGCCGTGTTGTATATGGCAACCCTGGTGGCAAGTCGAAGCAATCCAGTCATTAAGACGTTCTATGAGCGACTTTGCCAGAAAGGCAAGCCGAAGAAAGTCGCATTGACCGCCTGTATGCATAAGCTCTTGATCATTCTCAACGCGATGGTTAAAAGTGCCACCCCTTGGCAACCCAATCTCGTCGAACAGGCTTGACATTTCAGACAATCGCTTCTGCGGTGTGAGCAGGCTGTCCACCGGAATCAGTCAGAACGACTTCGGTGATCTAGGCAGATTGAGCGCGTGAGATTGCGGCTTGTTTGCGAAAACTCTCGGCTTGCATCTCGATAATTGTCGCGTGATGCACCAGGCGATCTATCGCGGCAACCGTCATCATTGAGTCAGTAAAGATGCTATCCCATTGGCTAAAAGGCTGGTTGGCTGTAATCAGCAAACTTCTGCGCTCGTAGCGATGGGCAATTAACTCAAACAGCACTGAGGTCTCTGCTTCGGACTTTTTCACATAGCCCAAGTCGTCGAGGATCAGCAAATCATAGCGGTCAAGTTTCATCAGCATTGCAGGCAATTGCAGTTGCAGCTTTGCCTGCTGCAATTGTTGCCCTAACGTCGTGGCACAGATGAACTTCACACTTTTGCCCAACTCTATCATCGAACGCCCCAATGCTGCGCTGACGTGCGTTTTCCCAGTTCCACTTGGACCGAAAATCAGCAGATTGGAGGCAGTTTGCACCCAGGCAGGACTTTGAGCAAACTGCATGACCACCGCAGAATTAAGCGTGGGCACATGAGCGAACTCGAAGTTAGACCAAGATTTTCCGTAAGGCAACTGCGCTTCGGTGAGCGCGCGGGCAATCCGGGCTTGGTCGCGCCGACTGGCTTCGCCTTCGGCTAACGCCAGCAGGAACTGCGAGTACGACCAATTCTCCTGCGTCGCTTGATGTTCGATTGTCTGCCACTCGGAGAGGAAGTGGGTCAATTTGAGTCGTTTGAGGACTAGGGTCAATGTCTGAAGCGGACTCAACGGGGGCGGATTCAATGGGGGCGGGTCGGAGCAGTTCGTCATAGCTAGTCAATTCGTGTTGCACAGAGGTCACTGAGGGAATCAGGTCGGGATGAGGTTGGGTGGAAAAAGCTTGCTGCAATCGGGTCAGCGTCAGGGTATTTTGTTCCAGTTCCAACTGGAGCCAGTCTAAAACGCCGACTTCATTGTTTTGCGTGGCTGCAATGTAAAGCGCTTCGACTATCAGCCGTGCAGCTTGGTCAGGATCAGATCGGGCTTTGAGCTGTTGCCACAGGTCGCGCCATTCCGAATCAGGCAGCAACTCCTGCTGCCATTGGCAGTACAGAAACGCTCTCGGCTTGCGTCTGAGGCTTTCTGCCACATGACGATAATTGATGGCACGTCCACGCCGAATCGCCTCACTGCCATGAATGTGCAGTCGAGGCAGGTCCACCACCGGAGTCGTGCCGACAAAGCCCACTAATCGGTCATGGTAGAGGTGAACGGTTAATCGATGTTCCGTCAGACGCGAGGGCACGGTGTAAAGCACACAGCGCACCGTGATGGTGCTGTGGCAACTCACGCGCACACTCAGCACTTCATAGTCGGGAGTGCGATACCGGGGCAAGGCTTGCAGAAACGGTTGCTCTTCTTTGACCTTTTTGCTGCACTTGGCGTTGATCTTGGCAATCACCGATTCGATGAACGATTGATACTCCGCAACCGTTTTGAACTCGTGGCTCTCGCGTCGATACAGTGCTTGACACAGACGACGCTTGAAATGCCCATAGGATGCCTCAATCGAGCCATTCTCGTGTGCCACTCCGGTGTTGTTGCGGGTTGGTCGCATCCGGTAGTGGTCACAGATCGCGGCGTACATCTGCGTCAGTTGGGGATTGCGTCCTCCCGTATTTCGATACGCCGCACTGAGGCTGTCAGTGCGATGCGTTTGGGGCACACCCCCGCAGGCAATCAAGGCGTTCTGTAAGCCCTGAGACAGACCGACAAAGCTTTCCCCGCCTTGGATGACTTGGACATACTGCCACCCGCTGTATGCCAGGCGATAGTGATATAACAAATGCTCAAAGGGCTTGCCTGCAATTGTAATCACGGTGCCTTTGAGTTCGGTGAAGTCAGACAGTCCCATCATGCCGGGTTCGTGCCGCAGCTCGAACATCACCTCTGGGGCATCCCCGTGTAGTGCCTTCCAGGCTGCCACTCGCCGTTGCAAGGTGCGCAGAACTTGGGGATACTTGCCCGGATGGCGCTCTTGTAGCACCTCGAACAAAGTCATCGGTTGCAGTCGGGGAGCAGCTTTCAACATCGGCTCTAGCTCAGTGTCCCACACCTTCAATAAGGGGTCAGGGCTACTGCGCCAATCGCGAACTCGTCCCCGATTCGGTTGATGGTCTCCCGCTTCAATGCGTTGTCCACTCCGGGTTGAAAACCCAGCCAGGTCTGCCGCTTCTCCTTGCGGGAAGCCTTTCTTACGTGCGTTCATATAGACTTGAACTTGATATAGTTTGATTTTTTCAGACACTCTTGAAGTCTCCCTTTTGTGAGCGGGACTTCCTTAGAGTGTCTTTTTTTGGCGCTGTTCTGAACTGGATGAGTCCGTTTTTTCACTTTCCTTTCAGCAAGCGTGAAACGGTCTGTCCTTAAAGTTAGAGCGGTCAACCCGCCGATAAGGCGGTCGTTCACCCGCCATGTTCATTGTCATCTAACACATGATAGTCAATAAGCTAGATCTTAAGCTCGTAGACCAATCAATCTCGACCCAAACTGCCCACTCATTCTGCGACGTAGATCCAGAAGTCGCTATCGCTCCACAGGTGTGAGAGTTCAGTGAGTTGCAACGACCTGAATCTCATCTCCCTTCATAGACTCTGATGAGTCGCGGGAGAACGCCTATTACCCCCTTCATAGACTCATACAGTCGCGGGGGATTAGGTTTTTTTGCAGTCTTTTATTCCGATTTAGGGTACAAGTGGAAGCCCAAAAGCTTTGATGATGCGTTGATTTAGGCTCTAAAACCTACCCTAACTATGAGGTCGCTATCGCTCCACAGGTGTGAAATCTCAAAGGAACTTAATCTCATGTCTCAGTCTAAATCTAACTTCGCATATCTCAAAAATCGCTACTTCACACTTTGTAACGTCCTTCGCAAAAGCCGTTCATTCGTCGCTAATGACACCATCGCCAAATGCACCGTTCGCGTCAGCACGACCAACCAATCAATTAACTTCAAAGCCAGCGTTGCAGCCCTCAAAGCTGAGTTCGTTGAGCTTGGTCTTGACAACGGCATTGCCTAATCGACCTACCAAAGCACTCCCTCCAGGGAGATTGCTTTTTACGTGGAACCTATACACAGCAAGTCATTCGAGTTTCGTAACGTTATAAAGGGATTTCGTAACGTTATATTGGGCGATGATTTAGACCACCGACGTGGATGCCAGCGTCCCCGATCGCTCATTCGTGAAACAATCAAAACATGGGCAGTCAACACCAGCTTGTTTCAATCTTTACCTACACCGATAAGTGGGGCGATGTATTTTTCGGCGCAAAAGTCGGGGATTTGGTTGTCGGCAACGGGAACACCGACAGAGAGATGGCTGAGTATGATGCAAAACTATTTCTTGAGGAGCCGATGGAATGGTTGCGCGACTCAACTGCCTGTATTGACAACATTGACGAAGAACCAAGCCTGCGACCCGCAGTGGAAAACGTTAAGCAACGCTTGCGCCATCTCGCCAAGACTTCATCTGGTCAACTCAAAAAGACAGAAGAATTCATCACTGATTGGGAGAGCCGACAACAGATGAATGCCCCAATATAACGTAACGTTACGAAATAAACCTATGCCCAGTAAGGCGTTCGAGTTTCGTAACGTTATATTTGGCTTTGATAAATGGAGCAAGATGAGAATAAAAGTAAAAAGAGAATAATTGATGGGATGACCACGGGAGGAGTGTGCAGTGAAAGGGTTGGGAATGGCGATCAGTAGCCTGAATGGGTCTGTGCGATGCAGTGAACGGGTCTATTCGACGCAGTGAAAGCTAACAGAGAAAACTAATTGAAGAGGAGCCGTTATGACCATAGACTACGCCTACGCGATCGTCATTCTCGACACCGAAAAGATCAGGTGCATCATTCTCGATCGAGATCTGGCAGAACAGTATCTAGACAGCCATTTCAAAAGTCCATCGGGCACGTACAGCGGTCGAATCGACCGTTATCCCGTTCGTCATTCTGTTTGAGTGTGCAGTGAAAAGGCTTGGGCGATAAATAGCTTAAAAAGGTCTTCGATGCAGTGAAAAGGTCTAGTCGATGCAGTAAAAAGGTCTGGAATGGCTATGGGCTAGATTAGACCCTCCCAGGAGGTCGCTATCGCTCCACAGGGGTGACGCTCAACCTCAAAGGAACCTCACCATGGCTAACTTCACCTCTTTGACCATCACCCCTTCCGCTTTGGCAGAGAGCGTCTATGCTCAAGTGTCCGCTCTAGCACGCACGCTCAAGCTCGAAGGCACACACATCTTGAGCCGCACCAGTGGCAGCCAAGTCGAGATTCTCGTCTCGCAGCAGCTATTTGCATTGATTTAATGATGAAGCCCACAACTCAATCCCTTCTTACCCAGTCCTCTGCGACGGGAGACCCTCCTACAAAGCTGAGCGCTGCGGGGATTAGAGTTTTTATGTCGATTTAGGGTATGGATAAATGCCCAAAAGCCCTGATAAACCGTTGATTTAGTCTCTAAAACCTACCCTAAATCAATGCGATCGCTCAGTTCAGATTTAGCGCCCAGCCTTGAAGACGGGTTTCCCGTCGCAGAGGACTGGGTAAGACAGGGTACGAATAGAAGCCTGAAAGCCTTGATAAACCGTCGATTTAGACTCTAAAACTTACCCTAACTAAATACTCTCCACAGGTGAAAAGGGGTGGTAATGGGTGTCATCGACTGAAGTTAGCCGTTGAGCGCATCTATATAAGTGGAGCGATCGTGATTCGCTAAGGACGCTGCCCTGAGGGATCATCCTCCAACATAATCCCGCAGCTAGAACCATTGCCCTGACTGGATTCAAGCAGTTTTGATTCGATGACCCTAGGGGATAATCCCGCAGCACTTTCCGCAGTCAGCGCCTAGCCCTGAAAGCGGGTTTCCCGCTGTAGCGCTCAGTGCTGGAGGCGGGTTTCCCGCCATAGGCAACTGAGTAAGAAGGGGACTAGGTAAGAAGGGGACTGAGTAAGAAGGCGGTAATCGCTCCAAGCAGATTCTCTCGACGACCGTGATGTAAGAGCCACCGCACCGTTATACCAGGCACAGACATGGGATTGAGCGGCATTTGCATGACCGTTGTACCAAGCACAGACATGGGATTAAGCGACAGTTGCAGGTAGAATTTATTTTCTTTGGGCGATGATTCAGGCGGCAGAGATTGAGGCATAGGAATCCTTTGGTTTTGGGTGAACTTTGAAAGGGCTTCAATCATCCAACTCATCCAATGCAGCGTTAGCTGCATCAGCTGCATCAAAGTCCTCAAAGCCCTTGAGGTGGATGCCGCCATAGCCATCAAACTCATCGTCTTCCAACGGAATGGGCTGGGACTGAGGGACGCTGAGGGGCACTAATGAAATCACCGGGATTGCTGACGGAACCACAAACGGGATTGGTGCTGGCAAAGCAGGAGCCGCCACAGGAATAGCCGCTTGGACTGGAATTGGTGCTGGCTGACTGAAGACCCCTTCTGACATGGGGCTGATTAAAGGATTGAGCGCACTATTAGTAGTCGGCATCATGCCAAACGATCGCTGAATCAAAAGAATATGCTGCTGCAATCGAGCGATCGATAGGTGAGCTTGCGCTTGCGACCACATCGGATCAGGGTTCTGCTCTCGAACGGCAAAGGGAGACCAGAAAGCAGCCCCCGCTTCTAGAAGTTGGTCCTGTTGACCGTGACTCTTGAGCCACTGCAACGTCGCCCCAGGAATGAGGGAGGTCGAAAGCTTAAGTTGCAGACGGACGAAATCGTCTTTGGACGGCAATTCGGACGAGTGAGATTGAGGCATCGGGAATCCTGTAGGTGACGATTGTAGGGACTCAACTCAACTCAAGGTGCCCTAAAAAACCAGAGAAGACACAAAATTTGGCTATTCGCTCATTGTTCACTCAATGATTGAGGGCTGTTTGATCACTGACTGAGAACTACGAGGGGACTGGGCATGAAGGCAACCGCTACGATCTTCGCGAAGTGGCTGCTCAATCAGTGCTCGATCACTGACTGAAGACTTGTTGAAGACTGTTCACGCATTCGGGAATGCTACAAGGAACTCACTGACTGTTCACTCATTGCTCAATGACCGATTGATGACTACTGAGGAACCTTTTAGGGACACCACAGGAAGGAGAAAGGCAGTAGTAAAAAAGGCAAAAAGAACTGAGTTAGGAATGACCACAGGAGGAGTGTGTAGATAAACAAATGACGCTGTGAAGTGTTGGGCTAAAAACCTGTTGGGCTATGGGATTGAGGGACTGCCACAGGTGATGGGACTGACTGTGGAAGACCGTGGAAAAAACCGTGGAAGCTCGTGGAAAAACTCGTGAAGACGTTCTAGAAAGCTCCTGAAAAGCCCTGGAACCCTTGAAAACTCGCTAAAAAACCCGTGAAAAGTCCGTGAAAAAACCTGATGGGCTGACCACAGAAGCTTGAGAACTGGGAGTAGGACTGTGGCGAACTGGGAATGCCTACAGTGTATGGAGTTGGGGCGATGGAGTTGGAAAGTTGGCGCTCGAAAATAGGCTCTAGAAACCCTGATGCTTTGCAGCTCTAGAAACCCTGATGCTCGCTGTCCTTTAGGTCGCTCGATGTAGATGCTTCTTACTCAGTTGCCTATGGAGGGAAACCCTCCTCCAGCACTCAGCGCTCCGCAGCTCTAGAAACCTAGAGGCTCGCTCACTTTAGCGCTCGATGTAGATGACGAACCCACCACAAACCAGCCGTCAACTGTCACAAGATGACCGCTTGCTTTGGGCACTCTAGAAAGACACCCCTGCCTGATCTGGCACTGAGAACGGCTCGATAAAGGGCGCAAATGCTCTGACTAATCGGTCAGAACTACTCTCGATCGCGGGGGAACAGACAAAGCGCTGAGTGCTGATAGAAGGCTACCTACTACCTCCAATACTACATCTACGACGTTGTTAGCAAGCAATGTAATGTGGTGCCACTTCAGTTCCACTCACCCGATCAGAACTACCAGATTGAACGGCTTTGGGCAGTAACTCTCTAGAGAGAGCAAAAGGTACGCACTCTGGATAGAAGGATGACCACAAGAGGACTACAGACCCATTAAATCTGCTATCAACTGGCACAACCCATGACTCAATCTAAAGCCAATTCCCAGAACAAAACGCCCGCTCGTACTGTCGTGAAAGCGCGACTTAGCCTGCAAGAACGTCAACGCTTTGATGCCCTCGCAATGGAAATGGGGCTGGGTCAAAGCGACTTTATCATCGAGAAATGCTTAAAGGATAATCCTAAAGCCCCAGTTCCTCTGGTCAATGTTCAGCTCTATCAAACGTTCTTGCGCTCCATCCAAATGATTGAAGCCATCCGCGAGGTCTTACCGCAGATGCAGGAAGCAGGCATTCAAGGGCAGTGGGATACAGATGACATGACTCAATTAATTGGTCGATTGCAGCAAGATGCGTTCAATGCTGTCGGCATTACGCCAAGTGAACCACAAGAAAAGATTTAAATAAAGTGGGCAGAAAGTAAATAGATGAAAGCGAAGGGCGGAGGGTAAATACACAAAACAAAACCGCCTAGAAGAAATCACTGGCGGATGACCTGTTGCTGACGAGTTAACTTTATCCCAAAAATAAACCCGCCATTGCAGACGCAGGGCTGATTTATTGGCTGTAGAAAAAGGAGAATAGAAGGGTCACTCTCCTTTTTCTACATTCAGATTATGAGCCTGATTGAGCATCTCAAGCAAATCCCTGACTTCCGCACTCAGCCTCGCTATCCTTTGTGGGTCATCCTGCTGTTGGTTATCACGGGAACCATGAGCGGTGCTCACGGCTATCGCGCCCTCGAAGACTTTGTTGAACGCCATCAAAGCCGCTTCATCGAATTACTGGAGTTGCCCTACAAACGTCTGCCCGCCTTCTCCACCCTGCGCCGCATTATGGTACGACTCGACTTCGTTGCCCTGACGCAAGCCTTCAATGCTTGGGCGGGTGAAACCTTTCCCCCACAAACCAGTATGCAGCTTGCCACGGATGGCAAGAGCATCAAAGCCAGTGTGATGGACTATGACAAAAGCTATCAAGATTTCGTCAATGTCGTCTCTGCCTTCAACGTCCAGCAGGGCATCGTGGTCAGACTAGAACCGATGCGTAATGGTCAAAGCAGCGAAATCGTGACAGTACAAACCTTGCTTGCAGGCTTGCATCTCAGCGGTGTTTGCATCAGTCTGGATGCATTGCATAGCCAAAAAAAACAGTGGAGGCGATCATCCACAGCGGCAATGACTATCTGATCACCGTCAAAGCAAACCAGGGCAAATTGTTCAAGGTGCTGCAAGCTCACTTTGAGCAATCCGAACCGTTGAGTGTGGATGTTCAGACGGAGCAGAACCGCGACCGGACAACAGAACGTCGAGTCAGGGTGCTTGCGCCACCTGCGGGCATAGACCCAGCTTGGGTTGGACTCAAGCGTGTGGTTTGTATTGAGCGCTGGGGTAGGCGGGGGCAGAAGCCGACGAGCGAAACGATGTTCTACATCAGTTCACTGACGTTAGATGCAGGTGAGTTTGCTGAGCGCATTCGGAGTCACTGGCAGGTGGAGAACCGCTTGCATTGGGTGAAGGACGTAGTGATGGGTGAGGATAGGATGCCAGTTTGTGACGGTCATGCGCTCAGTAATTTTGCGATTGTACGCAGCATCGCGGTGAACTTATTTCGAGCCAATGGGTTTGACTCCATCACTAAAGGGATACGGCATCTAGCTCATGATATTCACAAGCTATTTTCCTTCTTCCAATAAATCAGCCCTGCCATTGCAGACGGGCTGTAAACCTGAAACTCGGCTAAGAGTTGTCTTTCTTAGAATGCCCCACCCAAGGTATGACCCGTCAAGTAATCAGGCTCATCACATAATCAGGCGTGAGAAGTTGCCATAAAAAACCCCGCCACAGGGACGAGGAAGAGTATTTCACTTAAAAGGCGCATGGCTCAAAAGCCAGTATTGAATCTCAATCATCTCAATCGCCTCACCTGCTTAGAGTGCCCCTTCTGGTCAATCAATCGCCGCCCGTTTGTTTAAGTCCGTACCAGTGAATACTAGCGACGTATAAACTAGCACTCCGCTATTTGGTGGACTCTTAAAGCTATGCCGATCGCCAAGATTACGAAAGGAACCGATGCCGCCGGATGTTTGAATTATGTCTTGGGCAAGGAAAAAGCAAAGCTGATTGACACCAACTGCCTATCGTCGGGCATCAATACGATGGTTCAAGAGTTTGATCTGGCTAACCAGGTTCAGTCCCAAGTCAACCGAAGCAAGAAAACGACGAACACAATCCACCACGCCAGCATTGGCATTCCTGTCGGCATTGAACTGAGTGACCAGACATGGAAACACATGGCGCAGGAATATATCAAGGGCATGGGCTTTGACCCAATGCAAAACCACTATGTCGCTGCGATGCATCAAGACACCGACCACCAACATTTGCATCTGGTCGTGAACCGAGTCCGGTTAGATGGGGTGACTACTCCTGACTGAAAGGACTGGCAAAAAGCTGAGACGGTGATGCGCCAACTTGAGGAGACGTATCACCTGCCATCAGTCATCCCTAGCCGAGATGCTCAGGTAAAAGCGCCGACGGTGGCAGAAGTGAGGAAGTCCCGCACATCAGGGCAACCGATTCCTAGAGTTGTGATGCAGCAGAGCGTCGAGCAGGCAGCGCAATCCGTCAAGTCTCTGCCTGAACTTCAGCGCCAGTTGCAGAAAGTGGGCATCGAAATGACGATCAGGCTCGGTCTGTACGTGCCCAAAGGAAAACGAGATGAGGGTGTGGACACGAAGCCAAAAGTGGGGCTGGTCTTTAAGACACTAGAGGACGATAAGCCGACCATCTTCAGCGCGTCATCTTTGGGCAAGCGCTACACGGCGAACGGATTACTAGAGAATTTTGGACTGAGCTTAGAAGAAACCAGTCTAGAGAACGCTCAGTTAATGGCTGAAAGTAACCCCAATTCTGATGGCTCGAATGATGACGAAATTCGCATTGAAGGGGTGTGGACTGATGACCAGCCAGTTGCAACTCTCATACTAGACGTGCCCACCTTTGAAATAGATCCAGGTGAAGACGCTGAGATTGATGATGTAGACACAGAAACCGCCGATGACAAAGAAGCGGCGAATCAAAAGCAGTTCTACCAGGATTTATGGCAAAAGTTGAGCAAGGACGTAATGAAACCGACCCCACCTGAAGTGCTGATAGCGGTAGCAGGGATTGCTTTGGGCAAGAAATATAGTGCTGACCAGACCCGTGCGATCGTGGGTCAGTCCCCTGCCATTCAGAAAGTGCTGAAGGAGAAGGGTCGGGAAACTGCCTATGAAGCTGCCCGGTTAGTGGTCAAGGAGGCAGAAATGAAACGAGAAAGGGAACGAAAGGAAGGACG
>Ga0209724_1004599_pt1 | contig 10788 bp, 10 predicted proteins | sample grotaG_FD_184143 | JGI IMG/M metagenome (GOLD analysis project Ga0209724, IMG submission 184143) | Glacier valley bacterial and archeal communities from Borup Fiord, Nunavut, Canada, to study Microbial Dark Matter (Phase II) -... | ecosystem: Environmental > Aquatic > Freshwater > Ice > Glacier ... | reverse complement strand
GTTCTCGCGGAAGAAATTCAGCACCGAGACGACGCTCGTGTGCGATATCTGGGCGAGCGAGCGACCTTCCTCGAAAAAGCTCTTCAGGCCGAGCCGGTAGAGCGGCTGCTTCTCGGGCTTGACGCGGGGCGTCAACTCGCCCGGCGAGCGCTCGGCGAGCGACGACGGAAGGTATTCCTTGAGCGCGACGAGCTTCCTGTCGCTGTCTTCGCAAAGGTAGACGACGCCGAATCCACCGGCCGCCAACTTCTTGATGACCTGGTAGCCGCCCACCACGGTGCCGGATGGCAAAGGGGCAGGTTTTGGCTTTGACATAATCGGGGGAAAATAGGAGCAAATACGCGTGGCAGTTTACAGCATGACCGGCTACGCGAATGTCGCTGAAGGCCGTTCGGACGCCCGTCCGGCAGCATTGCACGAAGGCCGCGCAACATCGTCGGCAACGACGCCACCGGCAGCCGCCGTCGGCTTCGAGATGCGCTCGGTCAACGGGCGATTTCTCGACATCGCGATGCGTCTGCCCGACGAGTGGCGCGGCCTCGAGCCGGCCTTGCGCGCACTCCTCACGGCGCGCTTCAAGCGCGGAAAGATCGAGTTGCGGCTGACCGGCGTGGCAGCCGTCGAGAACGCCGTGCCCGAGCCGGGCGGCGAGCAGCTCGCCCACCTCGCGCGCATCGACGGGCTGATCCGCGAGCACCTGCCGCAGGCGCGCGCGCTCTCCGTCCACGAGGCACTGCAGTGGTGTCGCGGCACGCCGCAAGAGCGTCCGCCCGAGGCTGCGGTCCTCGCGACCGCCGAGCGCTGCGTGGAGCGTCTCGCGGTCGCCCGCGCGCGTGAGGGCGAGCGGCTCGCGATCGTGCTGGGCGAGCGCGTCGGCCATCTGCGCTCGCTCGCCGACGCGGCCGAGCCGCTGGTACCGGCCGCCGTCGCGCGCATGCAGCAGCGCTTCCTCGACCGCTGGCAGGAAGCGCTCGCCAAGGCCGACGCCAGCTCCGTCTCGCGCGAGGCAATCGAGGAGCGGGCGCTGAACGAAGCGGCCGCCTATGCGATCCGCATCGACGTCGCCGAGGAGCTCGCCCGCCTGCGCTCTCACCTCGACGAAGTCGCCCGCCTGCTCGACAAGGGCGGCGAGATCGGCAAGCGCCTGGAATTCATCATCCAGGAGCTCTTGCGCGAGGCCAACACGCTCGGCTCGAAGTCGACCTCGATCGAGATGACCTCGATCTCGGTCGACATGAAGGTCGCGATCGAGCAGCTGCGCGAGCAAGTACAGAACGTCGAGTAGTTCGGGTAGCGTTCGGGCCATGGACTACCCTGGAAATCTCTATGCCGTCGCCGCGCCGAGCGGCACCGGCAAGTCGAGCCTCGTGAAGGCGCTGCTCGAGCTCGATTCGCACCTCACGCTCTCGATCTCGCACACGACCAGGAAACCGCGCGGCCAGGACCGGCACGGACGCGAGTACCACTTCGTCGACGAGAAGACGTTTCGCTCGATGATCGACGCCGGCCAGTTCGTCGAATGGGCCGAAGTCCACGGCCACCTCTACGGCACGTCGCGCGGCGCGATCGAGGAGCGCATCACGGGCGGCCACGACGTCCTGCTCGAGATCGACTGGCAAGGCGCTTTGCAGATCAAGCAGCTCTACCCGAACGCGGTGCTGATCTTCATCCTGCCGCCGAGCTGGGACGAGCTCCGGTCGCGCCTGGAGCGGCGCGGCGAGGACGACGCCGCCGTGATCGCGCATCGGATGGACAATGCGCGCATCGAGGTGTCGAAGGCCGATCGGTTCGACTTCGTTATAATCAACGCCCTGTTCGAGACAGCCCTTTTCGATCTGAAAGCGATCGTTCATTCGCAGCGGCTCAAATACGTTGCGTTGCGGCGGGCCCGGCCCGCGATCTTCGCCGCACTCGGTCTCCCATAGACGGCGCCTCTCCATCCTTTTCGCACACCGGACACCCCATGGCCCGCATCACCGTCGAAGACTGCCTGATCAAGATCCCGAACCGGTTCCAGCTCGTGCTCGCGGCCACGTACCGCGCCCGCATGCTGAGCCAGGGCCACGCGCCCAAGGTCGAAACCAAGAACAAGCCCGGCGTCACCGCATTGCGCGAGATCGCTGCGGGCGAGATCGGCATCGAGATGCTGAAGAAGGTGCCGGTCTAGCCGACCGATCCTGGGCCGGCCTCGAGCCGGCGCCCCGTGTGGCCGTGATCTCCCGCTCTGTGGCGGGCGACGATCCGCGCTAAATTCGGGCATGGCCACGCGCTCTTCGACCGCCGAGCCCGGCGCGTCCAAGCCGGCTGCGCGCAAACGTCCGCCCGCTTCGCCCGCGCACACGCCGCCGCCGGGCGACGCGGCCGCCGCGTCGTTCGCCGTGCTCACCGTCAAGCTCGACTACCTCGACGCCGCCGACATCCGGCGCGTGCGAGACGCCTATCGCTTCGCCGACGAAGCGCACCTCGGCCAGTTCCGCGACAGCGGCGAGCCGTACATCACGCATCCGATCGCCGTCGCGGGCCTGTGCGCCGAGTGGAAGCTCGACGCGCAGGCAATCATGGCCGCGCTGATGCACGACGCGATGGAGGATTGCGGCATCAGCAAGGCCGAGCTGATCGAGCGCTTCGGCGCGCCGACGGCCGACCTCGTCGACGGCCTCACCAAGCTCGACAAGCTGCGCTTCTCGACGCGCGAGGAGTCGCAGGCCGAGTCGTTCAGGAAGATGCTGCTGGCGATGACGCGCGACGTCCGCGTCATCCTGGTCAAGCTCGCCGATCGCCTCCACAACATGCGCACGATGGACGCGGTCGCCGTCGCCAAGCGCACGCGCATCGCGGCCGAGACGCTCGAGATCTACGCGCCGATCGCGCACCGGCTCGGCCTGAACCAGACCTACCGCGAGCTGCAGGAACTGTCGTTCAAGCATCTGAAGCCGTGGCGCGAAGCAGCGCTCTCGAAGGCCGTGCTGAAGGCACGCGGCTTTCGCCGCGACATCGTCGAGCGAATTCAGAAGGACGTCGAGAAGGCGTTCGGGCAGGCCAAGATCGCGGCCCAGATCTTCGGCCGCGAGAAGACGATCTACTCGATCTACACCAAGATGCGCGAGAAGCACCTGTCGTTCGCACAGGTCAACGACATCTTCGGCTTTCGGGTCGTCGTCGGCACGCTGACCGAGTGCTACATGGCGCTCGGCGTCCTGCACCAAGTGATGAAGCCGGTACCGGGCCGCTTCAAGGACTACATCGCGATCCCGAAGGCGAACGGCTACCAGTCGCTGCACACAACGCTGGTGAGCCCGCTCGGCACCGCCGTCGAGTTCCAGATCCGCACCGAGCAGATGCACGCGATCGCCGAGAAAGGCATCGCCGCGCACTGGCTCTACAAGGAGTACGACGACGGTGCCACGCACGGCCAGGAAGCGCAGCGCCTCGGCGCGCTCTGGCTGCAGTCGCTGATCGACATCCAGGACGACACCCGCGATGCGGGCGAGTTCCTCGAGCACGTCAAGATCGATCTCTATCCCGACGCGGTCTACGTGTTCACGCCGCGCTCGAAGATCTTGGCGCTGCCGCGCGGCGCGACGCCGGTCGATTTCGCCTACGCGATCCACACCGACGTCGGCGAGCACTGCGTCGCGGCCAACGTCAACGGCGAGCCGGTGCCGCTGCGCACCGAGCTGAAGAGCGGCGACGTCGTCGAGATCATCGGCGCGCCGAACGCGCGGCCGAATCCGGCGTGGCTCAACTTCGTCTGCACCGGCCGGGCGCGCTCGAAGATCAGGCACTACCTGAAGAACATGGAGCTCGAGGAGTCGCAAGGGCTCGGCGAGAAGATGCTCGCCCAGGCGCTGCGCGCGGAAGGCCTGACCTTGCCGCCGGAAGACGGCGCGGGCGCGCTCGTCTGGCAGCAGCTGCTGCGCTGGACGGGCAACAAGAGCCGGGACGACCTCTTCGTCGACATCGGTCTCGGGCGCAAGATCGCGACCATCGTCGCCACGCGCCTGACGCGGCTGCTCGCCGAAGGGGGAGTGCGCGCCGACGCGCTGGCGCTGACGATGGGACGCTATGCCGTCGACGACTCGGCGCCTTCGCAAGGCCTGATCCTGATCGACGGCAGCGAGGGCGCATCGGTGCAGCTCGCGCCGTGCTGCCGGCCGATCCCCGGCGACACCATCGTCGGCAATCTCGGTCGCGGCGAGGGCCTCACGGTGCACACCGCCGACTGCAGCGTCGGCAAGCGCCTGCTCGAGCGCGACAGCGAGCGCTGGATGCACGTCGACTGGGCCGAGCAGCCGACGCGGCCGTTCGTGACCGCCGTCGCGCTGCTCGTGCGCAACGGCAAGGGCGTGCTGGCGCAGGTCGCGTCGGCGGTCAGCCATGCCGAGGCCGACATCACGCACATCGACATGGGCAACGAGCCGGCGAGCGAGACGACCGAGCTCACCCTGCTGCTGAGCGTGCGCGACCGGCTGCATCTGGCCGATGTCATGCGCACGCTGAAGCGCTCGCCTGCCGTCCTGCGCGTCGCCCGCGTCAAGCCCTGACGCTGGTCGTCATCCGACCGGGTCGCCAGGCTCCGGATAGCTTACGTCGAGCACCTCGATCGTTTCCAGCCCGCGCGGCGTCACCAGTTTGAGCTCGTCGCCGACGCGCGCCTTCAGCAAGGCGCGGGCGACGGGAGAGATCCAGCTCACTTCTCCCTGCGCACTCTCGGCCTCGTCGACGCCCAGGATGCGGATCGTCCGCTCCTCGCCGCGATCGCTCTCGAAGCGCACCGTCGCGCCGAAAAAGATCTGCGGGTTGCCGTGGTGCAGCGAGGGCTCGACGACCTCGGCGATGTCGAGCCGCTTGGTGAGGAAGCGGATGCGCCGGTCGATCTCGCGCAGCCGCTTCTTGCCGTAGAGATAGTCGCCGTTCTCGGAGCGGTCGCCATTCTTGGCCGCCCAGGAGACGATCTCGACGATCTTCGGACGCTCGTCGTCGAGCAGCGTCATCAGCTCGGCGCGCAGGCGCTTGAAGCCGGCGGCCGTGATGTAGTTCTTCGCGCCCATGGGCAGCGCGGGCGCGGCGATGTCGTCGTCCTCGTCGGGCTCGCGGTCGGTCTCACGGGTGAAGGCCTTGTTCATCGTCGGTGCAGTGCTCAGGGTCGGAGTCGAGGCATCATCGGCGATCGAAGCTCACCCCTCCACAAAGAGGTCAACCGCCATGTCCACTCCCCGTCGCGTCGCCGTGATCGTCGGCAGCCTGCGCAAAGGCTCGTTCAACCGCAAGATGGCGCTCGCGCTGAAAGCGATGGCGCCGCCCTCGCTGGCGCTCGAGATCGTCGAGATCGGCGCGCTGCCGCACTACAACCAGGACGACGACGCGACGCCGCCGGCGCCGTCGGCCGCGTTCAAGCAGGCGATCGCCGGCGTCGACGCCGTGCTCTTCGTCACCCCGGAATACAACCGCTCGGTGCCCGGCGTGCTCAAGAACGCGATCGACATCGCTTCGCGTCCGTACGGCAAGAGTGCCTGGGACGGCAAGCCCGCCGCCGTGATCAGCCTGTCGCCCGGCGCGATCGGCGGCTTCGGCGCGAACCATCACCTGCGCCAGTCGCTGGTGTTCCTCAACATGCCGACGATGGCGCAGCCCGAGGCCTACGTCGGCGGCGCCGGCGACATGTTCGACGAGGCGGGCGCGATCAAGAAGCCGGACACCGCCAAGTTCATGGCGACCTTCCTGGAGAAGTTCGAGGCCTGGATCGAGCACACGGGCAAGCCGGCTGCTTGAACCCTCGTCGGCTCACGCGCGCCGCGACGGCTACTTTGTCGCGCGCGGAAGGGTCGGCGCTTTCTTCGCCGGCGCTTTCCTGGCCACGGCTCTTTTCGCCGGAGCCTTCTTCGCGAGAGCCTTCTTCGCAACCGCTTTCTTCACGGCGGTCTTCTTCGCGACGGTCTTCTTGACCGCCGTCCTCGTGGCGACTGCCTTCTTCGCGATCGTCTTCTTCACAACCGCTTTGCCGGCCTTCTTGCGCCTTGGCGGCATGCCTCGCGGCGCTGGCGCCGGCATCTGTGCGCTCCGGGCGATCTGCAGATAGGCGAAATAGTTCTCGCCGTAGTACTTCGCGCCGTCGAAGTAGCCTTGCTTCAACCCCTTCGCCGGGTCGTAGCGACCGGTGTTGTAAGCGATGGCGATGCCGGCGCATTCCTGGTCGGTCAACGACGCCTTCGTCTGCCAGCCCAGGCGCTTGAGCACCGACTGCAGCTCGCCCGTGCACTTGCCGAGCGCGGCGTCGAAGTCGGCGTAGCGCTTGTCGAGGAAGTAGGCCGGGTCGACCTTGAAGAACTGCAGGTCGAGCTGGAAGATGCCGAAGCCGTGGCAGAACTTCTCGGGGCGCGACGCAGCGCCCCGATAAGCCGGGATGTACGACGCCATGTCGACGAGGCCCTGACGCGCGACGTCGAACATGCGCTGACCGTCGGCCGCCGTCAGCAACTCAGCCTTGTTCTTCGGGAACGCGCGCCGGCCGCCGCCGGTCGGCGACGCGTCGATGGTGTCGCCGACGCAGAGCTCGAGGATGCGTGCGGTCGGCAGCCCCTGGCGTCGCAACGCGGGCCAGATCTCGCCCGTCTCCTGACAGGCGAAGGCCGTGATCATGTCGACGTTCAGAGGGGTGCCGGCGACCGCGCGCTCGATCGCGGGCTGGAACTGGCTCTTGAACCAGAGTGCGTCCTGGAGATTGGGCATCGTCGTGTCCTCCGCTGCGACGCAGGGTGCGCGTCGACCGGGAATCTTATGCGCAGCGACGACCCCGGCAAGCGACTGCAAACGCTAGACGATCCCCTGCGCGAACCACTCGAGCAGTCGCTCGATCCAGTCCTCGACGTCGGCATCGCTCAGGACGAGCGAGCCCATCGCCGCCTGGCCGCCCTTGTCCCATTCGGTGCTGGCGTTGAGGCGCGCGAATCGCTGGATCGCGAGCTCGGCGATCAGGCCCATCGCGATCAGGCGGCAGACCGGATCCAGCGCCCCCGGATCCTGGAACACGCCGTAGTCGTGATGGAGCCGGATCGCCTGACACACGTTCTTCGAGATGCCCCAGCTGCGCGCCATCACCGAGCCGATGATGGCGTGGTCGGTGCTGTGGCGCTCCTGCTCGACGTCGGTGAAGAGGCGCACCTTCTCGGCGTTGCAGGCCTTCAGCGTCGGGCCGTAGTCCGGGAAGCGCTGCATGAGCAGCGGAATGCCGACGTCGCAGAACAGGCCGAACGACTGCGCGACGTCGACGTCGACCGTGCCGCCGCCGAGCTCGACCGCCAGGCGCGAGAGCGCGAACGAGCGCTTGCTCGAGACGTCCCAGAAGCGCGTCAGCTGCGGGCCGTCGGTGCGCAGGGCTTTCCTCAGCATCACGCCGGTGACGATCTGCGCGATCTGCTCGAGGCCGACCATGCGGACCGCCCGGCCGACGGTGTCGCATTGCCGCGTGAGGCCATAGGCCGGCGAGTTGACGATGCGCAGCATCGCCGCGGTGAGCGCGACATCGCTGGCGACCAGTCGCGTCACGTGCTGGAAGTCGGGATCTTCCTTGCCGATCTCGGCCTGCAGGTCCATCAGCGTTGCCGGCCGCGGCGGGATGCCCATGCTCCGCACCAGAGCGTCGGCTTCGGCCAGACGGGAGGAGGCGCCCGGCGCAGGCGAGACAACGACGGACGGAGCGATGGCGACGGTCATGGGCGAGCAGAGGTGTCTCTCGTTTTCGGCACCCACCGCGCGAGGTTGAGGGCCCCGGACTGCCATTCACCCGCCCGGGGCGCCGGCAATTTCAGGTGCCGGACACCCAGCGCTGCAAGGCCACCGTGAGTGCGAATCCGACGACCGCGAGGACGGCCGGCACGATCTGGTCGGCGCCGGCCAGGACGACGGCGTCGAGCACCGACATGCCGGCGATCAGCGTCACGACGGCCCGCGGCACGTCGCCCCGTGCGCGTCTGCGCAGGAGCCCCAGGGCGAACAGCAGCACGGCGACGTAGAGCGCGAGCGCCAGCCATGTGGCGGGCGCCGACAGCGCCAGGACGACGCCGTAGACGACCGGCACGGCGAGGAAGCCGAGCGGCCAGAGCGCGCCGATGCGGTCGAGATGTTCCTGCTTGGCGATGTAGGTCAGGCCGATGAGATGGCACAGCAGCGCGCCCGCGGCCAGCATCACGACCGCCGGCAGCGCGCTGGCGACGCAGTACGCGGCCGTCAGGACGACGAAGACGCGGCACAGGCCCATGATCAGCGGGCTCAGCGCGTTGCCCTTGTGATGCGCGTCGTAGAAGACGATCGCCGCGGCGAGTGCCGCTCCCGCGGCGAGCGCGCGCCAGGCCGGTGTGCCGTCGACACCGCGACTCGCCCACGCCACGACGACCAGGCCGAGCACGAGCTGGCCGAAGCCGAGCGTGAAGACCTGCTGCGCCGAGACCTGGCCCGACGGGATCGGTCGCTCCGGTCGATGCTCGGCGTCGAACCCGCGGTCGAAGGCATCGTTCAGAAACATGCCGCCGACATAGAACAGCGACAGCGCAAGCAGCAGTGCCGGCAGGCGCGCGTCGGCAAGCGTGCCGCCGGCCAGCACGACGCCGACGAGCACGTTGGTCCAGACCGTGGGCAGGTTCGAGATGCGACCGAGGCGCAGCGCCAGGGTCAGGTTCATGCGCGCAGCTCCGCCTGCACCCAGGCCAGCTCGCGTGCGACCGCCTCGTCGACGCTGCCGCCGCGAAACGGCTCGGGCAACACGTCCCAGGTGTAGGTCTCGACCTCGAGATGCGGCGACACCGCCTTCTCGCGGTGGATGGCGAGCACGTCGCGGACGAACGACTGCGTCGACGCGAACGGTGCGAGCCGGTCGAGAAAGATGGGGACGTGGAAGTGCACGCGCCACTCGCGGTCGCCGGCCGCGCCGTCGAGCGAGGCCAGCGCGGCGGGCAGATCGGCGAAACGCACGATGCCGCCGGCGCGCCGCTGGACCACCTGGTGCAGGTAGACCGGATCGTCGAAGCGCTTCAGCGCGGCCAGCGATTCGGGATCGAGCACGGGCAGCCTCAGGCCGGCACTGATCTGCATCTTGTGGACGCGGATGCCGGCGCGATCGAGGCGCCGGATGCAGTCGGCCGCATCCTCGAATTCCACCGCCGCGTGACAGAGATCGAGGCAGACGCCGAGGTGGTCGTGCAAGGCCCGGGTCGCGGCTTCGTGGTCGAGACCGGTGAGCGCCATCGTGCGCCGTGCGGCGTTGGCGCCGTGGAGATGCTGCGCGAAGAAGTCGACGACCTCGGCGACGGTCTCGAGGAAGCAATGCGGCTCGGGCTCGAGTGCCAGCGCGACGAGCTTGCCCGTCCGCGATCGCAGCGCGACGAGATGGCCGACGTGGCGTAGCAGGTGCTCGACCATCAGCGCGACGTCCTCGGGGCCGCCGAGCGCGGGCTTGAACGCGCCGGGCACGGTACTGACGCTGCCCTCGACCGCCGGCTCGCCGCTCCGTGCATCGGGCAGCAATGCGGCGAGCAGGTCGGCGAGCTGGTCGGTGTAGCGCAGCCGCTCGGCGTCGCGCCAGTCGGGCAGGTAGACGTCTTCCTTGACCCGCGTCCCGTGGAAGGTGCCGTAGGGAAATCCGTTGATCGTGAAGACGTACATCCGCTGGCGGCGGAGGAAGTCTCGGAATTCGGCCAGCACCGCGGGCTCGGACAGCTCCCCGGCAGCGCGCGCCGAGAGCCTGAGGCCGATGCCGAAGTCGCCTTCTGGCATCAGCCGGTCGCGCACCGCGACGACGTGGAGATCGAGGTTCGCGCGGACCTCGGCCCAGGACTCGCCCGGGTGGATGTTGCTGCAGTAGGTGAGGTGGACGCCGGCGCCGAGGTTCACCCGCCCTGCTCCCGCCGGCGCAGCCAGACGAGCGCACGCAGGATCTCGGCCGGGTCCATCTGGTGCACTTCTTCGCCGACGCCGATGTCGCGCAGCAGCGTGATCGTGAGCTCGCCGCCGAGATGCTCGCGGAACTCTTCGAGGCCGCGCAGCAGCAGCCAGTGGCCGTCGGCGTCGCGCGACTCCAGCGCGGCGTGCCACAGGTGAAAGCCGAAGCGCTTGAGCAGCGCATGCACGCGGTCCTCGCCGCCCGCGGGCAGCATGCCGACCTGCACCGAGTAGCGCGCGTCGAGCGCCAAGCCGATCGCGACCGCTTCGCCGTGGCGCAGCTCGTGCGCGGTCAGCGCCTCAAGCTTGTGGGCCGACCAATGGCCGTAGTCGAGCGGGCGCGCGCTGCCGTTCTCGAACGGATCGCCGCCGTGCGCGATCTGGCGCATGTGCAGCTCGGCGCAGCGCCGGATCATCCGGCTCATCGCCGCGCTCTCGCAAGCGCGCAGCGCGTCGGCCTTGGCCTCGAGCCACTCGAAGAACACGCGGTCGCGGATCAGCGCGACCTTCACCGCCTCGGCGATGCCGGCGATCTTGTCGCGCGGCTGCAGCGTGCGCAGGAAGTCGGCGTCGTTGAGGACGGCGAACGGCGGCGCGAAGCTGCCGAGCAGATTCTTGACGCCGAAGGCATTGACGCCGTTCTTGACTCCGACGCCGGAATCGTTCTGCGCCAGCACGGTCGTCGGCACGCGGACGTGGCGGATGCCGCGGTGCGTCGACGAGGCGACGTAGCCAACCAGGTCGAGGAACGCACCGCCGCCGATGCCGACGACGAAGTTGTGCCGGTCGACGCGCAAGTCGACGAGGCGCTGTTGCAGGCGCGTCAGCAGCGCCGGATCGTTCTTGACGTGCTCG